>Ga0302189_10000620_pt1 | contig 31487 bp, 30 predicted proteins | sample II_Bog_E2_2_FD_194551 | JGI IMG/M metagenome (GOLD analysis project Ga0302189, IMG submission 194551) | Peat permafrost microbial communities from Stordalen Mire near Abisko, Sweden - II_Bog_E2_2 | ecosystem: Environmental > Terrestrial > Soil > Wetlands > Peat | place: Sweden: Abisko...
GAATCCCCGGCCTACCATCCCTCAGGGGCTAAAGCCCGCGTTCTATTTGCTGCATTTGTGGCACGACTGAAGTCGTGCCCTTTCAAAGAATGCACCGTGAAGCGAGAGTTGTCGCAAGCTGCGAAGTGGTGCCCTTTCAAAGAATGCACCGTGAAGCGAGAGTTGTCGCAAGCTGCGAAGTGGTGCCCTTTCAAAGAATGCACCGTGAAGCGAGAGTTGTCGCAAGCTGCGAAGTGGTGCCCTTTCAAAACCTCGGCACTTCCGGCGATCCGCATTTTGCGCATTTCAAGGTTGTGAATCCTTCCTGTCCCGGAACAGTTCAGAACCCGCATGAAAAAGCTAGTAGCTAGAAGCTAGAAGCTGACTTACCTCGATGCTTCAATGAACGTTACCTTGTTGATTTCTTTCAGCGTGGTGAGGCCGCGGCGTACGCGGTCCAGCGCTGACTCGCGCAGGAAGCTCATGCCTTCCTTCTGCGCTAACTTTCTGACTTCCGACGTAGGCTTCTTTTCAAGAATCAGTTCGCGAATGGGGTCGGTTAGATCGAGCAGCTCGTGGATCGCGGTTCTGCCGCGGAAGCCGGTGCCGCCGCACTCCATGCAGCCGGCGCCTTCGCGGAAGCCGAAGCCCTGCCACTCGGCTGGATTGAGCCCGCTGATCTTGAGCGCCTCGTCGTCGTAATAGACCGTGGTTGCGCAGTGTTCGCAGATGGTGCGGACGAGCCGCTGGGCCAGAATGCAGTTGAGCGCGGAGACAAAGTTGTAGGCCTCGACACCCATGTTGAGAAAGCGGCCGAGCACGTCGACCACGTTGTTGGCGTGGACGGTGGTGAAGACAAGATGCCCGGTGAGCGCGGAGTTGATGGCGATCTGCGCGGTCTCCTGGTCGCGGATTTCTCCGACCAGGATCTTGTCGGGATCGTGACGCAGAATGGAGCGCAGGCCGCGCGCAAAGGTGAGGCCTTTTTTCTCATTGACTGGAATTTGGGTGATGCCGCGAATCTGGTATTCGACCGGGTCTTCAATGGTGATGATCTTGTCTTCGTCGCTCTTGATTTCGTTGAGCGCGGCGTAGAGGGTGGTGGTTTTTCCCGAACCTGTCGGCCCGGTGACCAGGACCATCCCATAGGGTTCGCGGATATAGCGGCGGAAGCGGCGCAGATCGTCTTCCGCAAAGCCGACTACATCGAGCGTGAGGTTGCGGAACTTCTCGCTCATTGATTCTTTATCGAGCACGCGGAGGACGGCGTTTTCACCATGCACGGTGGGCATGATGGAGACGCGGAAGTCGATGAGGCGGCCCTTGTAGCGAACGCGGAAACGGCCGTCCTGCGGGACGCGGCGCTCGGCGATGTCGAGCTCGCTCATGATCTTGATGCGGGAGAGGATGGTGGAGTGATGCTCGCGCGCGATGGGCGCCATGGCGGCTTGCAGCACGCCGTCAATGCGGTACTTCACGTTGACCGAATCGTCGTTGGTCTCAATGTGAATATCGGAGGCACGGCGTTCGAGGGCGGTGAAGATGGTGGTGTCAACCAGGCGAATGATGGGGCTGATGTCTTCTTCGCTGGTGAGCTTTTCGATGGAGATATTTTCGTCGGAGTTTTCGTCGCCGGTGAGCACGTCGAAGGTGAGGCCTTCGCTGGCTTCATCGAGCACGCGCTGGGATTGCTCGGTTTTCTTGAGCAGATCGGTGATCTGGGTGAGCGTGGCTACGCGGGCCACAATGCGTGCCCCAAGCAGGCCGGCGATCTCGTCCAGGATCATGAGGCGCGAGGGGTCGCTGACGGCGATGACCAGCGCGTCGTGCTGCTGCTCAATGGGCACGAAGTTGTAGCGGAACATCAGCTCGACGGGGACGGTGCGCAACAGGTCGTGCTGGATCTTGAAGTTTTTCAGATCGACGAAGTCGGCGTGATAGCGCTTCGCCAGGGCTTCAGCCTGCGAGCGGTCGTCCGGTGCGCCGGGCAGCGGAACAGTGGGAAGCACGATTGCGGATGCGTCTGCCATGCCGATTACCCCTGTCCGCCGCTCATCTGGCCCATGGAGAAGATGGGCAGGTAGAGCGAGATGAGAATGAAGACAACTACGATGCCCATGATGATGAGAATGATGGGCTCAATGAGGGCCAGGGCCGCGGCGAGGGCGGTGGCCACGTCCTCATCGAAGAACTCGCCGACAGAATTGAGCATGGCGGGCAGTGCGCCGGTCTGCTCGCCGACGGCGATCATTTCGGTGGCCAAGTCGGGGAAGACTTTTGTCTCAAGCAGCGCGTCGGCCAGGCTTCTGCCTTCGCGCACGGTGGAGATGGACGCGATGACGGCCTTGGAGACGCGGCGGGAGGAGATGGAGCGGGCGGCTGTCTCAAGCGATGGAACCAGCGACAGGCCGCCGGTGAGCAGAGTGGCCAGGGTGCGGGTGAAGAGCGCGACCTGATATTTCAGCCAGATTTTGCCCAGGATGGGCATGCGGATGCGGACGGCGTCGACAAAGTCCTTGCCGCGATCGGTGATGGAGAAGCGGAAAAACCCGAAGGCGATGACGGCGACGGAGAGCACGATCCAGATCAGGTTGGAGTTAAGCCACTTGCTGAAGGTGAGCAGGTCAACAGTGAGCGCGGGGAGCTTGGAGCCGATCTGGTCATAGAGGGTGGCGAATTGCGGCACCACGTAGGTGAACATGAACATGACCAGCACGGTGACCAGGGTGAGCAGGACACCGGGATAGATGAGCGAGGTGATGAGTTTTTTGCGAAAGGTGAGCGTGGTGCGCTGGAAGGCGACGTAGCGCTCCATGACTTCCTGCAGGTTGCCGGAGCGCTCGCCGGCCAGCAGCGTGGTGGTGTACATGACCGGAAATCCGGTCTGAGCCTCGAAGGCAGAGGAGAGCGACTCGCCGGTTTTGACGCGGGTGCAGATGTCGTCAAGCTGCGCGGCAAAGTGGGCGTTCTTTTGATTTTTGGCCAGCATCTGCAGCGAGCCGAGAATGGGCAGGCCGGCGCGAATCAGGGTGAGGAATTGCTGGTTGAAGATGAGGAATGGCTCGAGCTTGACCTTGGCGCGCTTGAGGCCGGCAAAACCGGAGCGAGCCTTGACTGAGAAGACGTGGTAGCCGGCGTGGATAAAGCGCGCCCGCAGTTCCTCGGCGGAGGCAGCCGTCTGGGTCTGCTCCTGCACGCGTCCACGTTCATCGGCCAACTTGATGACGAACTCAGCCATGGCTCCGGTTGCCGGGTGAGAGAACCCGGCCTTTCCAAGGTGTTTTGCTCAAGAATCTCAACATTCAGGGTACCAGCTTTGGCTTCTCGTTTTCGTTCCTGGTCTGGTAACGGATAGACGCGGCGGGGAGGGGCAGCGCTCGGGAGGGCCGGCACGGGAAATCCGCGGCCGGAAATGGGAAAACCGCGCGGAATCTGCCGCGTTGGGATTGGGGCGGGTATATTGACTCGTAGCCCTAGAAATCAGAAGCGCCAGGAGATTCCCCGTTGGCCAGGAAAGTGAAAGCGTGGTTGCTCGAGCCCTCTACCCGTTGGGAGCATTTTCGCGCGGTGCCGCTAAGACGCCTGTGGGTACTGCTGGTTGCGGTCTTTCTGCTGTTCTCGGTGATCGGGTTTTATGTTGACCTGGTGATCGCAAGGGGCCGGGCGCCCTATGTCTCCATTTTCGCCGTCGCGGCATTCAGCGGCATGAATGCGATCTTGTGGATTGTGGTGCTTGCGCGGCTTTCGCGCATCTTTCTTTTTGCGCTGCTGGTTCTGCAATTATTCATCGGGCAGATCAGCGCGGCCATGGCGAACTGGGTGGCAAACAGCTTCAACCTGCGTGAAGTTCCTGCCGATTCAGGGATCAATTTTGCCGCAACCGGCATCCTCGGCGTGGTCATCCTTTCGTACGTTTTTTTTGTTGTATACATCCGGCGCGAGGGGCAGGAGACGTTCAGGCTGGCCAACGAGCTGGCGCTGGCGCACGGCATTCAAAAGACGCTGGTGCCTCCGGTTACGCTGCGGATGGCGCGGTTTGAGGTGTACGGGATCTCATGCCCGAGCGAGCAGGTGGGCGGCGACCTGGTGGATGCGCTGATGCTGCCCGGGGGCGACGCGATTGCGTACCTGGCGGATATTGCGGGGCACGGATTGCAGGCAGGCATCCTGATGGGGATGCTGAAGACCGCGGCGAGGACGGCGCTGCTGGACGCGGGCGAGCGCGAGCCGCAGCAGACTTTGCCGGTGCTGCTGGACCGGCTGAATACGGTGCTGCCGGCGGTGAAGGAGGCGCACATGTATGCGACCTTTACGGGACTGCGGCTGGGCGCCGATGGCCGGGTTTTCTACGCGCTGGCCGCGAGTCCTCCGCTGCTGCAATGGCACGCAGAGGGGCAGGGGTTGTCGAACATGGAGCAGGCGCAGTTTCCGCTGGGGCTGCTGCCGGTGCCGAGATTTGAGGGGCATGCGCTCCAGACGGCGCCGGGGGACCTGCTGGTGGTGGCTACGGACGGGATTCTGGAAGTGGCCGACAAAGGCGGCGAAGAGTGGGGCGTGGAGCGGCTGAAGGACGTGATTGCGGAGAACGCGGCCGATCCGCTGGAGATGCTGGCGGAAAGGATTCTGGCGGCGGCGCGGGGATTTGGGGTGCAGTTTGACGACCAGACGATTTTGCTGGTGCGGTGCCTGTGAGACGCGTGTAAGACAATCCGCTGTGGCTCCCCGCGGAGCCATGCTGGCGAAAATTTGGCGCGCATGGGCCTGCGGAATGCAGTAAGCTGGCGGCATGCCCTCCTTTAATAATGGTTCCATCCGTCTGGGCCGGATTGCCGGCGTGGATCTGTTTCTGCACTGGTCGTGGTTTCTTGTGGCGATGTATGAGATTGAGGCCCACAATGGCCGCTACTCGTCCGTCGGCTGGAGTGTTGCCGAGTATCTTTCGCTGTTTCTGATTGTGCTGATCCACGAGTTTGGGCATACGCTGGCGTGCCGGCAGGTGGGCGGGACGGCCAATCGCATCATGCTTTGGCCGATGGGCGGCATGGCTTACGTGGACCCGCCGCAGCGGCCGGGAGCGATGCTGTGGAGTATTGCCGCGGGACCGCTGGTGAATGTGGGACTGTTCCCCATCTTCTGGGGTGCACTGCAGGTTGTGAAGGGGATGGGCTGGCGGGAGAGCAATCCCGACGCTTACATGCTGATCCGCACCGTCCTCTGGATCGACATTGGCTTGTTTATCTTCAACATGCTGCCGGTGTATCCGCTGGACGGCGGCAAGATTCTGCGCTCGCTGCTGTGGTTCCCGCTGGGGAGGGCGAAGAGCCTGCTGGTCTCTGTGATTGTGGGTATCGTGGGGCTGGTGGTGTTGCTGGGACTTGCTGTGGTGAGCATGCAGACCTGGATGATGCTGATGGCTGCTTATCTGCTTTTCAGCTGCTGGGGCGGGTTGCAGCAGGCGCGGGTGCTGCTGAAGCGGGAGAAGATGCCGCGGCGGCAGGGGTTTGCGTGCCCGAGCTGCAAAACGCCGCCTCCGCTGGGCGCGCTGTGGCAGTGCGGCAAATGTCAGCAGACCTTCGATACATTCCAGAACCGCGGCACGTGCCCCAACTGCGCCGCGCAGTATCCGACGACCATGTGCGGGGATTGCAGACGGCAGTACCCGATGCAGGAGTGGGAGGTGCCCGCTGCGGCTAACTTTGGCGTGGTGAATGGCGGGGTTGCGGCGCGGTAGGCGGTGAGCCAGCGATCCTTGTTCGATCGCAGCGATGGCAATCGTTTTGTAGTTGCTCGGGATCACCGCTGTTTGATTTGGGCGCGGGTGTTTTGGAGGACGGGTTGTACCGAAAGGCCCGCGGCTAAAGCCGATCTTTCACTTGGTGAGAAGGTTTCAGTAGCCTTAAGGCTACTGCTCCTTCCGCCCGACGCTGGCGCGTCGCATGAGTAAAAGCAGACGCAGGTTCTTCGACTGCGTTTGACGCAAACAGCGCGTCAAACTTGGCTCAGGATGACAGCCTTTGTTTGAGGGCCGACAGATGTTGTTGTCAGAGAGTTGGCTCTAATAGCCGCTGGCTACTAGCCAGGCTTCGGTCAGATCGAGGCCTGGCTTTTTGCTGGCTTGGAGTTGGGCGAGGGCCAGCTTGGCTACTACATCGCCTTCCACGTTGACGGGCGCGCCGGGGGCCAGGGTGTGCAGGTTGGTGCGCCAGTAGGTGAGCGGCAGAATGGCGATGGTGATCACTTCGCCGTCGAAGTCGGCGATGGTGAGGCTGATGCCTTCAATGGCTACGGAGCCCTTGGGGATCATCCACTGGCGGACGTGCTCGGGAATGCGGACTTTGAGCGTCCAGTCGGTGGTGTGCTTGTCGAAATGGGGACTTGTTGGCGGAATGACGGGGTCGAGGGCGGTGAGGATGCCGGTGCCGTCGACGTGGCCCTGGACGATGTGGCCGCCGAGGGGGCTGCCGGCGGCGGTGGGCAGTTCGAGATTGACCTTGGCGCCGGGGGCTAGCACTCCGAGGGAAGTCTTATCGAGCGTTTCCTGGGCCAGGTCGGCGTGAAAGAGCGTGGGGTTGACGTCAAGCGCGGTGAGGCAGACGCCGGAGATGCCTAATGAATCGCCCTCGCGGAGGCGCGCGGCGAGGCCTGGGGCTTCGACGGTGATGCGGCGGACGCCGCCTGTTTCCTTGAGGCTGATGAGCGTGCCGGTTTGTTCGATGATGCCGGTGAACATATCGCTAGTGTACGAGAAGCAGTGGTCACTGACCACTGTCTTTCGGCCAGGGGTCTTTGAGCAGCGAGCAGAGGCCCAGGTCGTTGTCGTAGCGCTCTACTTCCACTTCGGCCATCTGGATGGCGTGGGGCATGCCGCGGAAGGCGGGGATGGCGTCGGAGCCCATGATCTGCGGCGAGACGAAGAGGTGGACGCGGTCTACCAGGCCGGCGGAGAGCAGGGCGGTGTTGAGGCGGGTGCCGGTTTCGGTGAGGATCGACAAAATGCCTTCTTCGCCTAGCTTGTCGAGGACTTTGCCGAGTGGGACGCGGCCGGCCTCTGCGGGCAGCACTTCGACGCGTACGCCTTGATTGCGCAATTGCTCGATGCGGGGCTGGTCGGTGGAGACAGTGAAGACGACGACATCTTTTTGCGCGGTGGTGACGATCTTCGAGTCGAGGGGCATGCGCAGGGCCGAGTCGAGAATCACGCGGAGCAGGGGACGGCGGCGGCGCAGGCCGCTGCGATCGGTGAGCATGGGGTCGTCGGCGAGCACGGTGTCCACGCCGGTGAGGGCCGCGTCGGCCTGCCAGCGGAGTGGTTGAACGGCGCGGCGGGCGGCTTCGCAGGTGATCCAGTAGGGCTCGCGCGCCGAGTGCTGTCCGAGGGGCGGGGCGATGCGGCCATCGAGGGTCATGGCCACTTTCATCAAGACCAGGGGGCGCTTGTGCTGGCTCCAGCGGGCGAAGCCTTCGTTGAGGCGGCGCGCCTCAGCCTCACAGGGCCCAAGGACTGTTTCAAGGCCGGCGGCGCGCATTTTTTCCATACCGTGACCCGCGACTGTCGGGTTGGGATCGATGGTGGCGGCAACGACGCGGCTGATGCCGGAAGCGATGAGCGCGTCGGTGCAGGGCGGGGTGCGGCCGGTGTGGTTGCAGGGCTCGAGGGTGACGTACGCTGTGCCGCCGCGAAGGCGATCGCCTGCGTGCTGCGCGGCTACGCGGAGGGCGATGACTTCAGCGTGGTCAACGAGGTCGTACTCATGCCAGCCTTCGCCGGAGACCTGGCCGGCGCGGTCGAGGACGACGCAGCCGACGGCGGGGTTGGGCGAGGTGACGGCGATGCCGCGGCGGGCTAGCTCGAGGGCGCGTTGCATCCAGTATTGGTCTTGATCGGGAGTGGTCATTGAGAGCACTATTCCAGAGTCTATTCCTTCGTGCAGATCAGGCATCTGCAATTCGTATCCGCCATATGGTCAACCCGTGCGCGATGTGCAGGGTGCTGAATTCTTCCGATCATTGTCATCTGTCTGCTGTATAGGATCGAGAACAGACCCGTGTCGCCATTCTCTACGTATCGACGCAATGAATAGCCCCAAAGATCCGCAAGCTGAATCATTCGTGTCAGAGTGCTGTCGACGAAGAGCGGTGTCTCGATGATCCTGTCAAAGATGCCATGACGCGCGCTGACTTTATTTTCTCGAATGGCGCGCAGTTGTCCTGTGTGCTTCAGTGCCACGGTCGGATTGTTATCGTGAATTAGAAGTCCGAACTCGCGAACCGGATCTTGCGGCGGCAGGACGATGGATGCGATGCGAGCCAGATCTTCGGCTTGCTGAAGTAGTTCTGCAAATTGAACGACAATAATCGAGAAGGCAGATGCGTTCACCTCATCGGGTTTGCCTCTCGTGAGGAAAAAAGATTTGTCGATGCACGAGGCGATAAGGACGGCCCAATCCCATTTGGAGATTGCTTCCGCAATTTCCAAGGTGAGTTTGTGCCGTTCGTCGTATGTCAGATGAATGTAGGGATCGGTATGGCGATGGACTTTTTTCAACTGGGAGTTGCGCTTGGCGATTCCCAGCTTCCGTACGCGATGGACTTCAACGACGCGAAGCCTGGTTACCTGGGTGCGGCGCTCGTCCCAGCTCATTTCGCTGAAATGGTCGATTCTGGATTGTTCAAGATACTTGCGTAGCAGCCAGGCGGTGTGCAGTTCGGCCCCCGCAAGGCCATATCGCGCCATGATCTCGGAGATGGCCGCATCAGCCTCGCGCCAGCGCTCGATGGGGATTGCAATGCCTGCCAGCACAAAGTGCGTGCTGTTGCCGGGAATCTCCGGCACACCCGACTCGTCCAGGTAACAGGGGTACATAAAAATAGCGTCTGAGCTCTTGGAGTGTTTACTCCAATTTGAGGTGCTTGGCATCTCATCTCAGGCGCTGATTGAATTATAGGCCAACTTCAGCGAAATGCGACAAGAAGTTCTCAATCGCCCGTGCTTCCTGGGACTCAAGGTTCCAGCAGCGAATCCACAAAATCGGCCGGTGAGAATTCCAGCAGGTCGGACATTTTTTCGCCTACGCCGGCGAATCTTACGGGCAGGTTGAGCTCGCGGGCGATGGCTATGGCGATGCCGCCCTTGGCTGTGCCGTCCAGTTTGGTGAGGATGATGCCGGTGACGCCGGCCGACTGGGTGAACTGGCGGGCCTGCTGCAGGCCGTTCTGGCCGGTGGTCGCGTCCATCACCAGCAGCACTTCGTGGGGTGCGCCGGGGACGAGACGGGCGGCGGTGCGGCGCATCTTGTCCAATTCATCCATCAATCCGGTCTTGGTGTGGAGGCGGCCGGCCGTGTCCACGATCAGCTCGGCGATGGAGCGGGCCTTGGCGGCGGTGCATGCGTCGTAGAGCACGGCGGAGGGATCGCCGCCGGGGCGGGTCTTGATCATCTCGACGCCGGAGCGGGAGGCCCAGACTTCGAGCTGCTCAATGGCCGCGGCGCGGAAGGTATCTGCAGCACACAAGAGCACGGTCTTGTTCTGTCCGCGATACCAGGAGGCGAGCTTGCCGGCGGAGGTGGTTTTGCCGGTTCCGTTGACGCCGACTAAGAACGTCACTTTAGGCGGGGCGTCGGGAGGCACCTGCGGTGCGGCAGACGCCCCTTGCGGGGCACGGAGGATTGCGACCAATTGCTCCTTGAGGAGTATGCGGAGCTCTTCGCCGCCTTCAATGGCCTGGCGGCGGGCGCGGTCGCGGAGAGCGTCGAGGATCTCAGTGGTGGTGGTGACGCCGATGTCGCTGGTGAGGAGAGCGGCTTCAAGGTCTTCGAGCGCGGCCTCGTCGACCACGCGGGTGAGGGCGACGATGCCTTCGATTTTTGAGGAGAACGACTCGCGGGTGCGCGAGACGGCCTGCTTCATGCGGCTGAAAAAGCCGGACTTGGACTCTTCGTCGTCGTTTTTCTCGGGTTCTTTAAGGCTGCCAAAGAGGCTGATCATGATTGCATGGTCCAGACTTGAGTTTAAATTAGGCACCTGCGCCACTGCGTGGGCAGACGCTCGCTTTTCGCTCGCACTTGCGTACTGCTTCCCACCCATTCCGCAAAAGGAAACGGAATGCGTGGGGCAGGCGCTCGCGGGGGCTCGCATGGGCGTACTGCTTTCCCATGTCCCAAAGTCGGGACATGGGGCACCCGGCATGCGGCAAAGGATCTTGTTGGTCTGGACTAAAGGCAAAGGCCCACGCCTAAACAGGCTGCGGAAAAAGGCCTGGTTTCGGGTTGAATGCGGAGGAAATGGCGTAGGGGCTAAAGTCCCTTGTCTCATTTTAAACAGCTTATGGCACGACTGAAGTTGTGCCCCATTGCACATCTACGTCAAGGTGGAGTTTTTCCGCAAGCTGTAAAGGCGGTCCTCCTGCGAGGTAGGTTCCAGCAGCCTCGACCCACGTTGTGGGTGCCCCGCTGCTGCTCCCTCCGCCCGCCTCACGGCGCTGCGCCAGAAAAAAGGCGCCAGGGTGGGGTACCCGGCTGCATCGGGGATGTAGGGGCGTGCTTCAGCGGTTATGGGGGTGAGACTGGATGGAAGCGCCAATTTTGGTCGAAAAGTTCTTGTCTTCGGTCGATTGATAGGGAAGAATCGCTGAACGGATATTTTTCTCGGGAGTGAAAAGGAGGCCGGTCGATGAGTGGAGTGCGAGTGCTGGTGGGGACCAAGAAGGGCGGGTTTGTTTTAAGCGCCGACGGGACGCGCAAAGATTGGACCGTGAGCGGACCTTTTTTTGCGGGATGGGAGGTCTACCACGTGAAGGGTTCGCCGGTGGACCCGAACCGGCTCTATGCGTCGCAGTCGAGCGGCTGGTTTGGGCAAGTCATTCAGCGGTCTGACGATGGAGGTGCGACATGGGCGCCGGTGGGAAACAAGTTTGCGTATGAAGGAGTGCCGGGAACGCACCAGTGGTACGACGGCACGGCGCACCCCTGGGAGTTCAAGCGGGTGTGGCACCTGGAGCCTTCGTTGACCGACGCGGAGACGGTTTTCGCAGGGGTTGAGGATGCGGCGCTTTTCAAGTCGACCGACGGCGGGGACAACTGGCTGGAACTGGCCGGGTTGCGCGGCGAGGGCTCGGGCTGCAGCACGCTGGCGCCGCAGTGGCAGCCGGGCGCGGGCGGGATGTGCCTGCACAGCATTCTGCTGGACCCTGCCAACGCGGATCGGATGTACATCGCGATTTCTGCTGCCGGCGCTTTTCGCACCGACGACGGCGGCTTGAACTGGAAACCGATCAACAAGGGGCTTGTTTCAAACATGATCCCCAACCCGACGGCGGAGGTTGGACACTGCGTTCACCATGTGGCCATGCACCCGTCGCGGCCCGATGTGCTTTTCATGCAGAAGCACTGGGACGTGATGCGGTCAGACGATGCGGGCGATAGCTGGAAGGAGGTCAGCGGGAATTTGCCCACCGACTTTGGATTCGCGATCGACGTGCACGCGCATGAACCGGAGACGCTTTATGTGGTGCCCATCAAGAGCGACTCGGAGCATTTTCCGCCGGAGGGCAAGTTGCGCGTCTACCGGAGCCGCAGCGGCGGCCACGAGTGGGAGGGCCTGACGAAAGGGCTGCCGCAGAAGGATTGTTATGTGAACGTGCTGCGGGATGCGATGGCCGTGGACACGCTGGATGAGTGCGGCGTTTATTTCGGCACGACAGGTGGGCAGGTGTACGCCTCGGCCGACGCAGGCGAGAACTGGGCGCCGATTGTGCGCGATCTGCCTGCGGTGTTGAGTGTCGAGGTGCAGACGCTGGCATGACGGAAGAGGTTGTACACCCAAGGAGGATTCGCGTGATTCTGCCGCAGCACCTGCGGACGCTTGCGGGGGTGGATGGCGAGGTTGCGCTTGAGGTGGCAGTTCCGGTGACGGTGCGGCGGGTGCTTGATGCGCTGGAGGCCCAACATCCGATGCTGCGGGGAACGATTCGCGAGTATGGAAGTGGCGAGCGGCGGGCGTTCCTGCGTTTCTTCGCATGCGAAGAAGACTTGTCGCACGAGTCAATGGACGCGGAATTGCCGCGTGAAGCGGCAGAGGGCAATGAGCCGCTGCTGATCATCGGGGCGATTGCAGGGGGATAGAAACGCGCCCAAGCAAAGATGGCTGCGCGGATGGCGTCTGGACCGTTTCGGGTGGAGGAGCGGTATTGCTCAGACGCGGTCGATCTGGGTGGCTAGGGTTGGAGTTGGTGGGGTGGTTCTGGAACGGCCCGACCCAAGCGAAGGAGAGATCGATGAGTGGATTGAAGTTGGTGGTGTTGGCGGCGGTTGCCGGGATCGTGTTTATCGCGGCTCCGCCCAAGGCGATGGCGCAGGTGACCGTGGACGTTGGAATCGCTCCGGATTGTCCCTACGGCTACTATGACTACGCTCCGTACAGCTGCGTTCCCGACGGCTACTATGGCACGGAATGGTTCAATGGCGGCGTGTTCATTGGCGCGGGCCCATGGTTCCATGGAGATGAGCACTTTCAGGGCAACGTGGACAACTCGTTTGACCCGCATCACGGCTACAACGGCCCCTCGCCCAAGGTGGGCGACAAGGCGGCAGCGGTGCGCCGCGATCCAGGGCAGTTCAAGGGCAATGAGATGCGCGATGGACGTGGCCATACAGGCGGCACAAAGAAGTAACGCTTCCTGATGAAGGCGAATGACAAAAAGAGCGCGGCTTCGGCCGCGCTCTTTGTTGTCTGGGATATTGATTCCATGTTTCGGCGCCGCTATTGCGGGGGAAGTTTCTGGTCGGCTTCGACGTCGATTTCGATGGCGACGTCGGGGGTGGTGAGATTGCCGAGTTCGTCGAGGTTGTCGCGCGCGCCCATGCCGTATTCGGCACGGCGGGTTCCTGCGGAGGCGTGGAAGGCCACGCGTTGCGCATCGCCGGGTTTAATGTCAGTGAACGGGCCGTTGAAGTTGAAGGTGAGCGGTACGGTTTTGGTGACGCCGTGAAGGGTGAGCGCGCCGTCCATGACCCAGGTGGTGGGGGAGACTCGGCGGATGCCGCGGCCGCGGTAGGTCATGGTGGGGAACTGCTTTACGTCAAAGTAGACGGGGCTGCGCAGGTCTTCGTCGCGCTTGGTGTTCTGGGTGCCGATGCTGGCTACGTCAATGGAGATGTCGACGCTGCAGTCGGCTAAATCTTTGGCGACATCGATGGCGCCAGTGACCTTGTCGAAGCGGCCGCGCACCAGGCCGACGACGTGATGGCGGGCGCCGAAATAGGCGAAGCTGTGGTCGGTGTCAACGATGTAGGTTCCGGGCGTGGGGAGAGCTTTGGCGGCGGGGCGGTTGGGGTCGGGCGGCGTGGGGCGATCGGCGCCGGCAGAGATGGGGAAGTGCGACGCGTAGAGAGTGAGGAGCAGGGCTGTTGCCGCGACGAGGGGGAGAAGCCGGGTGAAAAGGAAATTGAATACAGGGTGACGACCCATTGCTGGGACCTCCGATTGATTTGGGGTTTGCGATACAGGCTCAACCTAGCCGGGTCGGGCGGGGAAAGTCCTGAAAACGGTCTGAAACACTCTGAATTCTTCTGACCATTGCATGGAGCAGCCGCTCGGCACCTGCGGTGCGGCAGACGCTAGCGGGAGGCTCGCACGGGCGAACTGCTTCCCACCCATTTCGCAGAAAACGCGAAATGGATGGGGCACAGAACTCCATGTTGCCTGCGGTGCGGGGGGCGCTCTTGATTTTGAGCAGGGTTGGTGGAATTGGTGGTCGCCGGTATGCTTGAGGCGCGAGGCTTGCAGGTCTACGGTATGGAACCAACGAAAACGGAACAGACGAAACCGACGTTGCTGCGCATTGGCGATTGGCAGGTGAACCCGGCGACCGGGCAGATTGTGCGCGGCCAGGAGACTGCTCGCCTGGAGACGCGGGCGATGCGCCTGTTGCTGTGCCTGGCCGGGCACGCAGGCGAGGTGGTGAGCATCGACGAGCTGCTGAGCCAGGTGTGGCCGGAGGTGACGGTGTCACAGGACTCGGTGTACCAGGCGGTGACCTCGCTGCGCCGGGTGCTGGGCGACGATCCGAAACAACCCAGCTACATTGCGACGGTGCCGCGGCTGGGATACAGGATGGTGGCGCTGGTTGGGCCGTGGACGGATGAGGCGGCGCCGGAGGCTGTGAATCATGTGGTTGAAGATGAGCTGGGTGGATTGGTCGGAGCGGTGCTTGCGGAGGGGGCCGGTGCGCAGACCAGGCCGCTGCGGCGGATGGGCATCGCGTTGAGTGCGGTTGCGGCGCTTTGTGTTGTGGCCGCCGTTGCGTTTCTGGTTTGGGGTTATCACGGCAAGGCTGCGGGCCGAGAAGGCAAGACTTTGACCGGCGAACAGGCTGTGTCGAACGTGGTTGCCGCGCAGACGGAGAAGTCGATTGCGGTGCTGCCGTTTCTGGATCTGACGGAAGGGATGAAGAACGAGGAGTTTGCCGATGGCATGACCGAGGAACTGATCGACAAGCTGAGCAAGATTCCCGAGTTGCGGGTTGCTGCGCCTACGTCGTCGTTTTATTACAAGGGGAAACAGGAGACTGTGGGCGACATTGCCAAGGCGCTGGGCGTGGTCTATGTCCTGGATGGGAGTGTGCGCAAGTCCGGAAAGAGGGTGCGGGTGGCGGCGCGGCTGGTGCGTGCCGACAGCGGGTACGTGGTGTGGACCGAGACGTACGACCGGGCATTCGACGACATCCTGATGGTGCAGGACGACATTGCCGGCGAAGTGACCAAGGCGCTGAAGTCGTCGACGGAGTTCAAGTCGCAATGAAGAGAGTAAGCTGCACTCGCCGCGGGGGATGCGGCGAGTGCGCGGATATGCGAGCTATGCGGCGGTCTTGACTTCGATGGGCTTTCCGACCTGAATCAGGTAATCGAAGGTGTTGCGATACTGAATCATGGCGTTGCGCAGTTCTTCCGTGGTGGCCTCGCGCGGGTCGGTACGCACGGCGATCGCGTGGGCATTGCGGTAGTTTTCCATCACCAGGGGGTAGGAGACGGAGAGGTCGGCGGCGCGCTGCTCGAAGTTGGCCCGGGGATAGCCGCGGGCTTCGAGGAGGGAATTGATGAGGTCGTCTGCCTCAAGGACGGCGGCCTTGGGATAGTCGACGAAGCGGGATTGAATCCCATGCCAATCGGTTAGAAAACGCTCGCGCTCGGTGGCGCTGAGTTCATGGAGTTTGAGGGCTTCGACGCGGGTTTCGCGCTCGGAGAGCCTGGATTCCGCCTTCTGAGTGGAGCCGTGCTCGAGGACGGCACGATCGTATTCGGTTCCGAAGCGATTCTTGAGGGCCTTGGAGCGTTTCTTGCGGACGGCAATGAAGATTCCAAGGACAATGACGATGCCGATGACGATGAAGAACGCGGCGATGACGGACTGTGAGTCAGTGATGTGAAGGGGCATTGCAATCTCCTGTGCGGGGCTGTCCGCGGCGGCGAGGGGTTGGCGATTTATTGATCCGGCAATTACAGAGTGTTGTTGTTTCCCGCCCATTCCGCAAAGAACGCGGAATGGATGGGGCACCCAATGATCAGTATTCGATTGCCGGATCAATCGAGCCAGAGAAAAACGTGTACGCAACCAATCCTGCGCGGATGGGGGAATGAATGCTGGCCAAAATTGCTCGCTTCAATTGCCGGGCCGGCGTGGGATGCTACTCGCGGTGGGCTGAGTCGCGCGAGAGGGACGACGTGGAACGGGGATGAAGATCGGCCAGCCATTCTTCGTCTTCAGACAAAGCGCTGCAGCGGAGCAGGTCCTGGTCGTATTCGGTGGAGAAGTAATTGCGGAAGGGAGCGGCTTCCTGGCGGCGATTGCGCAGCAGGACTCTGGCAGCGTGGGCCATGGCAATGATGAAGACAAAGGCACCGACGAGGAGGAGGGAATCGAGGAAGTGGACCATCGCGTTCTCCTTTGCTTGGAATGTCCGCAACTTACAGCGGCGGCCTTGCGGGCGGCGCGTGAGATAGAGATGAAGCATGAAGGCGGCCGCTTCAGCGAGTCTGGTCAAAACTGATCAATTCCTGGAAATGATTTGGGGCCGAACGGGGAGAATCGGTATTCGGCCACGGATGGGCGGGACGAATGTCGTTGTGCGGTGAGGCTTTGCCCCTTGAACATGAATCCGAATACATCCCGCAGGGGATGAATCCCATTCTCATCCCGGCCGACTTGCCACGACTAAACAGCTTGGTGAAAAAAGCTTGAGTTGACTCAAGAATTCCCGAAGACATTCCTCAGGGGCCAAAGCCCGCTCTCATTCTATTGGCACTTTTGCCGGGGATGAATCCCCGGCCCACCACCCGGACGAGTTTTTCACCAAGCAATAAAGTCGTGCCCTTTCAAGGCGACTGGGGAAAGGAAACAACGTGTCGATACTCTCTCAGTGCTCGTGTTTGCCGGGGCGGAGCATCAATTCCTTGATCGCTTCCCGGGGGTCTTTGCCTTCGTTGAGGATCAGTTCCATCTGCTCGGTGATGGGCATTTCGATCTTGTGACGGCGTGCGAGGCCGAGGGCGGCGCGGGTGGTGAGCACGCCTTCAGCGACTTTGCCGCCGAGGCTCTCCAGAATCTCAGGGAGCTTGCGGCCTTCACCCAGAGCCTGCCCAACAGTGCGGTTGCGGCTGAGGGAGCCGGTGCAGGTGAGGACCAGGTCGCCGGTGCCGCTGAGGCCGGCTAGAGTTTCACGGCGTCCTCCGCAGGCGACGGCGAGGCGGGTGATCTCGGCAATGCCGCGGGTGATGAGGGCGGCGGTGGAGTTGTGGCCGAGGCCGACCCCGGCGGCGATGCCGGCGGCGATGGCGATGACGTTCTTGAGGGCTCCGCCGAGCTCGACGCCGATGACGTCGGTGGAGGTGTAGAGGCGGAGGGTCTCGGAGGAGAACTCCTGCTGGACGCGCGCGGCGATCCTGGGGTCGCTGAAGGCGACGGTAACGGCGGTGGGCTGGCCCTGGGCCACTTCAAGCGCGAAGCTGGGGCCGCTGAATGCGCCGATGGGCAGATAGAGACTGTCGAGTGAAAGCGGCGCGGGCGCGAGTCCCGAAGAGCTGACCTGGGGCGCGTTATCTTCAGTGAAAACCTCAAGGTTGGTGTCGTGATTGGCGGGGGCGAAGGCGCCTTCCTTGCCCGGCGGGATGGTTTGGCCAAGGCAGGCGGCGATGACTTCCGTCATGCGCAGGAAGGTGTTGTTTTCAACGCCCTTGGTGGCGCTGACGATGATCTGGCCGGGGCGCAGATAAGGGCGGATGCGGGCGAGCGTGGGGCGCAGGAACTCGGAGGGAACGACGGAGACCACGATTTCGGCGTCGCCGACGGCGGATTCGCTGGCGGTGATGGCGATTTCAGGCGGAAGGTGAAAGCCGGGGAGAAAGAGGATGTTTTCGCGGGGTTCGGCGATCTCCAGTGCGGCCTCCGGGCTATGGGCCAGGAGCGTGATCTGGTGGCCCCCGCGGCGATGGAGCGAGAGGGCGATGGCTGTTCCCCACGCTCCGGAACCGAGAACGACGATACGGCTCATGCTGTTCCTGTCTTTCCTTTGGCTGCTGCCGGCTTTTGTGTGTCCGTTTCTGTCTTGTGTTTGGATGCCCAGAAGCGGGATTCCTGGCCGCTGAAGAGGCGGCGAATGTTCTGGTGATGTTTGGCGATGATGAGCAGGGAGACGGCGCACTGAACCGCGATGAAGAAGGGCGGGCGGTCGCCGTGGACGAGAAGCCAGGCGAAGAAGGGGAAGCTGGCCGCCCCCAGGATGGAAGCGAGTGAGACGTAGCGGGTGATGGCCAGGACGATGAAGAAGACGGTGATGGCGGCGAGCGCTCCGAGGGGCGCGGCTACCAGGAAGACGCCGAAGCCGGTGGCGACTCCCTTGCCGCCGCGGAAGCGCAGCCAGATGGGGAACATGTGGCCGATGACGGCGCAAAGGGCTGTGAGGGCCTGAAGGTCACGGAGTGGAATTGCTGCCCAAACCGCGTACCAAGCGAGAGAGCCAAGCCAGACGGCGGCGCAGCCTTTGAGCATGTCAATGAGGAAGGTGGCCGCGCCGAGACCTTTGCCGCCGGAGCGGAGCACGTTGGTGGCGCCGATGTTGCCGCTGCCGAAGGTGCGGATGTCCTCATGCCGGAAAAGGCGGACCAGGAGGTAGCCGGTGGGAATGGAGCCGAACAAATATGCGGCAACCGCGATGGACAGAAGTGCAAGGAGCATGACGAAGGAGAGTTTAGCAGGTGAAGGTGGGGATGAAGTACACATCCTCAGGGCGAAGCACAGAGCCCGGCGGGAACGGGGCAATCGCATTTGAGAGAGCTTGGGTTGGAATTTGGAAGAAAAGCGCTTGCGCGCGATGGAAAAGGTGGATAAGGAGACGACAGGCGGCTCGAAATGCGGCAGGGGCTGCGAAAAAAAGCCTGACTTTGGGTTGAATTTGGGGGAGATGGCGTGGGGGCTGAACAGGCTGCGGAAAAAGGCCTTTTCCTATCCGGATTTTCCGAAAAGCAATGCCGCAGGGGCTGAAGTGTCTGCGTGAGAACCAGTGCTCAGACCGCATGAATTGGTAATTCATCATGGACGAGCGTGGACCGGAGGTCCACGCTACAGGCGGCCAGGAGGCCGGCGCTACATTCATCCAATTACGACCTCACGCGGTCACGGTACTAGCGATTTCTGCAACGGGTTGTGTTTATCGATTCGATTCCGAAAATTCGTTGTATTCAATGCGAGTTCTCACGCAGACACTGAAGCCCGACTCATTTTATTGGCTTTATCGGCACGACTAAAGTCGTGCCCTGACACTTCTTGCGGCTCCGAAGGGTTTTTCCGCAGCCTGTGAAGCACCTTCTCTCATTTTAGGCAACTTATGGCAACCTTCGACTACCCTCATGGCGGGCTGTGAAGTCGTGCCCCTTCGCACGCCTACGTCAAGCTGGGTTTATCGGTAAGCTCGACGCTGCCTATTCCACCATCATTTCGCCGGGAAGGATGGGGCGGGTGCGTCCCAGCTTGCCGTGCGAGGCCAGGATACCCACGAATACCAGAGTTGCTACGTAGACGAGAAGCTTGATGAGATTGGCGGCTGGGAGGTCAATGGCGGTGTGGGGCAGGATCCGCCAGGCGATGAGCAGCGCGGTCTGGGCGATGGTGACGGACCAGACGGTGCCGTAGAAGTAGCGGCGCTCAGAGCCTTCGCCTTTGGTGGAGAAGCCCACGCGGGGCAGCTTGCCGAGCGCGCCAAGCAGAAGAATGACGGCGCAGATGGGGAAGTAGGCGTAGGTAAAGATCTGCTTCATATACCAGCGGCCTGTCGAGACAGCGACGAGGACGCCAACCAGGTTGAGCAGGGCGAAGTTGATGGCGGCGTTCCAGGCGAAGGTGTAGCAGATGCGGCGATAGAGAGGATTGGGCTTGTCCTCGTCGAAGCGGAGGATGTAGGGGCGGGGTTCAGCGCCGGGAAGCTGGCCGCAGACCAGGGCGATGAAGGTGCCGACGAGGACGACGGCGAGCCAGGCCCAGTTGCCCCAGTGAAAGCCGCGGGAAAAGAGCGAAAAGGTCAGAGGCCCGGGGGTGAGAAAGTAGACCCAGATCCAGATGGGCCAGTGGCAGAGACGGTAGACGCGGGTGTTGCTCTCGCGGATCTTTCGCTCCTTGGCATATTCCACTTTTCCGCTATACCGCATGGGGTAAGTTTCGCAGCCGGGACCGAGGAGCGTCAATCGGCGAGCGGGTGGATTGGGACGCGGGACGGCGATGGGCTCGCACGGGACGGCGATGGGCTCGCATGCCGGGGCGCGGGGCTCTAGAAAGAAACAGGAATGTAAGTTAAACAAAAAGGTAGACCGCAAGCACGAACTTCCTCCCACCCATCGAGCGAGAAACTCTCGATGGATGGGGCACAGTCTCATTTTCCGCGGGTCGGCGAAGCCGGTGGGAGACTAGAACGACTGTGCCGGTAAATGGGAATGGAGCCGGTCTTCGCTGAGCTGATAGAGCCGGATCGGGTTGCAGGTGTGTTTGCGCTCATAGTCGTCCAACTGGGCTTCAGATCTTGCCGAGGCAATCGTCAGGTGGCACGTGGTGCAGATCGAATCGTAGTAGCCGTTGATGTTGTGCCTGTGCGGGAAATTCGGGCTGGATTGGGTGAACATTGTGCGCCTCCTTCAGATACAGAGTGGGTGCGATGAGGCGAACGTAGACGGAATGAAGAGGCGGGTCTGGTCAATATTGGCCGCATTTGGACCTAATTTCGCATCGATTCATCGCCCCAAAGGCGCAGGGGCGCCGCTTTGATGCAGCCAACAAGGATGTCCATACACCCCAGCTCAGTTGGCGTCGGCTGCGGATCGATGGGATTTGGATTCGTGCGCGGAGTGCACCGATGGGGCGATGGGGCGGAGTTCCTGGGCGGCATGGCGGGCGGTGCGCACCTCGGCGGCGAGCACCTCCAGAACCTTGAGCGCCAGGCCGGAGTCGGATTGCATCAGGGCTTTGAAGTCGTCCTGGGTGACGAAGCTGACCCGCGCGCCGTCGCAGGCCAGGGCGGTGAGCGTATAGGGCTCATTGCTGATGAGGCCGGGAAGGCCCAGCAGCGAGCCGGCGCCTACCTGCATGGAGAGCAGCAGTTCGCCGGAGGGAGAGGTCATGGAAAGAGTGACTTCGCCCTGGTTGAGGATGTAGAGGCCGACGGGCGGTTCACCCTGCCGGAAAAGGTAGTTTTCGCCCCCGCAGGAAACCTCAACGGAGTGCTTCCTGAGTGCTTCAACGAGATCGGGATTGGCGAGGAATGCCGATGGGTCTAGTTTCATTTACTGTCTCCGTGCTTGCTTTGACGCAGAAACGACCAGGCTCTGGGAAGGCTGTCCGGTTATGGTTGCACCTGCGGAGGGTGGGTATATGTGATGCGTGTCACGTTTTAACCACCTGCGGTGGGGCGGGCCACCTGCGGTGGGACAGTCGCTCGCGGGACGCTCGCACGGGTCTTGTTCCCTTGCGGCAGGAAGAAGCCGCAAGGCGGAGTGGGGGTTCACCGCGTCCCTCCAGGACGCGAACGTCGTCGGTGCGGTTTTCCCAGGGCTGCGCTGCGCTTGCCCTGGGCTATTGTCATCCTGTCCCTACGGGACGGCCACCTGCGGGGGGCAGACGCTCGCGGGAGGGTTGCACTTGCGCACTGCCCGCCAGGTTTGCGCGAAGAAAAGGGCGCAAGGATGGGGCACCAATCCTGGAGGCAGGCTGGCGGGGAGGGAGGCTGGCGGGCTACTCCGAGCGGAGGGCGTTGACGGGGTTGACGGTGGCGGCGCGGCGGGAGGGCAGGTAGCAGGCGAAGCAGGCCGTGGTTGCGACTCCGGCGGTGATGGCCGCGTAGGTGATGGGATCGACGGGGCTGACGTTGAACAGCAGCGAGGACATGAGGCGCATGGTGGCGAAGGCGGCAACGAGGCCGCAGGCGACGCCGATGCCGGTGAGCCACAATCCCTGGCGAACGAAGAGCGCGGTGAGGGTGTTGCGCTGTGCGCCGAGGGCCATGCGGATGCCGATTTCGCGAGTGCGCTGGGAGACGGAGTAGGCGATGACTCCGTAGATTCCGACGATGCCGAGCAGGAGGGCCATGGCTCCGGAAACGCAGAGCATGACCAGGGTGAAAGAGGTGCGGGCCATGGACTTGGTGTACATTTCGCCGAGGGTCATCGGATTGGCGAGGGGCACGTCCGGGTCGACGGACCAGGCTTGTTGCTCGACTTCATTGAAGAAGGCTTGCGTGCCGGCGCGCGGGCTGCGGAGGACAAACGCGATGCCGCGAGTGAACTGGTGCTTCTGTCCCTCGTAGTTGTTGTTGATGAGCGGCCAATAGACGGTGGGAGGGGCAGGCTGGTCGACGCCGTCGGCATGGGTGTTCTGGACGACGCCGATGACTTCGCGCCAATCGTCGGTGCTGGCGATGCGGACTTTTTTGCCGAGGGCGCTGTTGGCGTCGTGCCAGTATTCGCGCGCGAAATTCTCAGAGATGAGGACGACGGGGCGTGCGCTGTAGGTCTCGTTCCATGTGATGTCGCGGCCAGCGACGATTTTTGTACCGAGAGTGGCGAAGAAGCCGGGTGAGACAGATTCAAAACGCCGGAGCGGGGGCAGTTCTCCCTCACCGAGGGGATGGTCCTGGGCGAAGAGCACGTCGCTGTTGGAGTTGCCGTCCATGGGGACATGGCTGGCGATACTGACCGAGGAAACGCCGGGAAGGCCGGCCAACTTGTTCCTGATCTCTTCCTGCATGCGGACGACGCGTTCGGGCTCGGTGTCGGGGATCTGGGTTTCAGGGATGTAGAAGCGGAAGGTCTGGATGGAATTGGGATCGGTGAAGCCCGGCGTGACGTGCATGAGCGCCTGGAAGGTGCGGATCATGAGTCCCGAGCAGATGAGCAGGACCACGGCAAGAGCGACTTGCACAATGACCAGGGCTTTGCGGGCGCGGTGGCGTTCGCGACTCTGGCTGAGAGCGCGGCCGCCTTCGCGCAGGCCGGTGGCAGCGCGCGCTCCGGCGTACTTGATGATGGGAATCGAACCGATGAGCAGGCTGGTGAAGAGAGCAAGGCCGAGGGTGAAGAGCAGCACGGTGAAGTTGATGCCGATCTCATGAATGCGGGGAAGCCCGGTGGGCGCGACGGCGACGAGAGTGCGCAGTGCAGCGTAGGCGAGTCCGAGGCCGACCAGGCTGCCGGCGAAGCCAAGGACGAGGCTTTCGAAGAGCAGATCGGCGGCGGTTCTGCCCCAGGGGGCGCCGAGGGCGGCGCGAATGGCGAGTTCCTGCCGACGGCCTTCCACGCGGACCAGGAGCAGGTTGGCGACATTGGCGCAGGCAACCAGCAGAACCATGGCGATGGAGCCCATGAGGACCCACAGAACGTTGGCGACGTTGCCGATTACGTCCTGCTTCAAGGGGCGGAGATTGGGGGCGATGCGGGCCTTTTCAAAGAGGGCGGTGCTGAATCCATCGGGGGCGGCGAAGCTGCGCAGAACGATGGGAATCATGCGGGCGATGTCGGCGCTTGCCTGGGCCATGGTTACGCCGGGCTTGAGGCGGGCGAGGGCGTGGGAGCCGAAGTTGCCGAGCTTGATTTTGCTGCGATCAAATTGATACGGCTCGAAGATGGAGGCATCGGAGTAATCCAGGAATTGAAAGCGGCGGGGCAGGACGCCGATGATTTCGCGGGATTTGCCATCGACGGTGAGGGAGCGGCCGATGATGGAGGGGTCTGCGCCGAACTTCTGCCGCCAGTAGGCGTAGGAGATCAGGATGGTCTCGGGCGCGCCGGGAGAGTCGTCGCGGCGCGTAAAGAGACGTCCGAGGGCGGGAGTGACGCCGAGGAGGGGCAGGGTGCCGTCGGTCACATCGAGGCCGCGGACCTGTTCCGGCTGGCCTGAGCCGGTTACGTTGAAGGCGTCGCCGTCGTAGACGCCGATGTCCTCAAGGGTGGTGCTTTGTTCGCGGTAAATGAAGTAGTTGGAAGGGGCCATGTTGAGTTCCTGGAGGCCGATGCCGGGGGCTTGATGCCAGACGCCGATCAACTGCTCGGCGTGGGGATAAGGCAGGGGCTTGAGGATCACGGCGTCGACGACGCTGAAAATGACGGTATTGGCGCCCACGCCGATGGCGAGGGTCAGCAGGGTGATCACGGTGAATAACGGAGCGCGAAGGAGCCTGCGCACAACCTGCCTGAACTGACCGGTGAATCTTGCCATGAGCCGGGCCTCCAATAGGGATGGGACGCGAGCCGGCGGCGGGGAACTGCGGCACAGGCGTCAAGGGGTCATACGGTGTTAGAGGGGAAATGGTTCCCCAGGCTCGGGAACGGGCAGCTCCGGGAGGATGTGACGGAAGGCGGCGATTGGAGAAGATTTCACTCGCCGATCACACATTCCGGTGATACACTCCGGTCACAAATGGGGCGGCTATCCCCAGTTAATCGCACCGGACGCCCCTACAGGAAATCCCCAATTCCAAGGAGAGACGATGGTTCGGAAAATAGGTCTGTATCTGCTTACAGCCGTTGCGATGCTGTGTTTCGCAACAAGCGATTCCAATGCGCAGTCCATTTCAACCCGCCATGTGCGGGAGGCAACTCGCAGTGGTGAGGCAAAGCCCGTCGGGCAGCTTTCATCCGAACGAATCATGAATCTCGACATCGTGCTGAATTTGCGCGACCGCGCAGGCCTGCAGGATTTCCTGGGCGAACTTTACGATCCATCCAGTCCCAGCTACCGGAAATATCTCACGCCGCAGGAGTTTACGGCGAAGTTTGGACCCACGCAGGCGGATTACGAGGCGGTGGTGAGCTGGGCGAAGGCAAACGGCCTGACGGTTGTGGGCGGAACGCGCGACGGCATGGACGTGCAGGTGAGCGGGCGGGTTTCAACCATCGAGGCTGCGTTTCACGTGGAGATGCGGACGTACCAGCACCCCACCGAGGACAGGATCTTTTACGCGGCGGACCGCGAGCCGGTGACCAGCCTGCCCTTCTCTCTGTGGCACGTTTCAGGGCTTGACAACTATTCGATTCCGCACCCGCTGCTGGTGAAGAAGAGCGATTACGCACAGGCGCATGGGATTGACGCGGCCAAGGTTGTGTCGCATGCGACGACGGGTTCGGGGCCTTCGGCTTCGTTCCTGGGCAGCGATATGCGCGCGGCCTACTACGGCGGAACAGCGCTGACGGGCGCGGGACAGAACCTGGGCCTGTTTGAATACGAGGGCACCGATCTTGCCGACCTGACTACGTACTTCAAGAATGTGGGCCAGACCAACAATGTTCCGGTCACGCTGCTTTCGACGGATGGAACCAGCACGTCCTGCTTGTATACACGCGCCGGCGGCGACTGCGACGACACGGAGCAGACACTGGACATGACGCAGGCCATCGGCATGGCGCCGGGATTGGCGAGCCTGGTGGTGTACATCGGTTCGACGGATACGGCGATCATCAGCGCGATGACGACGCACAGCCCGCTGCCGACGACGATCGGCTGCTCGTGGGGCTGGACGCCGGCCGATCCAAGTACGCTTGATCCGTACTTTGAGAAGATGGCGTCGCAGGGGCAGAACTTCTTTGCGGCTTCCGGCGACAGTTCGACCTGGTCGGCGAGCAATGAGGCGTGGCCGGCGGACGACGCGTATGTGGTTTCAGTGGGCGGGACGGACCTGACCACGGCAAGCGCGGCGGGGCCGTGGAAGTCGGAGACGGCGTGGGTGGACTCGGGCGGCGGCATTTCGCCGGACAAGATTGCGATTCCCGCGTGGCAGCAGCTCTCGGGCGTGATCAACTCCACCAACAAGGGATCGACGACCTATCGCAACGGGCCGGACGTTTCAGCCAATGCGAACTTCACCTTCTACACCTGCGCCGACCAGACGACCTGCCTGGCGAACGACTACGGCGGCACCAGCTTTGCGGCGCCGATGTGGGCGGCTTACATCGCGCTGGTGAACCAGCAACTGGTGGCCAACGGCGAGAAGACGATCGGCTTCCTGAATCCGACTATCTACGCGCAGAACATCACGTCGGTATATGACACCGACTTCCACGACATCGCCAGCGGCACGTCGGGCAGCTATTCGGCGACCACCGGATACGACCTGGTGACCGGCTGGGGCAGCCCCAACGCCGGACTGATCAACGCACTGGCGCCGACGTCGACCAGTCCCACGTTTACGCTGTCGGCTTCGCCGGCATCCGTTTCAGTGGTGCAGGGCAACAGTGGCAGCTCGACGATTACCAGCACAGTTGTGGATGGCTTCAGTTCGGCCGTGGCTCTGACGGCGAGCGGCCTGCCCGCCGGCGTAACGGCAACCTTCAGCCCGACATCGATCACGGGGTCGGGCACGTCCTCGTTGACGCTGGCGGTTGCCTCGACCACGGCGACCGGCACCTACACGATCACGGTGACGGGGACCGGCGGCGGCATTACGCAGACGGCAACCGTTTCGCTGACCGTGACTTCCAATGTGGCGGCCGGCTTCACGCTGACTGCTTCGCCGACTTCGTTGTCGGTAACCCAGAGGACGTCAGGGTCCGTGGCACTCACGACGGCAGTGTCTGGCAGCTTTGACTCGGCGATTGCGCTTTCGGCATCCGGCGAGGGCAGCGGGGTGACGGTGTCGTTCAGCAAGACGTCGATTGCGGCGCCTGGCTCGGGCACCTCGACGATGACCCTCAAGGCGAGCAGATCGGCAACCACTGGAACGTTCACAGTGACAGTGAAGGCAACGGGCGGAGGCATTACCCATACCGTACCGATCACTCTGACCATTGTGAAATAAGAGCGATGTTTGGAAACATCTGCTGAACGAAAGGGCCCGGGGTTTTGAATCCGGGCCTTCTTCGTCCAGGCACCTGCGGTGCGGCAGACGCTCGCGGGAGGCTCGCACTGGCATCGTGCTGGACAACAGAAAAGCAAAGAACGAGGTTAGAGGATGGCATTGTCAGGAAACATTCAGGCTGCACCGAACGGCGCTCTCGGCTTTGATGCCGATACAGCGATTTCTTCAAATGTGGCGCAACAGTTTGTGAGCCAGGGCTACGCATTCTGTGTGCGGTATTTGTCACGCACGCAGGGACAGGCGCCGGGAGATCTTTCCGCTGCGGAAGCGAATGCGATTCTTGGGGCGGGGCTGGCGCTGATGGCCGTGCAGCATGTACGCGCGCCGGGGTGGTCGCCGACCGCGGCGCTGGGCCAGCAGGATGGCGCCAATGCAGGATTCAATGCCGGAGAGATTGGCATTCCCGCGGGCGTGAATATCTGGTGCGACCTGGAGGGAGTGAACGCGGCTTCAGTTGCGCCGGATGTGATCGGCTATTGCAATGCATGGTTCGATGCGGTGGCGGCGGCGGGGTTTGTGCCGGGGTTGTATGTGGGCGCGAACTGCATTCTGGACGGGCAGCAGATTTACGATCTGAAGTACCAGCATTACTGGAAGTCGCTGAGCAGAGTGCCGGTGCTGCCGGCGCGTGGATACCAGTTGGTTCAGACGGGCGTGACCGATCCGGTGAACGGGATTGGGATCGACCAGGATGTGGCGCAGACGGATTCAGCAGGCGGGCAGGCGATCTGGTTGACTGCGAGTTAGCGAGTCAGCGGAGTTAGCGGCGCTTCGCGCCAGTTAGCGGGGTTAGCCGCGCTGCGCGCGTGTTAGCGAGTTAGCTGGCTGGACGGTTGCGCGAGCGGCTCGACTTTGGCGGAATGTAGTGAAAGCGGATCAGGTAAATGTTGTTCCCTTTGCCGTGCTGTGCGACTTTGAGCAGATCGAGCAGGCCGGTGAAGCCGGACTCGCGCGCCAGGGCCGGGGTGATGTCCGGGAAACCGATGGGGGTGATGGATTCGATCTCGATTTCGCCTTCACCCATGCGGTAGCGGTTGCCGGCTTTGACGCGGGGACTGGCCCAGATGCGCACGCTCACGGCGATGTCCCCGTTGACGACTCCCTCGCGTAGGCGCTTGGTGAAGACCATGGATACAGGTTACAGATGACAGATGACAGGTTGCGGATTACAGGTGGCGGCGGCCGGGTGTTTGCTGTTTGGGTACCCCCCCTTCCCCCGTACTTTTTGACTAAAGTCCCGATTCCAATCGGCTTATCGTCAAAGTACCCAGAATGAGAGAGTTACGGGCGTTTCTGAGGATTCTGGGGGTTGAACAGCGTGCCTGGGCGCGCTCTTGCTGATCTTCTATCTAGAAGTATGCGCCAACCGGGCTTAATACTATGCAAACTCCGGACATTTTTTTAGACCTCTTGCGGTGCGACAGACGCTCGCGGGAGGCTTGCGCGGGCTTGGTCGCTTGGGGAGGATGGCGCTGCGGATGGAGAAGGCGTTTGGCGTGAAGATAGATACGACATTGACAAGCGTAAAGTAACAGGCTACAGTTGCGTAGATGAAGATACGGGACTTCGTTCATAAGGGCCTGAAGAGGCTTTATGAAGAGGACAGCGCGAAAGGGGTTCCGCCGGGGTCGGTGGACAAGCTGCGCAAGATGCTTGCGTTTCTGGATGACATGGACGATCCCGAGGAACTGCGGGCGCTGCCCACGTGGAAGGCCCACGTGCTAACGGGCGACCGCAAGGGGGCATGGAGCTTGAGCGTGACCGCCAATTTGCGCATGACGTTTCGGATTGATGAAGTCAAGCGGGAAATACTCAAATTGAACTTAGAGGACTACCACTAGAAGAGAGGGAATGAAGCCATGGCGATGAAGAATCCTCCCCATCCCGGGGATTTTATTCGGACGGAGATTGTGGAGGCGGCGGGGTTGACCGTGACGGCGGCTGCGGAGGCGCTGGGGGTTTCGCGGCCTGCGCTGTCGAGCTTGCTGAATGGGAAGGCCGGGCTCTCCGGCGATATGGCGCTGCGGATGGAGAAGGCGTTTGGCGTGAAGATGGATACGCTGATGCGGATGGCTGCGGCGTATGAGATTGCGCAGACGCGGAAGCGGGAGAAGCTGATTCGGGTGGAGCGGGTTTGCGCGGCTTGAGGTGGGAGTAGTCAACTCAGGTCCCGCACACCTTCCGCGCTTGTCTACCAGACTTTGGCCAGGTAATCGAGGCTTTGGCGATAGTCTTCGTGTTCGATGCGGCTGCGCACGCCGAATTCCTTGAGAGCGGTCATCATTTGGCCGACAGGAAGGCCGGCAACCTCAGCCGCGCGGCCGAGGGAGGCTTCGCCCTTCTTGTACTTTTCGACGGCGAGCAGGACGCGGCCTCGTGTGACCAGGTCGCGAACGGCTTTAGACAGATCGCTAGATTCTTCGCGAGTCAGGCTAGTAAGAAACTTGTAGTTGTCCTGGTCCATGCGGATGCTCATTGTTCTGGTCATGGTGCTGCCTCCAATCGTTGTAACGCATCGTCGAGAATTGATTTCCGATAGCGGCCGTAGCGGGCGAGAGCCGAAAGCCGGAAGCGCGCGTCGTCGAGCCCTATGAGTCCCTTTTGCCTGCTGCGAACAAGCAAGCCGATTGCGGTTGTGAAAGGAAGTCCAAGGAGTTTGCAGGCGTCGATGCCGACCCGGTCATCAATTCCGACGATCCGCGCCTTCTCTTCCAGTGCGAGGGCGATGGCTTCAGCTTCTCCCCTTCCCATATTGAAATCCGCAACCAACTTGGTAATCAGTTTTCCGTTTCGTACTTTGCGAACTTTGATCTTAGCTTCGTCCAACGCCTTACGAATGATGAGAGCGTCCAATGTTTTTGTCGCGCCACAGCACTCTTCCTCAACTGCCTTGGGAATCGCGACTTCCATGGCAATGTCGTTCAGAAAGGGATGTAGCAGTTCAATCTTTGCGGTGAGGATCAGCGTGGATGAGTCAAAGACGAACATTATTACAAATTATTACAAATGCAATTATAGATGAAGCGAGGGCTGATTCCAAGCCCCAACGCAGAGGGAATTTGAATTTGTGAAATCCCGGGCCTCAGAAGCGAGATCTGGGGCACCCGGCAGACTTCGTGTGCGGGCCGCTGGTGAGGAACGACCTTACTTTGGTTGAGCTAGGGAGATCATATAGACAAATTCCTGGTGGTAGGCGAATGCGAACGGGACGAGACAGAGCGCGATCACGACCGCGAGGGTCAACGATTTCTCGCGAACCCATTCAGGCCCCTCGCCGGCCAGGAGCCAGAAAGGCGCGGTCAGCAGCAGGGCCAGGAGGGCGAGAGAGAAGAGCTCGCACAGAACCAGCCGGCGGGAGATCGCGCCTGCTATCTCTCCGGTCGGAATGCTGCCTAATCTCTCCTGCGCTTCGCCCTTTCGGGAGTTGTCGCAGATGAGCATGATCACGTCCAGGGTCCGCTCAAAGAACCACAACAACGCCATCGTCGCGAGAGCGGAGATCGCCGTGAGGAAAAACACGATGCGAGGCGCCAGCTTGTTGCCGCGTTCGCTCGGTTCAGTTAGCTCATCGCGTTGTTCGTCGCGCCGTTCGCGAATCGCTTGAAAGATAAGCAGCGCTACAACGCAGCCGATACTGAGAGAAATTGCGGTGGTGAAAGACCCGGTTGTGGCAGCCATCGATCCTGCCACATTGCGCACGCCGGCACGCTGTTGGGTGGCAATCTGCTGGAATGCCATGAGGATTCCGAAAGTGCCGATCAACACCTGGACAACGATTGAAACCAGGGCAAGTGGGACGCCCGGAAGGACGGCAGACATACGAAGCCGGCGCGGACCGAACCATAAAAAGGCGACGAGCGCCAGGGTGAGAACCGGCCCGACAAATGCCAGGAAGAAAGTGACGGGTGGGAAGTTTGCGACCGAGTCCATTGCGCCGTTCATTTTCGAGCCTCCAGGAACTGCGGTGAGACGCCGCGCCAGTTCCCAATGGAGCGGACAGGAGTTTTAACGGAAAAGTCCTTACAAGCTGGGTTGGCAGGATTGTTTTACTTTGCCGAATTATATCTTGGGGTTGCTCTATGGCAACGAAGAGCCCCGTCAGTCCTTGTAAGACATTTGTCTTACATCAGCCTTTTACGGATAAGGTCGAGGGCTTGGGTGGTGGCCCACTCTCTTACCCGCTGGCGGTCGCCGCGCGGCGTTTCATAGCGTCCCTACAGGACGCAGGCGTGAGGTGGGCGGTTTCCCAGGGTTGCGCTGCGCTTACCCTGGGCTATTTTCGTGTTCTCCCTACGGGAGACAAAGCGGGCGGAGCATAATTGGTTCCGATGTGAGCGGGGATTGAGAGAGTTTTCGGGGCTGAAGCCGATGTCGATTGTGTTGGGTTTTCCTGGGGGTTGAAACCCCCGGCTCCTTCCATCGCGGCGCTTGAGCGCGCCGCACGGCTAAATAAGCTGCGGAAAAAGGCCAATTTTCATTCAATGCGGACAAGAAGAGATCCCGCAGGGGCTGAAGCCCCCATTTTTAATAGCTTTATCGGCACGACTGAAGTCGTGCCCTGTTACAAAGCCTTCCAGAATTGAGTTTTTCCGCAGCCTGTAAAGCCCGCAGTCACTTTTGGGCGTTGCGGCGCGGCTAAAGCCGCACCCTGATACAAAGCTCGTGGATTTGTCTTACATCAGTCTTTTACGGATAAGGTCGAGGGCCTGGGTGGTGGCCCATTCTCTGACTCTTTGGCGGTCGCCGCGGAAGTTTTTCTCCAGCACTTCGGTCTTGTGGGCGTCGCTCAGCGCTATGTAGACCAGGCCGGCGGGCTTGTTTTCTGTCGCGCCCGCGGGGCCGGCTATGCCGGTAACTCCCAATCCCAAGGTCGCCCCGGTGCGGGTGCGGATGCCGTTGGCTAACGCTTCGGCTACCTCTTGAGAAACAGCTCCGTGCTGGAGGATGAGGCTGGCGGGGACCTGGGCGAAGGCGGTCTTTAACGCGTCGGCATAGACGACTGCGCCGCCTAGGAAGCTGCGGGATGCGCCGGGGACTTGGGTGATGCGCTCGGCGATGAGGCCTCCGGTGCAGCTTTCGGCTACGGCTAGCGTGGACTGGCGGAGGCCGAGATAGTAGAGGACTATTT
>Ga0302189_10000623_pt1 | contig 31405 bp, 27 predicted proteins | sample II_Bog_E2_2_FD_194551 | JGI IMG/M metagenome (GOLD analysis project Ga0302189, IMG submission 194551) | Peat permafrost microbial communities from Stordalen Mire near Abisko, Sweden - II_Bog_E2_2 | ecosystem: Environmental > Terrestrial > Soil > Wetlands > Peat | place: Sweden: Abisko...
ATCCCGTGCCAGCGCCATTCGGTCGCCGCGATAGTCCCTTCGGTGATGGTCCCGGCATTGACCTCGAGGTCGCGCTGGGCGGGCAGGACTCTATGGTCGGACTCGATGCGATCGAAGGTGACCCCCGTTCGGTCGCCGAAGAACTGGATGGCTTCGCCGTAGAGCTGGTCGTAGAGATGGGGGAGTGCGCCCGAGAAGAGATCGACGTCGTCGATCGACCCACCCATGCCCATGACGTTGAAGACGAAGTCCGGATCGGGCATCGTGGAGGCGTCGAGTAGTTCTTCGACCTCTACCGAGTCGAGGTCGACACAGAGTCCGGTCAGTCCGAGGACCATCCGCTCTAACAAGAACCCCGGGTTCATGCCTACGCCGTACAGCGTCGAGTTGCCCTCGCGACACGCCGCTTCGAAACGTCGAGCCCGCTCGGCGCCGTGGGCTTGGGGGTAGTGATTGCCCGCCGTCGTGATGACGTTCTTGCCGGAGCGCAACAGGGCGATGATGTCCTCGTCGTGCGTCTCGTAGGGAACCTGGAGTCGGGCGGTGTGGATCACCAGGTCGGCGTCGAGGGCCAGGATCTCCGAACGGCTTCTCGTGGCGAGCACGCCGGTTTCGGGAAATCGAGCGATGACTCCCGCGTCGACGCCCTCTTTTCGCTCGCTGTAGACGAAGAGACCGACGAGTTCGAGGTCGCGTCGCTGCAGGACCGCGCGCAGACACGTCTTGCCAATGGCCCCGGTGGCCCAGATGATCACTCGATGCGCCATTCGATCTCCCTGATTGGTACTACGTCAACGTGCGCCACTCACACCACGAGGAGTCGCCGGAGCGACTCCTCGTGGTGTGCTGCGCTGCTGGTGGTGCTACTGCGTGGGAACTACTGGCTTAGAGACCGCCGGTGCAGTTCTTGGCCCCAAGGACCTGCGGGCAGGTGTTGATGAGCTTGCCAACGTAGTTGAAGCTCTTGGTCTTGGAGGAGTAGACGAGCGGCTGCAAACTCATGATGCCGTACGCCTCCTTGGCGTTCATGATCCACTTCAGGCCGTTGATGAACAGCGGCTCTTGGTAGTTCTGATTGCGCGCCGCCTGCATGATGCTCGCCTCGGTGAGGCCCGCGGACGAAGCGGCCGCGGTCTGGTAGGAGTTGACCTCCATGTCAGCGGTCATGTACCCGGTCTCGTAGTAGGTGTTGTCTACTGCCGCGGTCGGGTCGACGGACGTGGCGTCCGCGACGTAGGCCTTCCAGCCCGGGTCGTTCGTGTAGAGCGGGTTGCCGGGGTCCTTCTCCCAGAACACCAGCTTCTGTCCGTTCGCGGCGCCACCGGCCGGCGCGAACATCAAAGCGGCGCTTCCGCAGTTCGATGCCTGCACCGTGAGCTTGGGCTTGTAGCCGACTCGCGCCATGGCCTCAGTGAGCTGCAAGCACTCGGGAACGACGAGCGCGCCGAAGACGGCGTCCGCCTTGTCCTTCTTCAGGGTGATTGCCGCGGTGGCCGGGTTGACGAAGGGGACAATCGCCTTGATTCGGACGTTCGTACCCTTAACGGCGGCCTTCATGCCCGCTAAGTAGGCGGCACCTGAACCGGTCTCGTCTTCCGCGACGGCGACCGTGATGACCTTGTCCTTGGGGAACGTGGCCTGGATCACCTTTACTTCCGCAGACTCCTCCACGAGGTCCGACGGGAGGAACTCCGTCGTCCACGGGTACTCCTTGATGTCGCGGTACTGGTCGGCCGACGCTGACGCCAACAACATCGGCAGGCACGCCAGGTTCTGGTCCGGGGCAGCTGCGGCCAAGGGACCTGATCCAAAGGTGGTGACCGCCTGTACGGCGCCGGACTGGATCCAGCCGTCGACGTTCGACTTCGTCATCGCCGGGTTGAACTGGTCGTCTTCCGCCGTCACCGCTAACTTCACGCCGCCGATCCCGCCCTGGGCGTTCTGGTACGCGTAGCGGTCCTTGATGCCCTGGACGTAGGCGTCCACGAACGGTGCGATGGGACCGGATATCGGTCCCGAGACGCCGAGCGTGAGGGTGCCGGTGATCTTTTGGGTGGCCGTTGTCGGACAGGTGGACGTATTAATTGTGTACACACTCGACGACGGTGATGCGTTGGCGGCGGATCCTCCGACCGAGATCACCAGTGAGGTGACGGCGATCAAGAATGCGCTGAAAATCGTTAACTTCGCTTTCATGTACTTCCCTTCTCCTAGTTGGACTGCTTCATCGAGATCGGTTGACCTCATTACTACGGGGTGACTTCCTTCTCTCACGAGGAGAGAACGGGCGCGACTAGAACACCGTGGTGTGACTAGGACAGCGCGAGCGTGGTGTCTCCTTTCCCCTCGGGATCTGGGTGGGCGATCTGGTCGTGAGCGACGAGGAGTTCCTCGTCGCTCGGGCGCGGGCCCGTGGGCGCGCGGGGCTTGATTCGCACGACGTGGCGCGTGAGACGTTTCGTCAGGCCCATGAGCCCGTCGGGCATGACGAACATGAGGATGATAAGAATCACCCCGAAGAAGAGGCCCTCGGTCTCTCCTTGGTGGATGCCCTCGGTCCAGTGCGGGATGTAGATGACCGCGAGCCCTCCGATGATGGGACCAATCACCGTGGCGACGCCGCCGATGACGAGCCCGGTGATGAGCGTGATCGACAGGGTCAACGTGAAAGACGAGTCCGCGGACAACGAGCCGAGGTACATCGCGAACACCGAGCCGGCGACCCCGGTGACCGCGGCCGAGACGCCAAAGGTGAACACTTTGATCCAGGCCAAGTTGATGCCAACGGCGGTGGCCGCGGTCTCGCGGTCTCTCGTCGCGCGCATCGCGAGACCCGTTCGTCCTCGAGTCAGGTTGGCACAGAGCACCAAGACCAGCGCGAGCACGACGACCGAGATCCAGTAGTAGTACTCGAAGCGATTCTGGACGCCGATGCCGGTCCAGTGCGGTGGGAGCAGGCTCGTGAGCGTGACGTTGAGCCCGAGGGTCCCCCCGGTGAGCCCCGGGAAGCGGTCGATGAGTTCGGGGAACGCCACGGCGAGCGCCAACGTCACCAGCGCGAGGTTGATGCCGCGGATGCGCAGCGCCGGCAGACCGACGATGAGACCGACGATGAAACACAGCGCGAAGGCGACGATGAACGTCGTCAGCGGATTCCAGTTGCGCTCGGTCACCAGGATGCCCGTCGTGTACGCACCGATGCCGAAGAACGCGGAGTGACCAATCGACAGCATCCCGGTGTAACCGGTGACGAGGTTGAGCCCCGCGATCGCCGTCGCGTAGATGAGCGCCTGGGTCAACAGACCGACCTGGAAGGAGTTGGCCCTCGAGCCCAGGAACGCCAACGCCACGAGTAGCACGAGGCCGAATACCTGGAGGAATCGGTGCGTCGGCGAACCCTGGTTGATCTGGAGGGGCAGCGTGGGCAGTGCGCGGGTATCGGGCGCGGTCATACTCGCTCAACTTCCTTTGAACCGAAGAGTCCCTGGGGCCGCACGAGCAGGACCAAGACAATGGCCACGAAAGCGATCGCCTCTTCGAGTTGTCCTCCGATGACCGAGACGTAGCCAGATAAGAGCGCTTCAACGACTCCCAACATCAGCCCGGCGATCACCGCGCCACCGGGCGAGTCCAAACCGCCCAAGAGCGCGGCCGCCGAGGCCTGGATGAGGATCGGAAACATCTCTCCGACCCCGAGCGAGTCGGGGGAGAGCGGCGTGAGCAAGATACCGGCGACGGCGCCGATGGCGGCGGAAAAACCCCAGCCGAGCATGAGGATGCGACCAACGGCGATGCCCGACAGCGACGCCGATTCCCGGTTGGAGGCTGTGGCGCGCATGTGGAGTCCGAGACGCGTGTGGTTAAAGAGCTGGAACATCGCGCCCACGATCACGGCGACGAGGATCCACAGCCCGAGATTCGCCCAATAGAGTCGAGCGCCCCCGACGCTGACGAAGGAGCTGACCTTGTTGGGGAAGAGGCTCGCCATCGTGTAGTTCTCGTTGCCCCAGAGGATGCCGTCGAGCGAGTTGAGCGCGAGGAAGAGGCCGAGGAGCACGATCAGTGTGGCGAGCAGGCTCTTGCGCTCGATGGGGCGAATGAGGACGCGCTCGGTCACCGCGCCGAGTACGAAGCCGGCCCCGGTCGCAATGAGCAGGCAGAGGATGATCGGCACGTTCTTGGTCGTCAGCCCCCACGCGATGTAGGTCGTGAAGAGGGCCATCTCGCCTTGAGCGAAGTTGATGGTGCCGGTGCCACGAAAGACCATGACGAGCGCGAGGGCGAGCGCCGCGTAGATCGCCCCGTTGCTGATGCCGTCGAAGAGGTACTCGAGGAAGAGTTGCACGCGAGTTCCTAATACCCTAAGTACGCGCGGCGCACGGCGTCGCTGTCGCGCAACGACGCCGCGGTACCTTCGGTGACGACGGTTCCGGTTTCGAGGACATAGGCGCGACTGGCGATCTCGAGGGCCAGCTGCGCGTTCTGCTCCACGATCAACATCGCGGTCTTCTGCTCGGTGTTGATGCGCGTTAAGAGTGCGAAGACTTCACGCACCACAATGGGTGCCAGGCCGAGGCTCGGCTCGTCGCACAACAACAGTCGTGGCCGATTCATCAGGGCCCGGGCGATTGCGAGCATCTGCTGCTCGCCACCCGAGAGCGTGCCGGCCGGTTGTTTCTTACGCTCGGCGAGTCGTGGAAACACCTCGTACCACTGCTCGAGGTCGTCCTTCACACCCGCGCGGTCCCGCCGTTTCGCAGCGCCCACTTGCAGGTTGTCCTCGACACTCAACTTGGCGAAGGTGCCGCGTCCCTGGGGCACGAGCGAGATTCCCGCTCCGACAACCTTGTCGGGGTGTAAGCCACTGATCGAGCGGCCGTCGAGGGTGATGGCCCCCTTGGAGGAGATGAGTCCGGAGATGGCTCGCATCGTCGTGGTCTTCCCGGCGCCATTCGCCCCGAGCACGACGACGATCTCACCCTCATCGACGCTGAGCGAGATCCCGTGCAGGACCATCGAAGGGCCGTACCCGCCGCGAAGGTCGGTGATCTCGAGCAGGCTCACGACGCGCGCCCCAGGTACGCGTCGAGCACTTTGGGGTCGTCGCGCACCTCACTCGCAAGACCGTCGGCGATCTTGACGCCGTTATCCATGACGACTACGTGGTCGGTGATGCCCATCACGAGGCCCATGTGATGCTCCACGAGCAGCACCGAGAGTTGGAACTCCTCGCGGATGTGCTTGATCAGGTCACCCAGTACGGCGACCTCGCCGTGGGTCAGACCGCCCGCGGGCTCGTCGAGCAACAGCATCCTCGGCTTCGACGCGAGTGCTCTCGCTAGTTCGACGCGCTTGAGCGTGCCAAAAGGCAGTCCCTCCGCTCGGTCGAAGGCGACGTCCTCGAGGTCGAGACGACGCAGTATCTCGTAGGCCTCGTCCCTCAGGTCGCGGTCGTTGCGTCGGGCGGGGGGCCAACATACGGCCGATTCGACCAGGCTCACTCGAGCGCGGGAGAAGGCGCCGGCGATCGTGTTCTCGAGCACGCTCATCGTTGGAAAGAGGGCGAGGTTCTGAAACGTGCGGGCGATGCCGAGTCGAACGACGCGGTGCGGCCGCACGGCGAGAAGGTCCGCGCCATCGAAAGTGATGCGGCCCGAATTGGGCTGCATAATGCGGGTGATGACGTTGAAGAGCGTGGTCTTTCCCGCGCCGTTGGGTCCGATGAGACCGCAGATCTCACCGTCGGCTACTTGGGCCGAGAAGTCGTCGACCGCTTTCACCCCGCCAAAACGGACGGTCACGCCATCAATCGCTAGCATTCCCCCCCTGCCCTAACGCCCCCGGAACTTAACTACAATAAACAGAGAAACTACAATTCAGAGAGTCACATTACATGCGCAAGGGTGTTCCGTCAAGGTCGCCTTAAGCACTTTCGCCATTGATTCTCGGGCCGTAGTTTTGGAACACTCGCGCATCACTCTTCGCGCCCCGCGTGGGGTCGTGTCGCCCATCAACGTCGTAAGTTCGTTCGTTGTTGGGGTCCTCCCACTCGAGCGCGTGGGCTCCAAAGGCCACTTCCGAGCTGAAGATCTCATGAGGCCAGACGGCTTCTCCCTGCAAGCAGCGCGCCGCACCCTCGAAGGAGGCACCGCACATTCCTGCGAGGAACCGGTGGTTTCGCGTCGCGCTCGTGCGCACGCCTGAGCGATGATCCACGTTCCACGACGGCGCAGCACGCGTGAATGCCACGGGGGCCACGGAATCGAAGCGCCAACCTCCGGGGAAGCGTGATAGCACTTGAGTCTCTCTGCTAACTGTAGTATAAAGTTTTTGCGGCGTCACCACGTGTGGGTTCGTCAGATGAAGAACGTCGCAGTTAGGTAGTGGGGGGATGAGGCTATGGCGCGTGTGAACAGGGCCGAAGGTGCGGTCGCGCTGGTTACCGGAGCGAATCGCGGCATCGGGCTCGGATTCGTCCAGGAGCTCCTGGCCCGCGGGGCGAAAAAGGTCTACGCCGGCGTTCGCGATCCGAGCACGGTCGCCGACGAATTCGACGGTGTGGCGGTGGAGGTCATCGAACTCGACGTGACCGACCTCGACAGCGTGCAGCGGGCCAGTGCTCAGTGCAGTGACGTGAACCTGTTGGTCAACAACGCCGGCTATTTCGCGAATCGCCGACTGGTACTCACCGATGACCCCCACGCCGCGCGTCAAGAGATGGAGGTCAACTACTTCGGTGTGTTGAACATGACCCGCGCGTTCGCGGCCACCCTCGGCGCCAACGGTGGTGGCGCGATTCTCAATGTTCTCTCGGTGGCCGGCGCCTTCGCGGCTCCCTTTATGGGCGGCTACTCACCGTCAAAGTCGGCCGCGCTGACGCTCAGCACGATCACGCGTGCGGAGTTGAAGGGGCAAGGTACCGACGTCGTTGCCTTGATCGTGGGTTCGGTAGACACCCGTATGGCGTCACACGTCGAAGGGCGAAAGGAGTCGCCCATCGACATCGCGCGCGCCAGTCTCGACGCACTCAACAAGGGCGAGACCGTGTGCGACACCGACCTCATGGCCGTCGAGGCGCGGGCACGGTACTTCAGGGATCCAGCCCGCTTCGAGCGACAGATGGCCAAGACGCTCGATATCGACGTCCAGTCCACGGGCCGGTAAGGGACATGTCCGTGCAGCGGTTCGTGGCGAGAAGTCACGTCGGGGAGACGACGCGATGATCGACTCGGTTGCCCACATCCTGCGATCCCAGGCTCAACAGCGTCCCTCGAGCGTGGCGATAAGCGGCGAAGGCCGCTCGATCACCTACGGGGAGCTCGACGCTCGCTCGAATCAACTGGCGAATGCCCTGCGTGAACTGGGCGTCCACAAAGGCGACCGCGTCGCCTACCTCGACCGCAACGCCACGGAGTTCTGGGAGACCGCGTTCGCCGCCGCGAAGATCGGCGCGGTCATCACGCCCCTCAACTTTCGCTTGTCCGCGGCAGAAATCGCCACCATCCTTCGCGACGCGGAGCCCACAGCCGTCGTGATCGCCGACTCAGTGCTCGCGGGGTTAGAACCAACGTGGCGACCGGAACCGATCGCCACGTTGGTCGTCGGCGATCGTGTCGTGCCGACGGTGCCCAATGAGTTCAGCTACGAAGACGTTCTGGGCGCACAGGACACTCCTGACCCGGGCGGCCGTGCGACCGGCTCTGAACTCGCCGTGCTCATGTACTCCTCGGGTACCACCGGTCCCCCAAAGGGCATTCGGATTACCGCGGACAACCTGCTCTTCGGCGTGGCGAACTTCGCGGACGAATTCACTCCCGACGAGTCCTCCTCCAGCCTCGTGTCGCCGCCGTACTATCACATCGCCGCCTCGGGCTGGTCGCTCATCGCCATGAACGCGGGAGGGCGTATCGTCCAGGTGCGCGAACCGTTACCCGGAACGTTGTTGTCGCTCATGATCAAGGAACGAACGACTCACGCGGCGTTAGTACCGGCGATCATTCGGATCATGGTCGAGATGCCCGAAGCCTGGGACGCGGACTTCTCCGACCTGCGCACGGTGGTCTACGGATCTTCTCCCATCGATCCCGTGCTCCTCGCGCGAGCCGTCAAACTCTTCGACGCGGAGTTCACGCAGTCCTACGGTCTCACCGAGACGGTCGGCATCGGAACCCTCCTTCGTCCGGCGGATCACGTCGGCGCTGACTCGTCCAAACTGAAGAGTGCGGGTACGGCCGCGACGGACGTCGAGGTGGGCATCGTTGACGTCGAGACCGGCCAGTCGGTGGCGACTGACGAAGTTGGCGAAATAGTGATTCGGGGGCGGCAGGTGACGCCGGGCTATTGGCGTCGACCCGAAGAGACCGCGGCGCTCTTCTTAGAGGGTGGATGGCTTCGCACCGGTGACGCCGGGCGAATGGACGCGCAGGGCTACGTCTACATCGTCGATCGAATCAAGGACATCATCGTCTCGGGCGGCGAGAACATCCCGCCCGCGGAGATCGAGGTCGTATTGATGGGCCACCCCGGCGTGCTGGAGGCGGCCGTGGTCGGGGTCCCTTCTGAGCGGTGGGGCGAGACGCCGATGGCCTTCGTCGTTCGTCGGCCAGAGGCCACGGTGACGGCGCCGGAGTTGATTGAATTTTGCCGCGACAGTCTCGCGCACTACAAGTGCCCGACGAGCGTCGAGTTCGTCGAGTTGCTACCGCGCAACCCTTCGGGCAAGGTGCTGCGGCGCGAGTTGCGCCGTCCGTACTGGGCGGAACGCGATCGATCGGTGGGCTGATCTCGCGCCGGGAATTCGTGAATGGAAGTCGAGCAGGACGTGCAATGAGGAATCTAGGCAACAACGAGGAGGAGATATGGAGATGAACGAAGAACCACGGTGGGCGCAGTTGCGACAGGTCGTGCTGGCGACGCTCGACCACGCCGGGGACAGCGAGCTGGTGAGAAAGACCCTGCAGTTGGGACCCTCCTTCGACGACCCCGAACTGGCCACCATCGGACTCGCCGACGCCACGTTTCCGGTGGGACCAGATACCTATCTGGAAGTCTGTGGCCCGATGACCGAAGACCACCAGGTAGCCAAGTGGCTCCGCAAGGTTGGCGGCACGTCGGGGTGGTGCCTGTCGACCCAGGTGCCGAATCTCGATGGCGTTCGTGAACGCTGCGCGCAACTCGGCGTGCGAGTCGCCATTGAGGCGGAGGCCCTCGGGCACGAGATTGTCCAGCTACACCCTCTCGACGTCGGTGTCCTGCTCGAACTCGACTCCTTCATCCCGCGTGACGAATGGTTCTGGGACGACTTAGAGGGCGCCAAGGTCGCTCAGTCGGAGCGCGGCGTCTTCGTTGACGACATCGTCGGCGTGGAGATCGCCGTGGAGGACCCGGCGGCGATGGCGACGACGTGGGCCACCATCATCGGGCTACCCGAACCCGAGCTGGTGGAGAACGGGGCAGTCCTCAACTTCAGCGGTCGCCCAATTCGATTCGTCGGACTCGACGACCGACGAGGCCTCGTGGCGGTCGACATGCGCACGTCCGACCGGGCGAGAGCGGGAGACTCCGTCGAACTGTGCAACACGGAAATCCGGTTCGTCTAATTGACGACCACGTCACCTTCTCGCGCGCGGTGGCGTCCACCCAACGTGCAAGAGCGTCGCACGATCGGCCACGCACGGGCGCTGCGCAAATCTGGCCGACCGGTCGAACGCGGTCAGGCCCTCGGCGGAAGGGGGAAGAAGCCGCTGGTCCGTGACACGTAGGCCGCGTAGTCAGCGCCCTTCGACCGGCCCATGTGCTTCTCGAGTAGCGCCTTGCCCGTGTGGTTCACCAACAGATTCGCCATGATGATCGGTGAAAAGACGGTGACGATCCCCACCCAGTGTGAACAGGCGACCAGGAAGAGGCCGACCCACACGACGGAGTCGCCAAAGTAGTTGGGGTGTCGGGTGTAGCGCCAGAGACCGCGATCCATGATTTTTCCGACGTGGGCGGGGTCCGCCTTGAATCGCCGCAGCTGCCAATCGCCGATGGTCTCGAAGCCGAAGCCAATCACCCACACCACGACGCCGATCCAGATGAGCGCGCCGACGGGGTGGCGTTCGTACATGGCGAACTGCACCGGAATCGAGACGATCCACATCATGCGACCTTGCGCGAAGTAGATGTAGCGAAGTACGAACTTCGTGACGCTGCCGGTATTTCGACGAAGCAGTGACGCGTAGCGGGGGTCCTCACCCTTGCCGCGGTTGCGCACGAAGATGTGGACGCTGAGGCGTAGCCCCCAGATGGCGGTGATCGCCACGACGACCACGCGAATCGTGGGGTTGCCGTGGCCCTGGGAGAGGGCGAACGTGACCCCCGCGATGACGACGAATCCAAAGGACCACATCGTGTCCATGATCGCCTGCACCCCAGTGCGCATGGCGTAGGCGAAGGTGCCCAGCATCAGAGCGGCCACGACGCCGAGTGTGACCACGAGGTTGACGACGAGGGGTCCCCAACTCACAGCGGTTGCTCACCCATGAAATTGAAGAACGCCTCGAGCGCCCCGTTGAGCTCCGTCGGAGGAGCCGTCTTCGATTGGTGAACCAGTTCTTCGAGTTCGTGCGGACCGAGATCGTCGGGCAGCAGGACCGACCCCCACTCAACGACCGACGCGCTGCGGAGCCGTCCCGCTCCGGTGACGAGTAGCTGTCCGTTCAACGTGCAGTTCTGATCGACCAGCGCGGTCAGCACCGGGGCGACCCGTTCGGCCGTTGCGGCACTGGCGAATTCGTCAGCCATGCCGACTTCGGTCATCTGGGTCGTGGCGTAGGGGAGTAGGAGATTGGTGAGTACGCCACGACGCTCTCCTTCGGCGGCCAGTGAGCGACCGAGCGCGATCATCCCCCCTTTGCTCGCCGCGTACGCCGACAGACCGACGTCACCGTAGAGACCTCCGGTCGAGGCGACGAGCACGATGCGTCCGTAGCCCGCGGGCCTCATCACGATCATCGCTGCCCGGGCGAGTCGCGCGGCGCCGAGAAGGTTGATGGCGAGCAGCGCTTCGAACTCCTCGTCCGTTTCCTTATGAAACATCCCGCCGGTGCCGATACCGGCGTTCACGACGCAGATGTCCACACGTCCCCACTGGTCGATAGCGGCTTGGACTAACGCTGCACCACTGGAAGGGTCGGCGACGTCGTGGTAGTCGGCGATTGCGTCGCCGCCGGCGTCTCTGATTTCACTGACGACGTGGTCCGCGGGCCCTCGACCTTCGTCATCGACCACGCGGTTGCGATTGTTGACGACCACCTTCGCGCCGTGGGCCGCCAAGTCGAGCGAGAAACTGCGCCCCAAGCCCTTACCACCGCCCGAGACGATCGCGACTCGTCCAGCGAGGTCCGGTCGACTCACGAGCGCCCCTCCTTTGGCGAGGTCTCGGCACCGGCACCACGCCGCGAAGTCGTCGCTCGTGGTGGCCGACACGTTTCCAGAAATCCGGCGTCTGACACGACACTCCTTTGTGGTGGTGGTACTTGCTCTCTTAGTTGTAGTGCGAGAATACCCCGTTGTCTTCGTTCGCGCTGAACCGGTCGGCGTTTTCCACGAAGGGCGGGAACCGTTACGACGTGACGATCACCTCTCCGGCTAGGTAAATAGACTCTCCGTTTATTGTAGTATTCGATCGATTAGAGCAGCGGGGCCGGGGGAGGTGCTCGATGAGCGCAGTAGCAACGACGGAGTATTGGGCGCTGCACGCCGACGGGACACCGGTGCGCACGATCGCGGACATCATTCGCCGCAGAGCCCGATCTACCCCTGAGGCCATCGCCATTCAAGAGCCGGGGCGTTTGACGACGTTTCGCGAACTTGATGATCGTTCGAATCAAGTCGCGACGGGACTCGTCGACCACGGCGTCGTCGCGGGCGACCGGGTTGCCTACATCGGAGCCAACGGGCCCTCCTTCCTCGAGGTGTTCTACGGCGCCGCGAAGGCTGGGGCGATCGCCACGGCGATCAATAATCGACTTGCTCCCCGCGAGATCGACCAACTCCTCAACGACTGCGAACCCCGCGTGGTGGTGGTCGATCGAGATGCCTTGGCGCTCCTCGAGGGTGTCGCGCTGCCCACCACAGCCACGCTGCGCTTAGTAGTCGAAGGTGACGGTGAGGGGAGCTACGAACGCTGGCGAGCCGAATTCTCCGCCACGGACCCGCAGGTCCCCGTCGACACCGAGGACACCGCGCTCATCCTCTACACGTCGGGCACATCGGGTCTTCCCAAGGGGATCATGTTGAGCGGGAAGAACTTCGGTTGCGCGCTGTACTCGCTCAACCAGGACATCGAACTTCACGAAGACTCGGTCTGTGCGGCGCCGATCCCCTTCTTCCACATCGCCGGACTCGGTCTGGCGCTCGCGGCGAACCTCAATGGCGGGCGGCTCCTCTTAGAGACGGCCGTCGATCCGCCGGCGGTGCTGCGACTGCTCGTCGACCGTCGGGTCTCGCACGCCGCCGTCGTCCCCACGGTGCTCCAACGGCTCTTGGCACTCGACGGCGTCGCCGATGAGGACTTCTCGGCTCTTCGATACATCGTCTACGGTGCGTCACCCATACCGCTTCCGGTGCTGAAGGAGGCGACGGAAGTCTTTGGTTGTAAGTTCCTCCAGTCCTACGGGTTGACCGAGTCGACGGGTGGCTTCACAATGCTCACCGCGAAGGATCACCTCGTCGACGCGGCCTTCGCGCGTCGTCTCACCTCGGCGGGAAAGGCGATGCTCGGTACGGAGGTCCGGGTCGTGGATCCACTCACGTTGGAAGACGTGCCGGTCGGTACCAGGGGTGAAGTCCTCACTCGAGGAGCCCGCATCATGCAGGGCTACTGGCGCAAGCCCGAGATGACGGCGTCGGTCATGCTCGAAGGAGGTTGGCTGCGTACGGGTGACGGGGGATCGTTCGACGAAGACGGTTACCTCTACCTGCACGACCGCATCAAGGACATGATTATCTCGGGTGGGGAGAACATCTATCCTGCCGAGGTCGAAAGCGCCTTGACCGCGCACCCCGACATCCTCGAGGTCGCCGTCATCGGGGTCCCCTCCGCGGAGTGGGGCGAATCACCACACGCCGTGGTGGTGCTTCGCCCTGGCTCGACGTTGGACGAGACGACGCTCATCGAGTGGTCACGCGGTCAGTTAGCCCACTTCAAGTGTCCAGCCAGCGTCACCTTCACCGACTCGCTGCCGCGCACGGCCAGTGGGAAGTTGCAGAAGGTCAAACTGCGCGCGCAACACTGATCGACGAGCGCTACGTCGGGCGGGGATCGCTCGCGCCGACGCGGTGGCCGACTCCAGAAGCGCTGGAGTGTCGTTACGAAATCATGTCGTCCAGGGTCGATCGGGTCTCGCGGTGCCACCGAACGATGGGCTCAGAGTGACGAACTCCTCGGATTCCCGCTGTTCGTTGCACGCCGTGACGGTATTGGTGCGGAAGAATTCGACTTAAAGTCGAAAATTGTTTGTGAGTAGGTCCTTCGTTGAGTCGCGTTACCGAAAATAGAAACTTCGGATCGAGATTGAAACGAGGCAGTGGAATGTGTGCGGACCTGGCGAACAACAGACCCGGTGAGTCCATCAAGAAATTGATCGACGAACTTGGACCGACTCCTCTTGATCGAGGTGGAGCGGCGCAACGATGCCCGGAAGTGTTTGATGAACGAGCGCTGAGAAAGGGACTGGAGGGCGAGGAGAAAGTAGCTCATCGACTCGCCTTTTTAGGGAGTGAGTGGCTCTCGATTCATTCGATCCCCGTCAACGCATCGGGCACCGACGTCGACCATCTCCTCATCGCGCCCGCGGGGGTCTTTACGTTGAATGCCAAGAACCATGGAGGTCAAAGCGTGTGGGTCGCGGGTGACGTGTTCATGGTGAATGGGTTCAAACAGGATTACGTCGCGTGCTCACGCGCCGAGGGAGCGAGAGTATCGAGAACGCTGACGAGAGAATGCGGGTTCGACGTCGAGGCCGAACCGGTGATCGTCGTACTGGCGGAGAACTTCTGTGTCAAGGAAGACCCCCGCGGCGTCCACGTCATCGAGCTCGAGTTGCTCCGCTTCTGGCTCAAGCGACGCCCGGTGATCTACACGCCGTCTGAGGTCACAACGATCTTCGAGACCGCGCGGGACAGTGCGGTGTGGCTGAAGAGTCCGGAACAAGTTGGCGTCGAGGCCGCCAGGTAGTCCTACCGAAGGGTTTAGCGCATCGCCGATAGGAGGGCGTCGATCGGCACCGTGCAGTAACTGATGGACTGATCAGAGACGCCGTAGGGAAGGTACAACGTCCCGGCGTGAACGAGCGACCCGCAGGAGTACACGACGTTGGGCACGTAGCCGTCCTGCTCGTCGACGTCGGGCACCAGCAGTGGTTTCGAAAGCTGCGCGAGCACCCTAGAGGGATCGTCGAGGTCTAAGAGCAGCGCGCTGATGCTGTAGGTGCGCATCGGGCCGACGCCGTGAGTGATGACGAGCCAGCCCTCGGGCAGCTCGATGGGCGATCCGCAGTTGCCCAGCTGCAACATCTCCCACGATTCGCTCGGCATCTGGAGCGTCGACACTTCGTTCCAGTGGTGGAGGTCAGAAGAGAAGGCGATGGCGTTCGACTCGCGGTCGTAGCGAGAGAGTGCGACGAAGCGTCCATTGATTCGGCGGGGAAAGACGGCGAGTCCCTTGTTTTCGCCACCGCGGCCCGCGAGTGGTGAGGAGTCGAAGGTCACGAAATCGTCAGTCTCTAGTAGTTGCTGGGTCACGTTTCGCCCGTCGAAGGCGGTGTAGGTCGCGACGTAGCGAGCGACGTCGTCTTCTCTGATCTCGACGAATCGGGCGTCTTCCATTCCCGAACTCTCACAGGGCGTCGACGGCCACAGGACGCGTCGTGAGAGGTTGACGCCCTCGTCGAAGGTCGCGACGTAGAAGCATTCACTCAGCGCGCGAAGCACGTTCGCCGCTTCGGTGACGTGCTCTCGGGTGTCGGTGTGGGTCACGAGTCGCGCGATGGCGGCGTCGAGTTGGTTGGTGGAAAAACTCTCGGGAAGGCTCATCAAGATGAGGCCGGCGGCCTCGTCGTCGAGACGGCGGTCACGAAGTTTCGCGCGGAACACCTCTCGCAGCAGTGGCCCCTGGGCAGTGTTGCCAGCGACGGGGAAGGGGAGGGGCTCGTCGAAACGCAACTCGCCACCCGCGTCGATCTCGCCGGTGCGAAAACAGATGCAGGAGCGGTGACCCTCGCCGATGGAGCGGTAACTCATGACGACGCGAAGTCCACCCGCGGGCACGCCCGCTTGATCGGGATGGGCCACCAGCGATGGATTGCATACCGAGGCGCCTTCGAGCGAGTACTCGTGGGTGAACGCCGCACCGAGGAGTTGGCGGCGATTCATGGATATTGGCTCGTTGAGGTAGTCCGATACCCGCTGCGCGTTCTGTTCAAAGTCGGCCGTGATGTCCTCGTGCCGCTTGGCGAAACGATCCGTTAGGTCGCTCAACTCGACGTCGACCTCGGCTTCGTCGAGGGCGAGCACTCTCGCGATCGTCTCTGACGTGCGCGACTCGCTGCCGCCGACGAGCTCCTTCCCGGGAATGAAGAGTCTCGTGATCACTCGCGTCGCGTCGGGTCGCATCCGAAAGCTCGATCGCACGGCGATCCCCGCGTCGCGCACTAGCGAGCCAACTCCAACTGGCGGGCCTGCTGGAAGGTCGTCAACAACGCGATCGTCGACTCCGCGCCCTGATTGAGGTTCGGTCCCTTGGCCGTCAATCCGTCGTAGCCACCACCCGTTTCGGCGTTGAACATCGGTGCGCCGAGATCGTTCTGACCGAGAAACCAGCCCACGCAGAGGTCGTGGCCCTTGATCCAGTCCTCGTCACCGGTCAGGGCGTGCGCGCGAAGACACGCCTCGGACATGGCCGCTACTTCGATGGGCTGTTGGTCGAACTTGGGAGCGGCCCGATGCTCGCTTCGTCCTTCGGCGGGGGTCACCGAGAGGTGTCCGTCGCCAGAGGACAGGTCGAGCAACCACTCCAGTTGACGCAGCGCGTTCTCGACCATTCGATCGTTGCCGACGATGGCCCCCGCGGTCATCATGGCTTCGGGGAGTGCCGGATTGGCGTAAGCCAGTCGGTCCTCGCTCCAGCGCCAGCTCGAACTGCGTTCGGGACGGTCCAAAATTTCAGCCGCGGCCGTGACCAACGTCATCGCACCCTCGTGGGATGGATCGCGGTCGAGGACCTCGGCGGCACCAAACGTCGCAAAGGCCATGGCCCGGGGCCAGGGAGAGACGACCGTGAGACTTCGTTCCAGCATCGGCGTCGCAAGGGCAAGCAGTTCGTCGTCACCCCATCGAGCCACGAGGGTGCCGAGCGACCAGACGGTCCGACCCCAGCAGTCCTCGTCCGTCGCGACCCCGAGCCAGGTTCCCAGAGCCGCGCGGCGATTGACGACTCGTCCGTCGGGGCCCTGGGCGCCGCGGAGGAACTCCAACGATGAAGACGCGAGCTCGCGCACCTCTGGGGAGGGCTGCGTCTCTCGCGCCGTCACCAGCAATACCCGCGCGACGTCGTCGGTGCAGTAACCGTGTTCGATGCGCGCGCGAGCGTGATCGGCGTGTTCGAACGTGCCGAGTGGCCCGCTCAGTGAGAGTAGGTGGGCGAAGTCGGGCGGGGGAGCGTGACTCACGCGGGCACGTCGGCGTAGGTAATGAGCCGGCGCGCCACGCCCTGGAACTGGGCGGCGACTGCTCGCCAGCTCAGCTCCCCCGCGAGGACACGGGCTTCATCCGCCATGGCTGCGGCCAGCGTTGGTTCGCTCAGCACTCGTCGTAGCGCGATGGCGAGTGCCACCGAGTCGCGGTGCGGCACGGTGATACCGGCACCACTCGCGAGTAGTTCTTCGGCGTGAGGAAAGTTCGTTGCGACGACGGGACGTCCCGCGGCGATCGCGTCGACGAGGACTCCCGAGGTGGCCTGGTCCTTCGAGTCGTAGGGCAGCACGACGACGTCGGCGCGGCTGATCAATCGGTTCAACGACGCCAGGTCTCGATAGGAGTTGTCGAACTTGACGAGGTGGTTCACGTGGTTGGTCGCCGCGCGTCGCATCAGTGAGTTGCGGTACGTGTCACCGTCCAGCGCCAGCACCTTCGGGTGGGTCTGGCCCGCGATGACGTACTGCGGTGCGGGCACCAAGTCGCCCAGGTGGACCATCGCGTCGATGACCCACTCGATTCCCTTGCCCGGACCGATGAGGCCCCAGGTCAGAATCGTCGGTCGGTCGTTTGGAGTGCGAGTGATGACGCCCGCACTCACGGTGGCGCCGTGAGGGATTACTTCTACCGCCGTGGTGCCGACCTCGTGTAGACGCGACAGCGTCGTCGCAGCGGCTTCGGTCATCACGACCGCGACGTCGACGCCAGCGATCACGGCGTTGAGGACCTCCACCTGGTGGGGCGTCGGTCGCTGCAGCACGGTGTGCAAGATGGCGATGCTCGGCACGAAGAGTCCGTCGAGCACTTTGACGATATCGTCGCCGTCACGTCCGCCGTAGATCCCGTACTCGTGCTGGATGATGGCGACGTCACAGCGGTTGAGTGCAGTAATGGTCCGAGCGATCGAACTGGGGTCCGTCGCTACGAGTTCGCCGATGGAGCGAAGCTTCGACGTCGAGGCTTCACCGGGAGCATCGAGCACTCGAACGAGCGAGACGTCGGCGCCGAGGTCCTCCAGCGTCGCGCCGAGGGCGGCGGTAAAGGTGGCCAGCCCGCACCGCGTGGGCGGGGCGCTGCTCAGGAATCCGTAGGAGATCTTTGTGTCACGCACGTGAGTTCCCCCGACCAGTGGTCTGGGGCGAGGGCGATGAATCGAAACGAGATACGGGCGAATACGGCAACGTGAGCTCTCCTTCACAGAAATGAAGGCGTCGAGCCCGAACGGGCGACAATCTTCTAGATCGTCCGGCCCAAACTTGGCGTCCTATGCGAGAGGAACGTTCCTTTCACCACCTCAGCCTACGGGTCATCGCGCAACCTCAAACTGGGGCAAACGCTCGCCGTGACGCCCACGATTGTCCGTTGCGGTAAGGCGGGAGCGCTACGCGCCCAGGGTCGCCAGGTGCGGAATGACGGGTCCCCACACCTCCTCGAGCCACCTCGCGGGCTCGGGGGTGGAGGAACTAGCGATCACCGTGTCGACGCCGACGTCGGCGAGCGACTGCGCCGCCGCCACAATCATCTCGGTGGTCATCTGTTCATCCACGTTGAGCAGGGCCGTCACTTCGATCTCGGCGTAGTCACGACCCTGCTCGTCACAGTGACGACGGAGCACGTCCAATTTGTGGGCGATCACCCTCGCGTCACCAAAGATGTTGCAGGCGTCGGCGTACTGAGCGACCAGACGCAGCGTCTTTCGCTCGCCACTGCCACCAATGAGGATTCGAGGTCGGGGCTGACTGACGGGTCGAGGTGAGCACAACGTCTCGGTGAGGTGGTAGTACTTCCCGTCGTAGGCACCGTTGTTCTCGCTCCACATCTGCTCACAGATCTGCAGGGTCTCCTCGAGCCGCTCGAAACGTTCGGCGAGCGGCGGAAAGGGAACGCCTAAACCGAGGTGTTCTCGCTCGTACCACGCGGCCCCGAGGCCAAGCTCAGCCCGTCCCTCCGAGAGCACGTCGAGGGTGGTGACGGTCTTGGCGAGCAGGCCGGGGTGACGGTAGGTGACCCCTCCGACGAGGAGACGAAGTCGCAGGCGTTCGGTCTGAGCCGCGACGAAGCCGAGCGTGGTGTAGCCCTCGAGCATGGGCTCCTCGGCGGGCCACATCATCTCCATCTGGAACCAGTGGTCCATCACCGAGAGCGTGCGGACACCGATTGCTTCGGCGGTCTTGGCCAACGTCGTCAACGTGGGAGCCATCGCGACGGGGCCGCCGGGCCAGGTGAATCGCGGCACGTGGAGGTCGAGGTTCATGGTGGTCCTTTCATTCGGAGCGTCCTCTCCAATAGGTGCAACGTACCCGGAGGGCGAGAGGATCGAGTCGCACTTTCGTGATCGACCTTTATATTGCTCCTTAAGAACGGGCGCGAGTTCCCCAAGGGCCCGCGTTCGCCATATGGATACCACGGCGACTTTGACGTATCGGGGCGATCAAATGATCCAAGGAATTCGACGGAGTTCACGAGGAGCCACATCCTCCGCGGTCGCCAGGTCGACGCCCGAACTCTCTCGCGCCGTCACCTACGTCGTGCGCGGAGAGGTCCTGTTCCTCTTTTTCACCGCCGTCAGCGTCGCGCTCCATCCGGGTTTCGTACTAGCTCGCGACGAGGGTGGGATGAGCAACTACGGACTGCACCTGAAGACCGCCGTTCCCTACACCCTCGCGTTGGCGCTCCTGGTGCTCTACAGCGCACGCGCGGCGTCGATTTACGAAGGTGGCAACCAGCGGACGCGACGACTTCGTCAGTTGATCCTCGCCTACAGCGCAGTCGTCTTTTCGATTCTGTTGAGTACCTACTTCTACTCACTCAACGAGGCCCTGACGGATATTCACTTCAGCCTCGGCACCGCGCTCATCGCGGTGGTGGGCGTGGGTTCGATCTGGATGTACCAGTTGTGGCCGGCAACGTCGGCCACTCGCACGCTGCTCGCGCTGCAGCTCAGTGGTGACGTCCTCGCCCTCTTGACGGTCGTCGGGACGCTGCATCTGCTGTTTCTTACGGAGATTCTCTCCAACGTCGCGTTCGCGACGCTGCTGATTCAGACCTGTCGCCGAGTCGCCGCGGAAGACGGGGACGGCGCGTTCTCGTCCCACCAGGACAACTAGTCCGGCGCCGCTCTCTGCGGCGGCCCCACGAGACGTGCGATCGGGGCCGGCATAAGGCGACGACGGCGATTGGAGCACACCGCCGTACACCTTCGGCTCCCGCGTGGGGCCGCCGCTTCCTCAACTCGACGGGCTAACTCGCCGCGCCTGCCTTGGTCGCTGCGGGCACTTCGATCAACGCACCCGTTCGCACGTCGTAGACGTAGCCGTAGATCGGGGTGTTCCGAGGGACGAACGGGTGATGACCCAGGGGGGCGCGCGTCGCTTGGCTGCTTGAATAGAGGCCCGTGGATCCTCTCGACAACATGATGTGGCACGCGCTCAGTGGTCCCCAGCACTATCTCGCCGAAGGTGATGACCGGGCGCGACGTTTCCCGATCGACGTGGGGCCGTTCTGTGCGGTGCCCGACGAACCGACGGCGGAGCACTTCGACGCACTGCGAGACCTCACCGGCCCCGGCACCGAAGTGGTGCTCCTGCGCGGGGAGGTCGCGGTGCCCGAGGGTTGGGAGGTGGTGGCGCCCATCAACGCCGTCCAGATGATTGGACCGAAGGCGCCCGTGTTGGCGTCCGACGACCCGCGGATAGCGCCACTCGGGCCTGCCGACGTGGAGGAGATGATGTCTCTGACGTCTCGAACGAAGCCCGGTCCCTTTGCCCGACGCACCTGGGAGTTGGGCACGTACCTCGGCATCCACCTGGACGGACGCCTGGTCGCCATGGCCGGACAGCGGGCAAAGACCAGCGAGCACATTGAAGTCAGTGCGGTCTGCACCGACGAGGAGTTCGTCGGCCGAGGACTCGGACGAGCCCTGGTCCTCGCTCAGATCAACGCGGTCCTTGGCGAGGGCAAGGTGCCGATGTTGCACGCCGCGGCCAACAACGTTCGAGCGATCGCCCTCTACGAACGCCTCGGATTTCATCTCCGACGGAGCCTCGCCGGCGTCGTCGTGCGCGCACCCTTCTAGTCGCCCGTCTCGTTGTTGACCCTGCGTCAGCGAACGTCGTCAATCTCGAACGAGGAGTACTAACTGCTCGCGGTGACCCATCGGAGCCGTGGCTGGCGTTAGACGGTCGAATTCACCCCAAAATGAAACCTCGAATATGTTCTGAACCTCAAGAGCGCGCAAGTTACGATCAACTTCTGTCGGTGGCCCGCGCTAGCGAAGAGGATGGGTTTGACGCTTCCTTTCGCCCCGAATCAATACCGTTTACGTGCTCACCAACGCGGCGACGTGAAGTTCGCACCACGAGCAACGCCGAAGTCCGTTGGCGCCCGCGTGGTCGTGATGATTGTCCGTGATTTCTTGCCCGTAGGGACATGAAGTGCTGTCGTGAAAGACCGGCTCTTCGAGACCAGTTCGAACTTCGGTGTGAAACGGTGCCACGTGTGCGTGGTCCTCGCACCACGAGCAACGCCGACGCTCATCGGCTCCCCACACGACGTGGTGTTCGTGCATAATTTCTTTGGCGTATTGACATGAGGAACTATCATGAAAGACAGAATCTTGCGAATCAACTTCAAGTCCGGTGTGAAATGGTGCCACACTCGCCGCCATGAGACCGAGATCTGCGAATGTGCGACCACTTCGAGAATCCCTCACCGATGATTGGCTTGAAGGATCGAGTATTCGATACGCCCAAATCTTCACTCGGTCGGTGAAGAGGAACCACACGAGTGCGTAACCCCAAACGAGAGCGGCGTAGCCAAAGCCGAGGGGTGTCATAAAGATTCCAAACACGGCAATGCAGGTTGCGAGAATTTGAGTGCCCAATACCGCTACCCAGAGAATTCGCGCTGGACGTATGGACCAGAAACTTCCCCGAGTACGAGCTTGGAAGATGGTGAGGTGTCCCGCGACTGAAAGCGTGAGGTACATCATGGTTTGCAATTCGGGCCTTCCGAGATGAAATACCCGATCTCCCAAAAAGAAAACACCAAATGCGGCAACAGGCCCCACGATTCCTAAGACGGTGGCCATGCCGAGAACGACGCGCATATTCCAGGCTTCGGGCTGATTACGGTAGCGCACCTTGTCGTACGCGATGGAAAGAATGGCCCCATCATTAAGGAGGGCCAGCATGACTATTTGAATTGCGGTCACGGGAAAGAAATTGAAAAGCAGTATTACCGCGGTTACAAAGAGCAAAACTCGCAGTGTCTCCGCAATTCGGTAGATAGCGTAGCTATTCATTCGCTGAAAGATTTTACGACTTTCCTTGATGGCGTCAATAATCACCGAGAGACCGGGAGTGGTCAACACAATGGACGCCGACGCACGTGCGGCGTCAGTCGCACCCGAAACAGCAATACCGCAATCAGCCTTCTTTAGGGCCGGAGCGTCATTGACACCGTCGCCCGTCATGCCCACGATGTGACCACGATGCTGCAGTACGTCAATGATGTGTGATTTATCTTCGGGGAAAACCTGGGCGTAGCCGTCCGCCGACTCGATGTCTTTCGTTGACTGGTTAGATTGCGAATTCTTTGTAGCTCGCAAACTCGCGGCGTCGAGAATGTCGGTTCCCATTGCGAGGTTTCTTGCTGTTTCTTGAGCGATGGCGAGGGCGTCGCCGGTGACCATTTTGACCTTTACGCCCATCTGGCGCGCGGTGGCGATCGTCGCCTTTGCGTCAATGCGAGGAGGGTCAAAAAGCGCCAACACCCCTATGAACTTCCAATCACCGTTTACGTTCGCTCGAGCGACGCCGAGGGCGCGAAATCCGCGAGTCGCGAAACCACTCACGGCCTGGTCGACGTCTTCTTTCGCGCTCTGAGCGTTGGACGACATGGCAAGGATGACCTGTGGGGCGCCCTTAGTAACTCGAAAGGAAGTCCCACCCTTGTGTTTGACGGTGGCTTCGGTGCGTTTGGAAACTGGATCAAATGGTACGAAGTGTTCGATGGAAAAATCTTGAAGTTGATGAGGATTCTTCACGCCCCCGAGAACTGCGAGGTCAATGGTGTCGTTGTCGTCAGCGCGCGAGGCGAGGGCGGCGTCGAGAATCAATTCATCCACGCCAACGCCGTCGATCGTGAAGGGTTCGCCCAGGGTCAACTTATTTTGTGTCAAGGTACCGGTCTTGTCAGTGCAGAGAATATCCACGCCCGCTAGCTCTTCGATGGCGACCAGCCGACTCACGATGGCCTTCTTCTTAGCGAGCAATCGAGCGCCCACCGCCATGGTTACAGAGAGCACGGTGGGCATGGCCACGGGTATCGCGGCCACCGTGAGAACAAGTGCGAATTGCAAGGTCGTTAGGAACGAATCCCCGCGAAGGGCCGAAACAATAATGATGACCGAGACCATACCTAGAGCGAGATAAATCAGATAGGTACCAATACGCAACACGGCCTTTTGAAAATGACTCTTGGTGGTCGCCCCTTGGACGAGGTCCGCAGTCTTGCCAAAGTACGTGTTCGCACCGGTTCCATAGACGAGGGCTCCGATCTCTCCTTGACGAACAACCGACGCCGAGTAGACCGAATCGCCTGGTCCCCTCGTCGCGGGAAGCGATTCACCGGTAAGAGCCGATTCGTCGACTTCAATCGGGTCGCCCTCAAGCAACCGAGAGTCTGCGGGCACGATGTCCCCGAGGCGAAGTCGAATGACGTCGCCCGGTACTAATTCTTTTGCTACGGGGTTAATCCATGAACCATCTCGTAACACCCGTGCCTTGATGGCGAGTGAAGCCTTTAGGGCGTCAATAGCCTTACCCGCCTGGTGCTCTTCAAAGAAACCAATGAGCGCATTTGCAAAGAGCAAAATTAAGATAATAGAAAAATCTGGCCAATGGCGAAGTACGCCCGACAACACGACTGCGATTTCAATCATCCAAGGTATTGGACTCCAGAAATATGTAAGAAACTTGATGAATTGATTCTGCTTTTTGGCAATGATCTCATTGGCGCCGTACGTAACAAGCCGTTTGCTCGCCTCTGCACCAGTGAGTCCATCATTTGATGTCGTCAGTTTGTTCATCAACTCATCCATCGGCAATGTCGACAAATCAGAAGATCTCGCGTGGGTCGTGACCGAAGGCTTCAACTTGGCGGCGCGTTTGGTCGTTGAGCCACGTGCCATGGTCGACCTTTCGATGCGTTACGCACCAAACCTCGAGTGCTTATGCCAAGGTACCTGTTCGTGCCGATCCTCAAACAGTGATTTCGCGTCCATCGTTCTTGCGACGCGTCGAGTCACTACGTTTCCTCGCTATCGGCACGGCGAGTGACTCCGCCAGATCGGTGGTAGGTTCAAATTGTCGCTCCGGACCATTGGTGACCAGAAATGGTTACGAGGATAAATGTGAGCGATTACCACTTTGGAGGCGCCGATGCGCCGCGCGGGTACGCGCAACGTAACGGCTCGCTCCGCTTGCTCTCGTCCGGTTCACGATTTCCCACTCTCAATCTTCAAGGACGTTTCGTCCCAGAGACTGAGCACGTTGAGACCTGCGGGCTTCATCATGAACACCCAAATAAGCAGTGGACGTCCCTCCTTAATGGAAAAGATGAACCCCACAATTTATCTGGGACTCTCGAGTGGCGAGGTTTTTCTCGTGAAGTATCTGAGGAGTCGTCATGACCGTCACCAATTCACCCGCAGCGGCGAAGTCCGAGCCGAGCGCACCGAGAAGCGGAAGAGAGCAACAAAAGGCTCACGCCATGGGCCTCACGTCGTCGAGCGCTCTCGTCGTGGGCAGCATTGTTGGCACCGGGGTGTTCACGATGCCCGCAGTCCTGGCGGGAGCGGGCACTATGGGCATTGTCGTTTTGGGCGTGATTGCCGTAGGCGCAATGCTGCTGGCGGTGCTGTTCGGCCAACTCACTCGGCGTATTCCGAACAGCGATGGTGGCGTCTACGCCTATGCCCGTCACGAGTTTGGCGACTTCGCCGGTTACCTCGTGGGGTGGTGTTACTGGATCCAGTCGTGGGCCGGTAACGCCGCAATCGTGTCATCGTGGGTCTTTTACGTAGATGCCTTGTTTAACTTCACGCACCCATCGGGGATGCAGAACTGGGGCATTGCGATGTTTGGTCTGTGGATTCCTGCCCTCATCAATTTGGCCGGTCTTCGTCAAATGGTGTGGTTCCAAAACATCAGTGTCGTCATAAAGTTCCTGCCACTGTTGTTCGTCGGCGTGATTGGATGGTTCTTCGTCTCCAGGGCCAATTTCGGCCCCTTTAATGCTTCGGGTGGAAGTCTCTATTCGGGAATTGGTATTGCCGCCGGGGTCGCTCTCTTTTCTTTCATTGGTGTCGAGGCCGCGGCAATTACCGCGAAACGCGTTTTCGATCCTCGGCGAAACGTCATGCGAGCCTCATTGATTGGCACTGTCGCCAGCGCCGGTCTTTACGTCTTAGTGACCGCCGTGGTCATGGGTCTCGTGGCGCACCATACCTTGGTCGGCACCGGTTCACCATTCGTCAACGCCTTTCAAGCAATGTTTCCACACAGTGCGTGGGCGGGACGTTTCATCGCGGGCGTTGCCGTGGTGTCCGGCCTCGGAGCTCTCATTGCGTGGACCCTCATCGTGACCGAAACCTCTCGCGCGATTGCCCAAGACGATCTTTTCCCACGACCTTTTGCGTGGTCGGACAAGAAAGGCACCGCGTGGTTCGGCATCCTCGTAGGGACTGCGTTACCTTCTCTGCTCATGTTGTGGCGCTACACCACTAGTTCGGGCTTGACAGTCTTTATATATCTCGTTGACCTGACCGTTGTCACGGTTGCCATTCCTTACTTCTTTTCGGCAATTGCGCAATTGACGTATCTGGTGTCGCGTCGCCGTCGCGTTGAAGGCTGGCGACTCGCTCGAGACCTCAGCATTGCGGGGGCGAGCGTGTTGTTTTCTATGTGGGTAACGTTCGCCTCGGGTTACCAAGTGGTGTACCAGGCACTCGTTGTTTTGTTGGCCGGGCTGGTTCTCTACACATTCTTGAATGCGCGTCGTCAGCGCCTTGGTGAGGCCGTTGAACCAATTGAGTTGCCCGACGAGATTGTTGTTCCTACGAAGTCATAAATGCATCGCTGAAAGCGGCGATAGAAAGTGCAGGGCAGTGCCATGACACTCCGTGTTGATTCAGAAGTTGGCCAACTCAAGCAGGCAATTATTCATCGTCCTGGTCTCGAACTAGCGCGTCTTACGCCGTCAAACGTGCAAAGTCTCCTCTTTGATGACGTCCTGTGGGCCAAGAAAGCCCGTGAGGAACACGACGCATTTGCTCAGGCCCTCCGCGATAAGGGTGTGCAGGTCCATCTGTTCGCGGACCTCTTCGCCGACGTCCTAAATCTTCCCGAAGGACGAGCCTTCGTACTGGATGATCTTTGTACCAACGATCAAATTGGCCCCTCGCTCGTTACTCCGGTTCGTTCCTTGCTCGATGACTTTGACGGAGCGAAGTTGGCCGAGTTTCTGATAGGTGGAGTCTTGAAGGCGGATTTGGCCCCACTCCGCGCAAAAAGTCTGTCGTGGGATCAATTGCGAGCAGACGATTTCGTCTTACCCCCGCTACCGAACACGCTGTTCCAACGAGACAACTCTTGTTGGATTTACGCGGGTGTGACCGTGAATCCAATGGCCAAGGCCGCGCGCAAGCGTGAATCTCTTCATACCAGGGCGATCTATCGTTACCACCCTTTGTTCAAGGATGAGAAATTCGACGTGCTCCTCGATTCTGAGACAGTCAATCATCAAGCAACGATGGAAGGCGGCGACGTGCATATTCTCGGTCACGGCACGGTGATGATTGGCATGGGAGAGCGAACGACGCCGATTGCTGTTGAAATTCTTAGTCGTCGACTTTTTGAGACTGGACTGGCGACACGGGTAATTGCCATAGAGTTGCCACACAGTCATGCGTTTATGCACCTTGACACGGTGATGACCATGATTGATCGAGCCACTTTCGTGCTCTATCCATACTTCGACCGCAATCTTCGTAGCTGGACCATCGTGCCCGGAACGAAGCCCGATACCGTGGCACTGAGCCAGAACGAAGATCTCTGGGAAACCTTGGCTCAGGTGCTAAAGGTCGACCGCGTCACGGTGCTCACGACGAATGAGGACGAACGAGCAGCTCAGCGCGAACAGTGGGACGACGGGACAAACTTTCTTGCCGTGTCACCGGGCGTCATCGTGGGCTACGACCGAAACGTGGCGACCAACACGATGCTTCGTCGCGCGGGAATTGAAGTTGTCACCATCGAGGGCAGCGAACTTGGTCGAGGGCGAGGGGGCCCGCGTTGCATGACGTGTCCCATTGAGCGAGAAGCGGTCCAATGAAGAATTCCAAAATCATTGGAGGCTTAAAGGGTCGAAGTCTTTTGCGTGACATTGACCTCACCAAAGATCAATTTATGGCACTCCTTGATCTTGCGGAGATATTGCGTACGGAGAAGAAATCTGACACGGAAAAGAAACGACTAAAGGGAAAGAATATTGCAATCATTTTCGAGAAGTCGTCAACGCGCACAAGGTCGTCGTTCGAAGTAGGGGGACACGACCAAGGTGCCCATGTGACCTACATGGGACCCGGTGACACTCATATGGGTCGCCAGGAGACCATAAAGGACACGGCGCGGGTACTTGGTCGCATGTTCGACGGCATTGAATTTCGTGGATTCGCTCATCACGACGTCGAGTTGTTGGCCGAGTTCTCGGGCGTGCCCGTGTGGAATGGGCTCACTGATGAGTGGCATCCTACGCAGTTATTGGCCGACATTCTCACCATCCGCGACCATTCCTCGAAGCCACTCGAGCGTATCGCTCTTACCTACGTCGGCGACGCTCGAAATAACACCGCCAATTCACTGCTGTGTGTTGGAGCACTCTTGGGTATGGATATCCGTATCGCGGCGCCACTCTCGTTGCAACCAAACGAGGATGTCCAACTCATTGCAAAACGATTGGCGCAGCATTCCGATGCGAAACTATCTATTACCGAGAACCCTCACGACGCGGTCGCGGAGACGGACTTTATTTACACCGACGTCTGGGTCTCCATGGGTGAACCCACTGATTCTTGGGCTGAACGAATCAAACTGTTACTGCCCTATCAAGTCAACGAGCAACTCGTGCACGCATCAAAGAATCCTGATGTGCGATTCCTCCACTGCTTGCCAGCACTTCATAATACGGACACCGAAATTGGTAAGGAACTGAACAAGAAGTATGGCGTAAGCGCGCTGGAAGTCACTGAAGAGGTCTTCGAGTCCGCCACGTCAATCGTCTTTGATCAGGCCGAGAACCGACTTCACACAATTAAGGCGGTCATGGTGGCGACGCTGGCCGGAGCTTGAAATCCTCATCGTTGCCGCACTAGGCGGTAATGCCTTGTTGCAACGAGGCGAAAAGCCCGCTGCCGAAATTGAATTGGGTCACGTCACCGACGCAGCTCGGCAACTCGCCAAGGTTTGTGACGGGAACGACGTCATCATCACACACGGCAACGGGCCTCAGGTAGGAATGCTGGCGCTTGAGAGCGCGAATGATCCTGCGCTAGAGCATCCGTTCCCCCTCGATGTTCTCGTTGCCCAAACGCAAGGAATGATTGGATACTGGATTGCGCAAGCGCTAGGTAACCTGCTCGACCGTCGCGTCGTGACGGTCGTGACCCAGACGGTAGTTGACGCACACGATCCCGCATGGTCAAAACCCACGAAGTTCGTCGGTCGCGGGTATTCCAAGGCTCAGGTGGACAAATTGAGTGAACGGCATTGGATCTTTAAGCAAGATGGCGATTCGTGGCGCCGCGTCGTCCCCTCGCCCGAACCTATTGAAGTGGTCGAGATGTCCTCAGTGACTGATTTGTTGGCGAAGGGATTGATAGTCGTTTGTGGTGGTGGTGGGGGAATACCAGTGACGAGAGATCGAGAGAACCGTCTTAAGGGTGTCGAAGCTGTCGTTGATAAGGACCTCGCCAGCGCCCTCATTGCTCGTCAAGTACATGCCGATGTCCTACTCTTCTTAACCGATGTACCGGCGGTGTACGTAGATTATGGGACAGCAACGCAACGCCCGCTTGCCAAGGTCACCGTTGAGCAACTTCGTGCCCTCAGTTTCGCGCCTGGCTCAATGGGGCCAAAGGTGGAAGCGGCGTGTCGATTCGTACAAGCGACCGGCAAACGAGCCAGCATTGGCACGATTGATGACTCGTTTGCACTGTTAGAGGGAAGTGTCGGGACTTCAATTCTTCCCTGATTGAAACGTACTCACGTGAATCAGTGGAGTTTCGTTGCCTGGCGTGGAGCACTCCTTAGAGAATCTCAAGGATTAAAGCGGAATTACTTGGCGCCGCTTCTTAGATGTGCAATAGAGAGTTGCATGTCGTCCGCTGACATGCTACTGTCGGTTGCACATTGCAGTTTGACGTAAAGGAGGGCTGAACACTGATGGCCGAGCTAGTGATTGAGCGTGAAATCCTGATCGAAGCACCGGTGGAGGTGGTCTGGCGGACCATCACCGAGCCCGATCAGATGGCCCTCTGGTTCGCCGACCGAGTGGAACTGACCGTCGAGCCGGGCGCTCGGGGTTTCATGTACTTCGGCGACCAGGGTGGCCCGGTCGTCGTGGTGAGCGTCGAAGCGCCCACGCGCTTTTCGTTTCGCTGGAACCATCCCCTCGAGGAGGACCCGGTCGTAGGTAACTCGATGTTCGTGGAGTTCACGCTGAGCGCCGAGGGCGACGAGCGCACCCGTCTGCGGGTGACCGAGCGTGACCACGAACTGCGCGACTGGCCCGACACGGAGAAGCAGCGCTACGCGGAGGATCATCGAGGTGGATGGTCCACGCATCTGGCGCGCCTCGCCACCTTGCTCGAGGGCCAATCGTGACGGTGATGACGTTGACGGAAGAAGAACTGGTGTCGGCCGTTGCCGAACCCTCTCGTCGACGGGTCCTCGATCTACTCATTCGCAATGGTGAAGCCAGCGCGTGGAGCTTGGCCGACCACGTACCGTTCTCCCGCCAGGCCGTGTCCAAGCATCTCGTCGTGTTGGAAGGAGCGGGGTTGGTGAGGCGCCGCAAGCAGCGTCGAGAGGTGCTCTACCAGGTGCAACCCGAGCGTCTCCACCAAGCCACCCGGGCGATGGCCGACCTCGCCGCGCAGTGGGACCGTCGCCTCGACGCCATCAAACGCCTCGCCGAAGCGGCTCACGCCGAAGCCAAGCCACGCGCAACCAAGGAGAGCACCTGATGCAGAACCAGAACTTCACGACGTCCTTCTCGGTCAAAGCGAGCCCGACGGAGGTGTTCGAGGTGATCAACAACGTCCGCGGATGGTGGACGGGCGAGGTTGAGGGCGACGCCAAGAAGGTGGGCGACGAGTTCACCTACGTCTATCCCGGGTACCACTACTCCAAGCAGAAAGTTGTGGAGCTCGTCCCGGGCGAGCGAGTTATGTGGCACGTCGTCGATTCGCGCCTCGAAGGACCGTCGGACCCGAGCGAGTGGACCGGTACCGACATCGTCTTTGACATCAGCGCGAGTGATGGTGGGACCGAGGTTCGTTTTTCCCACCGTGGCCTGGTTCCCGCGTTCGAGTGTTTTGAGAGATGTTCGGGTGGCTGGGGTTTCTTCGTCAACGCCAGCCTCCAGCGCCTGATCGCCACCGGTGAGGGCCCACTGTCACCCCCGTGGGAGTGAGAACGGCCCCACGGTGACCAGCGGGTAACTCGCGAGACGGGTTGGGACCGTGGCTCGCGATCCAGCGAGTTAGCGGACCGTCGTTGAGCGAGCGGCGAGCACCTTGTCGAGGCGCGCGGGGCTCAAGGCTCGGTGGGGGAGGTCCGAGTCGGCGGGTCGCATGCCGGCGATCAGCACGTCGAGGTGGCGTCGCCACGCGTCGGGGGCAATGGGCAAGGTCGCTTCGAGGACGCCGTTGAGTGAGAACATCGCCAACGTCAAGTCCGTACTCGTGAGGTCGTGGCGGACGCGACCGTGCTCTTTCGCGTCGAGCAGCAGGGTCGCAATGAGGTGGCGAGCGAGTTTCACCATCTCGTGATCCGTGTTCCACAGTCGCGGCAGGCAGCCGGCGTGTTCCGCCTGAAAGGCGCCGGTGGCCTCCAGGAACCTCTCGAGCCCGGTGCCCTCGGGTGACCTTGCGGCGTCGCGGGCCATCTGGATGATGGCGCCGAGGACCTCGTGTACGAGCGTGTCGATCAGTGCCTGTTTTGTGGGAAAGCGTCGATAGAGCGTGCCGATACCCACGCCGGCCACCCGAGCGATCTCGGTGACACTCGCGTCGAGTCCCTGTTCGTCAAAGACGCGAACGGCCGCGGCCAAGAGCTGTTCTCGGTGTCGCGCGGCGTCTTTGCGCAACGGCCGCGTGGTGGTGCTCATCGGCGCCTCACTCCGACTCGTCGCCGACGAGGGTACCGCCGGCGACGAGACCCAACTCGGCGTGGGGCAGCGTGGCTTCGGTGACGACGGCTGGCGGTCGTAGTCGCCCCGGCACGAAGAGGGCCGCGATCGCCGCGGCGATGGCGGCGACGGTCAACAACGCGAAGCCGTGGGTGTAACCGGACTCGCGGGGTATCGCCCCCGAGCGCACCCCCGA
>Ga0302189_10000630_pt1 | contig 31239 bp, 20 predicted proteins | sample II_Bog_E2_2_FD_194551 | JGI IMG/M metagenome (GOLD analysis project Ga0302189, IMG submission 194551) | Peat permafrost microbial communities from Stordalen Mire near Abisko, Sweden - II_Bog_E2_2 | ecosystem: Environmental > Terrestrial > Soil > Wetlands > Peat | place: Sweden: Abisko...
TTGTCGTCGATACCATCTACGTTATATGTGTTGCCATCGTCGCCAATGTTCCAACCGTTGGAGACTCGGTAGGGATTGAGCATACCGAAATAGTTGTCGAACGAATGATTCTCCTGGAGCATGAACACAACGTGATTAATCGATTGCGAGCTACCACCAGCCGACACTGTTACCGTCGCCGTGGCTGTAACCGATCCGCCTCCTCCAGTCGCAGTCGCGGTATAGGTGGTGGTCGCAGTCGGACTAACCGCTTGTGTGCCCCCGCTCGGCTGCAGAGTATACGTGGTACCGTCACTGCCCGCCACGGTAACCTGCGTGGCGTTGGCCGCTGTTACCGTCAAGGTCGAGGAACTGCCAGCAGTAATCGATGTAGGGCTGGCTACGATGCTCACCGTCGGTGCGGCATTAGCAGTAACCGTCACAGTTGCGGTGGCCGATACTGTAGTGCCCCCGCCAGTCGCGCTCGCGGTATAAGTGGTTGTCGCACTTGGGCTAACTGCCTGCGTACCTCCGCTCGGCTGTAAAGTGTATGTGGTACCATCGCTTCCCGCCACAGTAACCTGCGTTGCGTTGCTCGCAGTCACCGTCAGTGTCGAGGAGGCTCCAGCGGCGATCAAAGTCGGACTGGCTACGATGCTTACGGTCGGTGCTGTACTCGCATTCACCATCACTGTTGCAGTAGCCGACGCCGATCCACCCGGTCCAGTCGCGGCAGCGGTGTATGTGGTCGTTGCTTTCGGGCTAACTGATTGCGTTCCACCGCTCGGCTGCAAAGTGTAGGTGGTACCGTCGCTTCCGGTCACAGTAACCTGCGTGGCGTTTGTCGCAGACACCGTCAATGTGGAAGCGCCGCCGGCGGCGATTGTGGAGGGGCTTGCGATAACAGTGATTGTCGGCGCCGGATTAGCAGTTACTGTTACTGTCGTAGTAGCGGTTATTGACCCACCGCTTCCGGACGCTGCCGCCGTATAAGTCGTGGTCGCTTTCGGAGTAACTGACTGTGTTCCCCCGCTCGGCTGCAGTGTATATGTAGTGCCATCGCTTCCCGTCACGGTAACCTGCGTAGCGTAGGTCGATATCACAGTCAATATTGAAGAAGTTCCGGCTGGGATCGAAGAGGGATTCGCCGAGATCGCGACAGTCGGTGCGCCAACCGTTCCAGTGACATTCATAGACCCGCACCCGCTAAGGAACACAGGCACCAACAGGCTTGCTACTGCCCAGTACAGGTTCCAGCGACGGCATCCTTGAACAAACGCCTTGGTCATGATGTCCTCCTTCGAAGCCCTAAAGCAAGGTCAATACGTGCGAGATTCCGGATCACCGGGATCTCCCAGCGTTCCGCTTCGATCAATTCATAAACGGACACCGGCTCTCTCGTCCGGCTAATTCTGATCATTGATTTCCACGAGGTGTCGCCATATTCCCCGTGCATTCTGTCAACGGCTCTCGCGCATTGTCAGAGTGTACCGTCGATCCTTCGCCCTAAACGACAATGCTTCACTCCAAACCACCAGGCCGATGAGCGGCCGCCACTCCTTGCTCGCTGATTTCGGTTGAAGACATGTTGGAACCAATACTGAGGGACAATGAACTCAGCCGCTCTGGAACCCTTGCTCCTTTGCGCATGGCCTTCTTGCACTTATGCAATTCGAACCAACGAAGGTAGTTCTTCACTACACTCGTCATCGTCATCTCAACGCCTGCTGCAAAGTTATGCTCAGCCATTTGACGTTGCAGATCCGGAGACTTCAAGATATCAACAAACCGTTCGGCCAGATCATCAGCATCGCCCTTCCTGTAGAAACTGACGGCCATATTCTCCCGTGTGACCATCTCCTTGAAATCGTCGATATCGGCGCACACTATGGGTACCCCATACTCACACGCCTGGTGTGCTGGTCCGCTTGATCCGGTGGCTGAGTCATAAGGCAACACCAGAATCGAAGTTGACTGAAACAGTTCTGGGATAGCTTCTTCCGCCACGTATCCGCGAAACTCGATCGGGAGATCCTTGGGTTGCGCATCGCGAATCGATTCCCAATAGCCGGCCTTGGTATGGTGATTCGCGCCCGCAACAATCAGCCTCGCATTCGGAACCTTTTCAAGCACTTTTGGAAACGCACTCATCAGCGTCTCCAAGCGTTTATAAGTTCCCCAGTGTCCAATCGCCAGAATCCGAAGATCGGGATTGCCACGCTTGGTAAACTCCGGAGGCGTCGGAGTTGAAGAGAAGGTTCCGTGATTGCCGAGAAGCACATTACGAGCGGAGTACTTCGCATTCAGGGTGCTTCGGTAGTGAGGGAGGAGAACAGAGACTGAGTGTGCTTTCAGCAACGCCTTCGTCGCGAGATTTGTGCCGAACCTGAACAGTCTTTCTCGCCTGACTCCTGCGGCCGCAAAGTCCACGTGTTCGATGATATGGTGCAAAGTAATGTGCGTGAAGAAGCCCGATGCTTGCGTCAGCGCAGGGGCAGAAAGCCCGGCAAATGCCGCAAAGGGATTCTCCGGCGTTGCAAAACTGGAAAAGACAAGGTTGTACCATACGACGTCCGGCTTCAGTTTCCTGATCGTTTTGATCAGACGCGCCGGGGTGAGAACGCTGCCAAATTTCCAACAGCGAATCACCGTGAAGCCCGGCAATTCTGATTGTTGATCGGCCTTCAGAGTCTTGCCGTTTTCATCGGTTGCAAACTCGTAGTCAGTCAGCTCATCGGCGAGAATCGTCAATTCAACGTCGGGACACTTTGTCAGTTCTCGCGCAATGTGAAATGCATACTCATTCAACTGGCGGCCACTTGGTGGAAAAGTTGCAACTAAACATATCTTCATCGAATTCCGCCTTTAAAATAGACTGATTTGGACATAGGGCCTGAACTGTTGGTTGTGTCCCCCCGTGAAATTGATGAAGGACTCCTGTTGTATGCCGGCAGACACTCGAATCGGGTACTCAAGAACAACTGTTCCGGAATCGTCATTGAATTTACGGCGAAAAGGCCTTGCGTACGACAGGGAAAACCCGTTTTGGATCGCATCGTAAGCGTGGAAGCTTCGAACATCCGAGTAGGCGCTTGACACCTGCAGATCCCACTTATGGTTTGGTGCGAAGTCAACAGCTCCTGCCGGGCGCAAGTTTTGAGCAATAGCCCAATTGGTTCCCACCACTCGCCATGCGCGCACGTCTTCTGCTACGCCTCTCACATTGAACCGCTCTCCAAACTTTCGTGCGATCCCTATGTAAGAAGATGTGTTGTAGACCTCATAGTGCACCGGCGAGATCTGTTCATCGTTCGCTCCCCACCCGGTAACCAAAGCTGTTTTGCCCCAGGGTGATCCAACGCGAAAATCAACAGCACCTGAAGTAGCCACAGAGTGAAGATTTGACTCAGTAAATGGACCAGTCTCACGTATTACATATCCGCTCGCAGACACTACATTGAAGAATGAGCTTGTCGACATGTATGCGAACTCACGGAACAGGTTCTGGTTCATTGCAACCGGCGACTCGGAATCGCGGCGAACGGTGGCCTGAATACCGCTGTCAAATGTCAACACATTACTTCCGATGTTGATAGTCGGATTTACGCCAACATTGAACGCATAGTCGGTAGTATTGCGGTTAACAACCGAGTTAGTCGCGGGGACCGATATTTGTCCGCGTGCATTTCGCACCTGGAAGAAGCCAGAGGCTGTTGGCAAATTCCCAAAGTGCAGATGATATGCGTTTGTCGTTTGAGTCTCGACAGAAGATCGCGGAGGTGGAAGAAGGGCCGTATCCGAGCTTTGTATGGGATACGAGGCGTCGAGCTTCGAATCCAGAACATAGACGGTCGAGTCCTCGAAGATTGGCTCGACGGCTGTGTCCGACAGTAAACTCAAGTGCGGTGTAACCCTCAGCCCTTCGTCCGCACCCGCTTGCAGTAGACCTTGCTCGGCCGTTTGATCTTCGCCTTCCGCGTTCGAGGCCTGCGCAAAAGATGTTAGTGCCTGAGCGTCGTGATGTTGTTGGCGGAGGACATTGGCCTCGGCAAGCAGATACTGATAATTAGGTGTGTTATCCGCAACAGCGCTTACTGCGGCTAACTCGGCTTGCGCCCTGGTAGTATCTCCCAACGCAAGATAGTTATTGGCCAGTCCAATCCGCACCTCCGCATCCGGCGCACCCGCTGCCTTCGCGCGCTGAAGATAGGTCTGCGACAATTCGTAGTCGTGCATCGACCGGAACACGTCGGCTGCCTCGATATACTGAGTGCCGTTTGGTGGCGCCGACTCGCCAGCTGACCCTTCCATTTGGGCAAGAGCAATCTGTCGCTCCGCATCCTCTGAATGCCCTTGCGTGGCCATCAGTTGCGCGATCGCCAGGCGAACGCCTACTCTGTCGCTGCCGGGAGCTGCGAGCGCTCTGCGAAAACGCTCCATCGCCTCAGTGTGGTCGCCGAGAGTGCTGAGAGCCTCGCCGGTGGAAGTGTAGATTTCACTTTGCGTGGATCCCACACCCTCACTGCCACTCTTTGCTGGCTGCACGTGCTGCTCGGCCAGTTGCACGTTCAACAACGTTTGATCGCGGTTCTCCAGGTTCGCATAGGACCGCGCCATCAACGCGTAGACAGCAGCATCATCCGGTGCGTCTTTCACAGCAATTTGGAGTTCGTCAATCGCGTCATGATATTGCCGCTCTTCGAATAGCGCATTCCCCAATCCAAGATGAAGCGCGCCATCGTCAGGCGTAAACCTCAATGCAGCCTTGTATTCATTCACTGCCTTGATCAACATGTCCTGTCGACCGAATGCGGTAGCACGGATTACGTGAATCTCTCTTGAGTCCCCCAGCGTGCGCTCAGCCAGCTCCGTTTCCTGAACAGCAGCGCCTGGTTTATGGAGTTCAAGATTCGCATAGGCAAGCCCCAGATGCGCCTCGCCGTTGTCCTGTTCTCTCTTCAGTGCCGCTTCAAAGTCACTCGCGGCTGCCCGCGCCTGGTGCATATCGTTCAGCATGTAGCCGCGGTTCACGTAGGCCGTTACTACTTCAGGATCGCGATCAAGAGCCTCGGTAAAGTCCTTTTGCGCCTCGTCACTCAGGCCCCGGGCTTTGTGCACGTAACCCGCAAGCAAGGGGATATCCGGCTCTTTGGGAAGAATCGTAAGATAGTCCGACGTCAGTGTCAGCAGCTCATCATATTTCTTCAAATGCAGCAGATCGTACCCGAGATACACCACCACGTCCCTATCCTTGGGCAACACCTTGATTGCCTCGTGGCCAACGTCTGCCGAAGCCTGATAATCTCCCTTGAAACTCAGATATCTCTCTTTTTCTCGAAGAACCTGGGGCTCCTTTTCCATGCCAGGGGTAAGTCGACTCAGCCACAGCCCGGCGCGATCAAGATCATGAGCCTCAAGGCCGGCATTCATACCCCCAGCCATAACAAGCGCCTTCTTCTTATCTAGCGAATACGCTTTGTTGTACGCGTCTTCGGCCTTTGTAAATTCGCGGCCGGCAGTGTAGAGATCCCCAAGCGCTAAATAGGGTATGTATAACGATGGAGCCACTTCCTCCAGGCGCAGGAAATATTCTTCCGCATCCTGATCGCGGCCTGCGGCTCGCGAGGCATAGCCAAGGGAGGTAAGCGCAAAGCGGTTGTCGGGATCTACCGCGAGAACCTGCTTATACGTCCTGATGGCATCCTCGGTTCGGCCGAGTTTCATAAGGACATCTCCATCAAGCTGCAGATCATCCCGATCGTGCGCGTTGATGGCGAGCGCCGCATTGACGTCACTCAGCGCGGCCTCCAGATTGCCCGCGTCCAATCCGATTAAAGCTCTCAACCGCAGAAATTGCGCTCTGCCTCCGGACTGGTCGGACAGCCCGTTGATCTCCGCCTGGGCCGTATCTAGTTCATGATGGGCAGCGTCTTCATTTCCAAGATCCTTGTCGACATGCCTCAGGTCCAAGTGCAGTTGGATTCCATAGAGCGGCCCCTCCGCTGGAGATGCGGGCAGTTTCGCAATTGCGGCGCTATATTCTCGCGCGGCATCCTCATCGCGTTCTTCCAGCCTGGCAATCTCCGCTCGGATTGCATGCAGCCGATAGTAGTTCGCATCGATTCCGTTTGCGCGATCAATAAATGGCTTTGCCTTCTCAAGGGCTCCAACGGAAATATCTGCCTGTGCCGCGGAAAGCTGCAGTCCCATGTCCTTCGGGGCAGCGTCGGCAGCTTGATCGTACAACCTGGCAGACTCATCCATTTTGCCGTCGAGCTGGTAGGTGTAGGCTAGTTCCGCCGTTACATCCGGTCTCGGATTGTGGATCGACTTCAGCGCTGCAATTGCTGCTTCGTAATTCCCTGTCTCGCGGTAGTATCCCGCCATCGACCGTTGAACATCCGGGTTGTCGGGCGCGCGATGCTTCGCAAGTTCAAGATACTTGTCGGCTTGGTCCATCTGCTTCAAGTGCTGATAGCAAATCGCCATCAGCAATGCAGAACGCGCGTCCGGCTTCAGCCGTTCCGCTTTGCTCAGGAAATCAAGCGCACCAGTGTAGTCTGACGACCGCATAGTGAGATCACCAAGCAAGAGCAGGTCATCTCTGCGCCGTGGATCGCTCGTCACTGCCTGCTTCAGAAGCCGCGTGGCCTCTTCGTTTCGGCCCATCACACTATAAGTCTGCGCAAGGCCGGAGATGCCGTCGAGGGATGAAGGGCTGAGCCGAAGACCGCGGCTGTAAGCATCTGCCGATTCTTGAAATTTCGAGTCAAGTCGCGCAGCATAACCAAGCAGAAACCAAAGCTGCGGATCGCTTGGGGCTGCTTGCGCGGCGCGGCGCGCGTAATCAAATGCGAGCGCGTGATCTCCGTGCTGCAGAGCCTGCTCCGCCGCACGCGCAAGGCGTGCATTCTGGATGTTGGATCCCCAACCAAGTGGCTGGTCCGCACTCTGTCCCTGTTTAGGTTGCGCTTGCGAACTCGGCGTCGAGTCGCCACCAACGCTGTAAACCTGCGCGCTCATGCCGCAGCATGCTGCAACAAGAGCTGACACCAATCCACCTTTTAGGCACCAAAGTCGAACAATCACAGCATTCACCCGCGCAAAGTTACGTTAGGGAAGTTTGATACCAATAAAGGCCTTTATGTTGTCCGAACAATTCATTTTTTCCGCGCCAACTGAGTTGACCTCACGAAGCAACCATCGCTACCAAAGAGTGAATCCAACAATGTGCGCAATTGTGCGACATTTTGCACGACCAGTCTTTGTTCAAAGCTCTGAGTTGGCGCCTTCTTAATTCCTTAATCACTGCAATTGTTTGTGAATCCAACCGCTGTTTTCCGAAAGGCACCCCGTGCAGAACGCTAAACCCATTGCTCTGTCCACTCGGTCGATACCGATATCCGTCGCTCTGTTGGCGGCCATCGTGGTCAACCTGCCTCTCTTGCTGATGAAGTTGCCTCTAAAGTCGTATGACACGAACTTCCATATTTTCTTTGCTTCCAACTATGTTCACCACTGGTTCGACCCGTGGAACGCGAAGTGGTACGCGGGCTTCTCGCAGGTCACCTATCCTCCGCTTCCGCAGCAGTGGGTGGCTTTGGCCTCCCATATCTTTGGCCTGGACACGGCTTACATGGTGGTACAGCTTGCCGCCCTCTTGCTCCTGGTGGTTGGCGTTTATCGATTTTCACTGCTCTGGGTGGGACCCCGCGCTGCATCGTTCGCAGCATTGGCGAGTGTCTTTCTCGGCTCAGAGAGCTTTCTCGTCTATTCTGCTGGTCAATTGGGTACAACATCCGCGGCTCCAATCTATCTAAATGCGCTTCCTTTTCTTTTTGAGTGGGTTCGGTATGGAAAGTGGCGCTCGTTCGTAAAGGCAAGCGCGCTTTTCGCCGCTGCCGCTGCCGCTCACCACGCAACGTTGCTATTCGGATCATTCTTCTTCGCAGTGCCTGTCCTGGCTCTGGTCCTGCTGGATCGTCAGGATGGTGAGCGGGTATCCACTACCGCCTTCGTAACGCGCACCGCCTTGATCACCGTGCTCGTTGGCATCGCAATCGCCGTTGTATTGCTTCCATTTTGGATCGCCTTGCTTCGCTATCCCGTCACCCAAACGCCCATTCCACACCCAAGCCGGGCAAATTATTTGCTTAGCCCTCAGTGGGGCTTGAATTACTTCATTGTTCCTTATGGCGCGCTCGTGCTCGCGTTACCGTTCATCTTCCTGCGTGGATCCAAGGTTGCCAGGCTTCGTCCCTTGTTGCTCGGCTTCTGGGTGGCATTCATGGTGGGCCTCGGTGGCACAACTCCTGTTGGCCATCTGTTGCTCGGTCGCGCATTCGATGTGCTCACCATGGAGCGATTCAGCTATTGGGCAACCTTGCTTGCACTCCCGTTTGTGGGGCTTCTCGCTGCTGAACTTGTCGATCGGTACAAGGTAGTAGCTGCAGTCGGCTTGGCTGTCCTGGCCGCTTGCACCTGTGCGCTTGCGGTTGGTTGGTCAACGTATCGGCCTGCGGACGCGGAGGATTTCCCGGTCGACACGGTCGCCTCCTGGCTTAATCGCGACGGACATGATCAGTACCGCTACGTGACTCTGGGATTCGGCAATAAAATTGCGCGTCTGGCCATGCTGACAAACGCAAGCAGCGTTGACGGTGAATGGAATTCAGGGCGCATGTTACCCGAATTGACTCACTATGGCGCCGGCGCACTTACTAGTTCAAAGTACTTCGGCGAAGCAGGCCTCGATGCACTTCGCGCCATGCTCGCGCACGCAGACACGTACGGATTGAAGTGGGTGTTTGTTCGCGATCATTATTACGATCCACTCCTCTCCTTTGCCGGTTGGCGGCCGGTGGATTCACTCGAGGATAAAACCATCACGGTGTGGTCCAAAGACGGTGTCCCCCCGGCCGTTCCAATCAATGCGCCACAGGTTCCCCCTCACTGGCAAGGTCTGATGTGGGGCATACTCCCATTCGGCAGCAGCCTGCTTGCCATATTTGTTCTTTTGATTCCAGACAAGTCGCGGTATAGGGTCCCAGTCGAACACCCGGCCGTCTCTGACGACAGTCTCGTACATGGGAGGTTGGTCTCGTGAATAATGGACGATTGCTTGCCGCGTTTCTCTTTACTGCCACCATCGCTCTCATAGTGATCGGAACACTTTGGCCGGCGCCATCTGCGGCGGCCTATGCCGGAGCACAGAGCATGCTGGCTTCGTCTTCGACTGCCGAGGGTGCCGTCCGCAATTTAGCCGATGAAATCCGCGCTCAACAATGGGATAAGGCCTACTCTCATCTCGCCAACAAAGCTCAGTTTACAGAGCCGGAGTTTGCGCATGATTTGACCGGATACTATCCAAGCCTGCTCACTTATTCCACTCTCGACAGGTTCGAGGTCCAACCCCTCCATGCATCGGACACTGAAGCAGACATGCAGCTCACGATGCATTGGGCTACTGTCGTCGGCAGCTCCGTCAGCACTCGTCAGCTGCACGTAGTAAAGAATGGCAATACCTGGCAAGCCGAGTGGCCCATCACCAAGGAGCCAACTGTGCCACCTCAGGTCATCCCGGTAAATTATCTCCGGTGGGACGTTATTTACCGCGGCCCTGGAGATGATTGGGGTGCACAGGACGTCGAGGCCCCTCATGTGCGCATTGTGGATATGCGTCCCGTGGAACGGGCTGACGGGGTTGTGATACTTGGCGAGCTTCTGAATGAGGATGTTGTACCTGCCTATGTCTCAGTTGGCGCAACGCTGATCTCAAAGAATCAAACCACGATTGCGACCGAGGGGAGCTTCGACAAGATCGCTCACCTCCTTCTGCCCAAGCAGGTCACACCGTTCTTCATCATGTTCCCTAAAGTCTCCTTGTCTGACGTTGGCAGCATTCGCATGTCGCCACAGTCATCCCTCATCGCAGCATCGGCAGATCCGGTCATCGAAATCGGTGACCAGCAATTGCACCCTGCGCCCGACGCTTCATTAACTGGGCAACTTATCAATCAGAGCGGACAGATAGTGAATGTCGCGCATGTCCTTGGAACTTTCTACGACAAGAGCGGCAAAGTGGTGTGGGTGGCTGATCAATACGTTGACCATGCTCTCTCACCGCAAAACCCAGTACCATTTCAAATCCATATTCCGGAAGATCTCGCAAAGAATATTGCCACTCAGCGTACGGTCGTTTCCACGTACAGTTCTGGAGGTTCTCTGTGAAGTCCGGATTCCCGTTACTGCTAAGCGGCCTGTTCCTGGGCGTCGCGCAACTGGCGACTGCCCAGGGTACAACAGTGACTTTGCCAAAAACCGTTGAAGCCGGAACTCCTTTCTCAATTCAGAGCAATGGAAGCGGCAAGGCAACGTTATACATAATCGGCACCGGCCAGGTATTAAAGCGCGATGTCCAATTGGGAGAGTCCACATCGTTCCCTGCTGGGTCACTTTACAACGCCGGCCGTTATCTGGCGGTTCTTACCCAAGACTCATCCACCCAGAACGGTTCCTTCGATGTGGTCCCCGCCAGCAAGCCTGCGGAGATGAGCTTTTTCGCGAAGCCGTCTCGCCTGCCCGTAGGGCTGCATGACGGCATTACCGGCACCGTTTACGTTTTCGACACCTACCACAATCTGATTTCCGCACCAACACCAGTTTCGTTTGAGCTCTCAACTCCCTCCGGCACATTGCAGAAGCGCGCATTAGTTACGAGCGAAGGCGCCGCCTGGACCGCGATGGACTCGACCGCGCAGCAAGGTATCGATCGGTTTGCCGCGCGCATCGGAGATATCTCCAGCACACGCATCGTCGGCCAGGTTCCCGGCGACCCCTGCACACTAAAGATGAACGCGCGGCAATCGGGACAGCAGGTGGAGTTGATCACCGACCCTGTACGTGACTGCAGCGGAAATGCCATCCCGGATGGAACCATTGTCACTTTCACCCAGTCTTACAAAGGAACCCAGTCCACAATAGACCAGCCTCTCAAGCGCGGTGTTGCTCAAGTCACCATGCAGGTGCACCCGGGCGCAACCCTATCCGTCGCCAGCGGAGTCGTCATGGGGAACCAGATTGGATGGACCAAATGACCGCGCACAAGCGTTTCCTTGTCCTTCTTGCTGGCTGTATCGTTCTATCCCAAGCCGCGATTGCTCAGGTCGCCGTGCATGTGGAACCTGTGACACTTCACTCTCCGCGCCCGCTTACGGATCAAAGTAAGGCCGCGGTAATTCGCGATTACCTTCACGCTTGGAGCGGCCTCCAGGCCGCCCTTGAGCAGAATCGGCCTGAGCTTCTGGATGCTGACTTCGTCGGAATCGCCAAAGATCGACTCGCCGACACGATCCACCAGCAAGGCCAACTCGGAATTCGCACCCACTATCAGGATCGCTCGCACGATCTCCGACTTCTCCTCTATTCTCCAGACGGATTGTCGATTGAATTGACTGACACGGTTGAGTACGATGTCCAACTTATTGACCATGATAAGGTCATTTCGACACAGCACGAGAGCGCTCGTTATCTGGTTGTTTTAGCTCCGAGCGAAGTCAGGTGGCGGGTAAGAGTATTCCAGTCAACACATGATTGACGTCATCAATTTGAATCGCAAGTTGCCGATGAATTGGACAGTAAATGCCGCGCAAGTTGCATCAAATGCAGTTAGAAAGTTGCAATAACCGCAAGAGAACGACTATCTCAAGCATGACATCCGATCTCAGGAGCCCAATATGATTTCAGTAGTTGTCCCAATTTACAATGAAGAAGAACTGGTCGTGCGGTTCCATGAGGCGGTGGCGAAAGCCATGGAACAATGCCGTACCCAATGGGAAGTTGTTTATGTCAACGACGGTTCAGCGGATTCCTCGCTTGAATTGCTCAAGGGCTTGCAAAGCCTGGACCCCCATGTGGTAGTGGTCGACCTGTCGCGAAACTGGGGCCACATGGGCGCCATTTCAGCCGGCCTGCAAACAGCACGCGGCGCCGCTGTGATCCTTATGGATGGCGATTTCCAGGATCCGCCGGAAGTCCTGCCTAAGCTTGTGGAAGCATGGCGCGAAGGCGGCGAAGTCGTGGTCGCGGTCCGGAAGAGCCGCCAGGAACGTCGCAAAATCCTGGCCAAACTATTTCCCCTTTTCTATCGCGTAATGGGAGCTCTTTCCGATTACCCCATTCCGCTGAATGCAGGAATATTCAGTCTCATGAGCCGTAAGGTTGTTGATTCAGTCAATTCATTGGGCGAGCGGAATCGTTACCTCCCTGGGCTGCGCGCCTGGGTCGGCTATCGCAACAAGGTCGTTTATTACGATCGGCAGGACCGACTTGCAGGAGACGGCAAACTCTCCTTTATAAGCCGGATCAAGTATGCGATGGATGCGATCACAAGCTTCAGCTATAAGCCGCTGCGTCTTAGCTTTGCTCTGTTCGGCCTGGCAGTCGCTGTGTCTCTCTTGCTGCTGGGCGGTATGCTCCTTTCCAGTAGCGCTGTAGTGACTACAGGCTTCGGCGTGGGGTCGGCCGTGTTCTTTGTTGGCGGCCTTCTGCTTCTTTGCCTGGGCGTACTTGGTGAGTACATGGGGCGCGTCTATGATGAGGTTCGCAATCGCCCCCTGTCGATCATCAATCGTGTTTATGGTTCTCCTGCGCTCGTTCAGCAACAACCCGCTGCAATCGCACTCACGGGAGAAAACCGCAAGAGCCGCAATGTCACCGAGGCGGCATAGGATAAAAGGTCCACTCTTGCTATTCTTTCCGAGGAAGTTCGTTTGATGGTCCCTTCCTCTTGTTCATGTTTTGTCTTGGCTAAGGAAGCTCATCTACATCCGTGGGGTTGGTTTAAAGCCAACCCCACAATCATGTCGGACACTCTAAATTACAAGGGACAAAGTAAATAGACAGTGCAAATTCCAGCAACCGTCTCTGTTAGCCGCAGCACCACCACCCAGGTAGATCAAATGAGAGACGCCGAGCCCATCGATATCTAGCAGAGGGGCGCGCTCCACGCGGATCTGTGCTTAGGGAGCGTTGGGAAGCCCTCAGGATATTAGCGGACTTGACAGTAGAAAGTTGGAAGAGAGAGGAAATAGAAAACTAATCGAGTTTTTCGAGCGGGAGCTGGTCGCCAACACTTTCAGCGACTCGCTCTTCTCTTATCAACGGAAGCGAAGCAATGTCCTCGGCGCCAGGATCGCTCTCGCTCTCTTCGCCTTCAACCACGAGAGTCTTGGAGAGCTCGATGTCGATGATGCGGTTAAGGACTACTTGTTTCAACTCAGAAATCGAAACATCCTCCGCGTCGGGGTCACTCGCCTGCTCCAATTTCTGGAGAGTGGCGTGAAGCGACTCGAGACTCTTTGCGGTAGGCCGCCTGGGCATTGCGATTTACTCCTCAATAATCATGTTTGACGACAACTTTGAGCCGATGGAAGCTTGCGCGAGCCTCCCCTCCCAACGGCGCTTTCTTGTTTGACTTAAATTTTTCCAAGACCAGATCGGCAACTGAAGAAATTCATTTCGGCAGAACGACCCCAGGCTTAGCGGACAGATTAGCGAACAGTAAGGGAGCTTGCGACATAGCGACCGCTATCGAAGTTGGCGATCACCCTGATTTGATCTCCTTCCCTAAGCGTCGTGCTTGCCGGCAGTGCCGAGGGATCGAAGAACACCTGGTAATCCCGGTCGTCCTTCGGATCGTTCATTATGAATGATCCCGCGTGCATGTCCAGGGTGGAGATGGTTCCGGTAAAAATGAATGCGGAGCCAGGCGTGGCCAGAACAGCGATTTGGCTTGCGACACCCTGGCCCGGTTTACCCGACTGAAACTCAACAGATAAGAGCGCCCCTTTTACAAGATCGGATTCACCTGATTGGTGAGCTGTGAACTGCTCTTGGCCTTGGCGAACCACTGGGGTGCTCACTGGGACGAGCACCTTGAACGGCTGACGCGAAAGGGTTCCGCTCAACGTCAGCTCACGCGTCGCTGAGTCAAAGCCGAGCACATGCCCCTGGTATTCTCCTTCAGGCAGGTGCGACAACATGTGAATGCTGAGCGCATAAACATTTGTTCCATCAAGAACCGTTTGCACTGAAGCGTGACCCACAGGGCCAAGGTTCAGAAGAGATATACGTTTCCCATCCCGATAAACCTGAGTTCGCTCGTCAAATAGCACCTTTACTGGACGCTGACCAAATACCCGCAGTGTCAGCTGATCGCGCACCGGATCAACACTCCGGATCTCGCCACCCAGGATAGTGCTCTTGCCCTTGGGAACGGCCGGCAATGAAGTCAGGTTCACACTCGCACTCGCAGCTGCCGTCGCGGGCTCAATCTCCGCAAGTTCAGTTTGACCCACTGCGGCTGAAACGTGGACACATGCAGCACCGCTGAGCAACACCAACGCAACAAATTTAGTCATATTTGCGCCTCTGTGAACTGGAAATTTCTCGGACACATAATTTGATGACATCGCGCGCACAAGGGTCGCCTGTGCACGCGACGAAAGATTGCGACTTTCACCATTAAATTTTCCTACTAATTCACTTGCTATGGCTTCTTCTGCTCGGCCGGTCGTGTCGCCGCAACGTTAGCAGCCGTCTGATCCGGCTCACCCGGTTTGCAGGTGGGGATCCCATCCTCAATCGCAGTTCCCTCTTCATGATCATTCCAGGTATCGATCATGACAAAGGGAAGCAGATTATCAGCGGGAAACATCTTGTGCCATAACGCCGTTGTGTCGGAAAAAGTCTGTCCACAGCGTGCAGCAATGTGCCTGTTAAGTCCCCATGAGGCTTTGCTGTCGTCGAAGCTTGACCACTCCGCCCCAACCACGATCTTGTCAGGGTACTTCGCCAGCATGGTTTGATAGAACTCGGTCAGGTATTGCTCTCCCCAATTGCTGCCGTCGCCGCCTTGGGTCGGGCTCACCCATGCGTAGAAGCCATCGAATGCGTCGGCGTCGCTCCCTGGCAGATTCTCTTCAATCAGTAACGGAGCTGGATCCCATTTTTCCACCGTGGCTCGAACCCTCTTCCAGTCCGTGTGTCCACCCTTGGGAAAAATGAAAATCAGCGGCCTGCCTTCGTAGGTTAGGTACGCTTGATGCCCGGAAGCTTTCTGAGATAGATAGGTGTCATGGAACATGGTGAAGTCAGCGAGCGCTTCATCGGTGGCCCCATCCTCCTGATTCGTCTCGTCATACATCATGGCGATCTGGAAATCGTTCTTCGCCGCCGCCGTCTGCATCAGGGAATAACTGCGATCAATGAATGGTTCGCGATCGCCATACCAATCCACTACGAACGCGGAGATCCCCATTGCCTTCGCCTTGCGAATCTGGTTATTGATAACCGCGGGATCGTGTGAAGAATAACCAATTGATATGTGGCTCGGATGTCCAAACCACGCTTCATATAGAGCGATCGTCTGTGGAGCATTGCCCGCCGCCTTGTGCTTCAGCGGCAGCGTTTGCCCAGCGGGACCGGAACATCCGCGAGGCAACAGAAACATTAGCAAGAGTACAGCATAGGTACGATTCAGCATGGGCTGTTCTGTTAGAGGCATCAGAAATGCATTGGGTTGTTCACCCTTCCCTCAAAAACGAACCCCTTAATCTTCCGAGCAGCCACAATGCTCCTTCTTGCATCGAATTATATGTCGCCGTGAATGTAGCTGGACTTTCAGCTTGACGCAGTTCCCGTAACTGCCCGCACTGGCATCGTCTTCGTCTAGAGTTTGGGGAATAACTTGACAGAGAAAGACAAAACACTACAGGCTCGCATTGTCTCGGGAAGCGTCGTTTTGCTTTCGGGATCCGGCCTTACAACGGGCATCAATCTCGCCTACAACATTGTAGTCGCGCGGTTCCTCGGCCCAAAAGGTTTCGGTCACGCCACTGTTGTCTATACCATACTGACGCTGATATCCGCGGTCACCCTATCGTTTCAGATCATCGCCGCAAAGGTTGTCGCCCAACAACCCTCCGACGAAGCTAAATCTGCGGTTTACAGGGGCTTCCATCGAGCCTCTATCGTTTGCGGTGTTCTTGTTGCTCTTGTCCTGCTCCTATTTCGACAGGCAATTGCCAACTATCTCAATTTGCCCGACTCCAATCTCATTGCGTTGCTCGCAGTGGGAACAGCCTTCTATGTTCCGCTGGGAACCCGGCGGGGTTATATTCAGGGAACCTATGGATTTCAACGCCTCGCAACGAATCTTGTTTTAGAAGGAGCGGTTCGATTCGGTGGATCGCTGTTACTTATCCTTCTCGGTTTCGGCGTTCAAGGCGTCATGGCAGCCAATGCGGCAGCCGTCGCTGCCGCTTACTTCGCCATCGCTCCCAAACTCGCGGGGCGAATTCCGAATCCTCTTCGTTTGTCGCATGCTCTCAGCGAAGCCTCTCAGGCCATAGTGTTCTTCTCGGGCCAGGTGCTGATCAACAACTGTGACATTGTGCTGGTCAAGCATTTCTTCGCCGCAAACGAGGCCGGCATCTATGCGGCTGTGGCAATGGTAGGGCGCGTTATCTTTGCCTTCTCATCGGCAGTAGTTAATTCGATGTTTCCGCTCGTCGCAGGCACTCGACATGAGGATCGCAAAGATATCCGAGTGATCGCCACCTCGCTCCTCATGGTGCTGGGAATCGGTTGCGTGCTGGCGTTCGGCCTTAGCATTGCTCCTGCCGGTCTCTGGACCGCTTTCTTTGGCTCTGGGTTCCGGATAGACGGGCAATTCAACCTTCCCTACCTCCTTGCCCTGTATGCGATCACCTCAATCGTTTACTCGCTGAGTGTGGTGATGATTACCTTCGAGATGTCTTACAAAATCGCCAATACAAGCTGGGTGCAGCTGGCCTTTAGCGGTCTCGTTATTGCCGCAATTTGCCGCTATCATTCATCCTTGCGCGAAGTCATTTTTGTGCAATTGATCCTTATGGGCGTTCTGTTCGCATGTGTCGCGTTACCCGTTGTCCGCGACTTGCTCGCCAACGGGGAAAAGCTCCAGCAGCCTGCCATGACGCGACCGATGGAGTTGATTCGTCGTGTGTCGGAAGATGAAGTCATTGCGGAGTTTCTCAGGAGCGATTTCGAAGGTGCTGAATTCCGCAAATACCAGGACACCATGCGTGAGCTTGTGAGTACGCCTAACTTCACAAATGTGCACGACAACGCCAAGCGGCGCGCTTTGCTCTTCCTGCGACACCACTCGCTTTGGAAAGAGGTTCCAGAAGGTACTGAATGGTACGAGGTCCAGGTGAGCGAGGCCAACCTCGATCAAATCAGGGTGTTCCCCCGCGCGCAATGGCGCAAGCTTGCCAAAGGAAACTTTTCTGTCACCGAGGTTAGAAACAACTTTCATGCACGCCAACGTCGCGTGGATGCAAAGTTCCTGAACAAAATCGATGCAATTGAAACACGGCTCCTTGAGGATGATCCTGGATTCAGTGCGGTAATCCTTATTGGTCTGAACAACAGTGATCCGATGACGGTCATCGACGGAAATCATCGCCTTGCGGCAGCAGTTCTTTTATCGCCGCCGCGACTGGCAAAGCTCAGGTTCTTTTGCGGGCTATCGCCTCACATGACCGAGTGCTGCTGGTACAAGACAAACCTTATCTCTCTTTTGCGCTATGCCAAACATAGGTTAATGCACGCTACCAGGAACCCGGACGCCGAAGTCGTCCGAATATGCGCTTCACAAAATGACTCTGCCGTCATCGCAGATCCGGTACCAGCAGCAATCAACAGTTCATGCGAAACCAGTTAGGCCATTTTGCGAAGAACATAACGATCAATTCACTGAAAGTGGGAAAAGCAATGTCACATACCCAGTGCTCCGTTACCATCAAGCAGTTACCTGAGAGAATCAGCATCAATCACTCGCGCAATTTCCTTCGTGAGCTGACGAAGGATGCAGACGAAGAGCGTCCTTGCATCGTCTTCGACTGCTCTCGGATCGTCCAGATGGACATACCAGCCGTTAAGCTATTTCTTGATTGCCTGGAAATTGCCATGAAGCGGAATGGCGACATTAAGCTCGCGGCAATGCATGCGCAACCAAAGGCAATGTTGGAACTCATCGGTGTCGACCGTCTATTCGAAATCTTTGATACCACCGCCGATGCTGCAAAGAGTTTTCGTCGGCTCTCTTCCCCGCCCACCTTGCATATTCCCGTTCCAACTAGCACATTACACCAATCCGCTGAAAACGCAGCATGAACGCACTTTGCTCAAGGTCATTCGCTCGCAAATGAGATGACCAGCATTTGGAGAATCTATGAAGCTCATGAGTTCCTGGTTAAGGAAACAATTGGCTGGAAGCCTTGTATTGCTGCTTACCGCGCCTTTCGCTAGTGCAGCAGCACCACCGCAGACATTGCCTTCCGGCAATCAACAGGCACCGGGTATGAACGTTGCCCAGGAACAGCCCATTATTGTCGACATCAACGCTCCTCAGTCAGAAGCAAACACAAACTCGGGCAAACCCGCTGACGCCGACAGCGCTCCTCCCGCGCTCCAGCAAACGCCTGGGCAGCAGAGCACCCAGCCTGCTTCGGATCAGCAGCAGACTCCCCCCCAGAAGCCCGTCGGAACCGCAGCAGCACCCGAAGAAAAGCCGGTCGGAGTCGCGGCTTCCAGGCCTGCAGGTGCGGTAATTGCGCCGGCAAAGCAGAAGCGCGTGCGCATCATTCTTATCAGAACCGCGATTATAGTAGGCGCCGCAGTCGCGGTCGGAACTGTCGTCGCCCTTTCTAAGGGAAGCCCCAGCCGTCCAAACTGAGATGGATTCGAAACACTGGAATGCAATGGGAGTACACCGATGAAAGCGGACATTGAAAAGCGCGCTACCGTCCTTGTCAGCTTTTCAGGCATCGATGGCGCGGGAAAGAGCACGCAGATTGAGGCTCTTTGCGATCGCTGCAAAGAAGCCGGTCTGCAAGTCAGGCAGGTGCGATTCTGGGACGATATCGCGCGCCTGACGCGTCTTCGCGAGGAAAGTGGGCACAGACTCTTTGGCGGTGACAAAGGTGTTGGTTCGCCCACGGCGCCTATCAATCGACGTGACAAGAATGTTTCGAACTGGTCAATGACCTGCGTCCGACTGTTTGTCTATTTCATTGATGCTCTCTCGACGCGTCGTGCCGCGAAAATGGCTTCGCAATCGAGCGCTGACCTCGTCATCTTCGACCGCTACACTTACGACGAACTTGCGAACCTCACCCTTTCCAATCCAGCAATTCGGCTCTACGTTCGATTCATAGTGACACTCGTTCCCCGGCCGCATATCAGCTATATCCTCGATGCAGATCCAATGAAAGCTCGCATGCGGAAACCGGAGTATCCCCTCGACTTTCTCCATAAGAACCGGCGCTCCTATCTTGCCCTGAGCGACTTAATTGGTGGGATGACTGTGATACCGCCGATGCCAATTGACGCGGTGAAGGACGCAATTCTCGAACATGCGCGCAAAGAGCTCCCTCTCGATCCGAACTTGAGAATGAACCGCGAGATTGCTGTTTAAAGGCAGGTCGTCTTCTCGCGCCCTGCCCAATTTCACCAGCTCTCCTTGATTAGCGTGTCCACCGCGAAGCCGCCGTTGGGATCGCGCGTCGCGCTCACAGCTACTCGAGGCGACACTTGGTACTGGCCCTGGATAGTCTGACTCTGCGTTGAGGCAACGTTCGTAGAAAATGTGACAAACAGGTTTCCAGTTACTCGCTGCTGGATGGTGATGCTAGCGCCCGGAGGCCCCTGGCTGCTGCTTCCTGCTAGCACGGGATTGATTGAAAGCTGGGAGATGCCTGCAATTTTGGACACCCGGCTGCTAACTTGGCTGGAGACTTGCGACGCGACCAGGGCCTCAGCCTCCTGATTCGCCGGGGTGGCAGGGTTCGCGGCGCTCGCCTCGGTGGTTTGACCGAACGCCAACAGGTTGATAATGTCCGCCGATGGCAGAGATGGATCCGAACTGTACTGGGTGCGTAACTGCTCCACCGGACCATCAAAACGCAGGTTGATGTTGTATTGCTGAATCGTTGTAGTCAAAGTCATGTTGACCACGGGCTGCGTCTCCGATGGATTGACGAATTGAACAGTGCCGCCGTTAAGAACGAATCGGTTTCCGTTCAAAATAACATCTCCGCTATTAAGATTCACCCGACCCATCACTACGGGGTTAGCCGCGGTTCCTTTAACCTGCAAATTTGCCGAGCCCCCGACGCTGAGCGTTCTGCTGACAAGGTTCACGTTATTCGTTGAATGAAGGGCAATGTTTAACTGCAGGTTCTGGGCGAATCCCCGCGTTGGTGGAGCGGGAGCCCCACCAGAAAACTGTTCGGAGAAACTGGCCAGGTCGAAAGCCGGCGTGAAGGAAACATCAGTAAGGTTCACAGAGCCACCAAGAGCCGCGTCGTCCATCGAACCGGTCAGACGCAGATTCGCATCGACGCTTTCACGCATCCCCTCTGGGTAAAGAACCCGCATTCCGTTCGCGGCCAGCCCGAGATCGAACTGAACACCGGGTTTCAAGGTAACTCCGCCCTGCGCCGTCACAGTACCTCCGCCTACATTGCCTTGGAACTTGCTGATGTACAGCCGGTCGGTGGTTAATTTCAGCACGCCGTTGCCATGCCGCAAACCCGCGGGCAAATCCGGGGAAGCATAACTTGCGTCAACAATATCGATTTCGCCACCAAGGTCTGAACCGCTGGCGGCCCCGTTTGAATTGATGTTGAACCGGAGTTGCCCCGAGCTTCTTACGTCCGGGTCAAATAGCTGCGCGAGTTGCAGGTCAACAGTGCCATGCAGCAGTAGGGACATGGGCCCATTCCCGGTCACGGGGATTGAGCCCTGTAACTCGACATCGGTGTCTGTGCCCTTGATGGAGAAACGTTGCAGGTCCATTACCCCATTCTTGTAGTCAATGTGAATGGGCTCGGCTGCGGCTAACTGGATGGTATTTCCGTAGGCCACTTTGAGCTCAGGAATCGTGACATGACCCTCAATCAAATTTCTGTTCTTCAACGGACCGTGGAGCTTCGCATGAATTTCGGTTTGTCCCGTCAACTTGTCGGATTGACTTGGTGCATATACGGCCAGCAACGGCTGCAAGGGAATCCCCTGCGTGTCAACCGAAGCATCCGCCAGGTAATCGCCCGTCAAATCAACTCGAGCCTGCGCCTGAATGACAGTGTTCAACGCAGATGATTGCAGCGTTGCATTCGCGACGTGGTTGGCGACATTCATCTTCAGATTGAGCCCGGTGAGCGTCTGCTTTTGCACAACGAGTGTAGGCATCAGCAACGCTGCATCCAATTGCGGATTGTCAAACGATCCCTGCCCATGAGCATTAATTACAAGTACACCTGAAGCATCAATGTTATGCGACTTCAATGCTTTTAGCTGGTCCAATCGGATTCCACTTGAAGTTACTTGTGCGGTATAAGTTCTCAGTCTCGGTTGAACGCTCACCTTACCCTGCAGGCTTCCAGCGGCCAGTTCGATCGATAAGTCTCCATGTGCGTCATCGCCCGTTCCGGAGAACGTACATTTCAGTGCTTGAATTGGCTCGTCATACGCGGTGACGCCCGTTAATGCCACATTGCCGTTTCCGATCGGACTAAGTTCCGTGCCATGAACAGCGATGTCGGCATTCAACGTGCCAGTCACCGGAATCTCCTGGCCCACAAGCCGAGTAATATCTGCAATGTTCATCTGCGAAGCGCGCAGTCGAAGCTCAATGGGACTGGCATTCGTGAATGACCACCCGAACAGGCCGGCACTCGCGCTGAAATCAACTTTGCCCCCCGACGCAGACTCAAGGTCAGCATGCTGCAAGCTCACCATCGATGGACTAAGGTCCACATTCGTCCGGAATATTTTCCACGACGTTCCGCTAACTTGGAGATTGGAAGCCGTTAGCTGACCGGTCACGTGAGGCGCCACGGTTGAACCTTGCACAATTCCCTGAAACGACGCAGTGCCGGCCAGGCCGAGCGCTTCGACGGGATGGCCCGGCGTTGGCACCCGGAAGGCGGACGCAATCGTATCCACCTCACGCAGGTCATTCGCCTGAAGCTTCACATTGAGACTTGATCGTGCACTTACTACCCCGTTCAATGTCAGTTCGCTCTGCGACGTGCGCAGATAGCTGTTATCGACGGTCAACTCGTGGTTCTTTGCGGCATAGGTCGCATGAATGGCGCTGTCAATAGGAACTGTGGACTGGCTTGCGACGCTACCAGCCGAGGTTCCCTGCCCTGAACCTGACACTTGCTTGGTCGCGAGTTGGCTCCTGGCAGCATGGCCGTCGATGGTAGCATCGGCATGCGCTACTAGATCATCGAACGTCTTGCCCCACGTAGCCCGAGCATTCGCGTTGAGCACACCCGTAAGTGCGACCCCGGCCGCAGCGGGACCCATGACTTGCCTTAGCTGCGCAAGCGATATCCCATGAAGCGAAGCTTTCACGCTCCCTTGCGAGTCCCCGCTGAGACGGTTGATTCCGCCCGTAGCCGTCATTTCGCCGCCCAGAAGGTTTGCGCGAAACGATCGGAGTAGAACGTTCCCTTCTGCAAGAGAGTATTGCCCGGAAATATTGTCGGCATAAGCGCGAAGTGACGAAGTCTTGATCACTAGCCGATGGCTGTCCAGTCTTCCATTCACCACAAGAGTATCGAGCGGGGAGCGGCTCTGAATCTGCTGATATTGAAATGAGCCGGACGCATGGAGCAACCCGGCTGGAATCGACGCCTCATTCAGTAAACGCGCTACTTGGTTGCCATCGAGATCAGCGTCATAAGTCCCACCAACCTTAGGATTGCTGAAATTCTCGAGAGTCGCAGACAGAGTCAGTTGAGATGCGTCGACAGCCAACTTCGCTTGGCTGAGATGTAACATGGACGGCGTAGTGTCGAACTGGACATCGAGACTATGCGGAACGGCATGAAGCGTACCGTATGCCACATTCCCGTTTGAATACGCCAATCTTCCTTTGTATTGATTGAGAGAACTGTTATACGAAGCATGAAACTCAAGATCGTGGAGGTCGACATCGAGAGCGCTAGGCCTGTCGTTGTAAAACAATTCACCGTGATCGAGAACCGCGTGACGAATACCGAGATCAAATATGGATGTATTGCTGCTGCTATCGCTCGATTTCAAAGTGGGAAGATTGGATCGACCATTGCTATCCACGAAGATCTGCACCACGGGACGATCGACGATGAAGTTGTCGAGATACCATGTTCTGCGCAGGATAGAAACAATGCGAAGCCCTGCTTGGGCATGAGCAAGTTGCAGTAATGGCAGCTTAGAATAGGGAGCCGCCCCGTCGACTGTTACGCCATACAGGTCAACGCTCAGCGTCGATGGATGCAAAGTGAAATTCTGTAGTTTAACTCCCGTGCCAAGGTTTTCACTGGCTTTCGCTTCCACAGTCCGTAGAACATATTCGTGAAGACGAGTGCTATTGAACAACGCGGAGACGGCGACAAGTGCCACCACGGCTGTCAGCGAAACGATAGCAGCGACCCACGCAGCAATTGCTGCGAAGCGGTGGCGCCGCCCGCGAGAGTTTGATACTTCGCGGTTGCCGGAATCGGGTGGAATCGCTGATTTGCTCATTGACACCTTCCTCAAAATGCTTGCCCGATGCTGACGAAATACTGCGTCGCTTTGATTCCCTGTACCGGATTGAGGTTGCGTCCCAGGTCGAACCGGATGGGGCCAACCGGGGTCAAGTACCGCAATCCAAGGCCGACGTTATTGCTATAGAGAGAGGCAAAGTCGTGAAAACCAGGGATCGGAAAGACATTTCCCCCATCATAGAAAGGAACGACGCTGAGACCTTTTTTGAAGGGCAAAGGAATGCGAGCTTCGGAATTGATTATGAGTAACTCGCTGCCTCCGCTCGGGACCAGGATCTGAGGGCAATTCGGAGAGCTGCATCCGTTGATTGAAAGCTCAACCGCCCGCTGCGGACCAGCGCCATCCAAAGGAAAGCCTCGCAGCGAGTTGCCCCCACCGCTAAAGAACTCTTCGCTCAGTGGTACGCGGCTGTTATTGAATGGCTGCGCCAATCCTATACGGAGACTGTTCGCCCATACAATGTTATGAAACCCCTGCTTATAATAGGCCGCCTGCGTCGTCAGCTTTGCGAAGTCAACGCTCGAACCAAGTTTGGTGGAGTTAAAGTCGAGTTCAATGGATTGCAGGACGCCACGGTGCTCGTCCATCGCATTGTCGCGTGTGTCGCGGGTGATGTTTGCGCCCAGGCCCGAGAGCCTCACATGCTGATCAGCAGTCGGCACGAGGCCCGGAATTTCGATGCGTGTTAAATCGGTTTGGCTGAAACTGTAGCGTAAGAACAGCGTGTCATTCTTCGCGTGATCGATGCTCCGCTGCAGCTGATAACTGGCAAGCTCTTCCTGCGCGGAGAATACAGGATTTTCTTCATTGCGCTCAGCAGAAGCGGATGCCGTTGCTTTCCATGACGACCAAAGAAAGTCCGGAACAATGTAGTAAGCCGCACCGCGCTGATCGAGTCGTCCAGCAAAGCCTGTGAAGGATAACGAATCACCTTTGCCGCCCACATTGTTTCGCGTGTACTGCGCCGTTCCGCGAGGCCCGTAGAAAGTCGTCTGGCTGGTGGAGTAATTCGCCGGAAGACCCACAGGCGGAAGGTTCGGAAGAGTTACGGTTCCGCTGGGTATACTGCCCCCGCGATTAATCACCTCAAAGCCAAACCCGTACGTGAATTCGTTCCTCTTTGCTTCATGGACCTTCACGAGCACATCCTCTTGAGTCTGCGTCGTGATTTGCCGCTTAGGGTCGACCTCTGCCCAATCGAATACCCCGGTATGGTCATAGAGCTTACTGCCGGCAGTAAGCAGTTCGGTCTCGGTCAACGGCCTCTCCGGCTTGATTGATGAAACATCCTGGTCGATGAGTCTTTGCTTGGTATGCTGTCGGCCCAAAGTCACTATCTCCCCAGCGACCACCTTCGGCCCTTCATAAATGTGGTAAACGACATCGATGCGATGCGATTCCTCCTTCGAGACCGCGTCAGCCGTTTCGCGAAAACTCGAAGTGAGATAGCCGGCCTGGAGATAGTGAGAAACAATACTGGCTCGGTCAGCTTCAACGTGTGCTTGAGAATAAGGCTGCCCGGCTGCAAGCTTCAGACCCCCCGGCGCAAACTGCGACTCGGGAAAGGAGTCGGCGCCGTCGATTTTGAGTGAGTTCACCATGTCACGCGGCCCTTCGGTAACACGAAACGTCACCACAACATCTTCACCGCGATTGGTGACGGCAGGCACCACTTGAACGCTGCTGAAGCCTTCAGACTGATAGACAGCTTTCAGATTCTTCACACTCGTGCGCACAAGCCGATCGCTAAATTTCCCTGAAGATAGCAAATGCGATTTCTGCACAGCGACGTGCGAAGTGAGGTCCGATGTGGGGAGTTGAGAGTTTCCAGAAATACTCACCTCCTTGACCTTATGCTTCTTGCCTTTCGAGATCCTGTAGATAACACTGCTACCTTGGTGGTCGGATTTCAGCTCTGCATCAACCGTTACGTCGAATAATCCCTTGGCCTGGTAGTAGGACATCAGCGCCTGTCGGCCTTCCTGAACCGATTCGTCGTCAACACCAATTCCTTGATAGATCGGTAAGAGCGACTTACGCGTCCAACTCCACACATGAGCCCCTTCAATTGCTACGTGGGTCAATGGGCCAGGGTCAACATCGAAGTGGATATCCGCGCGATCTGTGTCGGCATGATATTCTGCGCCGGCCAGTTTAACTTGTGCTCCGAGCCTTCCCTCTTTTTGCAATTTGGTCTGTAGATATTGATCCGCCTTGGTAAGTGTGGAGTAATGATAAGCGCGCCCCGGGCGAATCGCCACGCCGCGTCCCCGCGCGGCAAATGTCTGCAAGCTGTGCTGCAGCTTCGCTGCTTCTTCAGGCGGCAGGTTTGTAAATTCCAGGCTGCCAAATTTTGCCTGACGCTTCAAATCCACATTAAAGAGAGCATTGGCGATTGCATGAGCGGAATCCACTTTTACTTCTGGATTCACCTCGGCTTCGAAGAATCCTTGCTGTCGAAAGAATGTAAGCAGATCCTCGCGGTCCTTTTCAACGTCGACTTGGTTGAAAGGCGTTGCAATGGGATAGTTTGCGATCTGGACCAATCTTGAATAGGAGAATCGGGAGGCCCCAGGAAATTCAAAAATGCCGAAGTAGACTGCTGGTTCCAAAATCAACAGCACACGAACCCCATCGGCTTCGGGGTCCACCTGAACACGCACATCGTCGAACTTCCCGGTCGCCTTCAATGCGGCCACGGTCTGGATTACCTTGTCGCTCGAATACGGTTGTCCCGGTTGCTGCACGAAGAGCGATTTGAAGTCCGATGGATTCGATTGCGGCCGCCCCGCAACCTCAATGGCAGTTACATTCTGTCCCTCATACGAGGCGAGGATTTGCTCCGAGGCCGCCGTGGATTTCGGTGTTTGGCCAGAATCATGCTGAACTTGGGCTTCTATGCAACCCGGTGCAATCAACAAAAGCAACCAGGCACAGGCGCAACGAGCAAGTCCGACACGGTTGGGCGTCATGCCTGTGAGGGGCAACCGCCGGAGGTCCTCAAGAATCGTATGAATATTTACCATTCCATTACCTCATGAGATGCGTGATCGAGGCGGCTGGTTTGATTGTGCGCAAAAGGGTACAAATCCCGGCATCGGGGATCGGTCCAGTGATCCGGCAGCCGAAACTTCGCATCTATCCTATTGTAGGCAACGGCGATTCGAGTCTGGGTCCAACCGCCGACCTGAGGCTTCATCATCCGAGGCACTCATTCCATTCGCGATCAACGGTTAACCCGCTATGAGAAGCGAGTCGCCGATCTTGTCTCGCGCTCACCGTTGCATTCGCTTTGGGACTTGCAAGGAGTGCCGGTTCGAGTATTGGCTACACGCGTTTGGAAAGCGCTTTTCGCTGATCGCCTCTTTGGGCACGCAGCGGAACTTGGCTTCTATTTCCTATTCGCGCTCTTTCCCACACTCTTCAGCGCGAGTTCCATTCTTGGGTTGGCGGCACAATCCGCGGACAAAATCTACGACAAGCTTCTTGCATACCTTTCTGTTGTTATTCCGGCCTCCGCACTGGGCACCGTTCTCAGAACTTTCAATGACACCACCGCGACCGCGACGCCCGGGAAAATCACGTTCGGCCTGATTGCCGCAGTTTGGTCGGCATCCGTGGGGATTTCTGCAATTCAGGACACCCTCAACGCAGTGTACAAAATCGAGGACACGCGCTCTTACATCAAAGCACGCATCTACGCCATCGCTCTGACCGTCCTGCTCACAATTCTTGTGACGCTTGGTCTCGCCTCCTTGCTGGGCGGAGACTTCTTCGGGACATTGGCATACCATCGCATCCATTACCCGATTTTTGCAGCCGCGGTGAGTATCGCCGCGCGGGTGATTGGCTGGGCTTTGGCGACCGCTCTGCTTAACCTGTCCTTCGCGGCGATCTACTACTGGGCACCCGACTTTCGAAATCGCTGCTGGCACTGGCTCACGCCGGGAGGCGCGATTGGCATCCTGGGATGGCTCCTCACTTCTCTCGGCCTTCGTATCTACCTTCATTACTTCAATAACTATTCAATGACCTACGGCTCCCTGGGTGCAGTTATTATCTTGCTCACCTGGTTCTACCTTACGGGTTTGATGCTTCTTCTTGGCGCTGAAATCAACAGCGAAATAGAGGCCGCGGCGGCTGAAATACGACTAGCAGCGTCCACACCGTCGGCTGAGTCTCCTGAATCTGCGGCATGATAAAGCGCGTTACGCGTCATGAGGCCCACCGGCTCTATCTAACCTCAACCAAAGCACCCTTTCCCTCATCTTCAAGCGCGAAGCTGATCATCTGATGTTCAACATCTATATTCGGAGAAATCGCCTTCCCGTTTACAAGAACCTCCCCGTCATGGGGACTAACTCCAAACATCTCGAGGCGCATGTCTTTCCACCATGCGGGGTAACTTCCTTCATGCGGACCAATGTTGAAACGCACCCCGTCTGCGGTTTTCTCACAACTGAATTTCATGCGCAGATAAGCTCCGTGCTCAAATGCATAAGACTTTCCATCATCCTGATAGAGTTCCCCCGAACATTCATCTCCTGGGTAGACACGCAGAGTTAGCTGTCCCTGCGGCGTATCTGCCGTGCTTTGCACAACTGGGGCTAAGGGTAAGATCGATCCTGCACGGACAAAGACCGGAAGCTTCGATAATTCCGGCGAGACGCGTATCGAGAACTGATGATCTCTGCCCGGGATAACTCCAAGATCTGAAGAGGAAGTAGCCGAAGAGACAGGCAGTGGCACCCTCTCTCCCGTCCAGTAGTTATACCAACCAGATGACGGAAACTCGACATCATAAGGCGCGTCCTCTTCGGGATATGGAGCCGGCGCAATCAACAAATCAGAGCCCAACATGAATTCACCCGATGCCGTAAGATCAATATCCATTGGATGACCATCTGGGGCAGCGTTCGGGAACTCAAGAAACAAGGGACGAACCATAGGAATCCCGGTTCGCGATGCCTCATCTGCCAAGGTGTACAGATAGGGCATCAACTGATAACGAGTCTCGATAAAACGACGGCGGATCGCTTCCTGCTCCAGGCCTCCAACCCATGGTTCCTGATCTCCCTTCCCCTTCTCGGCGTGGTCACGATCAATTGGCTGGAAGGCCGCTACTTCAAGCCACTTGGTAAGTAACTCCGGTGTCGGAGATCCCGCGTAACCACCAACGTCAGCGCCGCAGAACGCAAAGCCACTTAGGCCAAGGTTCTCGAGCATCGGAGTCGTAAGACGAAGATGATTCCAACTACTGCTATTGTCCCCACTCCAGGTGGCGGCGTATCGCTGCCCGCCTGCATAGGTCGCCCTGGTCAGCACAAACGGCCGCGTGTCCTTGTCGAGCGCCTTGAGCCCATCAAACGTGGCCCTCGAATTCTCCATCCCATACACATCGTGTATCTCGGCGTGTGTTGCAGTACGCGGCGCGAATCCTTCCTCTTCGATGCGATGCAATACATTTTCCGGGATAGTTTGCGTGGGCGAACTAAAGACCGAAGGTTCATTCATATCGTTCCAGAAGCCATCCACGCCCGCATGCTTTAGATCGCGATAAAGCGTGCCCCACCACGCGCGCGTTTGCGGGCGGGTAAAGTCTGGAAAGACACTCGGCCCGGGCCAAACAACGCCTGTATAGATCGAACCATCAGGATTCTTCACAAAGTGATCGCCGGCAATGCCGCTATCGTAGGGAAAGTAATGCTGCGCGGGTAAGTTCGCAATATGAAGATCCGTGATCACAACGACGCGAAAGTTCTTGGCGTGAAGCTGCGCAATCATCGCCGGAAAATCAGGAAACGCGGCTTGATCGACAGTAAAAGGGCGATGCTTTTCCTGAAAATCGATGTCGAGATAGATCGCATCGGCGGGAATCGAATCTGCTCGGAGTCGATTCGCAACTTCGAGCACGCGTGCCTGCGACATGTAGCTGTAGCGCGATTGCTGAAAGCCTAAAGCCCAAAGCGGTGGAAGCGGTGGAGGGCCTGTGAGCCACGCATAGGCCTCTACGACTTGCTTCGGAGTTGGCCCGTAGAATATGTAGTAATCCGCCGGCCCCGCAACTGATCCAAAGGAATAAACCCCTGGCGAGCCCTTGCCGAAGTCGAAACTCGTACGCCATGTATTGTCCAGAAGCACGCCCAGTGCGTGTCCAGCGCGAAAAGCCATGAAATACGGAATGCTCTTGTAGATCGGATCAGTAGACTCCTGAAAGCGGTACGCATCCGTATTCCACAACGTGAACGCTTCGTTGCGTCGGTCGAGCGGCCCCGTCTTGTCGCCCAGGCCGAAGTAGTGTTCATCGAGCGGCATCTTCTTTCTTATCTGGAACGCGTCACCATCGAAGCGCACCGGAGCGGCGTCTTGCTCCAATATGTTTCCTGCCAGGTCGCGCACTGTAAGTTCGAGTGTCTTCTTGTCTATCTCGATGGCTAATGTGTGTGTGCGAAAGCCAATATGATCGCCGTTGTGATCGATGGAAACGGGAACAGTGCTCCTACGCGCTTCAGGAAGAACTGCCCACGACGCGTCCTCAGGAAAAAACCTTCCCCGTGCATAGGTGACCCGTATAACATCCTCGCGCAAAGCAACGGCTTTCAGGCGCAAGTCACCATTCTGTACGTCGATTCCATTGATCAAACGCGACACGCCCCCCTGCCGCATACGAAAATGTAATCCCGTCGCAGGGATCTTAAACTGGGCGAGAGCCGTCCAGCAGGTCGTACAGAACAAAGCAATCAGAAATATCCGGCGTACTGAATGATTTAAGGGCATGAGACTCCTGCAATGGATGAATTCGTGTGCCGTTGTAGTGAGTGAGACGCAGTGATTATGCGGCTATGGCGTGGACGGCGCCGCGGCCGGAGACTCAAGCGAGGAGAGATCGGGATCCTCGACGGTCTTAATGCGTTCGCGGCGATTCTGCTTGATCGTCTTCACCTGCTCAAGCGCGGCGGATGCGTTTTTGGTGTCGCCAGTTTCCCGGTAAAGCCGCGCCAGCAGGTAGTGGATTGAGCCAGTGTCATCGCTTGATTCACCCAACTTCAACTGGCGAATCGCGTCGTTGGTCTTGCCGGTTTCCGCATAGACTTTCCCCAGCAACGCGTGCACATGACCCTGCATTTGCGGTTTAACATTGAGGCCCTTCAGCAGGTACGGTTCAGCATCTGCAAATTGGAACTGAGCCACCATGGTCTCCGCCACAATCAGGTTCAGTTCGGGGTCCTGCGGGCTGCGTTCCAGGGCTGCGCGCGCTGTATCTTTGGCCTTCTCAATATTGTTGTTGCTCAGGTATGCCGAGGCCGAACCGAGCATCGCCGCTGCATTGCCGGGCTCAAGAGCGAGAGCCTTCTGGTATTCCGTCTGCGCATCATCCTCTCTCTCAAGCTGGTGGTAGATATCACCGAGCAGAACATGGCTTTTAGCGGAATCCGACTCCGTTCGCTGGAATCGCGCGAGCGATTGCACCGCCATCCGTTCGCCGGCTTGAATCGACCAGTAAAGGCTCTCGGCAGAACGCGGCTGCAACGCCTCAAGTGCGGTTGCCGCGCTCAACGCTCCCTCGTTGTCCCCGGAGAAGAACGAGCACGCAGCAAGCAACCGGAGCCT
>Ga0302189_10000633_pt1 | contig 31185 bp, 24 predicted proteins | sample II_Bog_E2_2_FD_194551 | JGI IMG/M metagenome (GOLD analysis project Ga0302189, IMG submission 194551) | Peat permafrost microbial communities from Stordalen Mire near Abisko, Sweden - II_Bog_E2_2 | ecosystem: Environmental > Terrestrial > Soil > Wetlands > Peat | place: Sweden: Abisko...
TAGCCGGGGGGAATAGAAAACCTCGGCGGGGTAGCCGAGGTTTGTTCTTTCTTTGACTTACTACTACAAGTGTATCACGTGGACCATAACTCATCTGCCATCTAAATTATGTTTCGAATGAGAGAGATAGGCGGTTTTGGGCCTTGACAGTGTTTTTGGGAAGGGGAGTGTGGGAAGCGTCCATCTGCGGTAGAAGGTTGGTAGCGTTACCGGGGCTCGAACCCGGACTCTCCGCCTTGAGAGGGCGGTACCTCATCTCTATGTGTCGCGCATCCGACTGCTACACACTGCGACATCGTGCAGCAAAAACCATTATAAACAATGGAGATTATGAAATAGTAGCAGCTTCAGTTACAGGCCAAGAGTTGAAGTGAGTAGCAGGGATAGCCGGTACAAAGTATCTACTCAAGTATCCATGTATCCACGGGTCTCCGTTTTGGGTGCTATCCTCCTCGCTGGGGATCCAGATCATGGCGCGCGCGGCGAAGCAGGTCAGAGGTATCTACGAACACTTCAAGAGAAGTGGCATCTGGTACGTCCGCTATCGAATCGACGGCAAGCTGGTGCGGAAGAAGATCGGCACGCAGGCTCAGGCCCAGTCCTACCTCGACAAGGTTCGCTACGTGAGGACGTCGGGGGACGGAGTTGTCCCCGTCTCCGCCAAGTCCGTAGTGATGACGGCGAAGGAAGTTGCTGCTCTGCCAGATCCCGCCGGCGAACATACGCTGGGACAGTTGTGCGATGGCCTGCTGGCTAAGATCAAGTCTGACCCGGAACACTACCGAGACCAGGAAAATCCGCCGCAGCGCATTGCATGTATCAAGGAAGCGTTCGGGTATCGGCCAGCCAATGACATCCGCCCGTTCGAGATCAGGGACTGGCTCTCCAGTCTGAAGACGCCTAAGGGTGCCCGGATCAGCGATGGAACATGGAACCGATACAGAACGGTCTTCTCGGCCATCTACACCTGGGGAAATGAACAGGAGAAGGTGACAGTCAATCCGGTGCGTGGCTTCAAGGCGAAGAAGCAGCCGGAGGGGGTGATCCGCTGGCTCGATCCGGAAGAGGATGCTGCCCTGCGCAAGGTGCTCATGGAGGATGTGGAAAAGACACCGGCTACCCAGCCGATCCTACGGCAACAGAGGATGCACAGGATCTATGAGCTTGACATCGCGCTCGGGACTGGCGTCCGCCGCGGCGAGCAGTACCGGATCACATGGCCCGCTGTGAACTTCAACCGGAAAGAGATCATCATCCCCAAGACTAAGTTCGGTCCTGCGCGTACGGTGCACATGATCCCCGCAGTCGAGCATGCGCTGCTTGAGTTGAAGAAGATGCCACTGGCACCGCGCGAATGGAAGAAGGGAAGCGGCACCAAGGTGCCTGAGGAGTGCGTGTTTGCGATCCATGAGAACCGAACATGGTTCACTAGCGCCGTGAAGCGCGCCAAGCTGAAGGATATGCACTGGCATGTCCTCAGACATACATTCTGTACACGTTTGCTCGAGAAGACGGGCAACCTCAAGCTCGTCCAGGCTGCGGCAGGTCACCGCACGATTGCGATGACTGCGCGATACGCGCACCTTAACAAGACCAGCCTGGCGGATGGCATGGCTCTTATAGATTGGACGCCTACGCCAATGCCTGCTATGCCGCCGGCTCCTGTACCAGCGCCGAAGAAGACGAAGGCGAAGCGGTGACGGGTTCGATCTAGCTGCCCAGGCGCTGCGAAGCCGCCTCTGGCGTAAGTCACAGATCTCCAAATGTCAAAAGCGTTCCTCTAGTCCTTTTACGGTCTGAGTGGAAGGGTAAACTCTCGGGAGAGGGAACTGAAGGTGAGTAGCCGCGGGTCCTCCTCAGTTGAGGCCAAATCGCTATTGTGCGATTCAGGGGTGGTCGGCCGGTTCTCGAAACGTGGTAAGGCCTTGTCACTCATTGAGCTTTGATTACGCGTGATTCTCAGGATTACTCCTCTCATACGCCGCAGTGTCAGGTTGCCTTGGGGGTCGTCGCCCGATGGCAAGTCATGAAATCCCACTCACGATGCGACTTTCTCGTCGGCCAGGGCATCGCCGGTGGCGTCCAGAGCTTCTGTCAGACACGGCCGACGCTCCACCCGGTTCAATTTCTGGTGGTGATGCGAGACAGACCTTCAAGAGGGGGCCTAAACCGGTGGCATCGAGTGACGACCAGGAAGCCAGTATCCGGAAGCTTGCGCTCTTACGCCTGAAGGCGCTGCTCGATCAAGCTGGGACCGCCTCCACTGACCCCGTTTCCGGAATCCGGAAATCTGCGACCAAACCTGCTTGGACGTGCAAGTCAAAGCCCGTCGGAGTGCGGTCGCGGCTGAGGAAGGATAACGGTAGGGCAAAACTACGGTAAAGGTAGGGTGATTCGGGAGGGCGGGGCGCCACCACACGCACTTGTGCTACCTCGAAATGACCCGTAAGTCGCAGGTCAAACATCCCAATTCGGGTCCAGAGACGCTTAGGCTTGAGTAGACACCCCGGGCCCATAATGAATAGCGACGCTGAGATGATGGAAATCGAACGATTGAGGGCTATACAAGATCTTCAATTGCTTGATACGCCTCCCGAGGCTTGCTTTGACGAGTTGGTCCACTTGGCGGCGCAAGTCTGCGATGCGTCGATCAGCCGCATGTCGATTGTCGATGCGGACCGGCAGTGGTTGAAGGCGTCCGTCGGGCTTGCGGCACGGGAGATCTCGCGTCGAGTGTATTCTGGCGTGCAAGCCATCCAGCAACCAAACTTACTTGTCGTAGAGGATGCCACGCGCGACGAGCGGTCTGCCGAGGACCCCCTAGTCACAGGCGATCCGGGAATACGGTTCTATGCCGGAATGCCATTAGTTCTTCCTGACGGCCATGCAATTGGCACGTTGTGTGTGATCGACACAATGCCGAGAACGCTTACGGAGACCCAAAAGAGCGCTTTGGCCGTCTTAGCCAAGCAACTGATCCGGGTCCAGCGACGATCCCTTGAAGCCACCCTGGTTAGTTCCCCGCCAAGCTGGAACCTCAAGTTCCACGGGCCATTCGATTTGGGCCTGCAAAGGAATCGCTAGTGGACGTTCGCACCCTTTTCTTCGTCGAAGCAAGTCTCTTGTTTCTGTTCAGTGTGACCCTGGTCGTCAATTCCATCGGTCAGTTGAGGCAGGGTGCCAACTATTGGTTTGCCGCCTCAAACTTTTGCGGGGGCGTCAGTCTCGTCCTACACTCCTTCCTACCCAGCGACGTTTTTCTCACCACTATCGTCTCGAATCTCCTCCTCTTCGTGGAGTTGTGCTTCCTCAACAAAGCCATCGCCGAGTTTGTCGAACGCGGCCGCCATCTCTGGCTCGGGCTCCTGGGTCTGTCCGTCGTCGCCACCATCGTCACCTTCTACGTCCTCCGCCAGCACCCCAATCCCGAACTGGTCATGGAGTTCATCTCCGTCATCGCCATCTCTACCGCAACCTGCAGTGCGGTGCTGCTCTTTCGCTACCCTCCCCTCGGCTCCAAAATCCCCACTTTTGTCATGGGGACGCTCTTCTCTCTCTACGTGGCGAATAACCTCGTGCGCAGCCTTACCGGGTATGCATCGCTTCGCTTCTACCACATCTGGCTTGACCGAACCATCATCGCCGGCCTCAGCTTTGGCTTCCTTTGGATGACCGCCGCCCGCCTGCGCAACAGCCTTGAGCATCTCGCCGGCACCGACGCTCTTACCGGTACCGTGAACCGGCATCGACTCGAGGAAGCGATGAAAGGCATGCTTGCGTGGAATCGGCGCAACGATCTTCACGTTGCGGTGTTCTTGATCGATCTGGATCGCTTCAAAGGAATTAATGACAACCTGGGGCACGGTGTCGGGGATCATGTGCTGAAGGCGCTGGCAGCTCGCCTTAATTCTGCCGTCCGCCAAGAAGATATGGTCGGACGACTGGGCGGTGACGAGTTCGTCATCCTTCAAGCAGGAATTAGTCAGCCCGAAGGTGCCGAGTTTCTCACCCGTCGCCTTATCGAGATACTTCGAGAACCATATGACATTAACGGTCTCAAGGTGATCTGTAACGCGAGCATCGGTGTTGCAATTGCGCCGGGCGATGCTCAACAATGTGACGCGCTCTTCTCCTGCGCAGACGCCGCTCTGTATAAGGCGAAGGCTGAGGGCCGCAATACCGTATGCTTCTATGAAGCCGGTATGGACGCGAACCTCCGCGAGCGCCAGCAGTTGGAGCGGGAGCTGCGACGCGCACTCGACTTGAAGGCATTTCAACTGGCCTATCAGCCTCTTGTCACTCTTCGCGATGGCAATCTGATTGGATTTGAGGTTCTGTTGCGCTGGCCTGAAGGCTGGGATCCGCAACCTCCGGCGGCATTCATTCCGGTCGCGGAGTCCTACGGTTTGATCGTCCCTCTCGGTGCGTGGGTACTTGAGACCGCCTGCGCAACCGCCGCTTCATGGAAGAAGCCGCTCAAGCTAGCGATCAATCTGTCTCCGGTCCAGTTCAGTCAGGGCGATATCGTCGCCGAAGTCACCTCTGCCTTGAAGTCGAGTGGCCTCGACCCCGCCCGCCTCGAGTTGGAAGTAACGGAGAGCCTCTGGCTCCAGGACACAGATAGGGTACACAGCAAGCTGATGCAATTGAGATCCATTGGTGTTTCCGTTTCACTCGATGATTTTGGGACCGGCTACTCGAGCTTGGCCTATCTCTGGAAGTTTCCTTTCGACGCGGTCAAAATCGATCGATCCTTTGTCATGTGCATGGAGGAGGACCCGAAAGCGGCGGCCATCGTGAATACGATCGTGGCGCTGGGACTGAGTCTCTCCCTGACTGTCACCGCCGAAGGCGTCGAAACACACGCGCAGGCAACGTCCCTTGCAAGCATCGGGTGTCAGCAAGCTCAGGGATACCTGTTCGGTCGCCCACTTTCCCTCTCGGCAGCCAATCAGTTGGCCAACGCGCACGATCCGCAAAGCGCAGTCGACACGCTTGAACCACTCAAGCCGCTAAGAGATATCGCGGTTGCAGACTAACGAATTGCCTGTGAAGTCGCCATTTCGGTAAAGACCCCTTGGGCTGAGTCTGCGCCCGTCAATTGACCTGGGGCCGCCTGCAAGTCCGCCGTTGGTCGGCTTTGAGACAGAGGCGACTGGCGAACAGACCGGCCGGGCATTTGCGTGGCGTTAATTTCGGCATGAAACCCCGAACTCACTCCGATCCCGCGTAACGGCGGTGGAGAGAATGGCAGATGGCTTGGCCATTTCGTTTGATGACGGTAAGACCGCAATCTACTCGCCTGAACTCCTCAAGAGGGTTTTCGAACGATTTAGAGCACCCCCCGTGACAAGCACATCGGCGAAAAGGGGGCATCGGGTTCCGCCTGTAGAGTCTTAGTGCTGTATCTGGAGCGCCCACATGCGACAGTTCGAGTTCGCGTGCGCTTTGGGGGGCGCTTCGGATACAGCGACTTGAAGGAAGTCGCCCCCGGAGGGCTATGTATCTTGAATGGGGCCGAGCGGGTCTGGTAAGTGGCTGAACTCGATCAGCGCACCGGTCGGCTTGCGGTGGTGAGCGCAGCAGGAGTTGCGCGGCGGGCAGCCGTTCGACGACGCGCATGGTTCCGCCGCGGACCGGACAGTTCCAGAGCGAGTGAATCTGGTTAGTGGACGGTGAAGCCTCCCAAGCAGTTGTCTTCTCTGCGCTGCCGAGCAGTTGGAGGCAGAGCGGCAGGAGAGTGGCGCGCTTGCGGTTGGCGAGAAAGCCGAAGTTGCGGATGCGCACGAAGCCGGGCGCCAACAGGTGGAGCAGGAAGCGGCGCAGGAACTCGTCGACGGTCAGAGACATGAGCCTTTTCTTGTTGCCGTGGGCGGAGTCGCGCCAGCGGAAGGTAACAGTGTCCTTGGAGAGAGCGACCAGCCTGGAGTTCGAGATGGCGACGCGATGGGTGTAGGCGCCGAGATACGCAGCACATGTTCCGGGCCGCCGAAGGGCCGTTTGGAGTAGACGATCCAGTCGTGACGGGACAACACTCGCAGCCCCGCGGCGAAGGCACGTGGCTGGGCCAGAGGCAGCAAGCTGCCGTGGACCCGGAGTTCACCTTGCTGGAAGGCGTTGCGCAGTCCGGCGACGAACTTGCCGCGGAAGACGCGGCTGAGCCGCCGATGGGGGAGGAAGAAGGAACGCCGGGCGGAGGTGCGGCTTGTGTGATCCGGAGCGAGACCACCGGCCGCAATGGCGCAGTGGATATGCGGATGAAACTGCAGGCGCTGAGTCCAGCTATGGAGCACGCTGAAGAAGCCGATCTCGGCCCCGAGGTGTCGTGGATTGCGGGCGATCACAAGCAGGGTCTCAGCGCTCGAGTGAAAGAGCAGGTTGTAGATGAGCCGCTTGTTCTGCAACGCGAGCGGGGCCAGTTCCGCGGCAGAGTGAACACGGCATGGATGTAGAGCGTGGGCAGGAATTCCCGCTCGCGCGCCTGGAGCCAGCGTCGGCGCGCGTTGCCCTGGCAGCGCGGGCAGTGCCTGTTTCGGCACGAGTTGTAGGAGATGGCAGTTGCATGTCCGCAGCCGGTGCAGCGATCGCGATGTCCGCCCAGCGCGGCAGTGCGGCAGCGCGCGATAGCCAGCAGCACCTTCTGGTGCTGCCAGTTGATCCACCTGCGACTGTGTTCAAGGAAAGACTGTCCAGCACAGCGGACGATGTCGGCCATCTCCACGAGGCCGGCTCATGAGCTGTACTTGTGTCCTCCTTGATGGTGAATAGTGCTGCCTGATACTTGCGAATCTCCTCAGGGCCAAACTGATCGGGCGGACGACGGAAGTACTGGCTAAAGTGCGGAACACTGTGCAGGTAGGTGCGGACGGTTGTATCGGCGAAGTTGCGGCAACGCAACTCCTCAAGCATGAGCTGACGTAGTGCGTTCACAGAAAGTTCCTCCTCTGCGTCCCAAACTACCTCGGCAGCCGCAAATGCCGGATCAGTCGCACGCGAAAGCGTCCGCCGCACCAGCGGCTTCGTTCAAGTCTGCTATATGACAAATAGGCACGGCAACAGAGCAGCTCATGTCGGGCCGGAGGTCGCGAACAGGTATGTCGACAACCAGGCCACCGGTGGCCAGAGGTTCGTCATCACCGAAGCGCTCATCAGGACAAAATCGAAGGGCGACGCTGACCCGCTTACGTGGCTGCTGCTGGCCACCGCAGTCCTCGCGCGATGCCACGATGGGTCGTGCCCTCGGCTACCTCGGTATCGAAGCCCCAACGATCGTCTGAGCTGCATCTCCAGACGACACATCAGACGTGTCGCAGCGGCACTCCGGAATGAAGCTGCGATAGGCCCACTTGCGCATCCCGGCAATCACCCAGTCCCGGCACGAAGAATCGAGATAGAGAAACGAGACCCCTGCCTGCGAAGTCGCGTCGTCAAACCACCTGACTGCGCCCTGCGCCTTTAGCTTCCGCCCATCCCCGGCGAACTCGATCGATAGGCCGATCGTCGTTGCCTCGGTGAGCGGACGGTCGCTGGTGAAGCAACAACCTCCCTTACCCATCTGGAATTGGCAGGTTGCTTCGGTTTCTGCCAGGCTCCCCATCGCCAACTCAACCTCTTCCACTGGCCTCGCCGAGGGTATCAGCCAAAGCTCCTCACGCTCCTTCAGGGTATCGTGCAGTACCTGCACAAGATATTTGCGGGTCAGCGGCTTCTCGATCATTGCCTCGACGCCAAGGCCGTACATCTCGCGCAGATGCACAACCCCGAAACCGGAGACAAAAATGATGCTTGGGACCTCCAGTTTCCTCTTGAAGACCTCCCGCACCAATTCCACCCCGTCCATGACGGGCATGCGTATGTCGGAGAGCAGGACGTCGACCTTGGTCGTTTCCAGGATGCTAAGCGCCTCCATGCCGTTCGAGGCCGTCAGCACGGTGCACCTCTCGCATTCGAGCCACGCAGAGAATATCTCCCGCAGGTCCGGCTCATCATCGACTATAAGAATCGTGGCGTCTTCCAGCCTCATGCCGCCACGCCGTCCACCCGCACGGCATTCACGGGCAGTGTCAATCGAAAACAGGTATGCCCATGGCAGTCGCGCAGTTCGAGGGTCCCGCCATGGGCGGTCACGATCGCGCGTGAGACGCTGAGCCCTATGCCAATTCCACCCCCGAACGGTTTGGTGGTGTAGAAAGGCTCCATCAAGTGTTCTATTACCTCGGTCGAAAGCGCCGGGCCGCTGTCCACCACGTCGATCAGAAGCTGCTCGACACCCTCTTCGGAGCTAACTCGGGACGCCTCAACTCGCACCCAGCGCTCGCTGGTCTTAGAGGCTTCGATCGCGTCGAACGAGTTGTTCAACAGGTTCAACAACACTTGGCCAATCTGCACCTCGCGGCACTCGACCAGTGGAAGCCCGTCTGGCACGATGGAGTCGATTTGGATTCCGTTGGTGCGGTATCGTACCTGCACTAGTTCTATCGCCTGTTCGACCATCTCACCCGGACTGGCTCCCAGCATGGGTTCGTTGGCCCCCTCACGGGCCAGTGCAGCAAGTCCGCGCAGAATCCGTATCACCCGGTCGGAGGTCTTCACAATGCTCTCGCACGTCCTGGTCACCACTGCGGCGGAGAGAACCTCTCCGTTCGCAGCTAACTCCACCAGGTCGCTTGCCCGGGCATGGATGATGGCCATCGGATTCTTGATCTCGTGCGCGATCCCGGCGGAGAACCTCGCAAGCACTTCAAGCCGCTGCTCGCGCATCACCCGCTCCCAATCCAGCTCGCGCTGCATCCGCTTCTGTTCGCTGATGTCGCTGAAACAAACCGTAATCCCTCCCTCTTCCCATGGATTCACCGACAGGTGAGTCGAGAGGTCGAGCGGCGGGTAGTAGGAATCGAACCCGGCTGGCGTGCGGGTGGACATCACCTGCCGCATACGCTCCGTGGTCTCGGCGGTCATTCCGGGAAAGGACTTCCACATATCTTTCCCCAGCAGGTCCCTGGCCTTCAACAACTTCTTTGCGTCCTCGTTGACATACCGAAATACCCAGTCACGATCCACGGCAAAGATTCCGACGTTGGTATTCTCCAGCACAGATTCGGCCCTGCGGTTGGCGATCTCCAACTCCCGTTCCAGCCGCCTCTGGCCGCTGATGTCGCTGAAGAACACCGCGACCCCACCGTCCTCCCAGGGATGAGCCTGTACCGTTGTCGTCAGGTCGAGCGGTGGATAGAAGCTCTCATACCAAGCGGGCTGGCGGGTCTCCATCACCTTGCGCAGAATGGTCCGCTCTTCCGGCAGTTGCGCCGGGAATGCATCCCACAGAGTCATTCCCTGGATATCTCTGTCCACACTCAACAGTGACGCCGCGTTTCGGTTCAAGTAATGAATGGTCCACGCGGAGTCAACCGCCAGAACGCACACCGTCGTGCTTTCCAGCAGGGAGTTGAGCTGCACGACGGTGCGCTCAAGTTGCTGTTCGGTGCGTTTTCGCTCGGTAACATCGCGTATAACAGCCGTGGTATGGATGCCATCCTCGGTCTTTACCGGGTTGAGACCAATCTCCACCGAGACCTCGGACCCATCCTTCCGGCGGGCGTAGAGGTCGCCCATGCCCTGACCCATGACTCGCGCTGTTCCTGAGTGAACAAAGCCTTGCCGGTGATCCTTGTGCCTGCTCCGGTTTCCGACCGGGACAAGAAGGTCCACATTGCTGCCAAGCAGCTCCTCTCGGCGATATCCGAACATTGTTTCGGCAGTCTGGTTTGCGAGGATGATTGTGCCCTTTGCATCCACTTCGAGGATCGCGTCCGGAGCGTCCTCAATCAACTCGCTGAACTTGTGGTCGGCCATCTTGTCAGGGATCGCCAGGATGGACGGGCTCGCGCGTCCCAGCATGACCAGAGTTGCGATCGAGATCGCGGCGGTAAGCACCTCAAGTGGGCCGCTGACCCAGTAGATCGGAAACCATAGCGTTACAACTTGCATCGCACGGGTAATTCCGCAGGCGATGATGAAGCCGACAACGCAGAAGAAGGCACGGTTGAAAGGAATATCCTTGCGCTTCCGAACGATGCCGATGAGAGCGAACGTAATCAGAAAATAGGTGAGTGCGATGAACGAGTCGGAGAGGACATCCAGCCACCGCAACTGCGGTTTCCAGAGAAAACTGAGGTCGTGCTGCAATTGCACCGGCTGGAGCATCTCGACGACCGTCGCTTCCTGGTGGGCCACAGGTCGCATAACAACTCTAGAGAATTATGGGAGATAGCGCAAACCAGCGTTGCAGCGCAGAAAAGCTGCGCACCCATCCAACAGTGAGACAAGGGCAACATCGCCTGGGCTGTTATCGAACGACAATTGTGACGCGAACCTCTTATGTCTCGGCGACCGAGCCGGGTTCCGGCAAGCTCGGCAGCTTGGCTGGACGGTCGACGCGAAGTCCGGAGGCGAATCGTAGGGCTCCACAGGCTGGGGACACGCCGACTAAATGGCCGCAGCACGTGCTGGGGCGGTGCGGGGCGGGCGCTGCACCGAGTACTACGTCGCGAACTTACTCAATAGCTGACGTTACAGCAGCCTAGTAATAGTTGGTAGAAGAGCAGGTTGAAATTCTCCTTCGTTTCGTACAAGAGAGGCGCCTATCTCGAAGGAGGCTTCCGTCAGGCTATTCTGCAGAACAAGAAGCAGGTCCTTCCGCTTCAGTGGCTTATCAAGCACTGTGTAGACTCCATGCCCAAGCGATTCGAGTGGCCACAGATCGCGTAGTCCGGTTACCAAAATGATGCTGGGGATCAAGATCTTCCTCTCGTAGGCGGTCCGCACCAGCGCCACTCCGTCCATCACCGGCATGTAGACATCCGAGATCAAAGCGTCGATCTTCTCGGCCTCCAGCACCTTCAGAGCCTCAACTCCATTGGTCGCGGTAAATACCAGGCATCCCTCGTGCTCGAGCCACGCCGAGAAGAGCTCCAGCAATTCGGGTTCGTCATCTACCATCAAGACCGTTGCCTCTTGAAGCCTCATGCCATAGCCTCTTCCCTTTGCCCCACGTGTAGTGGCCGTGCAACACCGTGCCTTTGTGTATCTCTTCGATGCTCAACCTGGAAGTCATCTCACAGCCGCCGGCGTGTTTTCCCCGGTCCGCTTCAAAAAATCGGCAAAGCCAGCAACCTGCTTCTCCAGGTCCGTCAACGCCTCCTCTTGGGTACCTCCATGACCCAAAACGGTCCAATCATCCAGTTTCTGGTGAGCCCACCATCCGTCTTCGTCTTGCTCAATCATTGCCGTTGGTTTCATGGGACTGTCCGATTCACCCCTGTCCCCACCAATGCACTTTCGTACATTGACGGAGTTACACAGTCAGAAAATGTGATCCACGGACTAGCCTTTCGGATGACCTACTCCGTTCTGGTGTGTGAATGCGATCATGCCGACATCCTCTCCAGCTTTTCTGGCGACGGGATAAGAATATGCATGCCGCGAATCACGATCAGGTTCTCTCGCCTGAATCGACCGAGCAGACGGGTAACAGTCTCACGCGCACAGCCTACAACGTTCCCTAACTCCGTATGGGACATCGTCATAGTGAAGCTCATCTCCGCCTTTCCTATGGATTGAGCTATACCCCATGCAAGTAGCACACCGGAGAGTCGCGCCGCCGATGATTCTGAGAGGGCAAGGCGGCGCGCGTCGCAGAACACATCCTGGTACTCAGCCGACAGCATTCTTGCCACATGGAGGCTCGCTCCACCGTGTTTCTTGAGAAAGGCAAGAAACACTAGCTGTGGAATCACTTTGGCCTCTGCGGAATGAACGGCCTCCGCTGTCACCTCGTAATTCGAGGTAGAGACGACGGCGCTAAGTCCAAGGATTTCTCCCGGCAAGGCAATCCTGAGAATGAGTGTCCGGGCATCTTTCGACGTGCAGGATAGCTTTACCTGCCCAGACTTGAGCACAAAGACTCCATCGCTTGCCGTGTCCTCCTGGAAGAGCTTGGCTCCGTGACGCCAAGTCGCATTCACGCCCATGAGAGCGTAGTCGGCAAGAGCCTCCTGGCTTAGCTTGCTGAAGGGCATAAGCGCTCCCATGCATTGGGCCCCGGTCTGTCTTCCACCCCGGTCAACAATATTCGGTGGGCCAATCGATTCGCCATGTTGGTATGAACCAAGTCGAAGATTCGATAGTGCTGAAGGGTTCTCCTCGCGGCGTAGCAGGGGCAGAACCTCCATCCATCCCTCGCCATCGCTGGAGCAATCGCGATGGCACGATCATCGCGTTCTCTGCCGCCTTCGTTCTCTCCTGGGATGTCAGTGAGGGAGGTTAGCACAAGGTCGTATACCTCTTCGGGGACCTCGGTACATAAGTTCTGACACGACTTCATGGACTGCATGGGATCTAGCACGGGCGGAAGCCTTTCCGGGCTGGCCTGGGACAGTCACACAATCGCAGAGCGATGGGGCCGGATCCACTTCCAGGTTGTGATGGCAGTCACAGCGTACTCCTAAATGATAAGTATTGCTCACTTTATTATTCGAGCGCCAAGCGCCACGACAGCGGCAACTGCGACAAGTCCGCTCCGTCAAACCCGCAGACCCGGCGAACTTGCGCGACGCTTCGGCCTTCGATTGCGGCGACAGGGGCGGTGGCCGCCATATCGTCGTCGCGGCCTGTCTCGGCATAACACTGTAAGGTGTGGCGGGATGACTGTACCCTTCTGTGCGGCGCGGTTCCAGTTTTATTGCTCTCGGCATTCGTCGTACAGCCGTTCCAGTTTCACCGTTTGCTTCGCGATGTCGAAGCGCTCCCGCACCCAGGATATTGACCGAGCGCTCGCCCGGTCCCAAAAGTTCTGATCTTTCAGGAAGGTCAACAAAGCCTCGGCGAGGGGGCCGGGCATCCTTTCAGGACACAACAGGCCGGTCTCTCCATGGCTCACCGCCTCCGGAATTGCTGAATGCATACAACTGACGACCGGCGTGCCGACGGACTGGGCTTCCGCGAAGACCATGCCAAATCCTTCGGCAGTCACACTAGGGTTCTGCTCAGGACGTGCCTGCATCTCAAGCAATTGGTAACTTCGCTGCAAGGATTGCCGCTCCGTCAGTTTGAAACGCGCGACCAAGAGTGTCGAGTCCACTAGTTCGCTGAGGATGACCGAATCGGTGACCGGCAGGACGGGAGCTCCGTCCAGGAGGATGAAGTCGAACTGCGACCGCCAGGTAGCGATCGAGGTTCGCATTTGAGCCGAGCCGAGGAGTTCAGAAGGAAATGGAGGGGGCGGCCCCGCAACTAAGACTGGTAACGCGGGGACGCTCTCAATCGCTACTACACCGGGAAGTCCGTCGGCTAGATCGTGACCTGAAAGAAGCGAACTGAGCCCGGCGCGGGGCGTGATGCCCAGCTTCTTGTGTAGCATCGGTCGACGCAGGTCGGCGTCCACCAGGAGAACATTTTTCCCATGCTGGGCCAGAATGATCGCAAGATTCAGAGACAATGTGGACTTGCCCTCAGCGGCGATGGAACTCGTGACCAGAACAACCTTCGGCGGCGCTCCTTCGCGCGAGAGCAGCAGTGATGTACGGAGTGCGCGAAGCGCCTCGACATAGGGAGCGTGGGGCTCATCCACTGCAATCGGATTGCCGGGAGTACAGCCAACGCACCACCGTCGGGAGAACCTCGCGAGGGGCGGGTGACCCAGGTCTGGCAAGCGTCGCAAGGACGGGTGCCCCATGTCACTCTCTTTTGAGACATGGGTTTCCACCGGAGAACGATGTCCAACCGATTCCTGCGAACTTCAGTTTCCCAAAATGCCCCGATTTTCGGGCGACTTGCCATTCCAGTCCTGCCCGGCGCTTGACGACAAGTCAGTTCGGCCAAATTGCTCCGCCGAATTTTTCTGGGTAGGTCGCCGTTTGAATCCAATACGATGCCATCCAACGATAGCCCGTAGTTGGCCCTTGAATCTCAGTATCGCGACCGAGTGTTCGACCTTGCGCGGGGATTGTGTGCCAACCGTCCGGTTGCGAAACATAGATCAACTCCGTACCGTCGGGTTGCGGTAGCTGCCCTTCGGCAGGGACTGGAGGATTCAACACAATAATCTGAAGAGCCTTCTTCCCCGTGCCGGATTGATTGACTTCGGCTACGCGGTATGGGCCGGGAAGTCCCGCTTTGCGCAGCGATTCCAAGGCGTGGGCTGCCGCTGCATCTGCTTCCGCCTTGCTAAGCCAATGAGATCCGGTGGCGACGCTAAAGGCTTTCAGCGGTTTCGCCGCACTTGCACCGGGATTGGCTGGAATCACAAAGGCGACAGTGAGTTCCTGATTGTGCCTTACATAGTTGAAAATCGAAGATGGCAACACCACCGCCAGCAGGCAGAGCACCGCGATGGCGACCAGAACGGATCGCGTTCTGCGTGTCAATGTCACCAGCATCGCTAACGCGCCTGTAGCGATCCAGCACATGCGATTTGAAATTCGAAGACAGGCGTGACCTCCCAAAACGTATAGCGCCACGACCGCGGAATGTTCTGCATGCCGGTTGTTGCTGCATGATGACTCAACCACGCTATCCGTTCCTGGAGCACGTAGTAGCACAGGCACCCCACTGCCGCACCAACCACCGCCACGATTAAAGCGTTGTGACGGCCGGAGAGCCGTCGACGCGGATAGGCGGCGGCGGCGATACCAACGATAGGGGCGAATTGCACGAGTTGCCCAAGGTATGACGGGAAGAAGAAGTCATTGGCACCTCCCACCAACATGCCTGTTGCACGCATGACCCAGAGAATAAAGCCGCCTAGAACGAGAGTGGCAATGCTCGCCAACCCAAATCGCAGGAAGCGATTCGCTGGCTTCACGCTGGCTTCAGTTGAATGGTCCTCTACAGTCTGGGATTCCATTGACCTGCATTCCGATCTGGTGCCACGAACAGGGCCCGGTGTTTCCTGGCGATCATGGTAGGCCGATGGAGGAAGAAGTCAAGACAGGTGGGCCGGTTTGGCCACCTACAGGCATGGTCGTCTCCGGGAAGAACTTGGAAGCACGGCTACATTGCACCGATGTGCACGAAATACGGGATTGTCGGTAAAGTGGCGGCGTGGGAGCCGCCCAGGACGACTTTACCGAAAAGCGACTTTACAGGCGCTATGATGAGAACGTCTTCAAGCGCGATGTCTTCTTGTCCAGATACATGCTGGCATCGGCTTCCTCAATGACTTTTTGCACCGTCTTTCCCGGTAGCCACTGAGCTAGTCCAATTGCGGCTGAGACATCCACTGCAATCTTGCCTTTTCCGCGGTTCGCCTGGATTTCGTATCTTCCAAACACCCAGTCTCGAATTCGTCCAATTTGAGCCCGTGTTCCCGTAAGATCACGGTTGAGGATGATGATGAACTCATCTCCGCCCCAGCGCCCGACTGTGTCCTCGGTGCGAACGTTCTTTCGCAACTCATCTGAGAACTTCCGCAGCAGATCATCCCCTTCTCCATGACCGTACTCGTCATTGACTTGTTTGAAGGAATTCAGGTCCAACACCACCACGCAAAACGGCTCGCCCCGGGCAACCAGCCATTCCAGCCGCCTCTCCACGCCGCGGCGATTCGCCAACCCCGTTAATGGGTCCTTCGCCGCGAGTTGCTCAACCGCTTCGAGCTTGGTCTCGTATTTAGAAACCTTCGTTCGCAATTGGGTCAGCGATTGCTGGCCATCCTGTGTCATCTGATCAACACAGTTCTTCAACTCGGTCGCTTTGCGTACCAGCGAAGATCGAACCTGTGTCAGATCATCCAGGTTGGCAATCGCTTTCAGGTCGGTTGTAAATGATGCAAACTGGCTGGCGTAACGCTGATCGCGCTCCCCAACGGACTCGGCTGTGCGCGCCACCATGATCAGAAGATCTTTCACCTCATCGGCCTTGGACTTCAAATGCTCCGCAGTCAGCGATCCCCACCGCTGTAACTGAGCTTCAGCCTGGACCTGCGTCTGCTTTATGACCTTCGGCCCTGCGTTATCGGAGAGGGAGGATGCCAGGCCGGCAAGCCCTGCCTCGAGATCCTGGCCGGGTGCGGGGCACGCCTGCACCGCGCTCTTCCCGATCGCCCGAAGCACGGAACGATAGGACTCCATCGTGACTGTGACCAAAGCGTTCAGCTCCGGTTCAACCTCTACAACAATGGGTTCATTTGAGTCCAGATACTTCTTTATTGAGATCAAAACAGTCCCTCTCCAGTCTCTTGGCTCTGCTCACACCTTTCCCAACGCGAGAGTCGCGGGATAGAAGATTATGCCAGCCAGGTGTTGCATTTATGGCCCCTACGGTCATGCTCTGAAGGATTTACCGGAAAGGACGTTACATTGAAACGCACTCTACCTTGATCAAATCAAAGCGCCCACCACTAGGCACGTCGGACAAGCTGAATTGGTGTTCTTTCCAGGCTGGCCGGAACATTGTGAACGTTTAGAGGCCGGCTGAAATAGTAGCCCTGAAATTCATCACAGCCGTGTTCGCGAAGAAACGCCAACTGTGCTTCGTCTTCCACATGCAGTCGCTGAGGGAGTATCTGCTGGTTTTCGGTTGCGGGTTGGGTCGCTACAGCCTGGGCCTGACCCTGTTGAAGAAATCCTACGAACACAGAACAAGCAACTAGCAAACGTGACTTCATGTCTTACTCATCGTCAAGGCGCACCGCCTTGACCTTTCCCGGTACGCAAATCTATTCGAGGGCCCTTGCTCTGCTGCTCGGTTATGGAGTCAACGATAGGGCGAGAACTCCATAACTCCAATACCGAGAATGTGTTATTGAACCTCGAAACGATGCAGATTTGTGATCATAGTCACAGGGGCCAAGGGGTCGCACTGTGCAAAGTGGCAGCGCAAAGCGCAAGAAGCATCGATTCCCGCCCGCAAAGGTGTAGTGCACGAAATACGGGGTTTCATCCAACTGAGCCCCCGTCCAAGAGCCAAAAGCCTCACTTAGACTAAATGCCGATTCACGCGCAGTACGACCACCGAACAGACGCGAAACGCGTCACGCTGAGTGCAATGGCGATTTTGGCATCATTCCAGAAGCGTTACGGGATGCCTGCGGCGTTTTAGAGGAGCAATTACGAACAGCCGGCATCCGGTTACGGATGTTCAAAGTAGAGTGACGTCAGGCGTTGGAGACGATCCGGACTGCTGCTGCGCCGATCTCCGGGCGAGTTGCGGGACGAGGATGAGAGTGACGGCGTAGAGGAAGATGGATGCGGCGATGAATCCGGGGTGACCCTGGCGTAGGTCTTCGAAGAGGAGTTTGGCGGAGACAGCGGCGAGGGTTGTGTATGCAAGCCAAACGAGTTCAATGCGGCGCCAGCGGGGGCCAAGCCAGGCGAGAGCGAGTGCGAAGGCGCAGGCAGTGAGCGTGCGGAGGACGGCAACGTGGGCGGCGCCGGGAGTGATGACAGTTGCGGTGAGCCAGACGAGGGCTAAGACGAGAACGGTTGCCGCGGAGCCCACGGCCAGTGCGGCCGAGAGTGTGTGGAAGAACCGCGACTTCCAGCCGGTGTTCTCGATTTGGCCGCCGACGGCAGAGCAAAGGATGGTGGCGGCTGCGATGGCCCAAGCGATTGACTCGGGCGGTTGGGGAAATGCGCCGGCGAGTGCGTGGGCGGCATACTGCAGCAATCCGGAGACGAAGGCGGCTGCGCAGAGATAAATGAGGCCGTGGAAAGCGAGGCTTAGACGGGACAGGTGGACGCTACCCGACGTAGCCAGGATCGCCGCGATGCCGAGGCTGGTTGCAAGCCATGCAGCAGGCAAGCAAACGAAGCTGCCCATGAGAAAGAGGGCGAGGCTCCAGGTGGCATAGACACGAATGTTGCGGGGACCGTAGATCCCCTGGAAGACGAAGATGGCTGCGTAGAGGGCGACGGAGAGCGCGAGACAGAATGTTCCGAAGAGGGGCTCGCCAGGGGCGGGTGCGAAGTGAAGCACAGCATAGGCGGCGAGCAGGAAGGCGACGATGGCCTGGCCGGCTTCGTAGAGCGCGATCTCGCGGCGAAGCAGGAGGGTGCGGACGGCGATGCCGCTGGCGTAGATGAGAAAGAGGGCGATGGGGGGAGCGAGGAGTGCGGCGGCGCTTAGGTTGGCATAGCCGGCGAGATCGCGATCCGGGTACGAGTAGATGTAGATGAGAGTCCAGGCAGCGAGATCGACGGCGAAGGCGACGATGGGGCGGACGCTGAGCCAGCGGTTGCGGCAGGCGACGGCCTCGGTGAGGAAGGCCATGAGGAGGAGCACGGCGAGGAATGCCTCTATGTCGCGGGTGGCGATCAGCAGGGCGATCGCAGCGATTGCGGTGGCGAGGTCGGCGACCCAGACAATGGAGGAGAGATTGCGCTTCCACGCCAGCGCGTGGGCGGTACAGATGAACCCGGCCAACAGGGCGGCGGCGACGGTGGGTGAGAGGACTTTGAAACGGAGGGTGAGCTCCCAGAGCATGGGGGCGAGGATGAGAGCGGACGTGCCGGAGTAAATGGTGGCGGCGAACCACTCTCCGATGGGAACGCGCGCGGCCCAGATGAGCCAGGCGAGTGCATAGGCGATGGCGAGTGCGACCGCGGCCAGCTTGGGGAACGATCCGGATTCGGCGACGGCGCGGAGGAGGTAGGCGCCGGCCATGCCGAGCATGGCACGGCCAAGGACGGCGAAGGTTGCACCGGACTGCGCGAGGGAAGACGAGTAGAGGGATGTGAGAGGGAGTTCCAGCAGTGCCGGTGCGGGCAAGGCGGGGGCGTCGGACGGATGTTCGAGGAGGGCGACGCGGCTCTCGAGGGCTTCGAGCCGCGTAGTGAGCCGGGTTAGGACTTCGGGTAGTTCGTCCATCTGCGTTACCCGCGTGCAAAGTCCGAGCAGAGCATGCTGCTAAGTGATGGGTGTAGGAGCGGCTTCGATGTAGTCAAGCTCTTTGTCAGGCCAGGGAGGCAGCAGCTTTACCAGCACCGCCAGAATGATGAGTGGCAGGATGCTGAGTACGACGGCGGCGAGGAATCCTTCCTTGGTGACCATGCTCATCTTGTAGGTGGTGTAGCCGAGGAAGCTCTTGGAGAAGAGCTGGCCGCCGATGACGACGTTCCAGCGCATGGCAAAGACGCCTACCTGAACCAGGCACCCGGACACAACGTAGATGCGTATACGGATGATTGCGGGAAGCTTGGTGATCTGAACAATGCCGAGCAGGATGATGGGGGTCACGGTGCCGACCAGGAGCTGGAGCACGATCTGCGAGAAATAAAGTTTGGTGTGGACCATGAAGTTGAGGCTGCGGAAGGACTCGTCCGCCTCGTAGATGCGATGGATAAGGTCGAGCATCTCCAGGCTGAAGTCGATGATGAAGATGTAGAAGAGATACATTGCGGTGGTGTCGACGCAGGGCATGTCGATGGGGAGCTTGCGCCACTTGGTGGTGACCATGTAGAGCAGCATGACCGCTGCGATGCCGGAGACCATGGCGGAAAAGATGAAGACGACGGGCATCAGCGGCGAGTTCCACCACGGGTTGGCTTTGATGGAGCCGAAGATAAAGCCGACGTATCCGTGGAGGATGAAGGCGGAGGGAATGCCGATGAGGGTGACGATCCAACTGACTTTGTGGTCGATGGCGAGGGCGCGGGGGCTGATGTTGTCGGAGCCCAGCGTCATTATCTTGTAGATGAGGCGCAAGAGCCCCTTGCTGGATTGTGACAGCAGGACGATTTCGTGGCGGTAGTCGAGCCAGATTTCAAAGACGAGGACGGCCATCAGATACCAGAGGTAGACGAAGCCGAACATCGCCATGGCGGAGGTGCTGTGGGGAGTGAAGTACATCTCGGGCGAGCGCTCGGGATGGCCGAGGTGGAGTTGCAGGGGGAGCGGCGCGACGATGAGGAAGGACAGCGCCGTGAGCAGCGCGAGGCGGTAGGTGGGCGCGACGGCCTTGACGTTGAAGATGCGGACCAGCGAGGCGAGAATGAACGCGCCGGCGACCAATCCCGTGATGTAGGGGTAGAGAACGATCAACACACTCCAGATGAGGTTGATTTCGTTCGGGTACATGTAGCCTTCAACACCAGTCATCTCATTCTCCGTTACGTAAGACTCAAGCCTTGATCGGAATTGCCCTCAGGGGCTAAGCCCCTTCGGTTGTATGCCCTTTGCCGGCACGGCTGAAGCCGTGCCCTTAAGCGAAACAGCGATTTTTCCACTCCTTGCGGAGCCGTGCCCTTAGCAAAACCTCAGCGGACTGAGCCATCCAGCTCGTTGTAGAAGACCTTTGCGCCCGTAGCCATCTGCGGCTTCAGCACCTGAACGTGATGGGTCTTCAGGAATGCGTGGATCGGGTCGTTCGGGTTCTTCAGGTCGGCCAGTTGCCGCGCGCCGGTCGGGCAGTTCTCCGCGCACGCGGTGGTGAGGCCCTTGGTGATGCGGTGATAGCAGAGGGTACACTTGTCGGCGACCTTCTTTTCCGGATGGATGTAGCGGCAGCCATACGGACAGGCCTGCACGCAGTACGCGCAGCCGAGGCAGTAGGTCTGGTCGACGAGAACGACGCCGTCGGGGGCGACGAAGGTGGCGCCGACGGGACAGACCTGGGTGCAGGGCGAGTCGGCGCAGTGGTTGCACATCTTGGGAACGAAGAAGTACTTGCCGGCATCTTCGGCGACCGCCGGGAAGCCTTCCTTGCCGCCGTCGGGCGAGATGACTTGCGGGTTGACCATGTCGTAGTCGGTGACGTGGTAGCGCTCGACCCAGGTGCGGAAGTGGCCGTCGGGGACGTCGTTCTCGGCGGCGCAGGCGCGCACGCAGTTGCCGCAGCCGATGCACTTGGGGATGTCGATGAGCATGCTCCACCAGTGGTCGGTCATCTTGTAGTTGGGGGATTCTTCTGGAGTTCCGGCGAGCACGTACTTCCAGGCGATGGCTGCGGCAGGCAGCATGATAAGAAAATGGCGGCGGTCGACGTTCACTTGGCACCTCCGGCCTGAATGGCAGGGCTGTGGGGCTGATGACAGGTTTCGCAGGGAACGCCTCCGGCGTGCTGGTCGGCGTCGACTTGCGGGAAGCTCTTTGGCTTGGCGGCGCTGGCCGCATGGCAGCGGATGCAGAGGACGGCAGTGTCGAGTTTGGGCGGCGCGATGGAGGGGTCGTCGGCGTGTTTCGCCAGGGGGCCGTGGCAGGCTTCGCAGTTGACGTTGGCGTGCTTGCCGGGCGCTTTGGTGGCGAGGATATCGGCGTGGCAGGTCTCGCAAGTTTGATGGCCGGCGAAGTGGACCGGACGGGCCGCGATTTCGGGTATAGCGGCTCCGCGGTAATGGCCGTACTCGCCGAAGGACTTGGGCACGACGAAGTGACGGATGATGAGAAAGGCCACGAAGGCCATGACGAAGAGAGCGGCGAATCGGAGGAGATGGCCTGTATCTTTGAAGCGAGTCATCGAGCGAATATCCTTCCGGAGTTTCTCGGCCTGCAATGCGGATGGACGGCAAGCAACAAGCTCATTGATACGGAGGCGGAAGTATGGCTGTATGTGATCGGGAGCACAGGTGTGTGGTGCGGGGTGGGCCGAATGCGAGTGACGAGGATCAGGGAAGGGGGGCGAAGGACCATATGGCTTCCCGTTATCGACTCAATCCGACGCGACTCATTCTGAAACGCAGTTGCACTCCTGCGTCGCCGAGCATGTGATCCTAAAGTGGTACTGCGACGCGGTGAGGGCACATGGTACTTTGATCTTCGATTGAACCCGCGGGCACTGGGAACGGTCTGATTCTTCTGTGGTTGCATTCCATCAACAAATTGCTGCCTGTCGAGGCAAACGGAGATATCTGGTTTCTTCCAACAAGGTTGACTCCTGAATCTCGCGGACTGAGCAATGTGGTTGCCGATCACGGAGACATACTTCCGCAAATACCTCATGTATCGGAGACACACGTCATGATCCGCACGTCCCATTGCCTGCGCCAAATATTTCTTTCTCACTTCAATCGTTCCGACTGCCGGCAGACTGGGGCTTCCCTGTTCGCGCGGCTCTGCATGGTCTCGGCGATTCTCATTGCCGGTCCGGGTATGGTTCCAGCCCAGACGGCGCATTTCGGCGGAGCGCAAACGAACTTTGCCAGCGGCTTCTCAAATCCGAATGGGCTGGCTATCGATGCGAATGGCAATGTCTATGTCTCCGATTACGGGCATGGTGTCGTCAAGGAAGTTCTGGCGGTCAATGGCGCGATTCCGGCTTCTCCCACGATCCGCACACTGGGCTCCTTCAACCAGCCAGGGGCACTCGCGGTGGATCCGAGTGGAGACGTTTTTGTCGCAAGCGGGGGCGATGGCACAGTCAAAGAGATCGTGGCCGTAAACGGCAGCATCCCCGTTTCTCCGTCCATCGTTCAGATCACGGTAATGGCGCATCCGTCAGGTCTAGCGACCGATTCGGCGGGAAACCTCTACCTCAGCGGGGGATGCCAGGGAGCCGAACCTCAGGGCACGCTCTGCGGCTTCGTGTTTGAACTTCTGGCGGTCAATGGGAGTATCTCAGCGCAGTCGGCTTCTATTCAGCTGCCGGTCTCTCCCAACAACCCGGGCGGAATCGCCGTCGATCGCAATGGTAACGTCTACTTCGCCGATTCGGCCAACAATGCGGTGGACGAAGTGCTGGCCACAAACGGAAGCGTGAGCCAGAACTCAGCGACCAGAATCCTGACCCACACCGCGAGTCCGGCCGCTGTCGCGGTGGACAACAGCGGCGATCTCTTTTTCAGCACACCTTTGAGCGACACGGTCTACGAGATCCAGGCAATCAACGGCAGTATTCCCGCGGTAATCCCAGGGAACTACATCACCACGGTGGGCGCGGGTCTGAGCCTTGCCGGTCCGGTCGCGGTCGACGGAAGTGGAAATTTGTACATCGGCGATGTGCTTGGCAACCGCGTCGTAGTGGTGTCGCTGACCGCGGGTAACTTTGGGCCGGTGAACGTGGGCACCACTGCAACACCAGTCACCCTGAACTTTACCTTCGGTGCAGCCGGCACATTGGGCGGCGTATCCGTGCTCACAGGTGGCGCGAGCGCGCTTGATTTCTCAAATGCCGGCGGTGGCACCTGCGTGGCCAACACGGCCTATACGTCCGGGCAGACCTGCACCGTCAACGTAGCATTCAATCCGGGCTTCGCAGGAAGCCGCTATGGCGCGGTTAAGCTCACGAGCAGCAATGGGACGACGATTGCGACTGGCTCCGTTCAAGGAATTGGCGTGGGTCCGCAGGTGAGCTTTCTGCCCGCAACCCAAAGCGTCGTCGTGACTGGAACGCATTCCCTCGTCCCGCAAGGCGTGGCAGTGGATTCCTCCGGCGATGTCTTCGTCTCGACAGGCGCTCCTGGCCCTGTCTTCAAGCAGGCGCCGCCCTCCGGCGGCAACACCCCGCCGCTGTACATTGCATTTTTCCCGCCAAGCGCCTATGGCGTCGCGGTGGATGGCGGAGGAAACGTTTATATCGCGGATCCGGCCGGCGGCAGTATCTACCAAGAGGTACCTACGTCGAGCGGGTACCTGCAGAACACCGTCGGCAGCGGTTTCAGTCATCCTAGCTCGGTTGCCGTCGATGGCAGCGGCAATGTGTACGTCGCCGATACAGGTCTGGGACAAGTCCTGAAGGAGACGCTGACCAAGAGCGGCTACCTGCAAAGCCAGATTCCCACGACCGGTCTGTCCACGCCGGGCGGCGTGGGAGTGGATGCCAGCGGAAACGTGTACATCGCGGATGCATACAACGGCAGGGTGCTGAAGGAGAGCCCCATCCCGGGTGGCTATTCTCAGAGCACGGCCGTCACCGGCCTGGGGCAGCCAGGTGCGATTGCAGTCGACGGCGTCGGCAATGTCTATGTTGCCGATCTCCAGAGCAACCAGGTCTTGGAGGAATCCTGGACGGGCGGCAGCTACGTCCAGAGCACGGTCGCGAATTACGCCGGCAACGGTGTGCTGCAGCCTACCGGGATTGCAGTCGATGCCACCGGAAACATCTACATTGCGCAGTCGCAGAACTTCCAGGTTTTGAAACAGAGCATGAGCAACCCGCCCAGCCTGGCGTTTGCGTTGACCGTAGTCGGGGCCACCAGTCCGGACAGTCCGCAGATGGTGACAATCGAGAACACAGGGAACGCCGCGCTTACGTTCCCGGTCCCCTCCAGCGGCAACAACCCAGCCGTAACCGGCAACTTCAGCCTGAATTCGAGTGCGCCCTCGGCATGCCCGGTAGTTGGCGCGGGTTCACCGGCGGGGACGCTGGCGGCGGGTGCCTCCTGTCAACTGGCCCTCAGCTTTTCGCCGGCCACGGCACGCAATCTCACCGGATCGCTGACGATCACCGACAACAGTCTCAACGCGCCCGCGCCGGCGTACACCACACAATCGATCGGGCTCAGCGGCGGCGGAAGTCTACCCACGCCTCCGCTTACGTGGGCCACTCCTGCGCCGATCACTTACGGAACGCCTCTGAGCGCAGTCCAGTTGAACGCCACATCGACCATAGCCGGCACCTTTTATTACAGCTCCCCTGCAGGAAGCGTCCTGAGCGCCGGAATATACAGTTTGACCGTCACCTTCGAGCCAACTGACAGCGCCGACTACGGTTATGCCACCCAGACCGTGTCCCTGACGGTCAACCAGGCGACCCCCGGCATCACCTGGGCCTCTCCTGCGGCGATCGCCTACGGAACAGCCTTGAGCGCGAGCCAGCTCAATGCGACTTCTTCCGTCGCGGGATCCTTTGCCTATACACCCAGCGCCGGAGTCGTGCCTGGCGCCGGAACACAGACACTCTCTGTGACCTTCACACCAACCGATACGACGGACTACTCTTCCGTCACGCAGACCGTTTCGTTGATTGTGAACCAGGCGACTCCCACCATCACCTGGGCGACTCCTGCGGCGATCACTTACGGAACAGCTCTGAGCGCGAGCCAGCTTAATGCGACTTCTGCCGTGCCGGGTTCGTTTGCTTACGCGCCCAGCGCCGGAGCCGTGCCTGGCGCCGGTACACAAACACTGTCGGTCACCTTCACGCCGAGCGATACGACGGATTACTCCACCGTTACCCAGACCGTGTCTCTTCTGGTGAACCAGGCGACACCGAGCGTCAGCTGGGCGGCTCCTGCGGCGATCTCTTATGGCACCGCACTCAGCGGTACGCAGCTGAATGCTACATCTTCCGTGGCGGGCACCTTCAGTTACACGCCGGCATCCGGCACGATGGTTGGGGCGGGAACGCAGACGCTGTCGACCATCTTTATGCCCACGGACACGGCCGACTACACCACGGTCTCGTCCAGCGTCGCACTCACCGTGAACAAGGCGGTACCTGCCATAACCTGGAGCACGCCAACGCCGATCACGTATGGCACCGCGCTCAGTGGAACCCAGTTGAATGCGAGCACAACCGTACCGGGGACACTTAGCTATTCACCGGCGGCCGGCACCGTGCTTACGGCTGGACCGCAGACGCTGACCGTGACGTTCACGCCGACGGACACAGCGGACTATGCGATAGCCACGACATCCGTGACGCTCACGGTGAATAAAGCCGCGCCTGCCATCTCGTGGATCACACCCGCGCCGATCGGCTACGGTACGGCGCTGAGCGCCACCCAGCTCGACGCCACTTCCGCCGTGGCCGGGACATTCACCTATACCCCGGCGGCGGGCACGGTGCTGGATGCCGGCTCTCAGCCATTGTCTGTCGTGTTCACGCCGTCCGATACGAACGATTACATGACGGCGCAAGCGGCCGCATCGATCGTCGTGAATCGGGCGACGCCGGCGATTACATGGACTACTCCCGCAGCTATTGCTTACGGAACAGGCCTCAGCGCGACGCAACTTGATGCCAGCTCGCCCGTTGCCGGCACCTTCACTTATTCCCCTGTTGCAGGAACGGTGCTGAACGCCGGAGTTCAAACGCTGACAGTCACCTTCACTCCATCGAATACGACCGACTACTCGGTTGCAACGGGCAGCGTCGCACTGGCCGTCAACAAGGGGACGCCGGTCATTAGCTGGGCCACACCTGCAGCCATCACACAAGGCACCACCCTTGGTGCCACGCAGCTTGACGCCACCTCAACCGTCTCCGGCACCTTTACTTATTCGCCTGGCGCCGGATCCGTGCTCAGCGCGGGATCGCAGACTCTGACGACCACGTTCACGCCCACCAATACCACCAACTATACGACGGCCACTGGCTCGGTTGTGCTCACCGTGAACCCTGCGCCCAGCTTCACGCTTGGCGCAACGCCCGCGTCTCTGAGCATTGCCCAGGGAGCGTCCGGCACCTCCACTATCGCGCTGACTGGGAAGAACGGATTCTCCGGTAGCGCGACTTTAGCCGCAAGCGGCCTGCCGAGCGGGGTTACCGCCTCCTTCAGCACTAACCCAGTAACGGGCAGCAGCGTCCTCACCCTGACCGCCAGCAGCACCGCCACTGTCGGTACGGCCACGGTCACCATCACTGGAACTTCCGGCAGCTTGACGGCAACCACGGCGGTCGCACTGACGGTGACTGCCAAGGCCGGGTTCGCGTGCCACGTCATCTATTCGATCTCCAGCCAGTGGCCAGGCGGGTTTGGAACGGCAATCACTATTCAGAACACCGGGACTACTGCCATCACCAACTGGACCCTGACCTTTGCCTTCGCAAATGGCCAGAAGGTGACACAAATCTGGAACGGCAACGAAACCCAGAGCGGGGCGAACGTGACGGTGACCAACATGAGTTACAACGGAAGTATTCCCGCCGGCGGAAGTTACAACGGGATGGGATTCAACGGCTCGTGGAATAACACCACAAACGCTGTCCCCACTTCATTCGCTGTCAATGGAACTGTGTGCAGATAGCAGTCTGCAGGCAATCGTCTCTATTGCCGGTAGGCTTCCCGCAACATCTGACTACGCCGATTGGGAGAGGCATCGAGCCACCGTGGATGCCACCAGAGCGTCCAACCACCCTCAGGAAGGCTGGACGGAGGGATAGACGACTTTTCATTTTGCACACATGGTTAACTCAGACACCTTATCGAAGGCGTCACTGCAATGCTTGGTCCCTCGCAACTTGCTTCACCTCGGTTGAGCGAGACTAAAGGAATCGGCCGATTCTCGGTTGACGCAATATCGCGGAGTATGAATTCCAGCCGGGCCGATGGTGGAAACGCTCCACGGCCTCTGTTGGCGACAGTTCACACTTGGACTCTGGGAGACCTGCGTTGCGCAGACTCCCCCTGACATGTCACTGGGTCCGAAGCACCAAGACGGGACCCACCACCTACGTTGGGGAAGAATCGCTTCGCGCGGACGCACAGCGCAATCGCGAGCGCATTCTGGAGGTAGCCAAGGATGCCTTCACCAGGTCTGGCGCGAAGGTCAGTTTGGACGATGTGGCGAAGCAGGCGGGCGTTGGACCGGGAACGCTGTATCGCCACTTTCCTACGCGCGATGCGCTCCTGGAGGCGGTTTATCGCACCGAGGTGGAAAAACTGGCAGCAGCCGAGCGGAAGTTTGCCGAGACGATGGCCCCTGTTGAGGCACTGAGAGCCTGGATGCTTCTATTCGTCGACTACATCGCAGCCAAGCAAATCATTGCGCCCGCCCTGAATACGCTGGTCGGGGGCCCATCGAAGGTATATGAAGCTAACGCCGATCTAATCAAGGGAGCGATTAATGCGCTGGTGAAGCGTGCCATCGATAGCGGCGACATCCGTTCCGACCTGGAACCCTTTGATCTGCTGCGGGCACTTATCGGCGTTTCAAGTGTTGCTTCCGGGCCGGACTGGCCGCAGAGCGCAAAAAGACTCGTGCAAATACTCATCATCGGATCACGGCCGATCTAAGAGCCTTCCAAAGAGACTCGTTGCGTCCAAGTCCTTGGCCTCCACAGCGCCCAACGTGCGACGCGCAGAGATATGTTCGTGCTTCCACCAAGCTCTATGTGCCACCAACTCGAGTGCCGCCGCCACGAAGAGCTCAAACGCCATGACCGCAGCCCCGGCATCAATGGAATGTAAAATGACCAGTTATATATTGTCATCGTAGAGTCTTGGTGGAGGTCATCAGGGCCGGCGATCCTGCCCAACGCAGGGCCAACCCAAAATGACCCCAGAATAAAACCAGCCTTGGCTCCAACAGAATCAGCCTGACGGACGCCATGGCACTGCTGGACTGGGGGCTACGCCGCTGCCGACGCAGCCGACGAAGAAGAAGGAGTGATCGGCTCGATCTGGTCGGTGCGGGCGAGGCGGAGCAGTTCGGAATGGGGGACCAGGATGCGGCCGCCGATTTTGCGCGTACGGACCTTGCCCTGGGCGATCATGTAGTCGACTGCCCGGACGGACAGCGACCATTGGTAAGCCGCCTCGACCCTCGAGTACAGAAGCCGCGGCAGTGGTGTATCTGAGGATGAGCTCGTAGTCGAGTGCTTCGAGCTTGGCTGGCGGCAAGGACGCTGCCTATCAGGTGAATAATTGAGATCGCTGGATGTCATACCCCCAGCATGGCAGCTGGATCATTTCCACCAAATAGTACGAATGAACGATGGCCCATAGTCCATCGTCCCCAGTGGTGGGATCCTTGACGCCGAGGTTCGCGACGCCCAACTTCTTTACCCGGAGACCTCGGTTCCGGGGCCGATCGATTCTCTTGAGCACCGTGAGGGCTTAGGGTCAGTGCCATCGAGGGGGGGCGGTGTTGTAGCGGGATGTAGTTCTCCTTGCTTGCGCCAGGCAGATCACGAGAATACATCGTCCTCTCACATGCGGCAGGACGAGCGGTAGGCTCCAGGTAGCCAACATCCATCACAGAGCGCTGCGAGGACCAGGAAGCCGGCGAGCAAAGCTCCGCACGTACCCGAGGACGTCACCATCCACGGGGCCGGATCGAGCGCCGGAAGCCCATCTCAAATCAGTACCTCAGGGGGACGTTAACGCAAACGACGCGGTGGTCGAGCATGCTCGGCGTGGCCACTACAACTGCGGGGGGACGATGCCGCAGCTAATGCCAAGCGGATGGCTGGCCGGCCTGAACAACCACGCCGTCCGAACGAACAAGGTGATAAGGGGGCACCCCGGCTTCTTAGCCGGCGGTCTGACTGAACGGTGTAGCGGCATCGGAATGAGCCCGGTGCCGCTCGGAGTGGTTACCTTTAACCTACCGAGTAGTTACCGACGATCAACTATAATTATCCAGTCGTATGGAAACACCTATACTAAGAGATGGCGGTGTCGAACCGAACGGACGAAGTGTCGCCTAAGTCTCCACTAAGTGTCCGAAAGGGCGTTTTACCAGTATCTCGGACCTCTTTTGGACGACCCCTGACTTTGTGCCTTGGTGTCGATAAACGGACCTTCGTGGTGATAGATTCACTTGAGAGTGGTTACCGTCGTCGCTGAGACCAGATCGGGCATGGAGATGATGCAGAACCGGCTTTGAATCGGAAGGTATCGACTGCGGCGGCCACTCGAATACAGATGCAGGATTCCGATGCGTTAGAAGCGCTTTCCACACCTGGTGCTTCGCGGCGGCAAAACAGAAAAGCCTCCTCACGTGCGAGGTTCTCGACTCGAGACCACATCAGACAATCGCGGCGGACGTCGCTGGGGGCTCGTCCTGCTGTCCGTCAGCGGTGGGCACTGCGTAAGGGTGTCCAGAGCCCTCCGGGGGCTCTGAGCGGACGTTGCGACGTGCAGGCCCCTATTACGCAAGCGGCAATGATGTTGGTCCGGCCTTGGCTCAGGCATGAAGCGTTTCGCATGCGGTCGAACGCTGGGCCGTTAGGTGCAGCGCGCGTCAGTCCTAATGACCCGGCCGAACAGCATGACTATGCCAATCGATGAGATCGTCACTTCGAATGCAATATCGCCGGCGTTCGAAAGTGAAGACGTCGTCACTCCGGTACCGCGTCGGCTAAGCGGCGCAGAACCTTTGCAGCTTCTGCGTGCTTGTTCAATTCAGCAAAGTTCATGATGTGATGCACCGTTTCTAGTGCCAATCCAGGAGTAGACGCGGCGAACAGATTGAGGAGCACCAGGCGGAGACTCATAATCTCCGCGAGGACCGTCGGCTCGAGTGACGAATGGCGTATCGGATCAGACTGACCCAAGTACGCCATTGCAGCATTTCGAAGCCACAGTGAGCGTGTTATCCCAGCTGCGGCAGCGTCGGCTGCGACGGCGCGGATCTCAAGCGTGTTAGTTGTTCTGATCCCGGTTCGGCGTACTCTTGCGCCGACTGTGTATGCCACCGATCGTTCCACGGCAGCGAGTCAGAACCTGCGGAACGAAGCTGTCGACGCCGGTCAGAGTGCAAACGGGGAGCTGCTTGGGTCCGGGGCTGCGCAAAGTCTGATGAATGCATAAAGAAAGTGATCGAGCTGGGATGCGTCCGGCTCAAACAGCACCGCTGCAAAATACAACTCCTGGGCCTGTAGGGCGAGCCGAGTGAGCGACTCGAGTTGATCCTGTTCCGGGATAATGACGTCGATGTCTGCGAAGACGTCCAACACCCGACGGACAGGACTCAGGGCTGGGATGCTGCGGCCATAGAAATAAGCTTCGACCGGCTTTACAGCGGGCAGATCGGAAGGGAAGGGGACGATCGAATACGGAAAGGGCATGCAGCGTACCTCTGGTTCATTGATATGCCCTGGCGATATACGTGCCAAAGGCCCGGGCTGGCGATCGACAGTCCTCGCTGTGGTGATGGGGCCGGACGCATAGCTTTGTCGGCTTCAGCTCGTCCTGCGATATATAGCGTCGGAGTTCAGAGTTGAGTGTTCGGCGCGCTCTGTTGTGCGCACGAACCTTCGCCATCTTGAGGGTGGTTATTCCATGGTGGATGTAACCGGTCGGTAGTTCCAGTAAGTGTGTACTCTACATCTATGGTGGCGCCTTTTCTGTGAACCTACTGGTGAACATGGGGCCGGGAATTGTTGATTGTGGCCCCGGCGGGAGTTTTCTTCCCCCGTTTACGGTTACGGACGACAGGCCGGAGCGTTCAACACGACCAGCGGAGGCTTAGGCCCGCATTTCCTTCTTGATTCATAATTATGAAACCCCGGAGCGTGATAATCGTCAATGTTTATGAGGGTGCGAACGTGGTGAGGACGCCCCGGAGGTATGAACCCAATGGGTG
>Ga0302189_10000636_pt1 | contig 31108 bp, 26 predicted proteins | sample II_Bog_E2_2_FD_194551 | JGI IMG/M metagenome (GOLD analysis project Ga0302189, IMG submission 194551) | Peat permafrost microbial communities from Stordalen Mire near Abisko, Sweden - II_Bog_E2_2 | ecosystem: Environmental > Terrestrial > Soil > Wetlands > Peat | place: Sweden: Abisko...
CGGGCTGGTAGCCATCAAGCCCAGCGGAGTTCCCTACGAACAGATGACCCCGGCTGACATGGTGATCTGCGATCTCGATGGGAAGATCATCGAAGGCCGGCTGAAACCATCCTCGGACCTCGATACGCATCTGGAGCTTTACCGGACATTCCCATCAATCGGCGGCGTGGTGCATACCCACTCCAAATATGCCACGTCGTGGGCGCAGGCCGGGCGCAGCATTCCCGCCTACGGCACCACCCATGCCGACTACTTTCATGGGCCGGTCCCGGTCACTGAGCCGCTGAGCGACGAGGAGATTGAGGGCGACTATGTTCTGAATACCGGCAAAGCCATCGTGCGGCGCTTCCGCGATCTCGATCCGCTGGCCTCGCCCGGAGTGCTGGTGGCGGGTCACGCGCCCTTCACCTGGGGCAAGACGCCGGCCGATGCCGCGCACAACGCGGTTGTGCTGGAGACAGTGGCGCGCATGGCCCTTTATACTGCAATATTGTGCCCGGAGAGCGCGGGTGTCTCACAGGCACTGCTTGACCGGCACTACCTCCGCAAACATGGTGTGAATGCAACTTATGGACAGAAGTAAACGTTTGCTCAAGCCAGGCGCCTGGGCCGATGACCGCAGTCAATTCGCAATGGAAGGGCCGCTGAACGGCGGCGTTCGAGGTTTGAAATCGTGATTGCAAACTGTATGAGCATTTTTGGAGCGCAGGCTTTGCCCAACCTGCTCGCGCTCAGCGCCCCTTCGCTGGCGCACCTGAGCCTGCTGGATATTGCCGTAATCGCCATCTACTTCGTCATGGTGATTTGGATCGGCTTCTACCTCAAGTCGAAGGCCAACACCAGCGAAGAATTCTTCATGGCCGGGCGCGAAATGACGGCATGGATCGCGGGATTGAGCTTCGTCTCCGCCAACCTGGGCTCGCTCGAACTCATGGGTTGGGCCGGCTCCTCCTACCAATACGGCATCCTTGCCGCGCACTGGTATTGGATCGGCGCCATTCCCGCCATGCTTTTCCTCGGCATGGTCATGATGCCCTTCTACTACGTCTGCAAAACTCACTCCGTGCCCGGCTACCTGAAACTCCGCTACGGACAGGGCTCCAGTACCGTGGCCGCTGTCTCCTTCGCCTTCATGACGGTGCTCATGAGCGGCGTGAACATGTTCGCGATGGCAGAAGTGATGAAGATCGTTCTCGGCTGGGATCTGAACTTCTCCATCATCGTCAGCTCCCTCGCAGTTGCCGCCTATGTCGCGCTCGGCGGACTGCGCTCGGCCATCTTCAACGAAGTCCTCCAGTTCGTCCTCATCTGGGGCGGCGCGCTGCTCGTACCGATCCTTGGCCTCATCGAAACCGGCGGCTGGAGCGGCTTCAAGGCCCGCCTCGCACAGAACATTGCCAACGGCGCCACCGCTCCCGGCGACTACACCCACATGTGGCGCAGCATGGGCCACTTTGCTGACAACCCCATGGGCATTCACTGGACCGGCATCGTCTTCGGCCTTGGCTTTGCGATCAGCTTCGGTTACTGGACCACGGACTTCCTCGTCGTCCAGCGCGTGCTCGCCGCCAACAGCCTGCGTTCGGCGCGTTTGGCGCCGGTGATTGGCTCGTTCTTCAAAATGGCTGTGCCCTTCATCGTTATTCTTCCCGGTCTGCTCGGCCTGGTCGTGCTGCAGAACCCCGACGGAAGCCTGATGCATCTGGTCGGCGAAAACGTGGTCGCCGCCAATCCCGGCGCAGGACTGCACAGCTATAACGAAGTTCTCCCGCTGATGATGGTTCGCTACCTGGGGCCTGGCTTGCTCGGCCTCGGCATCACCGCACTCATCGCCGGATTCATGAGCGGTATGGCCGGCAACGTGAGCGCATTCACCGCCATCTTTACCTACGACATTTATCAGCCGCACATCGTCAAGAATGCCCCCGACGAGCACTATGTTCTTGTCGGCCGCATAGTGACTATCGTCGGCGTGGTCATTTCCATTGGCGCAGCGTACCTCGTCATGAATGCCGCCGGCATCATGGACTATGTGCAGGCGCTCTTCAGCTTCTTCATCTCGCCGCTGCTCGGCGTCGTGCTCCTCGGCATGTTCTGGAAGCGCGCCACCAAGGCAGGCGGTTTCTACGGCCTGCTCATGGGAACTCTCACTTCCATCGGCCTCTGGGCCTGGGTCTATTTTTACCCCCCCGCGCTGCGCTATGTGGCGCTTTCGCCCGATGCCAAAGGCATGGCCGAGAACATGTATCGCGCCCTCTGGTCCGTCAGCACAGCCGTTGGCGTCAATGTGATTGTCAGCCTGTTCACCAAGCCGCGGCCACTTTCAGAGCTGGCTGGAGTGGTCTATGGCGCGACACCACTGCCCACCGAAGAACCGGTTCCGCTCTACAAGAACGAATGGTTCTGGACGGCGATCGCCATCGTTATCTTCTTCGCCCTCAACATCTACTTCTGGTAAGGAGCACTCATGCACTCAACTGGCATCCCGATCTGGTTCTTCATCGGCGTCCTGCTCACCATCTATGGCGCGATGATCTTCGGCTACGGCCTCTACGAACTCGGCACTGGAATAATGGCTGTCCAAAACTACCACGCCTCCGTCTGGTGGGGTGCCCTGATGTTACTCGTCGGCCTCTTCTACCTCATTCGCTTCCGGCCCAGCCGGACCAATTAATAGATTTGTGGCAAACAAGGAGCAAGAAAGAAAATGGCGGCTCAGCGTAAAGTGACATTTGGAGTGATTGTAGGCAACCGCGGCTTCTTCCCCGATCAGTTGGCGAAGACTGGCCGCGAAGAGATCATCAAGGTTCTGGAGGCAGCCGGCGCGAATGTCGTCGTGCTGAGCCCGGAACAGTCCAAGCATGGCGCGGTCGAGACCTATGCCGAGGCGCAGCACTGCGCTGAGCTCTTCAAAAAGCACGCCGACGAGATCGACGGCATTATCGTGACGCTGCCCAACTTCGGCGACGAGCGCGGCATTGTGGATGCCATTCGCCTCTCCGGGCTCAGGGTTCCGGTGCTGGTGCAGGCCACGCCGGACCGCTCCGAAGAGATGACGATTGCCGTCCGCCGCGACAGCTTCTGCGGCAAGATGAGCGCGTGTAACAACCTGATGCAGTACAAGATTCCCTACTCGCTCACCACGCTGCACACAGAGTCGCTCACCTCGCCGGAGTTCAAGGCCGACCTCGAATCCTTCACCTCGGTTTGCCGCATCGTGAAGGGGCTCAAGAATCTGCGCATCGGCGCCATCGGCGCGCGGCCCGCGGCCTTCAACACCGTTCGCTACTCTGAACGTCTGTATGAGTCGAGCGGCATCTCGATCGAGCCGATCGATCTGTCTGAGATCTTCGGCCGCATCGCCAAGATGAACGACAGCGATGACGCGGCCCAGGCAAAACTCGCCGCCATCAAAAGCTACGTCTCGACAGGCAAGGTCCCCGAAGCGGCGCTGCTTAAAATGGCCAAGCTGGGCGCGGTGATTGACACCTGGATGAAGCAGACCAATTGCTCGGTGACCGCCGTGCAGTGCTGGACCTCTTTTGAAGAATATTTTGGCGTGGTGCCCTGCACCATCATGAGCATGATGTCGAACGATCTGATTCCATCGGCTTGCGAGGTGGACATTCCCGGCGTTCTCGGAATGTACATGATGACGCTGGCCTCGGGCACTCCTTCGGCGCTGCTGGATTGGAACAATAACTACGGCAGCCATCCCGACAAATGCGTCTGCTTCCACTGCTCGAATCTGCCCAAGCACTTCTTTGCCGAGGCTCCGACGATGGACTATCAGGCGATCATCGCCGGCACCGTGGGCATTCAGAACACCTTCGGCACCTGCGTGGGCCGCGTCAAGGCCGGCGTCATGAGTTATGCGCGCTACTCCACCGATGACAACCACGGCATCATTCGCGGCTACACGGGCAAGGGCGCTTTCACTAGCGACCCGCTAGATACCTTCGGCGGCGCCGGCGTGGCGGAGATTCCGCAACTGCAGAAGCTGCTGAAGTTCATCTGCCGCGAAGGCTTCGAGCACCACGTGGCCGCCAACTTCAGCGACGTCTCCAAGGCCGTCCATGAAGCCGCTACCCGCTACATGGGCTGGAATTCTTATCACCACGGCTCGACGGAAGACTAACTTAGGAGCAGGAAAGTGGCCATCGTCGCAGGAGTGGATTTTGGAACGCTCAGCGTTCGCGTGTCGATTCTCGACAGCGGGCCGGGGGAGAGCGGGCGAGGGCGCCTGTCGACCGCAGTGGCGGAGTATCCGCTCCACCGGCGGCGCGAAGACCCCGACTATGCAACGCAGGCGCACGCCGATCACATGAAGGCGCTGGCCTCGGCAATGCGCCAGGCCGTACAGGCCGCGGGGATCAGCGGCGTCGAGGTCGAGGCCATCGCACTCGACACAACAGGATCGAGCGTTGTGCCGGTAGACGCCCGGATGCAGCCCCTTGGAGACTACTACCTGTGGTGCGACCATCGCGCCAAGCAAGAAGCGCGAGAGATCACCGAGCTGGCGCATCGCGAGGGTCTCGAAGCGATCGACTGGTGCGGCGGCGTCTATTCGCATGAATGGGGCTTTGCCAAACTGCTGCATTGGCTGCGTCACAATCCGGATAAGCGCGACCGGCTTGCCTCTGCATTTGAACATTGCGATATGGTGGCGGCTACCCTGTGCGGCGTGACCGACCCGAAGCTGGCCAAACGCAGCGTCTGCGCCATGGGCCACAAATGGATGTGGAATCCGAAGTGGGACGGCCTGCCGCCGCAGTCGTTTTTATCGAAGCTCGACCCGCTTCTTGACGGCATGCGCGCGAAACTGGCAGGAGAATATCTAACTTCAGATCATCTAGCTGGACACCTTGCTCCGCAGTGGGCAGAGGAACTTGGACTGCGCGCCGGCATCCCCATTCCGGTGGGCGCCTTCGATGCGCACTGGGACGCGATCGGCGCGGGCTGTCGCGAAGGAGATGTGGTGAACGTCGTCGGCACGTCTACCTGCATCATCGCCATGGCCAAGAATCCAGAACTCGTGCCCGGCGTCTGTGGCGAGGTTCCGGGCAGCGTGCACCCCGGCTACACGGGCATTGAAGCAGGCCTCTCCGCGACTGGCGATATCTTTGAAGCCATCGCGCGCCGCGCCGGGATGAAGGTCGCGGAACTGTCGCGAGGACTGGAAGAATATCGCGCAGGCCAGACCGGCCTGTTGCGCCTCACCTGGGACAACGGCGACCGAACCGTGCTGGTGAATCCTGAATTGGGCGGCGTGACGCTGGGCTGGAACCTCGTGCACACCGCGCAAGACGAACTCTTCGCTGCCATCGAGGGCACGGCCTTTCACACTCGCATCATCCTCGAGCGCATGGCCTCGCATGGCGTGCCGGTAGACCGGGTGATCAACGCCGGTGGCATCCCGCAGAACAACGCCGTGCTCAACCAGGTCTACGCCAATGTGCTGAACAAGCCCGTGCTGGTGCCCGATGGCGTGCCGACGAGCCTCGGATCGGGCATCTTTGCAATGATGGCCGCCGGAGCCTTTTCATCGGTGGAAGAGGCACAGAAGAAGATGTGCCTTCCGAACAAAACCTATGCGCCCGACCCTGCGGCGGCGGCTGTTTATGGGACGTTGTACGAGCTCTACCGCAAAACCTACTTCGCGCTAGGAACACTTACCGCCGCCTCATGCTCCCTCGGCGATGTCTTGCCGGAATTAAGAAAAATCGCCAGGAGAGTGACCGCTTCATCCTAGCTTTGTATCTAAAGGCATTCGCCAGCTTCGCTCTGAATTGGATTCAGTAGAGGTGCGGCTGTCATAGGGTTGACGACTGCCGCACAGATGAAAAGGGAATTTGCTAACCGGTTCTGGTAGCCGAGCCGCGCGGAGTTGAACGCGACACAGCCGCCGCTCCTCTATCGCGGCCAGTGACCGTGCGGTTGGCGCTCTGTCCGTTCGGACCGGTTACTGTAGCCGGCAAGTGTAATGGAAATTGTTCAATATGATCGGAACGACGAAAGGCCATGCTGCGTTTACCAAGACTTATCCTCGAACGCAGTTGTGCGAGGATGATGCGCAAATCGCGCACCCACCCCTTGGAGATGGCTTCCCGACTCATCTGGAATCTGGCTAGGACGAACGGCTCACCCGCGCCCAGCTTCACTTCCGTGCAAGTCTGAACTCGTCCGAGTCTAGGAGCCTTGGAGGCGCAGTGTTGACAGTTCGTGAGAGACTTACCACTCTCAGGGCGGTTACCCAATCATAAGACAGGTCGGCGCATTCGCTGATGATCATGCCGGAGTGGCGGAGCAGCATGAAGACGTTTTCGCCCAGGTCGTTGCGACGAAGGCACTCCTGCTGTAGGAGATGATCCTGCTCCGCGGCAAGCGGCCGTGGCAGACTCAGCTGTGTGCGTGGGTTATCCTCGCGCCGCAACAGGTGGGCGAGTTCGGGAAGTTTGCTTGTCCATGCCAGTTCGTTGAAGACGGCGCAGAGCGATGAGCCGGGCGATGCAGGTCGCGGTCGCCAAGGGAGAAATATGCGCACGCAGGTGTGACTTCCGCGGGCGTATCGAATCTCATTCACAAACTGGGCATCGGCGTAAAATGATCTCGTCGCCATCCTCTGCCCAGCCGGTCGCAAGCCTGTCGGGCCCCGCGGGAACTGAGACAAAGAGGATCGTATCTCGCAGAGGCTCCGCCTCTGGCTTCGACCGGCCAAGATCGTTGTCGGAAGCGGAGCCCCGCCTCCTGAAGAAAAATCCAACTGAAGGAAAATATACTTCCAACCCGCAGGCAGCAAGAGGCAATCCAGGATATTGGCCGGTTATCTTCGCCAACGCAATCGGATAGAGGTCCAGGCGAACAGCAAAGGGCCACTCCGCGACTGCGGAGTGGCCCTTTGATTTATGCGAACTAGTCAGCCGGAGCTACTTGGCGGCGACCAGCGGGCGGGTGCTGAGGGTGCCGTCGGCGTAGCCCTTGGCGATCTGGGCGATGGAGACGGGTTGGTAGTCGCCGGCGTGTCCGGCCTGGCCAAACTGCACCATGCGCTGGGCAACGACCTTCTTCATGGCCTCGCGGGCGGGCTTGAGGTAGTCGCGCGGATCGAACTTCTCAGGTGTCTCGGCAAAGACCTTGCGAATGGCGCCGGTGATGGCCAGACGGTTGTCGGTGTCGACGTTGACCTTGCGGACGCCGTTGCGGATGCCGAGCTGAATCTCCTCGACCGGCACTCCCCAGGTCTCTTTCAGATTGCCGCCGTACTTGTTGATGATGTCCTGCAAGTCCTTAGGCACGGACGAGCTGCCATGCATGACCAAATGCGTGTTGGGCAGGCGCTTGTGGATGGCGAGCAGCACATCCATCTTGAGCACCGAGCCATCGGGCTTCTTCGTGAATTTATAAGCCCCGTGGCTGGTGCCGATGGCGATAGCCAGGGCGTCAACGCCGGTGAGCTCGGCAAACTCGACAGCCTGATCGGGGTCGGTGATGTGATCGAGGCCGCTGCCCCCGGCTCCATGACCGTCTTCGACGCCGCCCAAGACGCCAATCTCGCCCTCGACTGTTACGCCGCGCTCATGGGCAAAGTCGACAACCTTGCGGGTGACTTCGACGTTCTCTTCAAAGGTGGCCGGGGTCTTGCCGTCGGCCTTGAGCGAGCCATCCATCATGACGCTGGTATAGCCCAGCTCGATGGCGCTCTTGCAGGTCTCAAAGCTGTTGCCGTGATCCTGGTGCATGGCGATGGGGATCTCGGGATTGAGCTCGGCCGCGGCCTGGATCAGCTTGAAGAGGTAGAGATCCTCGGCAAACTGGCGGGCGCCGCGACTGGCCTGTACGATGACCGGCGACTTGGTTTCCTTGGCCGCCATCATAATGGCCTGAATCTGTTCCATATCGTTGACGTTGAATGCGCCGACGCCGTAACCGCCCTTGGCGGCCTCGTCGAGAAGTTGCCGCATGGAGACTAGAGGCATAGAGGATTCTCCTTCTGAGTTTGAAATCTGGTTTGAGGCTGCTTCGGTTCTGGCCGCCTGAGCGCTCGGGCACCTCAAATGCAGGCAATCAGCCTGACGGGCGGCATAAACTGCGATCATCCTTATGGTAGCAGAGACTCACAATCGAGAAACGTGCTCGGGAACACAGGGGGAAAGCGCCGATAGTGGAGCCCGATTCAGGATGAACGGTTCCCGATGTGGTGCAAGGAGTTGCGGGCTTCCTGTCTTCATGGCCCGGTGTGGAATAATCTGCCGGTGAGCCTCGCTTCCGATCACGACTGGTTTCTGGTGGCTTGCGCCGCCGGAACGGTTCTGCTGCTCTTGTTGTTGATTGCAAAAGTCAGGCTGCATCCGGCGCTGGCGCTGGCCGTCGCGGCATTCGCTTTGGGTGTGGCCTCCGGAATGCCGCTCAAGCAGGTTCCGCTCTCCTTTACCGGCGGCGTGGGCAATCTGCTCGGCCATATCGCAATCGTGCTGGGGCTGGGTGCGGTGTTGGGACGCCTGCTGGCCAACTCAGGCGGCGCAATGGCGCTGGGCCGCGCGCTGGTGGATGGCTGCGGGCCTCGTGGCTTGCCCTGGGCGCTGATGGGGATGGGCATTCTGGTGGGGATGCCGGTGTTCTTCGAGGTGGGGCTGGTGCTGCTGATGCCCATCGTGGCTGAGGCCGCGCGGCGCAGCGGAAAGCCGCCGATCCTGGTGGGAATGCCTCTGCTGGCCGGGCTGTCCATTGTTCACGGCACGCTGCCGCCGCATCCGGCAGCGATGCTGGCGGCTACGCAGTTTCACGCCGATCTTGGGCGGACAATCTTGTTTGGCCTGGCGGCTGGATTGCCCGCCGCCGCGTTGGCCGGGCCCGTGCTGGGCTGGTTCCTGCTGCGCCGCTGGCAGAGGCGGAAGGCAGAGGGCGCGCCGGAATCAGTCGAAGAGGAGACGCCGCTCTTTGCGCCGACAGAGGCTGACGACGAGTTGATTGAGCACCGGGAGGAGGCTGCTGAAACCACCTTAGAATCACGGGTGCCCCAGGTCCGGACCTTCGGACCTGGGAAGCTATCGAGTCCGGATTCCATTCCCGCTCCAGCCGGTCCCATTCGCGCGGCGGCGGCCATTCTGCTCCCCGTAGCACTGATCTTTCTCGGCAGTTGGGCCGATGCGCTGACCACGCCGGGCGGGCTCGCGAACCAGATTCTGCACTTTGTGGGCAGTGCGGATGTCGCTCTGCTGATCGCGGTTCTTGCCGCACTGGTCACGCTCGGCGGGCACGCTCAGTCGGGAAAGATCAAGAGCCCGGAGGGCTTGCGCAAGCTGACCTCGGAGTCCTTTGAGCCCATCGCGCAGGTGCTTCTGATTCTAGCCGCGGCCGGGGGGCTGAGCGGCATCCTGCGCGACTCGGGAGCCGCCCAGTCGACGGTGAGCCTTGCCTTGGGCGCGCACATGCCGCCGCTGGTGCTGGCCTGGCTGCTGGCTGCCGTCGTCCGCGTCTCGATGGGGTCGGCAACGGTGGCCATGGCCGTGGCTTCGGGGATTCTGGCGCCCATGACGGCGCATCTCGGCGTGCGGCCTGAATTGCTGGTGCTGGCAACCGGCACCGGATCGCTGATTCTCTCGCATGTGAATGATCCCGGCTTCTGGCTGATCCAGTCCTTCTTCAAGATGGATTTGAAGGAGACGCTTTCCACATGGACCGTGCTGGAGACGGTGCTCTCGGTGGCCGGGCTGGGAATGACGCTCGTGCTCTCGGCGGTGCTGCGGTAGATAATAGATGCCTCTGTTCCAGAGAACCAGCCGAGGGCATGCATTCGCGTTCGATCCGCTAAAGCAACTTATCGATCTTTTATGAATAGATGCCCGAGAATCGGGCGACCTACATGGTCAGTGGACTACTTCCGGGGGGCCGGTGATTGGACCGGAACGCGGATATTACCCGCCAGACATTCAATTCACACCCTTGAGATTTGATTTAGACCGATACGAAGGTTCGGTCCGCGCACTACGACTTTGGATTTCGCCGCTCGCCGCACGTGGTCTCGGGACTTAATGTGATTCCGAGATGATGAAATGGCCATCTGCTCCGATTGGCCAATACCTGTTGCTCAATAAAGCCGCTCTTTCATGTCAACCGTGGAACCTTGAGGTTTCGGTTTTCGTATGGCCATACAACGAACCGGCCACAGCCAGCCATGACGCCCCTCCCAGCAAGGAGCGGAGGTCATCGAGCGGCTTATCGCGTGGACGGACGCTTTCAGGCAGCACCATTCGCGCTACACGCAGAAAGGCACTTCAGCATGAACGCTCCTCAGCCCGTCACTCGCATCCTCGGCTTTGCCTTCCTCCTTCAATTTTTTGCCTCGCTCGCTGGCGGCCTCATTCTCATGATGGGCCTCGGTATTCCCGGCGACACCGCCGCCGCCCTTCTTCGCATCGCCGCCCGGCCATGGCTTCTCCGCGTTGACATCCTCGACGAGATGGTCGCCGTCGCCGGTGTCATCTGGCTGGGCGTGCTCCTTTACGAGGCTCTTCGCGCCTATGGCCGTCTTTCCGCGCTTACCGCTTGCGCCCTCTACTTGCTTGAAGCTGTGCTCGGCGCCGTCAGCCGGCTCGCCGCCTTTCCGCTAATCGCCCTCTCCAGCCAATTCGCCGCCAACCCCTCCGCGTCTCTTCTCGCCGAGGCAGACCGCGCCCTCGCGTCGATGAACTTCGGCTACACCCTCCTCCTGCTTGCCTTCAGTCCCGGCGCCGTCCTCTTCTACTGGCTCCTGTTCAAGTCGCGCCTCGTTCCTCGTGCTCTTTCACTGTGGGGACTCATCACCGTCATACCCCTCTTCATCGCCACCGCCCTGTCCGTCCTCGGCATCAGCCTCCCGTTCTATATCGTTGTCCCCTATATCCCCTTCGAGTTCGCCATCGGCCTCTGGATCATCATCAAGGGCGTGAGAATCACGCCGGCTGAACACGCGTGAATCCTGCCCCGCCCGCTCGGCAAGAAGGAAGACTCGCGGTCTTCAAATCGACATCGTTGGTGTGTCGTCGCCAACCCGGAAATCGTCTGTCAGTTGCACAGCTCTGGCGCTCTGTACCTTCGGCTGCGCTCGCGGCGCCGCGAGAATTCTCTGCAAGCGCGCCCCGGCCAAATCGACCAGTTCTTCGTCCACACTAAAGTCCCGTAAAATGAAGTGGCGAGCGAGTCAGCCGATAATGGGCATAGGCGGGTGTGTGTGACAACCACGACTGGGCAGGCCAATAACTTCGAGGGATCAAAGTCTATCGCGGCGGACGGAGTGCACTTTGTGGCCCGCCAGCCCATTCTGGATCTGAATGGGCGGGTTCATGCCTTCAGGCTCCTCTTCCGCGAGGAATCGGAACCGGAAAAAAGCGCGTCTGCCGGCCGGGCAATGATGGAGACCGCGGCATTCCACAAATTGAACAAGCCCAGCGAGCTGAAGCGGTTGACTGGCAGCCTGGTTGCCATCGTGCGCTGCGCCCCGGAGGCTCTGAGCGAGGAGCTTGCGCAGGTGCTGCCGCCGAGCCTGACCGTTCTGGAGATTGCCCCGAGCGGGGGGGCGACCCCCGAATTGAAGGCCACATGCGAGAAGCTGAAGGCCCTGGGCTTCCGGTTGGCGTTGGGCGAGTTTACGGGCCAGCCGGAGTTCGATTCGCTGGTGGAACTGGCCGACTACATCAAGGTGGATTTTGGCCGGAGCCAGCCGGAGGAACGAAGGGAATTACTGCAGCGGCTGCGCGGCAAGTCGATTATATTGCTGGCCTCAAATTTGGAGACGCAGAAGGATTACCTCAAAGCGCGCGAGGAGGGCTTCACGCTCTTTGAAGGCTACTGGTTCTGTCAGCCGGTGATGAAGCGCAACCGCAGGCCGCCCGCGAACCAGATGTTGCGGATTGAGATTCTGCAAGCGCTACAGAAGCAGCCCCTTGACCTGGTCAAAGTGAGCCAACTGGTGAAACGAGACGGCCCGTTGACCTACCAACTGCTGCGGCTGGCAAACTCGCCGCTTTGGGCGCTGCGCCAGCCGGTGGAGTCGATCCAGGCGGCGCTGCTGGCGGTGGGCGACGATGCCTTTCGGCGCATCGCCACACTGGCCATCGCGACTGAGTTTAATGGCGATCAGCCGGCGGAACTGCTGTGCATGGTCATGGTGCGGGCACGATTCTGCGAAGTAGCCGGCGTGCGGCGAGGTCTGGACCCCTTCGGGCAATACTTGCTGGGGTTGCTGAGTCTGCTGCCCGCCATGCAGGGCCAGCCGATGAGCGAGTTGGCTCCGGCGCTGGCGGTCAGTCCTGAGATACGAGCAGCGCTGATGGGAACGAAGACCCCGGAGCGCGTGCTGCTGGGATGGCTGGAGAGCTGCGAGTGCGGCGATTGGGCCGGGTGCGATGCGGCTGCACAGGCCGATGGCTTGAATCAGCAGGAACTGGTGAAAACCTATGTCGAGGCTGTGGCATGGGCCGAGGCGGCGCTGCATTCGGGCAGTTAGACAGCTACTAGCTCTTAGCCTTTAGCTTAAGAGTGCAGGTCGCGAGAAGGGCAAGGCTAACAGCTAACAGCTAAAAGCTAAAAGCTAAAAGCTGTTCTGCCATCCCAGCACCGCTCTTTGTGCCGCGAAGATCTCCTTCAGCCCTACCTCGGCCAGATCGATCAGGCCATTCAGCTGCGCCCGTGAGAAGCTGCCCTTCTCCGCCGTGGCCTGGGTCTCGATCAGGCCGCCATCGGCGGTCATCACTACATTCATGTCGACCTCGGCCTGCGAGTCCTCCTCGTAGCAGAGGTCCAGCAGCGCCGTACCGCCGACGATGCCCACCGAGGTCGCGGCAACGAGTTGTTTCAGCGGCGATGCCTTGAGCGTTCCGGCCTCGACCAGCGCATTCAGAGCCAGCGCCAGAGCCACCGCCGCGCCCGTAATGGCCGCCGTGCGCGTGCCGCCGTCGGCCTGGATCACGTCGCAGTCCAGAATCACTGTTCGTTCTCCCAAGGCCTTCATGTCCACCACGGAGCGCAAGCTCCGGCCGATCAGCCGCTGAATCTCGTGCGTCCGGCCGCCGATCTTGCCCCGTTCGCTTTCTCTAGGGGTCCGGGTCAGGGTCGAGCGGGGCAGCATCGAGTACTCCGCCGTCACCCAGCCACGCCCGGAGTTGCGCAGCCAGCCGGGCACTCCCTGCTCCACGGTGGCGCAGGTCAGCACGCGTGTGTTGCCCAGAGAGACCAGAATGGAACCCTCGGCGGTTTGCACAAAGCCGGGAATCAGTTCAAGTGGGCGAAGCTGGACGGGCGTTCTGCCGCTGGGACGAAAGAAGGAGGGAGAGACTGGGATGTTCATGCAGAAATTGTACGGGAAGTAGCCTGCGCCGCAGGCGAGGGAACTCTCGCAGGAGGTCTTTTCCAGAACGGGAATCCGCCGATCTCCCGGTCCATAAAAGGAATCTCTATTTAACCCATTGAAACTAAATGTTTTATGCTCATTGGGCCGAATCGTCTAGTTCCGTTTTGGGAGAAAATGCCAGTCGTGGTCCGGAATGGAGTGTCCTGGGATCGGACACTAAGCCCTTCCCTTATTAGGAACTTACCAAAGGCGTCCTAGTTTGGCACGCCACGTGTAATGGAAGAGGACAAAACCAAACAGCAGGACCGGCTAAGGCACGGAACAGGGAACAGGCAATAGGGAAGAGGGAACAGGTCAAATCGAGGGCAATTGACACAGACCTCTGATCTCAGCCGTTGACGCCTGATCTCTGCCCACTGAAAAGAAAGGGAACAGACTATGCATCAGCAGACAGCACAGGCGGAGGGACACAAAGCAACCGGTGTGGCCGCAGCGGGCCTCGCCGAGGCGGAAGTTGCAGCAGAGGGCTTGGAGGGCTTGGCCGGAGGCCGGGTGGCTGAGATCGAGCGCAAGAGGGTCGAGGCGGTGGTCGAGACTCTGGCCAACCTGCGCGGCGGGGGCGAGAGCGTGGCCGAGGTGGCGCATGATGCCCGCAATATGGTCACCGCGCTGGGGCTTTACTGTGACCTATTGGAGGAACCGGGGGTGCTGACCGCGCCCTTCCTTCACTATGCCAATGAACTCCGGCTGGTAGCCACAGCCAGCCGTCGGCTGGTGGAGAAGCTGCTGGCCCTCGATCTTCGCCTGGGGCCAACCGCCGACCGTTTCAGCGCAGCCCGGCTCTCCGCCGATTCGATTGCAGAGCTTCGTCCGGAGCGCGGGCGCCGTTGGGAGCTGATGCCCGCCGAGCCGATCGACAACCTGGCAGGGGAGGTGCTGGCCAACCGCAATCTGCTGGCCGCTCTGGCCGGGCCCTCGATCGCACTCACTCTGGACGTTGAAGGTGGCGCGCTGGCGGTTCGCCTGACCAGTGAGGATCTGACCAGGATGCTGGTCAATCTCGTCAAGAATGCCGCGGAGGCCATGCCGGAGGGCGGCCGCATCCAGTTGGGCCTGCACGAGCTCTCCGCCGGAACAGGCTCCGCCACGCAGATGCTGTCGCTGATCGTCGACGACAACGGGCCGGGCATTCCGCGCAAAGCTCTGGAGAAGATCTTCGAGTCAGGCTATACCACTCGGCCCAACGGCGCAGCGAGCCGCGGCGGCTGGCCGGCCTCTCATCGCGGGCTGGGCCTGGCCATCACCCGCTCCATCGTCGAGGCCGCGGGCGGCCGCATTCATGCCGTGAACCGCGCCCCGGCCGGAGCACGCTTCGAGATCGAACTGCCCGTCCGCCCCCGCTGAGTCGCAGGCCGAACCCCGGCAGAAGGCCCGTGGAACGAAGACTCAGAAGAGCGGGAACAGAGGAATCCAATTTACCGATTTGCGCGTGAGGCGAATACAATGCTCGAGACAGTTCTGAACGCAAGAGCCATGGAGTTTATCCCCCAACTCGCGGAGCCGCCGGTGCATCTGCACCTGCTGGTCGTCGATGCCGATGCGGCGATGCGCTCGGCCTGCGCCGAGATCGCCGCCAGCCTGGGCTACGCGGTCGAGAGCACCGCGGACTTGAACCAGGCGCGGAGCATGTTGCGCGGCAGCACGGCCGATATTCTGCTGGTTAATCTGCCCACGGGAAGCAATCAAGGCCTGGAGCTGATCTCAGAGGTCAAGCTGCTCTACCCCCAGACCGCGGTCATCGCCATGACCGCATCGGGATCGGTCAACGCCGCCGTCGAGGCGATGCGCTGTGGGGCCTCCGACTACCTGGCCAAGCCCTTCGCGATGGACGAGCTCTCCACCGTGCTCGATCGCGCCGCCGCCAGCCTGGTCACCGACACCGCGACCCGCCAGTTGCGGGAGCGGCTCAGGCTCTCACAGGGGCTGGGCGCCATGATCGGCCGCTCCGGGGAGATGGAAAAGCTCTATCGCATCCTGTCGAAGGTGGCCCAAAGCTCCCATCCAGTTCTGATTCTCGGCGAAAGCGGCACCGGCAAGGAACTGGTGGCGAGGACCATCCACGCCTACGGGCCGAATTCGCAGAAGCCCTTTCTGCCTGTCGACTGCGGCTCGCTGGTGCCGACGCTGATCGAGAGCGAGCTATTCGGTTATGTCAAGGGGGCCTTCACCGGGGCCAACCGGGCAAAGGATGGATTGCTGGTCTCGGCCGAGGGAGGCACGGTCTTCCTCGACGAGATTGGCGAGCTTACGCTGGACCTGCAGGCCAAGCTGCTGCGCGCGCTGCAAGAGAAAGAGGTCCGCCCGGTCGGCGCGACGCACCGCGTGGCCATCAAGGCGCGCATCGTGGCCGCGACCAACCGGGATCTTGCGGCAATGGTCGAGAAGGGCAGCTTCCGCAAGGATCTCTTCTACAGGCTCAACGTGGTCAACCTGCGCCTGCCCTCGCTGCGCGACCGCCGCGAGGATATTCCGCTGCTGGCGGCGCACTTCCTTGACCGGATCAGCCGCGAGCACGGCAACAAATTCACCTTGAGCGACGAGGTGTTGCGCACCATGATGCGCCACGATTGGCCGGGAAACGTGCGGGAGCTCGAAAACTCCATAGAACGGGCCTGCGCGCTCTCCAGTGGTCCGGTTCTTCACCTCGGAGACCTGCCCACGCAGCTTCAGCAGCAGGGCTTGGAGGCCCGGCGTTCGGCCGTTGCCGGCGAGCCGGCCGCTGAGAGCAGCCAGCCGCAGTTGACCACCCTGGCCGATCTCGAGCGCCAGGCCATTCTGTCGGCCATTCGCACTCTCAACGGCGACAAGCTGCAGGCCGCGAAGCTGCTGGGAATCGGCAAGACCACCCTCTACCGCAAGCTGAAGGAATACGGCATCGCCGACCCGCTTCGGGAGGAGTGACCGGCCTCGACTCAAGACGGAATCGATCACGCCGATAGAAAAATTACGGGAAAACTCAAAGGTTCCGAACGGGAGCAAGAAACCCGCGGACACCAAGAAAACTCCGGCCACAGGCTGGCCGGGAGAGCTGACGAGGAGCTGGATATGAGCATTCTGATCGTTACCGGAATCGAAGGCGCCCGCAACTGCGCGACCGTCGTGGGAGCGCAACTGGGCATGGAGGTCGAGGTGGCCGAGGGACGGAAGCCTGCGCTGGCCGCGCTGCGCCGCCGTGAGTTTTTGGCGGTCGTGGTGGACGAGACCATGGCCGAATGCGATCCGGCGGCCGCCGAGGCCGTCTGGGAGCACGCCGGCCTGGCCATCCCCTTGCAGATCAACTTTGCCCTCTCCGGCGCAGCCCGGCTGGTGCGCGAGATTCGCGCCGCCCTGCTCCGCCGCGAACGCGAGCAGTCGCTGGCCCGGCGCGCCGCCGCCGCAGCCATCGAGATTGAGCTCAAGTCCACCGTCGCCGGCCTGCTGCTTCACTCCCAACTGGCTCTCAGCGGTAACGAGGTGACTCCTGGGGTCGCTGAAAAGCTGCGCGTGGTGGCCGACCTGGCCGGCAACCTCCGCCAGCAGTTGAGCGCGCCGTTCGTTGTCCGCAACGAAACCGCCGCCTGACCACCACCTGCGGTGGGGCCAATCGCCCCTTCGACTGCGCTCAGGGCAGGCTTTCGGCATGCTCCGCGCCAGAAAAAAGCGCGGACTGAGAATCTGTCCGTTCTGCCTGCATCGTGGAGCGGACCAACAATAATTTATTGCGTTGCACGCGCATCGCCGGGGCGGCATTTGCCCCGGCGTTTCTTTCTTCCGCCACGGAAATGGATGAGAAGAAGCAAATGCTCCGGATCCGGCGAGTTGGCCGGCGAAGGATTCCCCCAAACATCGCAAGCCGGTCCTCGCCAGGGCAGGTCACGGTGAAGGGTACGGGCTTTAGCCCGTACATTCATGGATCAAAATCATCCGTGCTTCAGCTCCGGAGGGATCGTCTTCCAACCTGCCTCAACCATCCCATCGAAAAAACGCAATGAACCCATCGCCGGTCTACAATGTTGCGGAGCGCGCGATCCTCAGCGCGCTGCAAGCTGCACCCTTAGGAGTTCCAGTGAAAAGAGATTCGCTTCGATTGAATGCTTCGGTAATCGCCCTTTTTCTGCTCGCAGTTGTCGTGCTCTCGCAAGGCCGCCCCTGTGCAGCCCAGGCGGCAGAAAACGCGCTGGTCGTGCAGACGGCGAGCGGGCAACTGCGTGGAGTGGCAAGGGCCGGAGGCGGCGCGGAGTTTCTCGGCGTCCCCTACGCCGAGCCGCCGGTCGGCGAATTGCGCTGGCATGAGCCTCTGGCCTTCAAACCATGGCCCGGCATTCGCGACGCCGTGGCCTTTGGCGCTCCCTGCGCGCAGCCGGTGCTGGGCGACTGGAACCGCTACGATGCCGAGCGAGGCAAGGAGGACTGTCTCTTTCTGAACGTGATCACGCCGGTCTGGCCGGCCAAGGCGGCGTTGCCAGTGATGCTCTGGCTGCACGGCGGCGCAAATGAAGGAGGCTCGGCGTCGAGCGCGCTCTACAAAGACGGTACGCTGGTCAATCACGGCGTCTTGCTGGTCACGGTCAACTACCGGCTGGGCGTCTTTGGATTTTTCTCTCACCCTGAACTGACCGCCGAGTCGCCGCATCATGCCTCGGGCAACTACGGGCTGATGGACCAGATCCTGGCCCTGGGCTGGGTGCGCGACAACATCGCCCGCTTCGGTGGCGACCCCAAAAATATCACCATCTTCGGCCAATCGGCCGGAGGGCAGGACACGGGCCTGCTGATGACGTCGTCGCTCTCGAAGACCCTCTTCCAGCGCGCCATCGCCGAGAGCGGCGTATCCTTCTCTCCGGCGCCGCCTTCGCTGGCCGAGGCCGAGCGGCAGGGAGAGAAGTTAGCGGCGAGTCTGACGGGTGCAACGCCGACAGACCCCAAAGGAGATGCAGCACTGATACATCTTCGCAAGTTATCGGTTCAGGAACTGCTGACGGCCCGGAAGGACCTCAGTCCGCATCAGACTTTTGGCCCGGTCATCGATGGTTGGGTCATCGCGCGTTCGCCTGCCGAGGTCTTTCACTCCGGCGACGAGGCGGCGATTCCGCTGCTCATCGGCGTCACCTCGCGGGAGTTCGGCGCGCAGACCTTCGGAACGCCCACCGCGCCCGACGAGCTGCGCAAGACCATTTCAAATTTCATGGGAAGCTTTGCTCCGCCAGTGCTTGCGGCCTATGGGCTGAACGACGGCGGCCAGGGCACTGCCGACGCGCTGCACGGCTCCGCGCCCGATCAGTGGACTGCGGACTACTTTTTTCGTTGCCCGGCTGTGACCGAGGGAGTCTGGCACGCTGCGGTCCATAATCCCGTCTACGAGTACGAGTTCGCTCACGCTATTCCTGGCCAGGAGGCCCAGGGCGCGGTGCACTCCTCCGATCTGCCTTATGTCTTCGGATACTTTCCGAAAGTGGGAAACATTGCGGGCAACTTCACCGACATCGACACAAAGCTCGCCGACCTGATTGAAAGTTACTGGACGAACTTCGCCAAGACCGGCAACCCGAACACGGCTGGATTGCCCGATTGGCCGCAGCTAGGGGCATCGCAGAGCTACATTCAGTTCTCGCAGGATGGCAAGGTCGCGACAGCAACTAGTCTGCGCGGCGCACAATGCGCTCCTTATCGGGAGATGATGAGCGAGCGGATGAGGCAACCGAAATAAGCAGATTCCAGGCTCTGGGCATCCAGACCTTGGTCGCCTGTCAAGTGAATTGCTAAGGTTTGCTTTGCGGGTCAAGAGGTGGAGAGACGCGAATGGAAACGAGGCAGCAACTTAGCTCCGGACCACAAGGGATTTGTGCGGTCTGCGGGGATCGCATCGCAATCGGAGGGATAAACATCGCGATACCATTTCGCTGCCCAAACTGTGATCGAACAGTGAGCGTTTCGAAGACATTCCGAGTGCTCGGAGAGCTTTGCACATGCGTGCTTCCCATATTTGTGCTGTTCTTCGTCAGAATTCCGTTCCTCTTTCGCGTATTTCTTTATCCTGTCTTAGCACTCGCATTCGGATTCTTCCACTCTTTTTTGGGGAAGCGCCTTTTCGTGTTGCGATTCAATGAATTCCGCGAACCAGATGAGGATCAGTTCCAGTCCCTGAACCTGGGAAAAGAAGTTAGGCCAACAACGTCCGATCTCCCGCCGAAGGCCGCTGGCCCCGGCGCAGGTGGCGTAGGTGGTGGGTTAAGCTGAAATGAGCATGAAAGAATCTGCCGTTCTGCTTATCGACTGCCCGGACCGGAGAGGCCTTATCTCGCGCGTCTCCACGATGCTCTACGAGCATGGCGCCAACATTCTGCACGCCGACCAGCACCAGGACCATGAGCTGGGCCTCTTCTTCATGCGCGTCGAGTGGGCGCTCAACGGAGCGAGCGGCGACTCCACCACGTTGGGAGCCAATCCGAAGCCCTTCGACCTCGAAGCCTTCAAGGCCGCCTTCGCGCCGATGGCCGCCAAGCTGGATATGCGCTGGAAGTTGACCTCGTCGGCCCGTCTGCCGCGCGTGGCTCTTTTCTGTTCGCAATATTTGCATTGCATGGCCGATCTGCTGCACCGCTGGCGGACGGGTGAGTTGCAATGCGAGATTCCGGTGATCGTCTCGAACCACCGCGATGTCGAAAACCTTGCCGCGTTTTATGAGATTCCCTTCGAACACATCCCAGTGACCGCCGCGACGCGCGCCGAGACTGAGCCGCGGCAGATTGAACTCCTCTCGCGTCACGGAATCGAATTGGTAGTTCTGGCGCGCTACATGCAGATCCTCTCGCCGGGGTTCATCGCCGGCTATCCGGACGCGATCATCAACGTGCACCATTCGTTTCTGCCCGCCTTCACCGGGGCCAAGCCCTACCATGCCGCCCACGCGCGCGGCGTCAAGCTGATCGGGGCCACCAGCCACTACGTGACTGAAGTGCTGGACGACGGCCCCATCATCGAGCAGGACGTGGCCCGCATCTCGCACCGCGACCAGGTGGAAGACCTTGTGGCGCGCGGCCGCGACCTGGAGCGCATCGTCCTGTCGCGCGCCGTTCGCTGGCATCTCGACCGCCGCATTCTTTGCTATGGAAACAAGACCGTCGTCTTTGACTAAGGGACTAGGGAATAGGGAACAGGGAAAAGCCGGGTGCCCCTGGTCTCGATTTTTAGACACGGGAAAGACAGTCCACTTCCCAACTTCATTCGCTTCCGGTTATCATGAGCCTCCATGTTCCCTTACGATCCCAGCATCCTCGCCGCCGTCCAGACCACTCCGCAAACGATTTCGGATGTCGTCCAGATCCTCGAAGGCATCCAGGCTATCTGCGCCGATGGCGATGGGTTGAAGTGGTTCAACGGGCTCTATCTCGACGTGACGAAGGCGGTCGAGGCGCGGGTTAACACAGGCGGCTTCGCCGATCCTGCCTGGATTGCCGCGCTCGACGTTCGATTTGCCCGCTTCTACTTCGCCGCAATTCAGTCCTCGCTCTCCGGCGGAGCGCAAGGGCAGACTCCCGGCTGCTGGCAGGCGCTCTTCAATCAGCGCAATCAGGCCGTCATCGCCCGCATCCAATTTGCTTTTGCGGGAATGAATGCGCACATCAACCACGACCTGCCGCAGGCCGTTGTCGCAGTCTGCCTCAGCACGGGCATTCCGCCACAGCACGGGAGTGCTCAATACAACGACTTCACCGCGCTCAACACGACGCTCGACAGCCTCATTGAGACAGCCAAGCAGACCCTCAACGTGCGCCTGCTGGGCGATGCGCTGCCGGCAGCCTCGCATCTCGAAGACACGCTGGCGGCATGGAGCGTGGCCGCGGCCCGTGAGGCGGCCTGGAACAACGCCGAACTGCTCTGGCATCTGGCCGATGCGCCGCTGATCTCTGCTGCGTTTCTGGATACCCTGGACGGACTGACCACGGTTGCGAGCAAGACGCTGCTGGTTCCCGTTCCTTGACCCCAAAGATCTGGCCTCTGATCTCTGACCCCTGACCTCTGAGTTAGAATCGGCCTTGTATGAAGTGTCCTTACTGTGGCTTCGGGCAGGATCGTGTAGTGGACTCGCGCGAGAGCAAAGAGGCCGACTCCATCCGGCGGCGGCGGGAGTGCGAGCGGTGCAATCGCCGCTTCACCACCTATGAGCGAATCGACGAGATCCCCTACATGGTGGTCAAGAAGGACGGCCGGCGAGAGCGCTTCGACCGCCAGAAGGTGCTGAGCGGCCTCTTGCGCGCCTGCGAAAAACGGCCTGTGCCCTTGAAGAACCTGGAGGCCATCGTGGACGCGGCTGAGACTTTTTTGGTGGACGCTCCGGAGCGCGAGCGGACGACGTCCGAGATCGGCGAGCTGATTATGAATCAACTCAAGGGGCTGGATACGGTCGCCTATATCCGCTTTGCCTCGGTCTACCGGGATTTCAAAGATGTGCGCGAGTTCAAGGAAGAGTTGGAAGGGTTGCTCGGCGGGCGGAGTTCCAGCAAGGCAAAGAAGTAGCTGTTAGCTTTTGGCTATTAGCTGATTCCTGGTGAAGGTGAGCTTTCAGGGTTCGCAAACTGAGTTGATATGCAGCGCGAACTGTGCGTTCTTGGCTAAAAGCTAAAAGCTAAAAAATGGAAGCTAAGAGCTGCAACAAGGAGACCAATGCCCGAAACGAAGACACACAAGGTAACCCTCATTCCCGGTGATGGCATCGGCCCCGAAGTCACGCAAGCCGTGCTCCGCATACTTGAGGCCACCGGCGTCCAATTCGAGTGGGAGCGCTTCGCCGCCGGCGCCGAGGCATTCGAAATCTTCGGCGAATACATTCCCACCGCGCTCTATCAATCCATCGAGCGCAACGGCGTGGCGCTGAAGGGCCCGGTCACGACGCCGATCGGGGGCGGCTTCAAGAGCATCAACGTCACACTGAGAAAGCGCTTCGACCTCTTCGCCAACTTTCGCCCCGTCAGAAACCTTCCGGGTCTCGAAACAAAATGGCCCGGCGTGGACCTGATCATCGTGCGTGAAAACACCGAGGGCGAGTACGTGGGCCTGGAGCACGAGGTGGTCCCGGGCGTCGTCGAGAGCATTAAAGTGATTACCGAGAAAGGCTCGACGCGCATCGCCAAATTTGCCTTTGAATATGCGCGCAAGCATGGCCGCAAAAAGATCCACTCCATCCACAAGGCCAACATCATGAAGCTGTCAGACGGCTTGTTTTTGCGCTGCGCGCGTAAGGTAGCCGAGGGCTTTCCCGATGTGGCCTATGCCGAACACCTCATCGACAATACCTGCATGCAACTGGTGATGAATCCCTGGCAGTACGACACGCTGCTGCTCGAAAACCTCTACGGCGACATCGTCAGCGATCTCTGTGCGGGGCTGGTGGGCGGGCTCGGACTGGTCCCCGGCGCCAATCTTGGTCTGGATTGCGCTATCTTCGAGGCGGTGCACGGCTCGGCTCCGGACATTGCCGGGAAAGATGTGGCCAACCCGACGGCGCTCTTGCAATCCGCGGTGCTGATGCTGCGCCACCTGGATGAAGCCGCCGCCGCAGACAGGGTGCAGAGGGCGCTGGAGACAGTCTATGCCGAGCGCAAGACGCTCACGCGCGATGTGGGCGGCACGGCCGGAACAAGCCAGTTTGCCGATGCCGTGCTGGCGGCGATGGAATAGACCGAGAGAGCCTTGAAGGAGAGAGTTTTGACCAACGGAATTCCCCAGATCACCGTGAAAGAGCTGAAACGCCGCATCGACGCGGGCGAAGACGTTTACATTCTCGACGTGCGCGAACCGTGGGAGCAAAAGATCGCGCAGATCGGCGGAAAGCTGATTCCGCAGAATGAGGTTCCTCGGCGGCTTGCCGAGATCGACCGCGAGCGCGAGGTCATCGTGCACTGTCATGCGGGAGTCCGCAGCCAGCGCATTGCGGAGTTCCTCAAGCAGCAAGGCTATCCGCGCGTCGCGAACCTCGCCGGCGGGATTCACGCCTGGAGCGAAGAGATCGACCCCAAGGTGCCGAAGTACTGAGCAGCCGTGAGCAAAGATTGATTCAACGGAGTTGCAGGCATGGGAGCATTGCATCTCAGCGGCAAACATATTCGCCTCGAACCACTCCAGCTTTTCCACGCTGAAGGCCTGGTCGTCGCTGCGGCAGCCGACCCCTCGCTCTACCAGTGGAGTCCGGTTCCTCAAGGCATCGTCCAGACCAAGGCCTACATTGAGACCGCGCTAGCCTGGCGGGATGCCGGCAAAGCTGTGCCGTTTGCCGTCGTTCGCGTTAGCGACGGCGTTGTAGTAGGGTCCACGCGCTTCTTCGATCTCGATCGATGGGCGTGGCCAGAGGACCACACACGCCACAGGCGCAGCCAGCCGGACGTCTGTGAGATCGGCTACACCTGGCTGAGCAGCACTGCCATCCGCACCGCCGCCAATACCGAGGCGAAGTTGTTGATGCTGACCTATGCATTTGAGACATGGCAAGTGCTTCGCGTCTGCCTGCATACGGACGTGCGCAACCTGCGTTCGCGCGCAGCAATCGAACGGATCGGGGGGAAGTTTGAGGGAGTTCTTCGCGCCCATCGCATGGCCGCCGACTTCACCGCCCGCGACTCGGCGCGATTCTCGATTATCCAGCAGGAGTGGCCGGAACTGAAGAGGCGGCTCACGCGGATGCTGCAAAGTCCATAATCGGCGCGCCAAATTTAACGTATTGGCCGGGTTCCATCCTACGTGTTCATCCTGCCTATGGCAGTCGAAGACTCTCGGCAATGCGAGCGAGTTAATGGGGGCGAGATGTGTTTGGGGCGCCGAAATCGACACCCCTTACACACACATAGACCGTTTGCCATTCGCTTGCTGAAGGCAAGGAATGACATTGGCAGGAGGGCCTGTGTTGTTAGTCGGACTTTGGCTGTGTGATCTTATTCATCTGCAACGTCACCGCAGTCTGCGATAGTAGCCTACCGTTGACGGATGCGTGAGTCTGCACTGCGATCAGTGTTTTAGACAGGAGAATTCCCTCAAAGTGCGAGGTGGTTCCGAGCGTCACCAGGCCCGCGACCTGCCAGAAGATGTTCTTGGCCTGCGCGCCGCCGCGCAAGTGAACTACGACACCGTTACTCTCGATGAGATTGCCGGCTATCTGAAGGATCCAAACATCGTTTTCGCTGCCGGAGAGGGTAATATCCGCTGGTAGATCCACACTGGTGCCCCATTTGTAGAGGCCAGGGGTGAGTGTCAAGCCGCCTATATTTCCTCTGCCAAGTTCGGTGACATCAGGGTTTGGCCGTCCGGCGGCATCCGTATATGCGGTTTGCATGTCGAGGATGGCCGCAGTCAGTTTGGTGGGGTTCTTGATACTGCATGGCTCGGGGCCGGCAGCATTTACAGAGAAGACAATTCCAGTCACCTCTGTACAGGTTAGAAGGTCGGCGGCTCCTGTGATTGGGCTCGTTCCCACATCTCCAGTGACCGCTGAAGTCGGTACATCTGTAATTCCCGATTTTGTAAGAATCGCAAAATCGCCGGCCGATCTAAGGTTTACCGGTGCTGGACCTGCACTTGCTGCGAACGCGCTCCCGGAGAGTGCGAGGAGTGCGATTCCTGCGAAGTAGGTGCTTTTCATCATAGTTAACAAGGTGCGCTTTCCAATTTCTCTGGTGATGCGCAATAATGCACATCTTTAAAATCAGAAAGCGAGTTGAGAAATCCTCAACCCGGTCGGCAACGGTCAGGTACGCGGAACTACCAATCCGTGGACAAGGACTGTGAGAGACCGGGCTGGAGTGTGGAGTGGCCTGACCTGAAGCGGCGCCTCACGCTGCTCTTGGAAAGGCCGCTTGCCAAATAATCCTTTGCGCACAGCCTGCCGAAGGCGGATAGCCCCACCGCAGGCGGTGGTTAGCGCACAATCTCGACTGGTCCAGGCCTTCCGGGGTCGCCGCCTTTGCCGTTCTCCTCGAGCTTGCCGAAGATCATCTTGCCGCTGGCGGTTTGCAGCACGCTGGTCACGGTAATCTCGACAGCCCGGCCAATCAGCTTGCGGGCGTGATCGACCACCACCATGGTGCCGTCGTCGAGATAGCCGACGCCCTGGTTGAACTCCTTGCCCTCTTTCAGAATAAGCACGGTCATCTTTTCGCCGGGCAGCACGACGGGCTTGAGGGCGTTGGCCAGATCGTTGATGTTGAGCACCTCGACGTGGTGCAGGTGGGCCACCTTGTTCAGGTTGAAATCGTTGGTGACCACCTTGGCCTCCCACTTCTTGGCCAGTTCGAGCAGCTTGAGATCGACTTCGCGGATGGAAGGGAAGTCGTCCGGTACGATCTGCACCTGGATGTTGGTGTTCGACTGCATGCGCTGCAGCATGTCCAGTCCGCGGCGGCCTCTTTGCCTCTTGGAGCCGTCGGTGGAGTCGGCCACCGTCTGCAACTCGCGCAGCACGAATTCCGGCACCACCATCATGCCGTCGATAAAGCCGGCTTCGGCGATGTCGGCGATGCGGCCGTCAATAATCACACTGGTATCGAGCACCTTGGCGCTGCGGCGCGTCGGCCGGTCGGAGGCAAAGACGGTGCCCAGCGCCGCCGGGTTCAGCAGGTCGCCCTTGTTGGCTCCCACGAGCAGCCCCACATAGGTCATCAGCAGCAGAACAAAGATCTGCAGCACAGCCGAGGTGGCGCCGGCCTGGAGCGCGCCGCGCAGGACCAGGCAAAACAGCGCAGCGCCGAGGATGCCAAGCACACTGCCCGCCACGGCGCCGACCAATCGCCGCAGGGTGAGAGCCCGTACCCGGAACTCAAAAACGATGACCGCACAGGCCGATCCGGCGCCCGCGGCCGCACTCATCCATCCCGACGTGATGCCAAATGGATGAAGGAAATAGCAGACCCCGGCAAGAAGGGCCACAAAAAGAAGACGAACCACAATCAGGTCCATAAAAAGCCAACCCCCCGGCTGGCAGGTAGAGAAACCCTCCAGACTGGGTACAGTTGGCGAGTATTCCACCCGCCAGCGAAGTCGTCAAGTGGCCGGAGCAAAGAGCCTAAAAGCAGGGAACAGGGAACAGGGAACAGGGTACAGGGAGCAGCAATCGACGGAATTTGGCGGCGTCGCTCGAACGAGACTCCTGAGCCGGTACCATCCAAAGGTCAGATTGCCAATCAACCCTCGTGCCCTCATCCCTTCCGCTTACTTCTACGAAAAGGGCGGGAATCCAAGAACCCGGGCCAGCAACTGTTCCCTATTCCCTATTCCCTATTCCCTGTTACCTGCTCTTACGACGCTACCGCTAGCTCCACCATGGGAGCCAGCCGCTGCGAGCCCTTGCGCGGGCCGCGCTTGCGCGCGCTCATCACTTTGATGCGCTCCAGCAACTCCTGCGAGGAGCAGTTCTTCTTGGCCAGCAGGGCATCGGCGGCGTGCATCTCGCCCCCCATCCTCTGCGGATCGCCCAGCAGGATCATCGGCACGTGAGCCGCGATCTGCTTCAGCCGCTCCACGAGCTGGCAGCCGTTCATCTGGGGCATGGCATGGTCGGCCAGCACCAGGTCCACCTGGGTTTCGGAAAAGATGCCGATGGCATCCTGGCCGTTGGTGGCGGAAACTACACGGTATCCATTGGTGGCCAGCATGAACTTGAGTATGGAGAGCTCTTGTTCGTTGTCGTCTACACAGAGAATGACTTTCTTGGGTCGCATGATCTCGGGACTCGCTCCTTGATGCAGTTTTCTTTTCCGCCAAATTCGCACTACTCCGCCATCTCCGCTCTGATGGCGGGCAGGCGTTTTTTTGATCTCCAAGGCACACAAACGAACGCGTGGCTGCCGTTTCCCGGTAGATCTTGCCGTCCGGGTCTCTCAACGCGATTCACAGCCGAAAGGGGGCAGCGCTCACGCCAAGCGGCATCCAGTCTTAGATACGCAGGAGGTTGGCTTTTGTCAGGGTCAGATTGCGTTTGATACCTGGGTTAAGACCGGCTAAGGCGCCGGTTAAATTCCATCAATGAAAGCCAAGAGTACGGGGAAACGAGATCTTTGAAAAGGGGAGAAAAAGAGGCGAATTGCTCACTGAAAATCCGAAAGAAACAGATGAAAATTGGCTACATCTAACACAGGCCTCAACTTGCATCGATGAATTCCTGTTGAAAGGATGTGCAAACTGGCAGGAAAAGCCGGCCTTTTGACCTAAGAACAGTGCTGCCCGCGACGCGCACATCCGTGACCCTCGCCGATTCGAGCCGGGCAGAGAGGTACAAGTCGCTCGTCCGGCCGATCTCAACGCCTTGGCGCAGATGAATTCTCTTGTCTGAGGCCACGGCGCCGCGCTTTACCAGGTAGCTGATGGCGCAGCCGGCCGCCGAGCCGGTCGCCGGGTCTTCGCCGCCGTAGAACTGCATGCGCGCGCGGTACTGGGGTGTACCGCCGTCTTGTTGGTCGAGTGTTGGCGCGAGGACATAGAACCAGCGCGCGCCCCGCTCGCGCAGCCACGGAGTGGTCTCGAGCTGGTTCACTCTGAGCCGGGCCAGAGCTTCGGTTGAACGCAAGACCACAATTGCGAAGGCCGTGCCGGTGGAGACGGTCTGGGCGGCAGGCCAGGGTCCAGATCATCGGGGTTGAGACCGGTCAGCCGGGCTACCTCTCGCGGGTCAAGCTCCGGGCCAAACTCCGGATCCTGCTGCGTCATCTCGCCGAAGAGGGCCTCAGATTTCCCAGCCAGGCCGTCAAAGCGCACCGGCACTGCGCCCACGTTGAGCGCAAGCGTTACAGTCTCCACCCGGACGGTCTCCGGCGCTTCGAGCTTGAGCACACTGGCCGTGCCCAGCGTGGGATGGCCGGCAAAGTTCAGCTCCTCCTGCGGGGTGAAGATGCGCACGCGAACGCCCTCAGCCAACTCCAAAGCTGGAGCACTGCGCTCGACAAACGTGGTCTCAGAGAGATTGAACTCGCGCGCGATCGCCTGCATCAGCTTGGTCGACAGGCCGCAGGTATTCATGATCACGGCCAGCGGGTTGCCCGCCAGCACCTGATCGGTAAAGACATCGACGACGAAGTAATCCAGTTCCAAAGTCCCTGCCCTGAGATGCAGTTTCTCAAGAGAGCCGAAAGATGAAAAAGGGACCAGAGAGTCTCTCTGATCCCTAACCCCTAACCCCTAGGCCTTACAGCGCGATCAGCGGCCGGGGCAGGCGGGTCTTGGCGCGGTCCAGAAAGAGCCTCATCCGCAGAGCCTCGGCCCGCTGAATGGCCACCAGCCGCATGTGCCTGCGAATGTGGTCGCCGTCGACCAGCAGCGCAACCTGCGACTCGTCGAATTCGGCATCCTTCTCGAGACGCGCAATCCGCTCTTCGATGGTGCGGCGAAACCGGGGGCTGATCTCAAAGTCTTCGCTGGCGGCGCAGTTGGTGAACATGGCAAGCTCCTCGGAGATCTCTCGAGCCCTCAAAAATAATTTCCCGGAAGGGCTAAAGTATTTTCGACTTGTGCCGATACTAATAAAGAACTCTGTAGAGCGCCAGATTACCTTGAGGTGATACCAAGGTAATTTGTTGTGCAGAAATAAGACACTTCGGGCAGTTCCAGCCGCCTTTTGCACAGCTCCGGCACACGGAAGGTAGCCTCTGCGATTTTTCTGCCTCTCCGCGGCGGCTTGTTTGCTCTCAATAAGATGCGGAGATGTGTTGCGAAGGCAGGTTCCTGCTGACCATTGCTCCTCAGCGAATCGTAACCAGAGCGATCGAGGCTGCGACAGTGTTTATTTCGACCTTGCAGGGCGGTTGGCTTTCTTGGTACGGGCCCCTGCCAAAAGATATCGAACATGGCGGCAATTGGCCTTCATGCGTTTGGCGCGCCCTAACCCCTAACCCCTAACCCCTAATCCCTAGTCTTGCGGCGCCATTGCAAAGTAGCCCTTGCGGACCTGCACCTTGAGGCCATCGCCGCGGCACTCGACCGTGAGCCTGCGGAAACTGCCGTCGAGCTTGGTGTTGCTGGGCGTGTAGCTGGCCACGTATTGGGTGCGCAACTCGTCCTCGATCTGCTGGAAGGCGGCATCGAGCTTCTTGCCGTTGTTTCCCACGTCGATCAGCCGCCCGCCGGTCTCCTCGGTCATCTTTTTCATCGCCGAGAAGCCGCTGTAGCCCATGCCGAAGCCGCCGTAGAAGCCCCGGTCGGCGATCAGTATCGTGTAGATGATGACGTTGGACTTCTGCGCCGCGGCGATCGCGTCATTGATTTTTGTCCGGCTGCCCTCATCTTCGCCGTCCGTCAGCAGGATCATCGCCTTGCGGCCCGTCTCCTGGTTCATCTTCTGATTCGCGGCCATGGATACGGCATCGTAGAGCAGGGTTCCCTTGGGCGCTCCGATGGTTGGAATGGTGCCGCCGCCGGCGCCGGGAATTCCCCCCGCGCCATTGCCGCCGGCGGTATTGATCTCGGCCTTGCTCATGGCCCGCGCCAGCAGGCGGGCGTTATTGGTGAAATCCTGCAGCAGGTCTACGTTCACGTCGAACGAGAGCAGGAAAGCCTCGTCCTTCGATTTGAGCACACGTTCCAGGAACTGGCTTCCCGCATCCTGCTCCAGGGGCAGCACCCGCATCTGGCTGCCGGAGGTGTCGAGCAGAATCCCCAGGGTCAGCGGCAGATGCGTCTCAGCGACAAAGCTCTTGAGCGTCTGCGGGGTCTTGTCTTCGGAGATGGTGCAGTCGTCCTTGTTGAGGTGAGGAACCAGGCTGCCGGACTTGTCCTTGACCGTGAACAGGACATCCACCAGGTTGACGTTCATCTTGAGCGTCGCAACTGGTGCGTCATCGGCCACCGTCTCGGGCGCAGTTGAGACCGGGGGCGCGTCGGGCGAGGGAGCAAGCTGGGCCCATCCAGCCGGAACCAGCGCCGGCAGGCCAAGCAGAAAGGCGGCAACTCCCCATCGCATTCTCATATGGTCCTTTAGACGGAATAGGCACTCCGAAGAAAGCATACTCGAAATGCTTCCCGTCTGGCGCATCCTTCGCTGCGCTGGCGCGTCTGATACTCTGACGAATGAACACCGTTTTCGCTGTCCACTGGAGAAGATCTGTGAAGCTAGGTTTTACAGCAATGGCGCTGGCCGCGCTCCTGAGTTCGAGCCCGTTCTTGAGTCCGGCTGCGCTGGCCCAGGAACCGCAACCCGCCCAGCAGCCCGCGGTTCCCGACGCCCCGACTCCCCAGGCGCCCAAGCCGCTCTCGTCCGATGTGACCGGACCGATTACCCCCGGCAAAGGTGCAGGCGATACCCCGTCCGGGCCGACCTCGTCCTCGAACCCTCCGGGCCAGCAGCAGCCAGCGCCTGAAAGCCAGGGCAAAGACCTGATTCAAACCGCGCCGCCAGAGATGCCCGCTGCCGGAGAGGGAGTTTCGGCGATCACCACACTCCACAAGCACACCACCTTCGTCGAAGTTCCGGTCACCGTCAAGGACCCCAAGGGCAAGCTGGTCGCCGGGCTCACCTACCGCGACTTCAAGGTCTTCGAGAACGACACCCGCGAGCCGCTGGCCTTTTTCACCACGGATTCCTTCCCGCTTTCGATTGCCTTTGTCATCGACCAGAGCCTGACCTCCGACGTGATGGCCAAGGTGAATACCTCGCTGGGCGCGATCCAGGGCGCTCTCACTTCCTACGATGAGGTCGCGGTCTTCTCTTATAACAACGGCGCGCAGGAGCGGACTGGCTTTACCGGCGCCCAGAGCGCGCGTCTGCCCGCC
>Ga0302189_10000660_pt1 | contig 30462 bp, 20 predicted proteins | sample II_Bog_E2_2_FD_194551 | JGI IMG/M metagenome (GOLD analysis project Ga0302189, IMG submission 194551) | Peat permafrost microbial communities from Stordalen Mire near Abisko, Sweden - II_Bog_E2_2 | ecosystem: Environmental > Terrestrial > Soil > Wetlands > Peat | place: Sweden: Abisko...
ATAGGAGACGACACCATCACGATTCGCCATACCATTTCACTCCCGCAACAAGGCTCTCCGCAAGGCGGCAATCTACCGCCAAGCCGGACTGGCGGCCAACATTACCTTTTGTGTAAGGGGAGTGATATCGCCCGTACTTAGCAACCTCTATCTCAACGAGTTAGACAGGATGCTGGAGAAGGCGATGGAAACTACGCGGCGCGGGCCATGCACGCAGATCGAGTACGCTCGCTATGCGGACGACATGGTGATCTTGATCGACTCCCATCCGCGGAGTGAGTGGCTGTTAAGGGCGGTAAACAAACGGCTGCGCGAGGAGTTAGCAAAACTGCGCGTCGAGATCAACGAAGAAAAGAGCCGTGTGGTCGATCTAAGAAAAGGCGAGAGCTTCGCATTTCTGGGCTTCGAGTACCGTTTGCTTCCGGGAACGAACGGAAAACGGCGGGTGCAAGTTACTCCGAGACAGAAGAAGCGAGTGGCGCTGTTCACGAAGTTGCGCGAGGTGTTCCGGCGGCAGGTAAGTCAGCCGGTGCGGGGCGTGATCGAAGAGATCAATCCCATCCTTCGCGGCTGGGTGAACTACTTTCGGATCGGGCACTCCAGCCGATGCTTCGGCATGGTCAGAGACTGGGTAGGGAAGAAGATACGGCGGCACCTGATGCGCTCCCGGCAACGCGACGGGATGGGCTGGAAACGGTGGAGTAGGCAGTGGATATACGGATCGCTGGGGCTGTTCAACGATTACAGGCTACGGCGTCCGGCACTGCGGAAAGCGGTTCCAGTTACATAGGCCACATAACTCTTGATGCGAAGGCAACAGGAGAGCGGAGTGCGGGAAATCCGCATGCTCCGTTCGATGCGGCGGGGATTGGAAACCAGTTCACGGCCCGGCTAATGAGGCACTCCCAGAGGAAACGGGGAGCAACAGATAGGCCGGACCTACGGAATAGCGGCGCCAGTCCTCGACCCTACCGGTCCTGGTGCCCTTTCCAGACCACATTGAGGGTGCCCCCGGTCCCTTGCAGTTGGGGACCGGGGACAGATGGATGCTTCAGCCAGAAAAAGGTTACTCCTCGAAAACGCCGCGGGTGGCCCTGATCCCTCGTTCCTCTTCTAGACCACAACGAGGGTGCCCCCGGTCCCTCGCACTTGGGGACCGGGGATGGAAGCGCCCGAACCTTACACCGGAAGATTCCTAACGAAAAGTCGCCCAACGTTCGCCGATCTGACTAGGTAGGATCCAGGGTTGACGAGAACAGCCCTGTTGACTCAGGGAGCATCCCTCGATGGCAGGTGGTCGGTGGTCGTCGGTGAGTTCACCGGGGATTTGGCGTAAATCCAAAATCGATTCCTGGCGACATGGGCGTTTGTAAGGATTTATCCAGCAACCCCCAATCAAATCTCAGATTCTCTGCAATCTCTCCGTTAGCAACGAATCGTTCAGGCTCTTTGAGGGAGATCCTCATTTCCGATTCGACCATCAGTCCTTGTCTGCAAATGCGAATGGAACAAATTTGGCTTCGCACAGGGAACCTCGCCCCGGATCGGGCGGTCGACACAGCGGTGTACAGCGCCGCGGATGACCGGGCCCGAAGGCAGCACTCCAGCGAGTGCTTTCGGCGCACTTGCCGAAATCGCATCACAATTTTCTGCCGGCTGTAACTTTTGCTTTCCTGGTCCATACTATAACCGGCAACCCGAATGACCGACTTTGAAGCCCTCTACATGCACTATTCCAAGGATATCTTCCGCTTTGCGCTCTACCTTTGCGGCAATCATGCGGATGCGGAAGATATCGCGTCGGAGACGTTCGCGCTGGCATGGAACGCGGTTGGACGAATCCGAGCCGGCACGGCAAAGTCGTATCTCTTCGCGATTGCGCGAAATCGCTATCTCGAAAGATTGCGCCGCGGGGCCAGGCAAGAGGAACTTGACGAGGCGGTTCCGGACCCCAGAGCAAATCCTTACGCGGATGCGGAACGCCGCGCCGAACTGGACTGTGTACTTGCGGCGCTCCAGCAGTTGCCGGAAGTCGATCGCACGGTTCTGCTATTGCGGGTACAGGAAGAGATGTCGTACCAGGAGATAGCCGAGGCGGTTCAATTGCCGCTCTCCGCGGTCAAGGTCAAGATTCACCGGGCGCGGTTGAAGCTAGCGCAATGGCGCGCGGCTCAGGAGACAAAACGATGAGAATAACTCAAAGCGTGGTCATGGATTTATTGCCGGTATACCTGGCCGGTGAGGCCAGCCCGGACACGATCGAACTGGTCGAGGAATTTATGCGGCAAGATCCGGAAGTTGCCGGCGCAGTTGAAGCGCAGAAGCGCGAGTTCGGCAGTCAGCAGGAGTTGCTAAAGACTACCTACGCGCCCTCCGCCGACCATGAATTGAGAACCCTGGCCCAAACGAGATTGCTGATGGAGCGCCAGAAGTGGTTGATGGCGACGGCGCTGATGCTGACCGCTTTCCCTTTTTCCTTTGCATGCGACGACCGCCATCTCCTCTTCATGATTGTGCGTGACCAGCCCATGCTGGCAGTCGCCACGTGGCTTGGTGCCGCGATTCTGTGGACCCTATACTTCGTCGCGCGCCGCAGGCTGCGCATGGCCGGGCTTTAACGACGCTCCGAACAAATCGACTTTTCAAGCGATGCTCGCTTTAGCACTTGAGGGAGCGTTCGCCCAACAACAGAACTTGCTTGCAGATTTTTCACGGAAAGGAAGCTCCATGACCGAAGCCAACGTTGCAAAAGACTCGTTGATCGTGGACCGCCTCAGCGCTCGGTTGGGCGATTTTCAGTTGCATGAAATCTCATTTAAACTCGAGCCGGGTCAGGTGACTGCCTTGCTCGGCCATAACGGCGCCGGCAAGACGACCACCCTCCGCTTGATTATGGGAATCGTTCGCAAGGACTCAGGCCTGGTCAGCCTGGGCAGTTTCGATCACCAGTTGGATGAAAAGGAGTTCAAGCGGAGAATTGGCTTTGTTCAGGAGGAGAGCTTCTTCTACAGCGGGATGACCATCGCCGAGTTGGTCGCCTTTGTGTCGAGTTTCTATTGTGACTGGAATGAGGATCTATCGCAGCGATTGCTCCAGATGCTCGACCTTCCCAGGGACAAGAAGCTCGGTCAGTTATCGAAAGGGATGCGGACAAAAGTCGGTCTCGTCGTGGCGCTCTCGCATCAGCCGAGCGTCCTTCTTCTCGACGAGCCAACCTCAGGTCTCGACCCCCGCGCCAAGGCTGAAGCACTCAGGCTGCTTCAACGTGTCGCCCATGACGATGCGACGGCGGTGCTCTTCTCTACGCACAACCTGCATGAAGTGGATCAGATCGCCGACCGGGTCATCATCGTCGACCGCGGCCGCGTCCTGGCCAATGAAGGCCTCTCCAACCTTCGCAGTCAAAACGCGAAATCCTGGAACCTGGAGCAATACTACCTGGAGTTGGTGTCATGAACATTCTTCGTCTCATCGCAAAAGACGTGCGCCTGCAGAGTTACTTCTTCTTGCCGCTTGTCATGCTGGAAGTTGCCGGCTATCTCACCTATGCTCTGCAAATGCCCTCCCACATGCCCGGCGTCGCCTTCGGACTTTTGCATGGGGTTGCGCTCATTGGGGATTTTCTGATCTGTTTCCGCACCATGATTGCAGAGGAAAAGAACCGCGCGCTGATGTTTATCAAGACGCTTCCGGTTTCTACCGCGGAGATTGTCGTCGCCAAGTTTGCGGTCAACTTCCTGCTTGTGGGCCTGAATACCGGCATCCTGCTGGCTCTATGGGGTGGCGGCCGCGCCCTCGGGCTGATCGAAGTTGCGCCTCACCTGACAATCCAACTCGTGGCGGCCGGCCTCACCTATCATTGTCTCAGTAACACCTTCTTCCTCATGATCTCGCTGCTATTCAGTTCGGAGCGCGCGGTGTGGGTGCCGTTTCCAGCCCTCTTCTTGATAATGTCTGTAATTGTTAACTTCGACCGCATTGAGATCGCGCTCAATATGGAGGCTTTTGTAGCCCTGCTGCGGCGCGACAATCAGTTGTTCCTCGTGCTGCTGTGGATCATCATCTATGGGTCTGTGGCGACCTGCTGCCGGATTCTGCAGTATAAGAGGGTCTTCGCCTGACCCCGTTGTTTGGCGGTTAGTGCATTGGCGATTTTGCATCATTCCAGAATTCTTCTTGGCTCAATGGGCGTTTCAGGAGAACTGCCGAAAACGAAACATCTGTGACATTATCAAAACCATTTTCAGACCGGTGCACCACGGTCCTGGGAGAATCCAAAAATGGCGAGAGATTTGGCGGTCTTCGGTGACTGCGTTGTCTCTTATTGCAACTTTGAGGATGGATAGCAACTATCCCGATGCGTGGTCTCCAACAGTTCTGGAGAACCAGGCTTCACTGGGCAGTCTGCGTTTAAATTTCCAGCAGTGTGCTCATTTACTGCTTCTGGCTGGACGGCAGAATAGGAGTCTGCAGCGCAAGGGGGAAATAGGGGGACATGATACATATTCCCCCTAACCAACACCAGCTGATTACGAAGGCGACGCCCGAGGGCACTCTGAGCTACACTTACTTCCCAACGGGCAAAGTGGAAACCATCCAGTCCTCCAACGCGCACGGCGTCTCGGCCGCCTACACCTGGGACGATCAGAACCGCCTCTCGACGGTGGCCGATAACAATCTGCCCGGACAAAACACCACCGCCTACACCTACGACAACGCCTCCAATGTCGCCACGGTAAAGACTCCCAACGGCCTCACCTCCACCTTCACCTACGACGCGCTCAACCGGCTCACCGAGCTCTCCACTCCGCCCGTCGCCGACTACAAATACACGCTGGGCCTGACCGGCAACCGCACCAACGCAACCGAGCAGTCCGGCCGCGCGCTCCAGTGGAGCTACGACAACATCTACCGCCTGACCGGCGAGACCATCGTGGGCGACCCGGCCAACAACGGCGGCGACAACGGCAGCGCGGCCTATACGCTTGACCCGGTGGGCAACCGCACTTCGGCCACCTCCACGCTGAGCGGCATCGATCCCATCGCGGGCAGCTACAACCCCAACGACCAGCTTTCGTCGGAGAGCTACGACGCCAACGGCAACGTCCTCTCCACTGGCGGCATGAGTTACACCTACGACTCCGAGAACCACATGCTCACGGCCTCCGGCAACGGCAAATCGATCTCGATGATCTACGACGCCTTCGGCAACCGCGTGGCCAAAACGGTGAACGGAGTTACCACGCAGTATCTGGTCGAGGACGACGTAAACCCCACCGGCTACCCGCAGGTGGTCGAGGAGCTGACCGGCCTCATCGGATCGGGAGTGGTCGCGCGGCAGTATACCTACGGTCTACAGAGGATCAGCGAGAATCTAAGCCCGGCTGTAACTGGAAACAGCACCTGGACGCCGAGCTTCTATGTCTACGACGGCGGCGGAAACGTAAGGAACCTCACCAGCAGCGCCGGAGCCATAACCGACGAGTACGAGTACGACGCCTACGGCAATTCGTTCACGAAGGTTGGGACGACGCCGAACAATTATCTGTATCGCGGCGAACAATACGACTCCGACCTAGCCCTCTACTACCTCCGCGCCAGATACTACAATCCCGCCACCGGAAGGCTCATGTCCCATGATCCGCTTGACGGTGGTGCCACCAATCCCAAGACTTTGCACAAGTACGTTTATGCAAATGGCGACCCGGTGAATTTGGCCGATCCAACCGGGAGAGCGGCAGCCACGGCTACATGGGGTGGAAGCCCAGTTGAGTACGTGGGGGTGACGGCATTTGTCCTGAACGCAGTTACAACTGTAGCGTCCGTAGTTGCTGTTGCCGAGATTTGCTCACTCTTCAAAGAGGCAAGCGGGACTCTTGCGTTGAATCAGATTGGTCTTGCGGGGAATGGGGACGCAGGCACCATCGAACAGGTAAACCCATGTTGGGTTCAGGCCAAGTTTGATAGATCATCCATCCAAGAGGCGGGCTTCCGTTTCCACCGGGGTTTCCATGAGGCGGAAAAAAACTTGACCTAACTCTTCCTGAGCACCATTTTATCGCTCTTACAAAAAAACCTGAAAATAGAACTTTGTTGCGGAAAATATAGGCATCATAACATTATGCACGATCGTGTGGTGAGATTCTTTGGACCAGGCGTCACCGAAGGATTTCTTCTTTAATTCTTGCCAGTAAGGATCCCCGGTATCGTTGTTGCCAATTCCCCGATTTCGGAAGGATACGCATGCCCTACTCCATGTCTTCAATAGAGTCGCCCCTTGAATTCTCCACATCGCCCTCAGTAGAAGTCGCGTATGCACACACAAATGGCATTGCCTCCAAATCCGCGACCAATCACGACACAACCGACGTATTGGCCCGCGCCCAGGCTGGCGACCACCAGGCCTTCGCCCAGCTTTACTCTATCCACAAGAGGCGCATTTATTCCCTATGTTTGCGCATGGTAGGGAATGTTGCCGAGGCGGAAGATTTGACCCAGGAGGCCTTTCTTCAGTTCCACCGCAAGATCGACACCTTTCGGGGCGATTCAGCACTGTCTACCTGGCTGCACAGATTGGCCATCAACGTTGTGTTGATGCACCTGCGCAAGGGAAGATTGCAGTTGGATTCACTGGATGAAATGATGGAGCCGACTTCTGACCAACGACCTGGACGAAGCTTTGGCGCTCCCGATATCGCTTTGTCCGGGGCCATCGACCGATTGACACTGCAACGCGCCATCAGCGATTTACCGGCGGGCTACCGGCTCGTCTTTGTGCTTCATGATATAGAAGGGTTTGAGCACAACGAAATCGCTTCCCTGCTCGATTGCTCAATCGGCAACAGCAAGTCCCAGTTGCACAAAGCGCGGCTGAAGCTGCGACAGTTTCTGCGCAATCATCCGCACCAGGAGGGACGCAAATGAACAAATCCGACAACAACATGTCCTGTGCAGAATTCCAGGCCCACTTCCCGGAACTGTTTGGAGGCGGAGAAATGATCGGCGATCATCCACATCTTCAGAGGTGCAATCTTTGTCGCGCTCTTTTGGCCGATCTGAACGCCATTGCAGAAGCCGCACGCGAATTGTTCCCTGTTGAGGACCCTCCGCACGCGGATGCTCTTTGGGAACATATCGAATCGGCGATTTCGCATGAGAGTGTTGCATAAGAACGGTAGTGCAGGGAGCCGGGGTTCTCAATGCACACTGTTGCGCGTTGCGATTTTCTTTCGGGCTTTTTTTGCCGTTCCTTGACGCCCACCGGCAATACACTCCTCATGCCGCAATAACGATTGCCTAACTGTCCGGGGGAGAAATCGTGAAGAAAATGCAGAGGAATGTCCGGCAGATAGACGCTGATATATGCTGCGGAAGACAGCGTTCCTATAGGAATGATGCGCAAGCTTCAGCAGGGCCCCCCGGCTCTTGGGAAGTTAAGCGGAGATAGTAACCGATCACCGTCAGGTTGTCCTACAACAGACATTTTCCCGTCGCGGAGAACATTCATTTTTTTAGACCTTACGGGTTGCCCGCGAATCGTCACGATGTACAAGGCGGCACGGCAATGAGCGCGGACTTCCGCGCTCCCAAGCCACCTGCGCTGGCCGTCCTGTCAGGTCCTGCGAAGTCCCATGGCAACAGGCAGTTCACTCCGAAGCATACCTTTAGGATCGATGAACCGCCGACTCGGCGGTTGCCGATTCAAAGCTCTCCGAAATCCGGCGTAAAAGGTCAGTTGGATACACCGGCTTGGTAAGCAGCGTAAATTGGTGGCCAGCGTGCGCCGCGGAGGCCAGCAAGTCGCTGGTAGCGGCTTGTCCGGAAAACAACAAGACCCGGCAATCGGGAAAGATACGTCGCATCTGGATTGCCAGTTCGATGCCGCTCATCCCAGGTAGCACCACGTCGGTGATCAACAGTTCTGGGGGCATCAGGAGCGCGGTTTCAAGCGCCTCCTCTCCATCGTAAACCGGCATTGCAGCGTAACCCTTCAATGACAGGATATGTGAAAGTGTGTCAGCTATTGCAGACTCGTCGTCCACCACCAGGACCACCGGGCGATGCTTCTTTGAACCATTCACTGGCAGGGACTCCGGGATATCCTTGATAGGCATTACGGGGAAATGTGTTCTCGCGGTCATTGAAAATCTACCTCCGATTTGAACGCTAACAGGGTTTTCACAATACGGGTCAACTCTTTTTGATGCGCGTTAAGTATTTGAAATCTGCGATTTATACGCAAATTCAAAGGAGTGGCAGCTTTTCGGGTGAGGAAACTTTGAAAACGGCTTGCCTTTTTTGGAGTTCATTTGTATCCTGTTTACCGGAGGATAGTTTTACGTTAGTTTAACCATACGTTAAGCGCACGATGCTTGATCAAATACAGCTTCCCCTCGGAGGTGAACCAAAGTGGCAACCAGTTCCGACTCGACTTCCGCGCCCATGAGATTTGAATCCGTTCTCCAACTCGACGTCCCCAAAGCGCGGGAAGGGAAGCACAAGCGAATTGTGATGCAGCTACTTAGCGATGTCGAACAGTTGGCGAGCGGGTCGGCGTTGAGAGTTCCCCTTTCGGCTCTGCCGGACACGAAAGAAAATATCCGGGCAGCATTCAACCGGGCCACGCGTCAAAGGGGAATTGAGGTGGCCACATCCAGTGACGAACACCATCTATATATTTGGAAGGTCGAATCCGACGCTCGACACTGATCACAAAGCAATGTTTTCCTGAGCTCGCTGTCGGGCACAAAAATGGATCTCAGCGTGTTTCGTCTGCGCCACCGGTTTTGGGACCGTCGATTTCGTCAAGGCGCGGTGCAGAATCCGGCAGTGGATCCCCATTCTCAATCCATCCTTTCTGCGGCTCCAGGCCCGTAACTTCAGAGCGTAGTGAATACGCTCAAAGTTGTGCCTCTGGATGGGCAACCATCCGAGAGGAATATCGCATCTCACGTTACGCCGATACCCAAATCGCATCCCCAAGACAGACTTCTGATTGAAAGGCCCGCCGAATCATTGCTCGTGCTGTTATAGCTATCCGCGCTGTTTAGAGAGACTTCAAGGAGACGACGATGAAGAGAATCCCACGTGAAGGCGGCATCGCCATCGAGAACCCTTCTGGCGACAATGGCCATGTTGTAGGTGCCCCCGTCGCAACTCATACGGAAAACGTCCCTGCAGCACTCATATCCATTCTGGCCGCATTACAGACCATGCGGGATGGCGACTTCTCGGTTCGGCTTCCCGGCGCCTGGACAGGTTTGGAGGGCAAAATCGCAGACACTTTCAACGACATCATTGCCGCCAACGAACAGATGGCACGTGAGTTGAACCGCTTGGGATTGGCGGTCGGCAAAGAAGGAAGGACGCGTGAGCGGACTCGCTTCCAGCAAATCCGGGGTGCCTGGGGAGAGATGGAAGTCTCGGTAAACACCCTCGTCGAAGATCTCTTGAGGCCGACGACAGAGGTCACTCGCGCGATCGCAGCGGTTGCCCAAGGCAACCTGACGCAAACCGTGAGGCTCGATGTTGACGGGAGACCACTCGAAGGTGAATTCCTGCGCTCCGCAAAGATCGTCAACACCATGATTCAGCAGTTAGGCGTTTTTACTGCCGAGGTAACGCGCGTTGCGCGCGAAGTGGGCACCGACGGAAAGCTGGGTGGGCAGGCGCAGGTTCCCGGTGTCGCCGGCACATGGAAGGACTTGACTGACTCTGTCAACTCGATGGCGAGTAACTTGACCGGACAGGTCCGTAACATTGCGGAAGTCGCAACTGCGGTCGCCAGCGGTGACCTTTCCCGCAAAATCACAGTGGATGTTCGCGGCGAAATTCTCCAACTCAAAGAAGCTATCAACACCATGGTCGATCAGCTGCGATCGTTCGCTTCGGAAGTGACGCGCGTGGCTCGCGAAGTTGGCACAGACGGCAAACTTGGCGGCCAGGCAGTTGTTCCTGGCGTTGCCGGCACATGGAAGGATCTAACCGACTCAGTGAACGCGATGGCGGGTAACTTGACGGCCCAGGTTAGAAACATCGCCGAGGTAACTACGGCCGTGGCCCGCGGCGACCTATCCCGCAAGATCACCGTGGATGTGAAGGGGGAAATTCTTGAATTGAAAGACACCATTAACACCATGGTGGATCAGCTGAATGCCTTTGCCGGTGAAGTAACACGCGTGGCTCGCGAGGTTGGCACAGAAGGCAAATTGGGCGGCCAGGCGCAGGTGCCCGGCGTCGGTGGAACCTGGAAGGACCTCACCGATAACGTCAACTTTATGGCCAGCAATCTCACCGGCCAGGTAAGAAACATCGCTGAAGTCGCTACCGCAATTGCGAATGGGGACTTATCCCGGAAGATCACGGTGGATGTACGCGGCGAGATTCTGCAACTGAAAGAAACCCTGAACACGATGGTCGACCAGCTTAACCGCTTCGCGGGAGAAGTTACGCGGGTGGCACGCGAGGTTGGCACGGAAGGAAGGCTCGGAGGACAAGCGAACGTGCCGGGTGTTGCAGGCACGTGGAAAGATCTCACAGACTCCGTCAACTCGATGGCAGGAAACCTTACCGGCCAGGTCCGTAACATTGCCGAGGTCACAACAGCGGTTGCCCGCGGCGACTTGTCCCGCAAGATCACCGTCGATGTAAAGGGCGAGATTCTGGAACTCAAAAACACCATCAACACGATGGTCGATCAGCTGAATGCATTCGCCGGCGAAGTTACGCGTGTCGCTCGAGAAGTCGGTACCGAGGGAAAGCTCGGTGGCCAGGCCCAGGTTCCGGGTGTCGCGGGTACATGGAAGGATCTTACCGACTCGGTTAACTCGATGGCCAGCAACCTGACCGGCCAGGTAAGAAACATCGCCGAGGTTTCAACTGCCGTGGCGCGCGGCGACCTGTCGCGCAAGATCACGGTCGATGTGCGAGGCGAGATCCTGGAACTAAAGGACACCATCAATACGATGGTCGACCAGTTGCGTGCCTTTGCTTCCGAGGTAACGCGCGTGGCCCGCGAGGTTGGAACGGACGGCAAACTGGGCGGACAGGCACAGGTGCCAGGCATCGCGGGAACGTGGAAGGATCTTACCGACTCGGTGAACTCGATGGCCAGCAACCTGACAGGGCAGGTGCGAAATATCGCGGAAGTCTCGACTGCTATTGCCAGCGGCGATTTATCAAAGAAGATCACGGTGAATGTGAGCGGTGAGATTCTTCTGCTGAAAGAAACCATCAATACGATGGTGGACCAGCTCAATGCTTTTGCCGGCGAAGTAACACGCGTGGCGCGCGAGGTGGGTACTGAGGGCAGGCTGGGCGGACAAGCCAATGTGCCAGGAGTTGCCGGCACGTGGAAGGATTTGACCGACTCAGTGAACTCGATGGCCGGAAACCTGACCGGGCAGGTGAGAAACATCGCAGAAGTCACCACGGCCGTGGCGCGCGGCGACTTATCGCGCAAGATTACGGTCGACGTGAAAGGCGAGATTCTTGAGCTGAAGAACACGATCAATACAATGGTGGACCAACTCAACGCGTTTGCTGGCGAAGTGACGCGCGTCGCGCGCGAGGTCGGGACCGATGGTAAGCTCGGCGGACAGGCCGAGGTGCCTGGCGTGGCGGGCACTTGGAAAGACTTGACAGACAATGTGAATTTCATGGCCAGCAACCTGACAGGTCAGGTGAGAAACATTGCAGAGGTGGCAACCGCAATTGCCAATGGTGATCTGTCGAAGAAGATCACCGTGGACGTGCGCGGAGAGATTCTGCAGCTAAAAGAGACACTGAATACCATGGTTGAGCAGTTGCGCTCATTTGCAGCGGAAGTGACGCGCGTTGCACGCGAAGTGGGTAGCGAAGGCAGGCTCGGCGGTCAAGCGAACGTACCAGGTGTTGCGGGAACCTGGAAGGATCTTACCGACTCAGTGAATGCAATGGCAGGCAATCTGACGGCACAGGTCCGCAACATTGCCGAAGTGACAACCGCCGTGGCCCGCGGCGACTTGTCGCGAAAGATTACGGTGGACGTCAAAGGCGAGATCCTGGAGTTGAAGAACACCATTAACACAATGGTGGACCAACTCAACGCATTTGCAGCCGAAGTTACTCGCGTAGCTCGCGAAGTGGGCACGGAGGGTAAGTTGGGAGGTCAGGCACAGGTGCCAGGAGTTGCGGGAACGTGGAAGGACCTCACCGACAATGTCAATGTGATGGCCGCGAACCTTACCGAGCAGGTGCGTGGAATCGTCAAGGTGGTTACCGCAGTCGCAAATGGCGAACTTACAAAGAAGCTTACAGTGAACGCTAAAGGCGAAGTGGCCGCCCTTGCCGAGACCATTAACAACATGACAAATACGTTGGCAACGTTCGCCGACCAGGTAACGACAGTGGCGCGCGAAGTTGGCGTGGAAGGCCGACTTGGCGGACAAGCGAATGTTCCTGGAGCCTCAGGCACCTGGAAGGATTTGACCGGCAATGTGAATCTGTTGGCCGACAATCTGACTAACCAGGTGCGCGCGATAGCGGAAGTCGCAACGGCTGTAACCAAGGGCGATTTAACCCGCTCCATCCAGGTGGAAGCCAGCGGCGAAGTTGCGGACCTGAAAGACAACATCAATACGATGATCGACAACCTGAGGCTCACGACGGACCGCAACACGGAGCAGGATTGGTTGAAGACGAACCTGGCCAGATTTACCGCGATGCTTCAAGGGCAACGGGAACTCACTACTGTCGGCCGGATGTTGCTCTCCGAGCTCGCCCCACTGGTGAATGCACAGCAGGGCGTTCTCTACCAGATGGAATCTGAGGAGTCGGATAGCATGGTGCTGTTGTCAGCCTACGCAAGCACAGACGATGGCCATCTGGAGACGATTCATGTTGGGGAGGGGCTCATTGGACAGTGCGCAGCCGAGAAGCGGCGCATGCTGATCACCGACTTGCCCCGCCATAGCGTTCCAATCAGATCGGGCTTGTTCGAGGCTATCCCGCGAAATGTAATCGTATTGCCGGTGCTGTTTGAAGACCGGGTGAAGGCGGTGATCGAGTTAGCCACCTTGAGCACCTTTACTGCCTCCCACCTGGCGTTCCTTGAGCAGCTTACGTCCAGCATCGGTATCGTCTTGAACAGCATTGAAGCAACCATGCAAACGGAAGGTCTGCTCAAGCAGTCTCAACAGTTGGCAACCGAATTGCAAACGCAGCAAAAGGAATTGCAACAGACAAACGAACAATTGGCACAGAAGGCACAACAGCTTGCCGAGCAGAATGCCGAAGTGGAACGCAAGAACCAGGAGATCGAACAAGCACGCGGGGCGCTGGAAGAGAAGGCCAAGGAACTCGCTCTGACTTCAAAGTATAAATCTGAATTTCTTGCGAATATGTCGCATGAATTGCGCACGCCTCTCAACAGCATCCTCGTTCTTGGCCAGCAATTGGCCGAGAATCCCGATGGCAATCTGAGCGGCAAGCAGGTCGAGTTTGCACGCACCATTCACGGCGCGGGGACCGATCTGCTCAACCTGATAAGCGATATTCTCGACCTGTCGAAGATTGAATCCGGTACAGTATCGGTAGATGCCGAAGAGGTGTTTTTCAATAGCCTGATAGAAATGGTAGCGAGGCCATTCAGGCACGAAGCCGACAATCGGAAACTCTCATTTGAAATCATTACGGATCCGCGCCTGACGCGGAGCCTTGTCACGGATTCGAAACGCTTGCAGCAAGTGCTCAAGAACTTGTTGTCGAATGCATTCAAATTCACCGAGCAAGGCAAAGTGCAGCTCTCAGTTGTAGTCGCCAACGGAGGCTGGGCACCGAATCATCCAATTCTGAATGCGAGCGGAACAGTAGTCGCATTCTCTGTTACAGACACCGGAATCGGCATTCCCCTGGATAAGCAGCGAATAATCTTTGAGGCATTCCAGCAAGCCGATGCAGGCACAAGCCGTAAATTCGGAGGCACGGGCCTTGGGCTGGCAATCAGTCGCGAGTTAGCAAGCTTGCTGGGCGGAGAAATCCAACTCAACAGTACGCCGAGACAAGGCAGTACATTTACGTTGTATCTGCCTCAAACGTATGTCGGGCCTGCAACTGCCTCAAACCTTGCACGCAGCGAGAGCCACCCCCGGCCTGTCTTGTTTCTCCCAGTCTCAAGCGCCAGTGTGGCTGAACATCATCCAGAGCGGATCGACGACGATCGCAGCGAGTTGGTCGCTGGTGACGAAGTACTGCTGATCGTCGAAGACGATGTGCACTATGCGCGTTTGATTTGCGACCTTTCCAGGGACAAGGGATTCAAGGTTCTTTATGCGGCTACAGGCACCGAGGCCCTTGCGCTTGCCAGGGAGTTCAGTCCATCGGCCATTTCACTCGATGTTTTCTTGCCCGACATGTTGGGCTGGACGGTGCTCAACCATCTAAAGCAGGATCCGAGCACCCGGCACATTCCTGTTCAGATGCTTACGTCTGACGAAGACTGGCACCATGGCCTGTCGCGCGGAGCGTTCGCATTTGTAACTAAGCCGACAACGACGGAAGGACTCAATGCGGCCATTACGCGGATCAAGGCCTTCGCCACCCCGCGCCGCAAGAGACTCCTGGTGGTGGAAGACGAAAGGGCACAGCAAGTCAGCATTGAAGCGCTGCTTGGATACGATGACATCGACGTAGACTTCGCCGATACCGGCATGGACGCACTGGAGGCAGTCACGAATGAAGCATACGACTGCCTGGTCCTCGATTTGCGGCTGCCTGACATGAGCGGCTTCGAAGTTCTGGAACGCCTGCGCGATACACCTTCGTTAAGCGAGTTGCCGGTAGTAGTCTTTACCGGGAAAGACCTTTCCCCTGAGGAGGACAGCAGGCTTCATTTGCTCGCTCGAAGTGTAATTGTCAAGGATGTTGAGTCTCCGGAGCGGTTACTCGATGAAACCGCGCTATTCCTTCACCGAGTGGTCGCCGATTTGCCTCTTGAAAAGCAGAGCATGCTCGACCGGTTGCACCGCTCCGATGAAGCGCTGGTGGGCAAACAGGTACTGATTGTCGATGACGATGTACGTAATATCTTCGCGCTCAGCAGCGTTCTCGAGCGGCGCGGCATGACTGTGTTGACAGCAGGAACGGGGCGCGAGGCTATAGAAACCATCGAAAAGACACCGGAACTCGGTATCGTGCTGATGGACATCATGATGCCAGAAATGGATGGTTACGAAACGATGCAGGTGATCCGGCAGAATTCTCGGTTCCAACGGCTGCCGATCATTGCGCTGACGGCGAAAGCCATGAAAGGGGATCGCGAAAAGTGTCTGGAGGCTGGGGCGTCCGAGTATCTGGCAAAACCGGTGAATACAGAGCAACTCTTGTCCGCGTTGCGCATGTGGCTTCACCGGTAAGAGAAAGACTTTAGCCTTTTGAGACTCGCGCACGCATTCCATCCAGATTGGAGAAAGGTCGAGAGAACCATGAGCGACACGCATACGGTAAACATCCTGATGGTCGACGACCAACCGGCTAAGCTCCTTAGCTACGAGGCGATCCTCGCGAATCTGGATGCTCACCTTATAAAGGCTCGGTCGGGACGAGAGGGGTTGGAGTTACTTCTCAAACACGATGTTGCTGTGGTGTTACTCGATGTAAGTATGCCTGAGATCAGCGGATTCGAAATGGCGGATATGATGCGCCAGCATCCGCGCTTTCAAAAGACAGCGATTCTCTTCATTTCGGCAGTGCGCATGAGCGATCTGGACAGGATCAAAGGCTATCAGAGCGGTGCTGTAGACTACATCTCTGTCCCCGTGGTTCCTGATGTGTTGCGGGCGAAAGTATCAGTATTTGTTGAGCTGCATCGCAAGACCAGAGAACTTGAGAACTTGAACCGTGAACTGGAGTCTCGTGTCGAGCAAAGGACCCGCCAATTGCAGGAGAGCGAGAACCTCCTTCGCGAGCGCGCCGACTTGTTAGAGTTGGCGTCCGAAGCGATTCTGGTGAGAGATCTTTCGGGAGTGCTGACCTATTGGAATGCGGGAGCTGAAGCTTTGTATGGCTGGGAGCGCAGCGAAGTCTTGGGCAATCCTGTTCACGAAATTCTGGGCACAGAGTTTCCGGTGGAGGTGACAAGCAGCGAATCGACGCTCATTCACCGCGGGAGATGGGATGGCAATCTCGTACAGAGAACACGAGATGGTCGGGAACTCATCGTTGCAAGCCGCCAGGTATTCAAAAAGGAAGTCGGGTCTATCCTTGAAATTAACCGCGACATTACCGCGCAAATACGCGCTGAAGAGGCTTTGCGCCAAACCGAACGACTGGCAGCCATGGGCCGTGTTGCCGGCATCATTGCCCACGAGATTAATAATCCTCTGGAAGCAATTACGAACGCATTTTACCTTTTGCGAAATCACCCCTCCCTGGATGAAGAGGCGCGCTACTATGCTCAATTGGGAGAGGCGGAACTTGCAAGGGTGGGGCATATTACCAAGCAGACACTAGGTTTTTACCGGGAGTCTCAACATCCCGTGAACGTGCCGATCGCCGAGATTCTAGATGATGTGCTCCAACTACAAGGCCGTCAGTTGCAGATGAGTCGAATCACGCTCGATAAGAAGTACTTCACCAATGGAGAGATCCGTGGTTTTCCAGTTGAGCTGCGACAAGTGTTCTTGAACCTCATCGGCAATGCGATTCAGGCGATGCCATATGGGGGACATTTGCGTATTTGCATGGGGACACGATGGAACGAGGCGAACGGGCGGACAGATTTGTGCATTTCTGTTTGCGACACGGGGGTGGGCATCAGACCTGAACATGCCAAGCACCTCTTCGAGCCATTCTTTACTACCAAGTCTACGAAGGGCACAGGGTTAGGACTATGGATCAGCAAAGGCATCATTCAGAAGTATGATGGGAACATTCAATTTCGAAGCATTATCTTCAAAGGTAAACATATAACCTCGTTTCGCGTGATTCTCCCTGGGGTCGCCCCTGCTTCGAAGGGCCTTGAATCTAACCATCATGCAGTTGGCGACGAGGCAGCGAGAGCTTCACTTGGACATGCATAAACCATTCATCCTCTGCGTTGACGATGAGGAGCTTTCGCTTAGGCTGCGAAAGCTTGTCCTCGAAAAGCAGGGGTATCAGGTTGTAACCTCCCGATCGTCTCTGGAAGCGATGCGAGTTCTTGCCGGCCATCCTGTGGATATGATTCTCACCGATCAGGTAATGGCGGGAGGGACGGGTCCTGAGCTGGCACAGTTCATCAAGAAGAACTGGCCTGACCTGCCGGTAATCCTGATATCGGGTATGATTGAAGTCCCGCCCGATGCCATGCATGCTGATGTGTTTATCAGCAAAGTTGAGGGGCCACCGGCATTGTGCGCTATGATCTCGGCGCTCTTGCCGGCACGATGGTCTTCATTTGGCCAGGTTGCGATGTCATCCCCACGTTGCGTTGGAGATCACAAACGCCTGAAACGCAAACCAACAAGCAACTATAACTTCTTCCAGGATGAGGGCGTTCAATCCGAAGGACTCGACGTTCATTGTGAATTGTTCCGATCGGGCTTTCCTCGATCATGGTTTTACCTCAGACATCGGGGCCCTGAATATTGGACTATCGCGTTTCGATCCCAAGGGCGCTAAGGCTTTGTACGATGCGGTGGCCGCCTCGGCGGTTGAGTTAGCCAGTCACGGAAAACTCCCAAAGCAAGTGCTACCGGTTATTACCGGCGGAGCGGATCATACATCGCACCTCGAGCGGGCACAAACCCTCCGCTGAGTTCAGAATCTGGGAGCGCCGGTCGTCTATACCATTGGACTGCTTTTCGGAGCCGACAGGGGCGAATCGGAGCAGGCCAGACCGGCACTCGAGGGGCTGTCTGAGGAGACAGTCGGCATCGCATACTTTCCTGCTTCGCTGCAAGATCTGAATAACATCGCAGCGGAGGTCGCTCGCGATATTCGAGCCCAGTACACCATATGCTATTGGTTCAGCAAGCCTGCAGGCGTGGGAGGATACCGGGCTCGGCGCGCCGAAGCGAAAGCACCCAAGCACGGCAAGCTGACGGTGAGGACACGAAGAGGTTACTATGCCAAGAAACCGACGCCGCAACGTACACAAGCCGATCAGGCGATTAGTGAGTGAGCGCTCGATCAAGTGCTCCGAAATGTTGCCCGATATGCTAAGGGTTATGCTCATTGTTTTCGCAAGTGGTATCCAATCGGCATTGATCAAATAAGGAGGAACCGCGAAGGGTTACTTTTTTCGAGAACAACGAACCTGAATTAATGCAGGTGGAAATCCAAATCGATGACAATCTGCACCGCAACTGGATGTCCCTGGTACATGGCCGGCCGGAACCTGTATTGCTTTACAGCTTCAATGGCCTTCTCGTCCAATCCCATTCCAAGATGATTAACCAGGCGGACGTTTTGCGGATTCCCTTCCGAATCGACAATCAGCTGGACCGAGACATTGCCCTGATAATTCGCCCGGCGCGCGTCATCGGTGAATTCCGGCTCGACAGAATGGAGGACCTGCGGTGCGCTCACACCTCCGCCAACACTCATCAGGCCGCCACCGTAGCCCCCGCCGCTGCCCGGGCCCGCTCCGATGCCACGGCCCGCGCCTATGCCGCCGCCAAGACCCTGACCGAATCCTGAGCCGCTCCCTTTACCCTGCGAAGCCAAAGCGATCTGGAGCGACTGGGTCATTCCGAGATTAGGCAGGGCGTTGTTGTCCGGCATCTTTACCGCCTCGACGGGCTCAACGCTCAGCTTTGGCCGATTGATCCTGAGGATCTGAGGCTGCGTAATCTGCATCTTCGCAACTTCCGGAAGGCGCCCTTTCGTGGGCATTGGAACCTGATGGGCACCTCCGCCTCCGCCTCCCCCCTGTACCTTGGCCACCGGTAGGGCAATTGGAGGATCGGTTAGTTTAAAGTCCACTGGAGTTACAACTGCGGCGGGCTGAAGCGTCGTGCGAACGGTCATTGCCAGCGAAAGAATCAGTGTGATTGCGACAACATGGACAGCGAATGAAATCGCGCTCGATGCTTTGTCACGGTTGACTGCTAGCGGATCGACCGTGAATATAGGCCTAGCGGCCGGCATCGTCGGCGCTGGTTGATTCGAGGCATATCCCGCAGGCGTATGTGCCCCCATGGGTGGCCATGCGGAAACTCCGGCGTCTTGCATCATGTAGCTGGAATCTCTGGGAGTCAGAGCACCGCCGGCGATCGATTTGGCACTCGTCGTTGCGAAATTGTCCATATTGATTTTTGCCGGATGCGTAGAACCCGGCTTCCCCCTTCTGGTTGACCACTGGTTAGCTAACAACTGAAGCTATCCACTCCCCCGGCTTCATACACAAATCTCAGGAATTGAAACTACTATCCTTACCAAATCCCTTTGTCGCTTCCAGTAATTCTTTGCCCAACCAGAGCCGCAGTGGCAAGACACGGCAATAAGCTGAGACGCGCGCCGTTTTTCAACTCCAGCTTTTGTAGTACGCAGGCAAGTTGTTTCCCGTAAAGCCCGACCGATTGCGGCATGATCGGAACGCGCAGGAATTCGCGGGAGTAATAAACCTCATCTCCGCCGAAGTGGGCTGCGGCATGCACGAAGAGCGGTAAGTCAAGCCCAAGGCCCCTGTACTTGCTCACATAGTCCGACACAATCACAAGATAAGTTGCAACTCCCTCCCAAATGCCGGCTTTCTTCGCGGAAGCGCGTAGATCCAGGAAATCAATGCCGCCCATCTCAACGAGCGCGGCTGAATCAACGATGTCGCATAGGCGAAAGTAGAAATGGCGGTACATGCGCTGCAGCGTGGAAATTATCACCCGGTCTGGTACCGACGGAACTCGAAAGGCCCGATCGCCGATCATGATACGGCGCGAGCGCTTCACGAGTTGAGAAGCGATTGCGACCTGTTCGCCGGTTTGCCCCAGGCGGCCGATGTGAATCTCAACGGCCTCAGAAAGTCCGGGCATAAGAAAGCTCCATTTGCCGGCAAGGCGGTCTCCCCAGCTTCGTGAACCAATGTGGGCATTGAAACGACGCACCATGAATTTCGATATCACTTCGGCGTTGGCATTCGTGTACAAGTCGAGATCGCTCCCAAGATCGGGCCAGTGATCGAGCGATTTGATTACCATAACGTCATGCATTTCGTCTTCCAATGCGCTGCAAATCGCTTCAAGACAAGTGAGGACGTTGGTAACGCGCGCCCGCTCGCTTGCAAGGGCCAATTGCGCCCACGCGGCGCGAGTATCGTCTTTTTCCCCGTGCATTATTGCGAGGAACACTTCCATCCCGCGCACTACCACGTGGTTCGAGCTGGCAAGCCTTAGAAGATCATCGAACTCGCTACGGCTGATGTTTCGCACGTCCGACCTTAGCTTCGCCATCTTCGACGAAGATGACTGACCGTCATCCTGTGGCGTCAGCAGGAGGCAAGACAGAAGATTCATCGATTGATACAGCGGTGTCTTTGGCATGGGCTTGATCATGTCGGAGTGACTCCTCTTGGAGTTATTGAAGTTGGGGCACAGACGGTGCATCTAAAGGCGGAACATCCGCGGGCGAATGCGTTTCCGACGGCGGGGTGCCATCTCCACTTGCCGCACCGCCTCGAGGTGTCAGTTCGATCAGGCCATTTGTCCTGTGACGCTCCTGGCTGTATCTGTCAAGTTCGCCATCGACATCGTGGTTGCTTGCTGTGGCAACAGTAACGAGACTCTTACCCTCGGCGACTTGCCGGGTCGCAAGTCCAATGCGGGCGCCCGCATCGCCGGCCTTCCGAGCTTTGTCATAGAAAAACTGCGCAGTCTCCAGATCGCCATCCATCTCCGCAACGTATCCGCGGTTGTTCAAGGAAAACGCGCTGAACGGATCAAGAGAGTAAGCATGAAGAAAGTCCTGTTTTGCCGCCTGCCAGTTGTTTTCATTCGCAGCGGAAACTCCGCGCGCCGTGAGCATCGCGGCATTTGCCTCTCCACTGTTGATCTTCCTCATTCGCTCGTCCAGCCGCATTGCACTTGCCGCTGCCATGACACTGATTTGCCTTCCCCTCCATTCGCGCTCAAGCGTCACAATAACCGGTTCAGAAGTGTTCATTGCGGCGACCGCTTCGTAGGCCTTCAAGGCGTTATCGTAATCCCCAATAGCTTCGTAAGCTACCCCGAGATTATTGAGTGTGAAGGGATTCTGCGGATCGGCGGCCTGTGCCTTGCGCAGAAGAGCTTCAGCCTCAATGCCTCGATTCTGCGACAGAAGATTCATGGCGTCCACATTCATCCAGTTCGCTCGCATGGGGCCGTCTTGAAGGTTCTGGAAGGCGCATTGCATCGGCTTTCCCTCTAACTGCTTCGCATCGCTCCGATCGATGCTTGCGTTCGAGCCTTGCAATGAGGCCAGGTGGTAAAACGTCTCGGCCTGCTCCAACTTCCCTTGTAGTTCAGAAATATAGCCCAGGTTGTTCAGTGTGAAAGGATCGGCGGGGTCGTACAGATATGCTTTGTAGAAGAACGTCGCTGCTCTTTCATATTGATGATTCTTTACAGCATCGACACCTTCGCGATTCAGGCGCTGAACAGGCGTTAACTCACTGTGTCTGGGAATCGTGATTCTCAATATGTCTCCTGCCCAGGAGTTAGGACCAGCGGCCACAAGGACCGCGATGAGTGCAAATAGTTTGAGTGGCGTCATCACGATTACATTCCTTTTGCGGCTCTGCTCACACTCGCACATTCATTTGGATGCGTAACTCTAAACTGCGTTGCCAGCCTGAACCTTGTTTCCTTTTTCAGAATTCGGATCTGGTTGATCCATCTCGCCATTCGTCAGGTGCTTTATAGTTGTCGGATGAGTCCATCCGAATCGTGCAAACCCGTTATTGGAACGAGGGACTTTTCTTTCCTGATCGATGCATGTTCTGAAATCTGCGTCATCTGTTTCTTGAGTTGACATTGCAGACTGCAAGGCCCAGTCAGACAAACTCTTGCCGAAAGCGCGGTGCCAGTGGCGCCACCGCCCGGGAAGACCTGCTGATTGTCGTATCGCTTTCTTGCAGTTATGTAGCTTAAACCAACGAAGATAATTTCTAACAACACTCCCGATCGTCATCTCAACGCCCGCTGCAAAGTTGTGTTCAGCCATCTGGCGCTGCAACTCTGGAGAGCTGAGAATGGCAATGAATTGCTCTGCCATGTCGTTCGAATCGCCCTTTGCATAGAAGCGAACATTCATGCCCTCACCGGCCGCCATTTCTTTAAAATCGTCGATGTCGGCGCACACGATCGGTACTCCAAACTCACATGCCTGATGTGCTGGACCGCTCGATCCAGTGGCCGAGTCGTAAGGCAACACAAGGACTGACGTGGTCTGAAATAGTTCAGGAATGGCTTCTTCAGGAACGTATCCGCGGAATTCGACTGGAAGCCCTCGAGGCTGAGCATCGCGTATCGATTCCCAATAGCCGGCTTTGGTGTGGTGATTGGCGCCGGCAACAATTAACCGCGCGTTTGGAACCTTCTCCAGCACCTTTGGAAAGGCGCTCATCAACGTCTCCAGGCGCTTGTAGGTTCCCCAGTGTCCTATCGCCAGGATGCGCAGATCCGGATTATTACGCCGGCTGAAATCCGGCGGGCTCGGAGTGGACGCGAAAGTACCATGTGTACCGAGCAACACGTTCCGCGCGGAATACTTCGCGACCAAGGTCCTGCGGTAGTGGGGAAGAAGAACAGAAACTGAATCAGCCTTCAATAGCGCTTTGGTCGCGAGATCGCTTCCCAGTCGAAAGAGCTTCTCCCGCTGGACTCCAGCAGCGGCGAAGTCAACATGCTCGCTGATGTGGTGCAGCGTAATATGAGTGAAGAAACCCAGGGCTCGAGTCAATGCAGGGACGGAGAGGCCGGCGAATGCGGCGACGGGATTTGCAGGCGTTGCAAAGCTGGAGAAAATAAGGTTGTACCATACAACGTCGGGCTTCAAATGCCGGATGGTGTTTAGAAGACGTACCGGAGTTAGAAGACTGCCGAACTTCCAGCAGCGGATCACGTTGAAGCCAGGCAACTCCGCCTGTTGATGGCCTTTCAGCCTGTCACCGTTCTCGTCGGTTGCAAAATCATACTCGGTCAATTCGTCGGCAAGAACCGTCAACTCCACATCGGGATGGCGCCTAAGCTCGCGCGCAATGTGAAACGCGTATTCATTCAACTGCCGTCCACTGGGAGGAAATGTTGCTACCAAACAAAGCTTCATCGGAGTCCGCCTTCAAAATAGACTTATGTGCACGTAGGGTCGGAACTGTTGACTGTGGCCTCCCGCAAAGTTGAAGAAGGACTCCTGTTGTACTCCCGCAGAGAATCGAATGGGATACTCAAGAACAACTGCGCCCGAGTCGTCATTGAACTTGCGGTGAAACGGTCTTGAATAGGAAACGGAAAAGCCACTCTGGATTGCGTCGTAGGCATGGAAGCTCCTGGTGTTGGAATAGGCCGACGATACTTGCAGATCCCATCTGGGGTTGGGCGTGAAATCGACTGTTTCAGCCGAACGCAGGTTCTGTGCAATTCCGGAGTTTGCGCCTACCACCCGCCAAGCCCGCAGGTCTTCCACCACAGCTTTCACATTGAGCCGTTCCTCGAAGCGCCGCTCGAATCCGATATAAGAAGAAGTCAGATAGCTTTCAAAATGCACCGGCGAGAACTGCTGATCGCTGGATCCCCAACCGGTTACGAATGCAGTCCTTCCCCAAGGCGCGCCGACGCGGAAATCAATACCACCACTAAGGGCCTGTGAATGAAGGCTGCTCTGTGTGAATGGCCCCGACTCTCTGACGGCATATCCGCTTACCGAAACCGCGTTGAAGAATGAACTTGAGGACATATAGGTGAACACGCGAAACAGGTTCTGGTTCATTGCAAAGGGAGACTCGGAATCGCGCCGTACCGTCGCTTGAATGCCGCTATTAAATGTTAGGACATTTGCTCCGATATTGATCGTCGGATTCACTCCGACATTGAATACGTAATCGGTTGTATCGCGGTTGACAATTGAATTGGTGCTGGGCACGGAGATTTGGCCCTCGGCATTGCGCACCTGGAAGAAGCCCGTTGTGGTTGGCAAATGGCCAAGATGCAAATGGTATGCGTTGGTCAGTTGCGTCTCAAGCGAGGAACGCGGCGGTGGAAGCATAGCCGTGTCGGAACTCAGCACTGGAAAAGATGCGTCGAGCTTCGCGTCCAGAACATACACTGTCGAGTCCTCGAAGACAGGGGCTACCGAGAAGTCGGAAAGCAAACTCACCATGGGAGTGATTCTTATCCCTTCGCCCGCTCCCGCCTGAAGAAGGGCCTGTTCCGCGGTCTGGTCTTCAGCTTCAGCGTTGGATGCCTGGGCAAAAGAAGTAAGCGCCTGCGCGTCGTGATGTTGCTGTCGAAGGACATTGGCCTGTGCCAGCAAATATTGGTAATTGGGCATATCGTCTGCCACGGCGCTTACCGCCGCTAGCTCAGCCTGAGCTCTTGTGGTGTCTCCAAGCGCGAGATAGTTATTGGCCAGTCCAATCCGCACTTCGGCGTCCGGAGCGCCAACCGCCTTGGCGCGTTGGAGGTACATCTGGGAAAGTGAGTAATCGTGCATAGAACGAAACACATCCGCCGCCGCGATAAGCTGGCTGCCGCTTGGTGGCGCGGAATCGCCTGCCTCGCCTTCCATCTGGGCCAACGCAATCTGTCTCTCCGCGTCATCCGAGTGGCCCTCTTCCGCCATGAGCTGGGCAATGGCCAAACGAACGCCAACACGATCGCTGCCAGGCGCTGCAAGCGCCTTTCGAAAGCGTTCCATGGCACCCGCGTGGTCTCCTAGAGTGCTCAGCGCCTCCCCGGTTGAGATGTATATTTCACTTTGCGTCCCTTCTGTACTATTGGTGGGAGCCGCATCGGAACTGGCGTTTCGCTCAGCCGACTGCACGTTTCGCAACGTCAGTTCGCGATCGCCAAGATTTGCGTAAGAGAGTGCGAGCAATGCATAGACAGCCGCACTGTTGGGGGAGTCTTTCACTGCGGTGTGAAGTTCAGCAATTGCGTCGTGGTAATGCCGCTCAGCGAATAAGGTATTTCCCAGCCCGAGGTGCAGCGCGCCGTCTTCGGGCGTGAATTTCAACGCCGCCCTATACTCACCGGCTGCTTTGATCAGCATGTCTTGCCTTCCATAGGCAGTTGCGCGAATCACGTGGACTTCCTTCGAATCGCCCAGTGCCCGTTCTGCCAGTCCTGCTTCTCGCAGGGCACTCTGTGACTTATGTAGATTAAGGTCGGCATAAGCGAGCCCCAGATGCGCCTCGCCATTGTCAGGCTCTCTTTTCAAAGCGGATTCGAAGTCGCTAGCGGCCGCTGGCGCTTGGTGAAGATCGTTCAACATGTAGCCTCGGTTTACGTATGCCGTAACCACTTCAGGATCCCGTTCAAGCGCCTCGGTGAAGTCCTGCCGAGCCAACTCGCTTTGCCCCCGATGTTTGTGAACATAGCCTTCAAGCAACGGTATGTCAGGCTCTTTCGGAAAGATGGTGAGATACTCTGAAGTCAGGCTTAGCAGCTCATAGTACCTTTCCAGATGGAGCAAGTCGTAACCAAGATACACAACCACGTCCCTGTCCCGGGGCAGCACCTTAATTGCTTCGCTGCCGATTTCTGCGGATCCGCGATAGTCGCCCTTGAAGCTTAAATACCTTTCCTTCTCGCGCAGGAGTTGTGGCTCTTTCTCCATTTCGCCTGTCACGCGGCTCAACCACGTCCCAGCCAGGCTCAGGTTGTGCGCTTCGATTGCGGCATTCATTCCACCCGCAATAATCAAAGGCTTCCGCGGAGCCAGTGCGAAAGCTCTCGTGTAAGAATTCTCAGCTTTTGTGAATTCATGACGGGCGGTGTAGAAGTCACCAAGCGCAAGGTAAGGTATATATATTGAGGGATCTGCTGCAGCCAAGCGCAGAAAGTACTTTTCAGCATCTTGATCGCGTCCGACCGCGCGCGAAGCATAACCTAGAGAAGTAAGCGCAAATCGGTTGACTGGATCGACCGAGAGAATCTGCTTATACACATCGATTGCATCCTCGGTGCTGCCAAGTTTCATCAGGATGTCTCCATCGAGTTGCAAATCATCGCAGTCATGCGCGTTGATTACAAGCGCTGCTTTGATGTCGTCGAGTGCGGCTTCAGGGCTTCCCGCATTCATCCTGATCAGTGCTCTCATACGAAGAAACTGCGCTCTGTGTGAATTCTGATCGCTTATCTCGTTGATTTCCGCTTGTGCCGTATCCAGTTCTCGATGAGCAGAACTCTCGTTCCCAAGATCTTTGTAGACCTCCATAAGGTCCATATGCAGCTGGATGCCATAGAGCGGCCCTTCAAGTGGTCTTGCTGGCAAGTTCGTGATTGCCGTGCTGTATTCGCGAACGGAGTCCGAGTCACGCTCCTGGAGTTTGGCAATCTCTCCGCGGATTGCGTGCAACCTGTAATTGTCGGCATCAACTTCTGACGCGCGCTGAAGAAATGGAGTAGCCTTCTCGATTGCACTTGCAGCAACCTCGGCCTGCGCCGCGGAGAGTTGCAGACCCAGATCCTTCGGAACCGCGTTGGCTGCCAGCGCGTAAGTCCTGGCTGAATCATCCAGCCTGCCGTCGAGTTGATAGGTATAAGCGAGCTCAGCTGTAATATCCGGCCGCGGGCCGCGAATCGACTTGAGTGCGGCAATCGCTTCTTGGTAGTTCCCATTCTGCCTGTAATATCCGGCCATCGATCGTTCTACGTCCGGGCTGCCGGGCGCGTGCCGTTTGGCTAACTCGAGATAGTTATTTGCCTGATCCATGTGCTTGAGATGCTGGTAGCAGATTCCCATCAGCAACTCCGGCCGAGCGTCAGGTGTAAGCCGTTCCGCTCTGCCGAGCCACTCGATTGCACTCGCGTAGTCACCCGACTTCATGGTTAGCTCCCCAAGCAATACCAGTTCGTCTCTACGCCTGGGATCGGAAGCAACTACTTGTTTGAGAAGCCGCTCCGCGTCGTCGTTACGGCCCATCACACCAAACGTCTGCGCGAGACCGGACATGCCCTCAATAGACGAAATATGAAGCTGAAGACCGCGTTGGTATGCGTCCACCGAATCCTGGTACTTCCCATCAAGCCGCGCCGCGTACCCAAGCAAGAACCATAACTGCGGATCGTTCGGCGCGGCTTGGGCCGCGCGTTTCGCATAGTTAAATGCGATCGCGCGATCGCCGCGTTGCAATGCCAATTCGGCGCCACGAGCGAGGCGGGCATTCTCAATGTTCGATCCCCAACCTAAAGATTGGCTCGGGGACTGTGTTTGATCCATTTGCGCATGTGGGCTCTTTGCGGCGTCTGGCTCCACGGTGTACACCTGCGCGTAGGCACCGCAAGATACGGCCACAACGATGGCCATCAGTCCACTCTTCAGGAAGTCGCGTCGAGCAATCACAGTATTCACCAGCGCAACAAATGCGTTAGCGATATTGGATACGAAAAGCGCATTTAGTGTTGTCTGTGGCACTCATTTGTTCTTCTTGCAGATGCAACATGGGATGTTAGGATCAGAAGGCAACCTTCACCCTCAAACTGTGAATCCTATTGTGTGCGCATTGACGCGCCACGTTGGACGACTGTCTCTTTCCAGAGTCTGGAGCGGATCACGTTATTCAAATAAGCAACCACTGAACATGTTTGAGAATCCAACGAATCTTTTGAGAGGCAATTGTGCAAAGACCTAGAGCGCTCGTTCTGTTACCGCAGCCCGTACCAATGTGCGTCATTGTGATGACGGCTGTCGTGATCCATCTGCCGCTGCTTTTCATGAAGTTGCCGTTGAAGTCATACGACGCAAACTTTCAGATATTCTTCGCTGCCCACTATGTTCATCACTGGTTCGATCCATGGAATGGGAAATGGTACGCAGGGTTTTCGCAGACCACGTATCCCCCTCTACCGCAACAGTGGGTCGCCCTGGTGTCCCGGGTCCTTGGCCTTGACTTGGCGTATATGGCGGTGCAACTTGCTGCTATCTTGCTTTTGGCGGTGGGAGTTTATCGGTTTGCGGTGCTTTGGGTTAGCCAGCGCTCCGCATCCCTCGCAGCTCTGGCAAGCGTCTTCCTGGGTTCCGAGAGCTTCCTCGTGTATTCCGCGGGACAGCTAGGAACTACCTGCGCCGCGCCAATTTACTTGAACGCACTGCCATTTCTATTTGAGTGGGTTCGACATGGCAAGTGGCGATCCTTTCTTAAAGGCGCCTTGCTTTTCACTGCAGCGGCAACTGCTCATCATGCGACGCTCCTGTTTGGTTCGCTCTTTTTCGCAGTACCAATCCTCGTGCTCGCTTTCCTTGACCGCGTAAAGGGAGAGCAAGTCTCCACGCCGTCCTTTTTAATGCGTACCTTTGCATTCGCCGTGGTTGTGGGTGCTCTAATCGCAATTGTCCTTCTTCCGTTCTGGATTGCATTGATTCATTACCCCGTAACGCAGACTCCGATCCCACACCCCAGCCGGGCAAACTTTATTCTTAGTCCTCAATGGGGTCTCAACTACTTCATCGTGCCCTATGGCGCGTTGATTCTGGCACTTCCGTTCATCTTCATCCGAGGCTCAATGGTCGTCCGGCTTCGCCCGTTGCTGCTTGGCTTTTGGTTGGCGTTTCTCGTTGGACTCGGGGGAACAACACCGGTTGGGCATCTTCTATTGGGACGAGCCTTCGACGTACTTACCATGGAGCGATTTACTTACTGGGCAACGTTGCTTGCTTTGCCGTTCGTTGGGCTTCTGATCGCGGAACTCGGCGATCGATATCAATCGACAGCAATAGTTGGAGTGACGCTTGCGGCAGCTTTCAGTTGTGCACTTGCAGTGGCCTGGGCAACCTATAAGCCCGCGGATGCCGAGGAATTCAACGTGGACTCCGTCGCCTCGTGGCTCAATCGCGATGGTCACGACCAGTACAGGTACGTCACCCTTGGATTTGGGAATAAGATTTCGCGATTGGCTATGAAAACAAACGCCGGCAGCGTCGATGGAGAATGGAACTCAGGCCGAATGCTTCCTGAACTGACTAGCTACGGTGCGGGCGCACTGACAAGTGCAAAGTATTTCGGCCAGCCTGGCCTTGACGCACTTCGAGCAATGCTCACGCACGCTGACCATTACGGCCTCAAATGGGTGTTTGTCCGCGATCACTACTACGATCCCCTTCTGTCTTTTGCGGGCTGGCGCCCGGTAGACAGTCTTGAAAACAAGACCATTACCGTCTGGAACAAAGACGGAGTGCCTCCCGCTCTGCCGATCAATGCGCCTCAGATGCCTCCTCACTGGCAAGGCATGATGTGGGGCATCCTTCCATTCGGCAGTAGCCTCCTCGCAATCCTGGTAATTCTTATTCCAGAGAAGAAACCGTACGAACGCAGTGTTGATCGGCTTGTTGTCACCGATTCGAGCCTCGTTCAAGGGAGGTTGGCATCGTGAATAAAGGTACTGTTGTTGCGATACTTCTCGGGGCTGCCACCGTGTTGCTCGTAATGGTAGGAACCGTGTGGCCTGTTCCATCCGCGTTGGCCTATGCTGGCGCACACAGCATGTTGCGCTCGTCTTCAACCGCGGAGGCTGCTGTAAGAAACCTTGGTGATGATATTCGTTCTCAATCCTGGGATAAGGCTTATGCAAGCCTGGCAAACAAGGCTCAGTTCACCGAGTCCGAGTTTGTGCACGACGTAACCGGAGAATTCCCGAGTCTACTCACCTATTCGACCATTAGTGATTGCCAGGTGCGACCTCTTCGAGCCTCCGATTCCGAAGCGGAGATTGATCTCAAGCTGCATTGGGCCACCGTCGTCGGAATCTCCGGCCGTATATTTCACTTGCACGTGGTGAGGAATGGGGATAAGTGGGAGCCGGAATGGCCCATTGTTACGGAGCCCACGGTGCCTCCTCAAGTGATCCCAGTTAATTATTTGCGCTGGGATGTAATCTACCGCGGCCCGGGAGATGACTGGGGAGCACAGGACGTGGAAGCGCCCCACGTACGGATTGTGGATATGCATCCTCTGGAGCGGGCTGATGGAGTGATTATTCTCGGCGAACTTCTAAACGAAGACGTTGTGCCTGCGCATGTCGCGGTCAGCGCGACCCTGATCTCAAAGAGCCAAACACAAATTGCGACTGAAGACAGCTTTGACAAAATCTCGCACCTATTGCTTCCTAAACAAGTCACTCCGTTTCTAATCAGGTTTCCAAACCTTACATTGGCCCAGGTTGGGAGCATTCGTATGACGCCTCAGTCCAGCAGTTCTAACTGTAGGAACCAGCATCGTCACCCCGTTTTGGCCTGGGAAGTGATGAACTTGGAGTATGCGGGTACTGGAACAATTGCTTGACGGATTGCGGCGGGCGTGTGCCTCTTTTCCTG
>Ga0302189_10000668_pt1 | contig 30253 bp, 21 predicted proteins | sample II_Bog_E2_2_FD_194551 | JGI IMG/M metagenome (GOLD analysis project Ga0302189, IMG submission 194551) | Peat permafrost microbial communities from Stordalen Mire near Abisko, Sweden - II_Bog_E2_2 | ecosystem: Environmental > Terrestrial > Soil > Wetlands > Peat | place: Sweden: Abisko...
CCATTCCACACCCAGGATCCACGGCGGCCGATCGTGACGCGTCCCATGAGGCTCGCCTTACTCACGATTTTCATTCCATTGCCTCCTCTCGAATGGGTTGCAGCCGTCCGTCCTGCCCAATTCTGAAGCGACTTGCGAATTGCGTCCGTGCCCGAGGGGCTCGGCGAATGTTCGGATGAGCGAAGTACCCGTCTTCAGCGGCGATTTCTCGTCGGGTGGCGGAAAGTGTTTGGGTATGTTTAGGCATTTTGGTGGAGGAATTCGCCGGTCGCCGATTTAGTCACCAATCGTCCCCGTTTTGGAAGCGGTCGTATGCGGCTCCGTGCGGGACGGATACAGTCTACATCAAATTGATTGTAATGGGGTTATGCGGATTGATGCGGGGGAGTGCGGTGCGGTGCGGTGCGGAGGGGCCAAAATCACTTTTCGAGTCAGGTGCATTCAACCGGGCTCAGCCACCTATCCGCTGATTCGGTCCGTTATTTATCCCGGTATCCCCAATTCTCGCCGATTAGCGACGATTGGGCTGCCGGAGCCTTCGACGAGCACCGGGCACAAAACCACAGTGGGCATAACGTGTCTACCGGCAAAGGTGTGGCGGGTGCAATGCCGTCTCCGTTTTGACCATAGAATGCGCCTGATGGTGCGGGTCCCTTTGATTCGATGGTCTTTATTGGTGGCGGAAAGGTGGAAGCTACTTGGGCGCATCCAGTTTCAGTTGTTTGCAGGACCGGCTACGCATGCGGGCGCGAAATCCCAGCGGGATGCGCCGCGTGCCGGCCTCAGGCGGCGGGTTCCAAGTCTGGCTCGACTTCCAACTTTCGCTGAATCCTGAGGACATGACCGGGCAGCGACTCCGGATTCAATTCAACGTAGTTGCGCGGCCCGTTCCACTGGTAGCGGCTCGCAGTGAGCAGATCTTCAACTTCGTAGGGCGCATCCTGAGGAATTTCCAACTCCTCCAGGGGTAAGGTCACGAATCCGGCCTGGGTGAATTTCGGGTCGAGGTTGACGACCACCACGATGAGATTGGCGCGATCTTCCGACTCCTTGCTGTAGCAGAGGAGTTGGTCATTGTCGGTGAAATGGAACTTCAGCGACCAGTCGCCGTGCAGCGCCAGATTGCCTGTGCGAATGGCATTGACGGTGGTAATGAAATCGCGGAGGCTGTCGGGGCGGTCGAGATTCCAGGTGCGAATCTGATACTTCTCGGAATCGAGATACTCTTCGCTGCCTGGGCGCGCGGGGCGATCTTCAAGCAGTTCAAATGCCGGACCGTAAATGCCGTAGTTGGAGCCCAGTGTAGCGGCCAGCAGCAGCCGAATGGCGAATGCGGGCCGCCCTCCAACCTGAAGGAACTCGATCAGGATGTCGGGGGTGTTGGTCCACTGGTTGGGGCGGAAGAACTCGCGCACCGGTGTCTGGGTAAGCTCGGTGAGGTAGGTGGCGAGTTCGGTTTTGCCGATGCGCCAGGGGAAGTAGGTGTAGGACTGGCTGAAGCCCAGCTTGGCCAGGCGATACATGATTTTGGGGCGCGTGAATGCCTCGGCCAGGAAAAGAACCTCGGGATGGTCCCGCTTGATTTCCGCGATAACCCACTCCCAGAATGCAAAGGACTTGGTGTGGGGATTGTCGACGCGGAAGATGGTTACGCCCTGGCGAATCCAGAAGCCGAATACTTCCTTCAGCTCTTGCCACAAGCCTTGCCAGTCTTCGCTCTCGAAGTCGAAGGGGTAGATGTCCTGGTATTTTTTGGGAGGGTTTTCAGCGTACTGAATGGTGCCGTCGGGGCGTTTGCGAAACCAGTTTTCGTGGTCGGTGACGTAGGGATGGTCGGGGGCCACCTGAAAGGCTATGTCGAGGGCAACGAAAAGGTTGAGGCTCCTGGCTTTCTGGACGAAGCTATGGAAGTCATCGAGGGTACCCAGGTCACTATGAATGACCTTATGGCCGCCGGCCCCGGATCCGATGGCCCAGGGACTGCCCGGTTCGCCGGGGAGCGCCAACGGGTTATTGTTGCGCCCCTTGCGGAAGGTTCGGCCGATGGGATGAATGGGCGGAAGGTAGACGACATTGAAGCCCATTTTCGAGATATAGGGCAGGCGCGCTTCGCAATCGGCGAAGGTGCCGTGTTCTCCGGCCCTGGAAGCTGCGGAGCGGGGAAAGAACTCGTACCAGGCGCTGAAACGCGCGTGATCCGGATCGACCACAATTGTGGCTTCGGAGTTGGAGTCTGTGGCGAAGCGCTTATCGGCATAGCGCGACATGGTCTCGTGGAGCGATGCGTCGGTGGCCTGAATTCGGAGTTCCGGTTTATCGGCGGGGGAGCGCAACAAGTCAACTTGTTGGCGGAGGTATGCGGCATCCGAGGAAGCAGCGCGACCGGCTGCAGCTTCGATCAGGTCAGCGCCGATCCGATAGTCAAGGAAGGTATCGGCTTCCGCCGCGACGCGTTTCAGAAGGTCGCGACGCCAGGTTTCAAAGTGGTCTACCCAACCCTGCAGCTTGAAACCGTACTGCCCCAATTCCGTAACTTGAAACGATCCCGTCCAGCGGTCGTTGCCCAGCGGCTGCATGGGTATCTCGGTCCACTCGTGGGAGGCCCTGTGGTGAAAAGAAAGCGAGGCGGCAATCGAGTCGTGCCCGTCGGTAAAGATATCGGCTTCGACGCAGACCCAGTCGCCCAAAATGCGCTTCGCGGGAAATCGGCCACCGTCGATCAGCGGGGAAATCCCTTCAATCACTACACGTTTACGGCCATTGCCAGTTATAGTCGCCATCTTGGTTCCGTGTTCCTTTATTGCACCAATTATCTCCTGCAAAGTTTACGCTCCGCTTCCTTTTTGCTCAATCAAGCTCCGGTAGAGTTCTATGGTCTGGTGGGCAATTGCCGTCCAACTGAAGATGTCTTCCACTCGCCTTCTTCCGGCATCGCCGAAGCGGCGGCATTGTTCCGGATCGCTGAGCAGTTGGTGGATTCGCGATGCCAGATCGCGCGCGAACTGCTCGGGATGGGTGGGAAAGCTGGTTTCGGGGTCCTGGTCGAAGGGCACCAGGTAGCCCGTTTCCCCATCGACCACCACTTCTTTGATGCCGCCCGTAGCGCTGGCGACTACCGGCGCGCGGCACGCCATGGCTTCCAGATTGATGATACCGAAGGGCTCGTAGACCGACGGACAGCAGAAGACCCGGGCGTTCGAGTAGAGCTGGATCGCCTCCGGCTTGGTGACCATCTTCTCAATCCACACGATCCGCGGATGGTGGCGCCGGGCCTGCTCGACTTTCTCGCGCAACTCGGCCGCAATTTCGGGCGTGTCCGGCGCGCCGGCGCAGAGTACCACCTGGGTCTGGGCCGGCAGATAACGGATAGCGTCGACCAGATGCGTGACGCCCTTCTGGCGGGTGATGCGGCCTACGAAAAGAACATAGGGTTGCGCGGGGTCGACACCGTATTCGGTCAGGGCCGAGGTTTCCGAGGTCTTCTGGTATTCGGCAAGATCGATGCCGTTGTAGATGACATGAATGCGGCTCGGTTCGACCTCCGGATAGGCGCGCAGAATGTCCGCCCTGGTGCCCTGGGAGACGGCGATGATGGCGTCGGCATCGAAAATGGCCGTTCGCTCCATCCAGGAGCTCATGGCGTAGCCGCTTCCGAGTTGCTCGGCTTTCCAGGCGCGCAGGGGCTCCAGCGAGTGTGTGGTCAGAACGAATGGAACTCCATAGAGCTTTTTGGCGAGATACCCGGCCATGGAAACATACCAGGTGTGCGTATGCACGATGTCGATGCCCTGGAGCGCCTTGATCTGGGTCAGATTCAGGCTGAAGGCTTCCAGCGCTCCCTTGAATTTGGCTTCGGTACCCAGCGTGATTTCGCTCCACGGCTCCGCGCCGCGAACGTGCAGGTTGCCCCGGTCCCAGTGCTGGTTTCCCCAGCAATGAACCTCGACCTCAATCTCTTTTGCGAGTTCACGGCTCAGGTAATCGACGTGGACTCCGGCTCCCCCGTAGACCTGGGGAGGATATTCGCGTGTAAACAAGCCGGCACGCATGGGTGGTTCCTCCAATTGACTTCAAGACCCGGACGGGGCGGATGGCTCAATCGCTGGAAAACTCATTCAGGATACAGGAGTTGATGGCATCGGACCGACGAGGGTCATCTTATAACGCGAGCTTGGTTTGGGTAAATAAAGCGGGGCCAGACATAGGTTCAATCGCTGAAAATCTGACAATGGATTTGAAGAGGTGGTAAGTCGGACTCAACAAACTCTGCCGCCTTCGCATCATCGCCCGATCGCGGAGTATCAGGGATTTGTACGCCTAAGGTCTCGGGCAATCCCGTCCTTTGTTGCTCCAGGTGGCAGGCTTCCGCGCCGGAAGATTGCCAACGGCAGACTCAACTTTTGTGCGGTCCAAGGCAAAACGAGTATTCTGTATGAAACAGTAAAAGACGAGAGTTCATCCTTATGGAAAAGACAAACTCGTATATTCAACTGAACGAGGCGGAGCTGTCGAGCAAGATTTAGAAACGATCAAGCGCGCAATTAGGCACATGCAGGACAGGCAAGACCCTGATGCCTACGCCAAACTTCTGATTGTTGAACTTGGGATCGACCCTGCCAGCGAATCATTCAAAAGGCGAATGGCCGCCTTTCGTCGTGCGTGTAATCTGCCGGACTAACGAACCTTTATTGCCGAAATCCGCGCAGTCATTGCCGACTGTTCTTCTCTTGTCATTGTGGAGAACTTTTCTCGCACTAAATCTAGCGTGTCTTCAACCACTTGCTCACGCATCTTCCTCTTCTTAGGAAGAGAAGAGAGGTTCGCTGAGCGCGTTGTTCTAATCCGTGGCCTGGCCGCAACTCCCATAATTGAACTCCTCTCTCCGCCCAAAATGCATGGAATTTGGTGCATTCCATCCAATTTCAGATCAATAACTTACAGCAATTCTCCCACTTCCCGCGTCTTGTCAACCGCTTGCTACTTGCTATAGTTGCACCATTGGTACAGCGAAGTCAATATTCTACGTTGCATAATCTGGAATGGTTCCCAGAATCAATTAGTTGGTCGCTCACTGCTAAGAGCGATTACCTGCTACCAATGATTAGCTACTACGAGCGACCAGATTGAGATTGATCCCATTTAGAAGTAGCTCATTGCCCGCGTCAGTAGGATGATTGTTGCGTTTTCCCTGAAGCCCGCCCGCAATGCTGTGCTCGGTCGCATGGCAGAGTTCCCCGCAAATCCAACCGGCTTCGATCGATACGAGAACTTCAAATTCCGCGTCAAATGGGACAGTGCCTACTTTGCCGGAATCTCGCGCGTCACGGGACTGATTCGGACCACCGGCGTGGTCGAGCATCGCGAGGGAGGTGATCCCTCGACCAGCCGGAAATCCACCGAGCTGACGCAGTTTGAGCCCATTACGCTGGAGCGCGGGCTGACCGACGACATGGCCTTTGAAGACTGGGCCAACCTGGTGTGGAAGCTGGGCGCCGGCCTGGGTTCCGAGATGTCGCTGAACGAGTTCCGGAAGGATATCCTGATCGAACTCTACAACGAAGCAGGGTAACTGGTTCGCGCGTACCACGTGTACCGCTGCTGGCCGTCGGAGTATCAGGCTCTTCCCGATCTGGACGCCGGCACCAACGCCGTTGCCATTAAGGGCATCAAGCTTGAAAACAAAGGCTGGGCGCGGGATTTGCTGTTGACGGAACCAGTGCAAACTGAGAACCGGATTAAAAACTGCCCAGGGAATCCACAAAGTCATATGCATGACGAGTCTTTCTGGTTAGCTTAAGGGCATGTATCCGAGTGATTTGACAGATATTCAGTGGGCCAAGCTTGAGCCTTTGCTGATTTCGACTCGGGGAGAAGGTCATGCAGGAGGGCGGCCGCGCAAGTATCCACTGCGGCATGTCGTCGATGCCGTTCCATACGTGGTGAAGACGGGTTGCCGGTGGCGGCAGATGCCTGCCAACTTTCCTCCCTGGGAGACTGCCTACCAGCAATTCCGCGCTTGGCGCCAGAGCCGTGTATGGGAGCGGGTAACCAAGGCTCTACGCGAACAAGGGCGCAAGGCGCAGGGCCGAAACGCTACGCCTACCGTGGCAATCGTCGATTCTCAATCCGCCAAGACGGTGCTAAAAGGGGCGGCGCGGTTATGACGCGGGCAAAAAGATCAAGGGTCGAAAGCGGGATATCGCGGTAGACACGCAAGGCAATTTGCTGGCGGTAATTGTTCACTCGGCTGGCATCCAGAACCGCGTTGCTGCTCGTGCCGTGCCGATGCGCTAATTTTGCCTCTGCGAAACCATCCAAACCGTGTTCGTGGACGGCGGCTACACGGGCACGCTGATCGACTGGACCAAACAAATGTTCGGCTACACAGTCCAGGTAGTCAAGCGCACCGACCAGCATTTGTTCAAGGTTTTACCCAAACGTTGGACCGTCGAGCGCACTTTTGCATGGCTCAACTGGTCTCGCCGCCTATCCAAAGACTACGAAATACGCCACAGCTCAGCCGAAACCATGATCCATATCGCTTTCGCCAATCTGCTGCTACGACGCAACGTCAGTTTTTAAACAGGTTCTAAGAAAATCAACGAGAATCGATGCGTCGAAGACGGCGATCTCACTCATCGAGCCCGGCAAAAGAACACTTTCCGCCGTATTTCTCCATCAAAGCCTTAAAGCTCGCCAGACGCCCCGTTTCGAGCTTCGACATCCGCGCCTACTTTGCGCGCGGCTTGCCGTCCGTTGCACGGACGGATTTGGCGGGGACTTTGGCCGGTGCAAACTCCTTCCACAGTCGTCTCGATCCCGGCGATTGCCCTTAGTCCGGAGGCGGGTAGAACGGGAGCTTCTCGTTCTTTTCGTTGGCGCGCTTCACGGTTACATCGTCTAGCAGCAGCGCGGGCGCGAGTACGGTCTGCGGCACATCGCCAAAGTAGTTGGCCACAAAAAGGTCTTTTCCCGCGGCTACGACGTCTGAGCGCAATGCTCGCTGATCCAGATCGTCGAGCGCAGCGCCCCGCACCAGTTCGCGCTTGCCGGCCGGGGTGCCATCGGGGCTTACTCGATAAAGCAGCCTCGGTGTAAGCTCTGCGCCCAGAGTGGCTACATAATAGACGTTCTTCAGTCCGCGATCCTTCGCCAGGTCAAGCAGCTTGGCGTTGAGCGCGTCGTCGGACAAGCCATCCTTATCGGCAACCTGCAATACGCCTATCGCGGGCCGGGGTGCGGATGTAATGCCGGCGCGGCCATGGCCATTCGATTGCGGAAAGTCCTTTACCGGCTCGCGACCGATGAGGTAATTTTCCAGGCGTCCGGCGGTGACCAGTTTTACCGGCTGCGCCGGCACACCCTCGTCATCTATGGCGTATGCGCCCAGCAGCCCCTTGCCGGAAAAAGCCTTCAGGCCGGGGTCATCCACCACGTCGAGTGACTCCGGCAGCACGCGCGCATGGTAGCTGGAGGCAAAGGCTCCGTTGGTGCGGGCCTCGGTGCCCAGCTTGGGGCGCGTGGCGATTACGCTGTCCGCAATGAGCGCGTGCATGGTGTCCGCGGCGGCATCGGAACTCAACAGAACTGGACCGTGGTACTCCTCTTCCACCAACGGCGCCTTGCGCAATTCCGCGAGCGACGCGATCAGCCCCACGGCATGTTTCTCCAGAACCTCAGGCGTATCCAAATCCTGGAGGGCAATGCCGACTGAGGAATAAGAACGGTCGAGCCTCATGCCGTCGGCAGCCTGTGTGCCTACGCCAATGCCTTCCTGGTAACTGGCCTCCGATTTGCGCACGATGGTTCCCTCGCTGGTGACAAGCCAGGTTGTGATGGCGCGCGCCTGAAACTCAGCCTGCGAGTACTCCACATCGTGCTGGGTGGCCTTCACCGCCGCATTGGTTCGGTAGATGCCGCTTGCTTTGGCCATCCTCTCCGTCCATGCAGGCTCGTCCACGGCCAGCTTCGCGGGGTCGGCGAGGGAGATTGCCGGCGTCTCTTTGCTGAAGTCGTCCGCCTGCGGCGGCGTCTGCACCTGCTTGAGCGCGGCCTGCTTCTGCGCGTAAGCCGCCAGGGCGCTCTTGTAGGCCTGGTCGGTGGCAGTCCATAGCGCGGAACGCACCGCGATGGGGTCGTTGTCGAGGCCGACGAGTTGTAGCGAACCGTCTCCGCGCCCGCCAGAGCTGTCGGTCTTGGAGTCGCCTACGCGCACCGTAATGCGAGCGATGCGACGGTCGCCGCGCTGCGAACCTTCGCTTGCGCCGAACTCCGCCTTGGTCTCGAAGGTGTCTACGTCCTCGATGCGGTATTGGATATAGAAGGGCTTCTCAAATCCCTTCAACTGGAGATCGGCCTTGCTGCGATCCATCTCCTCGAGCATGGCTTTCAGCAGCGGATCTTTCTCGGCATCGGCGCGGGTTTGCTGCGCCGACGCGCCGAGGCAAGCGCCGCCCAGTAAAGCTGCCAAAATCCCAGACATTGCAACAAGCCGATTCAACCTCACCGCGCCTCCATAAGAACGATTCCCGCTAGCCTTAGTGGCTTCACCGCGTATTTCCCTCAGGGGCTAAAGCCCACGTCGATATTGCGGTTTCGGCACGACTAAAGTCGTGCCCTTTCAACGCGTAGACCTCTTCAGAGATTCCCAAGACTGTCATCTGTCATCTGTAACCTGTAACCTGTCATCTATCTCGGGATCGGCAGAATCGGTGGCCGCGCCGTTCCCTGCGCCTGCTTCTGCGTCTCCATTTCGCTCACCAGCATTGCCGGAGCGACGGCGCTTACCGGGATGGTGCCCGACTCCGCGCCGCACTCCCCGTTGAATACCTCGCTTTTGTCGCCAGTGGCCAGAATCCGCTTCAACGCGGAAAGCGGCGTGCCCACAATGCTGACGCCGCGCACCAACTCATCCGGACGCCCATCCGCATACACCCGCCACACCACCAATGGAACCACCTGAAAGGCTTGCGGCGAGCGGCGCGTCGTCTCAGAATCGCCGGAGGAAATGTCTTCGAAGTAAAGTCCGTAGGGCTTGCCCTGCTTCTTCGCTTCGTCGATGAGCTGCATGCGCAGTTCGCTTTCCGGCACGCTTTTGGTGGAGGTAACGATCAGGTTGCCCTGGCGTCCCGTGGGCACCCGCCCGGACTGCGCACGGCCGTGGCCGTTCGATGCGCCGAAGCTGGCAATCGGCAGGCGCGACATGAGAAACGTCTTCAGCACACCATCGTCGATCAGGCCCACTCGGCGCGCCTTTTGCCCTTCGTCGTCGTACTCATAGCTGCCGCTCAACCATGTCTTGCCGAATGTGGTCTGCGTGGGGTCGTCGGCCACGGAGAGGAATGTGGGCAGAATCTCGTGGCCTACCTCCTTGGTAAACGTCTGGCCTTCCTCGTCGCCGCGCTGGCGCTGACCCTCAAGCCGGTGGCCCAGCACCTCATGAAAGAACACCGCCGCGGCCCGCCCGGAAAGAATCGCCGGGCCGTCGAAGGGCTCCGTAACCGGCGCCTTGCGCAGGGCTTCCAGGCTCTTGCCGAGCTCGCGTATGGCCGCCTCCAACTCAGCCTGCGCCGGCAAACCCGCCACGGTTTCAGCCTCGAAGGTCTGGGCGCGGTAGAGGTCCATTCCGTCGTCCGCGCGGGTTGCGGCAAACACCACCAGACGCGCCTGCAAGTGTGGCGCAACCACCTGCGACCCTTCAGACGATGCAAAGTAGTCGGTCTCGCTCTGGCCAGTGAGCACTACCACGTTTTGGTAGACATCGGGGTAATCGCGAAAGATTTTTGAGAGCGCCGTAACGCGCTGCTCCCACGCGGCACGGTCGACAGACACCAGCGGAGCCGGCTTGCCCAGATACGTCTGCGGCGGCTCCTGGCTGAAGTCTGGAGAGGTATCTTCCTCCTTGGCGCGCACTTCGGCCTCAGTTTTGACTCTGAGGTAGTTGTCCAGCGCGGTGCCGTACCCGGTGTTGGTGGCCACCCACAAGGAACGAGCCAGCGCCTCGCGATCGTCTGTAAGAGGCAGTTGCAGGCTGTTCACCGCGGAGCCGCGATGTGTTCCGTGGGTGTTGTCCAGCTTGGGGTCGCCGACGCGCACCTGCACGTCCGCGATTCGTAATTGGCTGACCGAGCTAGCCACGACCGCTCCATACTGCGCCTGAATCGACACAAAGCTCGCATCGCTGACCGCATAACTGAGAAAGTAAGGCGGCAGTTGCTTGCTGGATTCCTGATTGCCTGTTTCTTGCCTGCCCAGCGAAGTGAATGCCCGATGAAGCTCAGCGGTCATTGCATCCAGAAGTACCGGCGGGCCCGCGGCCGCGTTCTTGTCGGCGGAGTGGAGCGCGGGCACGATGTGCTGTGCGCGGGCAGCCACCGGCAGGGCTAAAGCCAGAGCGGTTATGGCAAGGGCCACGCCGAAACCGGGCCTGTGGGCGGCGGACCGGTTGGCTGCGGAAGATTTTTGTGGCATAGGTGAACAAGACTCGCGTAAAAACATGTGTGGCCTCAATTGTCTCAGAGTGAGCTGACTCACAGGAAAGGTCCCATGACTTTCATCCGCCGCTGCCTGCTGGTTTGCTGTCTTCCAATCCTGATTGCCGTCGCCGCCCCGCGGTTTGGCGTCGCCCAACAGTCCCCCAACCCCGCGGACCCTGCGGAGCCCGCCCAGATTTTGCCGGACCAAGCGCAGCCGGGCTCGGGTGCAACGAGCGGCCAGGCTTATTCTCTGCCGCCTGAGAAGCTGGGCAAGGCCATCGATCTGAGCCGGATTCGCAACGTGATGGACATTGTGGGTTCGCTGTGGGGCCTGGCTGTGCTGTGGCTGCTGCTCGACTCGCGCCTCGCGGCGGGACTGGAATCCTGGGCTCAGCGCCACTCCCGCCGCCGCTGGCTCCAGGGGCTGCTTTTCTTCGCGGTTCTACTGGTTGTTACCACGCTGGCCAATCTTCCCCTCGACGTGTTCGGCCACCACGTGAGCCGGGACTACGGGATCAGTGTGCAGGGCTGGCCAAGCTGGCTGCTGGACCAGGCCAAAGCGCTGGGACTCTTCCTCGTGATCGGCACTCCACTGCTGCTGCTTTTCCACTGGATTGTGCGGCGCTGGCCCCGTCGTTATTGGATCGCCGCCTGGGTTGTATCGCTGCCGCTGCTGGCGCTTTCCGTCTTTGTGTCGCCGCTGCTGGAACCCATCTTCAACACATACGAACCCCTCGCCAGGAATCATCCCGTCTTGGTTGACGAACTCGAGAAGGTGGTGGCTCGCACGGGTACGAACATTCCGCCGGAGCGCATGTACCTGATGAAGGCCAGTGAAAAGTCCAACGGCCTGAATGCTTACGTCACCGGCCTGGGCGCCACCAAGCGCTTTGTCATGTGGGACACCGCGACAGATCGGTTGCCGGACGACGAAATCCTGTTTGTGTTCGGCCACGAGAGCGGCCATTACGTGCTCAACCACATTCCTAAAATGCTTGCGGGGATGGCGATCGCATTGTTTTTTGTCTTCTGGGCCTGCGCCGGGTTTGCCGGCTGGCTGGCGCGCCATTTCGGCGACCGCTGGCAGTTGGACTCGCGGGACGCCGGGAGGAGCGGCCTGCCGGCTAACGCCGGCGCCGGGCTCGAAAGCCGCGCGGGGTTTGTGGTGCTGCTGTTTGCCGTCTCGGTTGCGGGTTTCGCGCTGGAACCTGCCGGCAACACCTTCAGCCGCCACTTTGAGCACGAGGCCGACGTCTATGGGCAGGAAGCCATTCACGGCATCGTTCCGGACCCGCAAAAAACCGCCGTCGCCGGCTTTAACGCCCTGGGCGAAGCGTGGCTTGAGGACCCCAATCCCAGCCCCTTCATCGAGTTCTGGGAGTACAGCCACCCCTCGGTTCAAACCCGCGCCAACTTCGCGCTGCATTACGATCCGTGGGCGAGTGGCGGGAGGGGCAAGTTCTTCGACAAGTAGAGAATTTGAATTAAAGAAAAAGGGCGATACCGGAAGCTGTTCTGCCGGAACCGCAGGCGGAATGCCTTACGAACTTTCAGCAGGATTGCCGGCAGGTCTTGGCTTTTCATTGCGTACTGCCGGCATCGTCGCCATAGGTGGGATATGGCTCGGGCGCCGCCGATGTCGGCATATTCGCGAGGGTCGCCAGGTCGGCTTGCACCTGTGCCCACTGTTGCGGGTCTTTCTTCGTCGTGAAGGGCATGTCAAGATTGGCGTAGTAAGCCTGAATGTCCGCCTTGATGCCCGGCGGAATCGGCAGCATGGGTTGTTCCGCAAGCAAATGCAGCAGATGGGCGTATGTGGAGTCGGTGAGGGAATAGCCGCCGGGCTGCACCACCCGCCCTGTGTCCAAGTCGCGATTCGGCAGAGGATGGAGCGGGTCTCGTGATTGGCGCGGGCCGGCCGATGTGGGAAGGAGTTTTGCCGCGGGCGGATGCGCGAGCGGAGCCTGAGCCTGCGGTGTATCGGTTGAAACGGTAGAGCTTGCGGCGCCCGCGGCTACCAGATGCGGCGCTCCCGGAGGCGTAAATCCCGCCAGCGAACTGCGCAGCGCGGCCGTGGAAAGCACAACGCTATGCACATACTCGGCTTCCGTTTCCGCCGTGGGACCTTTGACCGCAACCATCTTGAGCGGGCCAACTTTGGGCACAATCAACAGCAAGCCCGCCAGCGCGTAGGTGCCAATGCCGGCTTTGCGGCGATAGGCTTGCCAGTCGTTCTCGGTTGCAACCGTGGCAACCTCATTCTCCAGTTCAAGGGCCTCGGGTGTGCTTTCGTCGGCGGGCTCGTGGCTGCGATGGAGCAGCGTGACGGCATAAGCAATCCGAGGGATAAACTCGCGCACCGCGAACCGGTATGCATTCACATTGACGCGACGCCCACGTTTCCCCGTGAAGTCCTCCCTTAGCCCATAGGTTTGGTAAAACGCCAGCGCCAGTTGGCCCACGGGCACTTCCAATCCAATGTGCCGCAGGTAGTGAACCGGGGCCATGCGACGATGCGCAATCTCGTTGATGTCGAACGCGAACTCCGTTTGCACATGCTGGCGCTCGCCCTCGGCATAGTTCACTTGAGGGCCATACTTCGCGCGGAGCTTGGGGAACTCGACCGGCACGGCGAGGTTTGTCGCCAACGAATGTCCGACCGAGTCGCCTATGTAGTGCGAAAGCGCGCCAACGGCGAACGCGAGCTCATTGGCGTTTGTCGCGTTTCGAAAAAGGTTTACAACAAAGTCGCCCGAGCGCACATAGTGAGTCAGGTCGGAATAGTTGACGTCGCCAAAAGGGTAATAGCCAATGTCCTGGATCACGCAGCCGCCATAGGCATAGGCACGCGCCTGCTCAAGCTGAGCCGGTGTGAGCGAGGGATAGCGGCTCAGAAGCAGTGGGACAATGGAGTCCTTCCAGGTGAGGTCGATCAACTGCTCATGCGTCAGCAGGGAATATGCGCGCGCTTGGAAACCCCAGGACAAACCCAGCGCCAGGATCAAGATTAGAATGGTCCGGAATCGGCGCGTCCACATCTCCATACAGGTTAAGATGCAGCGGGCGGTTTCGCGTCTATGACCTGGCCGCGCCGGCCATAGCCCGACGACCCGCGGGGTAAGGTTGAGAGGCACCCAAGTTCACGAGGCCGATTCAGTGCGGCAGGCGAGGCCTCAACCAGCCGTATGTCCAGGTACCCACCAGCGCGCTGAAAACCGCGACGATCATCACCGGAACTCCGTCGCCGATGAGCACGAAGAGCGGACCTGGGCATGCGCCGGTCAGCGCCCAGCCCAATCCGAAACTGTGCCGCCCGCCGCGTAACGGGAGGAACAAGCTTGCTCAGAGATCACGGAAGGAGGCGAGCAGCAAGGTCAAGAAGGAAGTCTAGTTCCAGCGCGACTTGTCGTCGGGGTCGTCCATCTTATTGCCGTTGCCGTCGAAGCGGACGGTGCGGCCCTGGGAGCGCATATAGACCTCGAACTTGCGCGCGGCGCGACGGCGCTTCCAGCGGTAATAGCGGTTGCGCAGCCCGTACCACTGCTCGCTGAAGGCAAAATGAAATCCGCGACGCGGCGCGAGGCGAATGTAGAACAGGCCAGCGAGCGCGCCGCCTAACTGCGCAAAGGCGTACATGCGCTGCTCGCCAAACAGCATGGCGATGGAGATGAGGGCGTAGATGGCCGCCATGTAGCGGGCCTTGATGCCGATGGTGAAGAAGAGCAAAAACTCCATGTCGCCATAGAGTATGCCGATGGCGACGAGCATGCCGAAAATGCCGCCGAAGCAGCCATAGAGCGCAACCTGGTTGAGCGAATATCCGAGCGTTCCGCTGGCGGCATAAATAGCCGTGGCGGCAATGGCGGTTCCGACGACGGAAACCGAGTAAAGGCCGGTGACCCAACTGCCGCTGTGAAGGCTCTCTAGAAATCCGCAGAGAAACCATAGAGAAAGCAGTTCGAAGGCTGTGCCGAGCAGGCTGGGATGAAGGAAGCTATAGGTGATGGGTTGCCAGAAAGCACCGTGAAGGAACACCTGAGGGATGAAGCCGAGGTAGCCGGCCAACTGTCCCGCAGCGGTGGGAAAAGTCAGCCCGGCCAGAAGCAGGGCAAAGTAGGCAAAAAGATTGAGGAAGACCAGGCGGCGGGTGACACCGCTGAAAGCGGGGAAAGAAAACGGACTGGCGCCAGACCTGGGCATCGTAGTGTCAGGGTAAACGGTGGAGCTGGAGGGTGTCATGCGGGCCGTGTGAACACTCTGCGCGCATCTTCTCCCGAGATGCCGCGGAGGAGTTGGCGCTCCCATTTTGGTACATCCACTTCAACAACGAAGGGGTCCTCAGGGAACCACCACCAAACTGCGATGGCCGGATGCGTCCACGGCTCGGACACCAAAGATAACGTTGTCTTTGGAGGCGGGCATGGTGATGGTGACCGGCGCGTCAGGGGCTGGTTGGTTAACAGTCCTTGAGAACTGCCAGTCCGGCGCGGTGGTCTCCCGCCAAAGCACTTCGTAGTGGATATTTCCGCCGGCGCCGGCTGGCGCATCCCAATGCAGAGTCGTGCCATTTTCCAGCCTGGCGGTAACAATGGCCACGTTGGCCGGCTCACCCGGCGCAGCAGCAAGCGTGGCAAGCGTGGCGGCATTGAGGCGGGCAACGCTGGCCACGTAATTGAAGTCCACAAACTGGATCAGGTCGCCGAGAATAGGGTCGCCAGAGCCGGAAGGGGGCAGCACAATGTTCTGGTGCTGGTGGTTGTAGTCCTCGCGCCACTCAGTAAAACGAACTGCGGCAAAGCCCTCACGGTTGAAGGATGTGTGATCGCCGCCGCGCAGGTAGCGATCTGGCCGGAAGACGAGAAAGGCTGAAATGGGCTGAATGGTGGGCGACCAAAAATAAGTGCGGGCTGTGTCTGCCACCGCTCGGGCCAGTTCGCGGCTGGGCGAGTCGTTTTCCTTGCCGAGGGCGCGGATGCGGCGCTCCTGGTCGGGCGTGGCGGCGGCGGGCACGCCCTCAGAGAAGACGCGGACGCGGTCCTTCAATTGAAGCGTGTCTCCCGGCGTGGTGTTGCCGCCAACAATGTCGTTGTTGAGGACAGCTTCCAGTTGCCAGCCTTCGCTCCTGGCCAATTTAGCCAGGTGAGCGGAGCCGTTCAGCCCCTGCTCCTCGCCGGCTACGGCCACAAAAACCAGCGTTGCGGGAAGATGCAGTTTGCTCAACGCGCGGGCGCACTCCAGCGAGACAGCCACGCCGGAAGCATCGTCGTTTGCGCCCGGCGCGGGGTTGCGCGCATCCAGAACATTGGAGATGCGGGAGTCGTAGTGGCCCGTGACCAGGTACATTCGCTTGGCCTGGACGGGATCGGAACCGCGCAGAATGGCGTAAAGGTTGGTAATCGTAGTGGGCTTCGGGATGCGGTCGCCGACAGGCTCGATAAACGTGTCGCGATGGACCTCAAGGCAACCGCCGCATTCCCGGGAGATTTGCTCGAACTGGCCGGCGATCCAGTCCGCGGCGGCGGTGATCCCTTCACCCGGAGGAAGGCCGGTTTCCATGCTGGAGAGCGTATTGCGCGTGCCGAACTTTACCAGCGTTTCGATGATTTGCTGGATACGCTGCGGTTGGATGGTCAGAAGAGTGCGGGCGATGGCGGGGTCAGGAACTGCCGGGGCCGCCATGGTGGCGCCGGTTTGGTAATCCGGTTGGGCTTCACAATATGGAACTGCCACGGTAAGCGTGAAAAGCGCAAGGGTACAAAACACGACTGATCGGGGAAGATTCATAGCGTATTCTCCAATGTTGGGATTTGTGGCGAAAGGTTCCACTTTCTTCCTCTTGACCTGAGGCCGGGTTCTCCCTAAAACTAGCGATGTTGCACTACATGGATTCATCATCCAACAATACGAACTGTCTTGGAAAGAGAGGAGACTGTTATGCCCAACTGCCCTGAGTGCGAGAATGGACTTGACATTGAATTGGACGAAGTGGAAGAAGGCGATGTTGTAACCTGCGATGAGTGCGGGACGGAGTACGAAGTGGTTGGCGTAGAGCCGTTGGAGTTGGCGCGGGTCGACGGCGACCTGGATGACGACGAAGAACCGTTCGCAGAAGAAGAGGAGGAAGAGTGAGGGTCAACCGCACGAATTTGCTGACCTGGGTGGTATTTGCCGCCTTGGCGGCGGGGGTGGTTCCCATCGGAGTTGGCGGCGGACGGTCACCGCTTGTGGGACCCCCATTGGCGCTGGCCCAGAATCTTGGCCAACGGGTGGTCGCAGGCAGCGTGCTGGACGCGAATTCCGCTCCACTGGCCGGCGCCACAGTATTCCTGAAGGACTTGAAGGCCAAATCGATTCGCAGCTATACCTCCGATTCAGAAGGCCGGTTTCGCTTCACCCAAGTAGACATGTCCATAGACCATGAACTGTGGGCGGAGAAAGACGGAAAGAAGAGCGCGACCAAGACAGTCAGCTCGTGGGACTCGCGCAAGGATTTTGAGTGCGAACTGAAGTTGAAATAGGGGGGCAAATCGCGCGAGCGAGTGACCCGATGAGTTAGCCGCGAGATGCCGCTTATTTCGACTCCTTATCCACCGGCTTGAGGTTGTCGTCCGGGACTTTGTCGATCAGCAGCAGCAGAGGGTCGATGCCAGCCTTGTCGGGCATTGCGGCCGTTTGGAAGGTGTAAGTTCCGTGGGTGCCTGTCATGTGCACAAGCTGACGGGCAAGCACCTGCCCATAGTGCTTTCCCTTTTCCGGAGCGGCAAGCGCGCCCACCTCAATCCAGTCGTCCACCGGAACCTCTGTTTCCGCACCTTTTTCGTTTGCCTTGTACTTATGCGTCTCCACTTCAACCGTCACGTCGAACTTGCCGTCCGCGCGCTTTTTTGCAGTAGCTTTCGTCGCGCGGTTTGAAAACAGTGTTATGTCTTCGAATAAGTCCTTCAGCAGATACTGATATTGCGGCGGAGTTTGCTCGCGCAGATCGTTCACCAGCATCCACGAAGTTGGATAGGGCGCCGGCGCGTAGCCGTACTGGGTCAGGAGCTTGCGAAGAGCGCGATTGACGGCATCTTCGCCGATCATCTCGCGCAGGTAATACATCGCCACGCTTCCCTTGCGATAATGAACGTAGCCCTGGTTGGCTTCCACCCGCATCAATGGCCGCTCCTTAAGGCGCTCGGTGCCTCGACTGCGCAGGTACGCGTCCATTTCGTATTCCATGAACTTGCGCATCGTGTCGCGGCCGTATTCCTTCTCCATCACCATCAGTGCGGAATATTGCGCAAGGGTCTCGGACATGGAAGTTGCCCCCTCCATGTTTGCGCCTATCAGTTGGTGCGCCCACCATTGGTGTGCCATCTCATGAGCGACAACGTAATAAACCATATCGATATCGTCGGGCTTTTCAATGCTCGCGATAAATCCAATGGATTCGGAGTAAGGCATGGTTCCCGGGAACGCCTGCGCGAACGAGGCGACGCGGGGAAACTCGATGATGCGCGCCTGCTTGTTATAGTACGGGCCGAAATTGGTGGTGTAGTAGGAGAATGATTTCTCCACTGAATTGACCATCTTCGGCACGTTCCAGGGGTGCTCCTTCAGGTAATAAACCTCCACATCGATGCCATTCCACTTGCGGCGCTCAACCACGTAGCTTGCGGAGAGAAAGGAATAGAAGTTGAGAGCGAAGTGATCGAGCTTGTATTCGTAGTAGTTACGCCCATCCTGTTGCCACTGGCGCAGCAGGGAACCGGGAGCTATGGCCGTTTGATCGCCGCTGGTGCTGATGACCGTGTCCACATTCACCCAATCGGAGTTATTGCTGATGTAAGTGTCCATGCAATCGGCCGCGCAGTTAGTCTCCAGGGCCGGCATAAGATCCTTCTCTTTCAGCTTGAATCGTTTGCGGTCGTTCGGATCATCCATTTCGTTGCCCGGCTGGTATCCAATCTGCGGCACAATGGAGGAGTTGAAAAAGGTTCCGTTCTGAGCAATCCCTGTCATCGAGGTTTGATCTTCGAAGCCACGGGGATGCGTCTCGACATCGAACTTCAATGTGCGGACTTCGCCCGGCGCGAGCGGCGTGGTGAATTTGTATATGCGGTAACCGCGCTCTTTGTCGTCCTGCGCCAGTTCCGCGCCGGGTAACTCGATGCCGGTAGTAAAGTTCCGATCCAATGTAAAGTGAACGGCGGTCATCGGCTGCGAGGTAAGATTCTTCACCTGCTCCTCGCCCTTCATAACCATCTCTCGCGTCGACGGATAAATGGCGATGTTATATTTCACATCCAGGATTCTGGGTTCCGGCAAGTGCTCGTATTTCTTGTAGAACTTTTCGTAGTCGGCCTGCCGCTTCAGGCCGTCGTTCGAGCTTTCCACCTTGTTCAGGATCTCGGTGTTGTAGTAAATCCAACCGCCTGTAACAATGAAGCCAACGGCCGCGAGTACACCCACCCACATGAGCGAGCCATGGAAGCGGAGACGCGCATCGGCCAATCGAGCCTTCCACCGAGTATCCCGTCCGCGCTGCAAAACAAGAATACTGACAACGGTCATTACGAGAGAGAAGAGCGTCCAGTACAGGGCGAACCAATACCAACTCCTGATCCAAGGCTGGTACCCAAAAAAATCGGAATAAGTCATTCGCGGCAAACTGCCGAAGCGGACCATTCGGGTGCCCACATGCAGCGGACGCCAAACAAACGCATTGGCAACCAGAAACCCTATGAATCCGAAGTAACCCACGTACTTGTTCGGCGACAGTACATGAATAAAGAATGCAATCGCGGCGAGAAACGCAAACACCAGTAGATCCTGTCCTAGCAGATTCTCGACGTAAAGCCCTAACTGGAAGCGCATGTAGTGGTGAGCCGCCTGAACGCAGACAGCCACCACGATTACAAGCGCCTGGATGGAGGCGATCGCCGTCATCAGTGCAATGAATTTCGCAAGGTAGCCAGGCCATTCCGGGATGGGCAGAGCATCGTTCACCTCGTCGATCCGCGCGTCGCGCTCTTCCCAAATCAGCACCCCCGCAAAGAAGGTGATCATCGCGATGAGAAACACATAAAGCGTTCCGGAGATAAGTTCAATCATTATATAAGTGACAGGCCGGGAAGTAAGTCCATAAAATCCCGTGGAATTGAAAATCAATGCGCCGACGCAATTGAGGAGCGCGGCGCAGGTAACTACAATATAGGTAATGGTCTTGAGCAGGCGTCCATATTCGATGCGGATGGATGCCAGGAATTGTTTCCAGCGCGCAAGCGCTCCAAAGCTCAACGAGATGCGAGCACCGGAGAGGGGTTGGAACTCAGGCAGCGCCAAGTCGTCGTCCTTCGGCTTCTTCCGTTTGGATGCGCGGACGGCGCGCTCAGAGAAGCTGAAACGCCAGCAAGCGAATGCGAAGATAAGCGCGCCAATCGCCACCCAGACTATACGGTTCCAAAGCAGCAGGCCGCCGAAGCCGATAACGTGCGTGTTTCTATCCGCGACTGTCCAATACTTGGTCATGAGCGAGAAAGCATCGTTGCCGAAAGGGTCGAGCATGGCACTGAGCTTCTCGTTCTTCATGTCTGTCTTGAGCGCGCTGGATACGGCGTCGGCCACCAGCAGCAACAGGCCGCCGAGAAAGGATACGACAGTGCTGCGCGTTAGTACGGCTATCGTAAAGATAATGGCAGCTATGAAGAACGTATTCGGCAATGCGAAAACGAGGATGCCCTCAAAATGCGCGGACCAGACGACGGGGCCAAAGCGGTCAGCATCCGCCCATGGCATCAGTGGGGCCAGCAACGCGCCAATCGAGATGCCGAGCAGCGGGATTGTCGAGATGACAACCGAGCCCAGGAATCGGCCTATCAGGAAGTCCATCTTGCGGATTGGTGTGCTGAATACGATCTGGTGCATGTTATAGGCAAACTCGCGCGACGCCGCCGAGTTCACAAAAGCCGTCACCATCAGCAGGGTGATGAACCACATGATGGAGTAAAACTGCTGCACGACAAACGGTGCGTTGCGAAACGTGTTGCCGATGGCTCCGCCCACCTGAATCTGGTCGGTGCTCAAGGCAAGCAGGATGAGCAGAGTTACAATGCCGGTGAATACCCATAGCATCACCGAGCGCAGCCAGTAACGAATTTCAAAGAAGAAAAAATGCAGCATGGCCGGCTCCTTTATTGCAGGCCAGCGATGCTGGCGAAGAAGACATCTTCAAGATCGGGGGCAACCGGAACGAAGCCGTCCTCTGGAATCGCGTCAGCGAAGACGTGTATCTGGGGCCGTCCGGCCGCAAGCTTGGTGGAGATGACGGGGAAGCGGCTGGTGTAATCCTTAACCGCGTCGCGCTCGATGGACTTGCGCCATATCTTTCCTTCGAGTCCCACCAGCGCATGGTCCGGCGCTCCGGAAAACAGCACGCGACCCTGGTGAATAATGGCCATGTTACTGCATAACTCCATAACATCCTGCACGATGTGGGTGGAGAGAATCACGATGACATTCTCGCCTATTTCGGCCAGCAGGTTATAGAACCTGTTGCGCTCTCCGGGGTCGAGGCCGGCGGTGGGTTCATCCACAATGAGCAATTGAGGGCTGCCAATCAGAGCCTGGGCGATCCCGAAGCGTTGCCTCATTCCGCCGGAGAAACCAGTGAGCAGCTTGCGGCGGTGATCCCAAAGATTTACGCGCTGCATCAGCGCATGGACTGCCTCCTTGCGCTGTTTGCGATTCACGATGCCCTTGAGCAGCGCGATATGGTTGAGCATATCCTCGGCATTTACGCGGGGATAGACTCCGAAGTCCTGGGGAAGATAGCCCAGCGTCTTGCGAACTTCCTCCTTTTTATGAAGTACGTCCAGATCGCCCAGATAAATAGAACCGGCATCCGGATCCTGCAAGGTGGCAATGGTGCGCATCAAGGTGGATTTGCCCGCGCCATTTGGTCCCAGCAAGCCATAGAGGCCGCAGGGAATGGTCAAACTAACGTTGTCGAGAGCGCGGACGCCCCCCTTGTAGACCTTGGTCAGGCCCTGGATTCGAAGTTCCATTGCGGGGAAACCTCCAAAGATTGAAACTACGATGGTGAGGAGTGCGCATTCGACACGGCGGCGCGCAAGGCTGAGCTTTCAAGCATAATACGAGAACTGGCAACAAAAGTTCCAGCACCGATTCGGATTGGCTTGTCGAAGTGGAATCTACAGGAATTTGCGCATTACGGCTCCAAAGCGCGCATAAAGGAATGAAATGGAAAACAGAGCGGAACCCAGAACAACGAATGTAATCCAGCGGTCGGAAAGCGGCAATCTCCATATATCCATAAAGAGGATCTTTCCTACGCAGACCAGCAGCAATGAAAGTCCGGCGAGGCGGTAACTCCGCTCGCCCAGCGCCAGCGCAAACAAGAAGACTCCCAGACCGAGCAGGCTCCAGGCAATGGTGATTTGGCCGGAACTAAGCTTGGCGGCCAGAGTTACTACCTCCAGCCCAAATGCCGCGAAGAAGAACCATTGCTCGGGATGACGGAGAAGCAATGCAAGGTCCGGCGGAAGGGTAACTGTCGGGGCGTCAAATCGGTCGCGCGAGCGAAGCAGGAATGCGAAAGGCAGCGCGGCCAGCAGGATGAGTACGGTAACTCCTATGTGAAACAAGGTTCCGCGCCAAAAGCCGGCGGGGCTGTCGGCAATTAGATCGACGAAGAGAGCGCGCGCCACCACAGCTACGACCAGAGCGATAGCCTGAGCCAGAAAGGCTCTTCGCCTCATGAGCCAGGCCAGAGCCAGTAACACGGCCGCCATCGCCGCCCAAATCGAAGTCACCCAAACCTCCGCGCCGGGCAGGGGAACCCAGTAGGAAGGGAAGCGATAGGCGAACCAGAGCGCGATAGAAAGAGTGCCGAGCGCATCCGCTGTCAATCCCACAATGTATTCGGCGCGGGCGCAGCGTTGGCGGTTGCGAGTCCGCTCGAGGAGCCAGTAACCGGCAGCGGCAAGGATGAGTACTTCAAGAAGGAGCGAGTTTATGGGGCTGAATGCAGTCTTCCCGGATGCGCTGAGGACGGCCTCAGAGGCGCCCGCATTTGTGCTGGGAAGATCGTCCGCGAGGAAAACAGGAAACGCGAGCGCCATTAGGAAAAATCCCTGCCAACGCAGGAAGCCTCTCCTTGAAAACCGGCCAATCTCAAAAAGCGCCAAGCTTAACGTGGCCAAAACAGGCGCGATCCATGGGTTCGAGAAAACTTCAAACACCGGGATTACTATGACCAAACTGGCGGCCCATGAATATGCGGGAGCAACATAGTTCCGCGAACCCACCAGAACAGTCTTCCGTCGCATCCCGGCATAAAGCAGAACTACGAACACAATCAGTGGCGCTTTGTGGTTCCAATCGTCGGCCCACAAGTCCCAGGCAAATAGGCCGAGGAGAGCGGTTATGGTCAACAAATCCGCTTGAATTGCCAGACTCTGCGCCTTGACCCAATCTGCCGCCAGGCCCAGCGCAACCACCAGCGCCAACCAGCCCACCCCTACCCACGGCGCGGGAAGCACAACCCACAATGCGGCGGCCGCCGCAGCAGCGCCCAACCAACTGGTGACGGGCAGCGCAACGGACTGCCAGGCCTTCAGATCGAAATTGGACGAGGAATCTGCTTCGTCCTTGAGCTGGGTGGGCTGAAGCAGGCGCGAAACGATCTCGGAGCGGGCCCAATAAGCCAGGGCGGCGAGCGCCAGCACCGCGGTCTGAATCGGGTGTGGGGTGGGGTCGGGGTTATCCGTGCGGAACAGAGCCAGCGGCCAAATGCTGTGAAATGCAAGCCAGCAAGCTGACCCGATGGCCAGTGCATCGGCTTCAAGGACCAAGGACGCGGCAGCCAGGCGCTGAGCTGCGAATGCGAGCACAAGGAACAAAGCCAGCCATCCGACCGGGACCCAAAGATCGGGCAGCGCCACCCACAGCGCCGTTGCGGCAGCGGCGGCACCCAGCCAACTGGTGATGCCAAGCGCGAAAGCTTCGCGGCCGTCCTCGGCAATTTGCGGCCAGCGGCGCGGATAGACCTCGGCATGAATCCAATACAGCGCCGCGGCCAGCGCGAGGGCCACGATGACGGATGCATGGCGGTCGAAGTCTGCGTATTCAAGCCGGAAGAACAGCAGCGGGACCACGTCGTGAAATGCGAGTACGCCTCCCGTGACCAACCCAGCCAGCAAGCCCAGCCTGCGAAAGACCGGTTCGCCCAGGCGCAATCCGCAGATCGCGAGCACGTGGGCCTGCACCAGCCACAGCACCGGCCAGGTAACGCCGTGGAACCTGAATGGGACTGCGGAAACGAGCAGGACGGTGGCGATGGTGGAGAGGACAACGAATGCCTGACGCCGCCGCGATCGCGCCTGAAACGCAAGCGCCATTTCGATTGCGCCCAGCGCCAGCAGCGCCCAAAAAGCCCACTCGGGGTGCGCGGATTGGTACTTCAGCAGCCCCAGGACGCCGATGGAATTGAACACCGCGGACAGGCTGGATATGTTCTCCTCTTTCCGGTCGAGCGGCGTGCGGAACACATAAGCCAGACGGAAGATGAGCCAGTAGAGCAGGATGAGCGCGGTGGAGGGCCAGAACTGAGCAAACGCCGCATGGTCCTGCGGCAGCACCCCCGTAAGCCACACAAAATGACTGATGTAGACGGCGATCAGGCCGGCCAGTTCCAGCCAGGCCCAATGGCGTATCGTCGTCACCACAACCAGTGCGAGGGCCAAAACCGCACTGGCCGTAAGGCTGAATACGAGAGTTTCGTTTGCCGCTTCAAGGTGGCTGGTGATCAGGGTTCCAAACCCCAGCATGAACGCGAGACCCGTGACCGTCTGCGACCGGTAGAGGAGCGAATGGGCCACCATTCCGGCGGCCACCAGCAGCATCAGCACCAGGTCCGTGGCAAGCGAATCCAGCACGCGCGCAGCGGGTAAGTGATACATGGCAAACGTTGTGAAGAAGGCCATGGCCCAGCCGCCGCCAATGCCGCCGCGCGCAAAGATCCGATAGGGCGCCTTGCGCTCAAGCCACATGCCCACGAACAGCAACGCGAGGCTTACGGCATAGCCACAGATCACTTTGCCGCCTGCTCCCCAGGTCTGAAATTTGGTCGCCAGATAGTAGCCAAGTCCAATGGCCAAGCAGGAGATGCCAATCTTGTTCAGCCAGTTGGCACCAAGGGTTTGTTCCAGGGAAGAGATGCCGCGGCCAACGGAAACGGGCTCGGACGCTTGAGCAGAGGCGGATTGCGCGGCTTTCGGCTGTTGGGCGACAGGCGCTGCCGGACTTGGAGTAGGAGGCTTTTGCGCAGCAATCGCGTCGAACCATGGCTTGGGTACCGATGCGGGTAGAGGCACGGGAACCGGCGGATGCGGAGCTGGGATTGGTTCGGGAGCCCTTCCGGGGGTATGCGCGGCAGCCGGGGTAAATGCTGCAATGGCTGGCGTTACAGCGTGCGCGGCCGATGCCGGCTCCGGCGGCGTGACGGGCGGAACTGGTCTCTGAACCGGCTCGGGCTGGATGACGGGCGCTGGCTTTGGCTGCGCCGGGCTTGCCGTTTGCGCCTTCAGCAGCGCGGCCAACTGGTCTCGCAGGAAGCCCATATCGAGTTGAAGATCCCCGAGATCCTGGCGCAGCCGTTCGATCGCGTTCTGGCTGCTTCGCCAGATCGCAAATACGGCAATGACGAGAACGACAATGAGAAAGAATTCCATACGATGGCTTGTGCGGGATTATACGCGCAGAGCGCCAAAGCCTTCGTAATGGTGGAGATACTGTGCTGGCAATCGCATGAACATGATCAAGCGGGAAGGACGCGGACGACGGATTCGGTCGCGGTCCCCGGATTCCACTTCGCTCCATCCGGGGCTATTTTCAAATCTTCCCTCCGGGAAGAGGGCAGTCGCCTCTCCGTTGCGCCTCCGGCGCGATTAAAATTGGAACGAGGTCGGTTCCACCTGGTGCACGCGCTGTCCGCACGAGCATTGCTAATGCATAAAAACCGAAGGCCGGGGCGTGGCCTAGGGTGTGGTTATAGGCACATGCCGCGCTGTTGAAAACGGCCAGTTCGCGTTCGCAGATTGCAACCGGCAAGAGTGTGACGAAATGTGTGTTTTTGCGTGTTTTTGCACGCTAAAACGCCCTTAAAGTGCGTTTTGGGCGCATTATTTGAGGGACAAAACGGCTTGTGGGGCAGGGAAAGTGCTTGCAATGCTATCAGTGATATCACTTTTGGCTGTCAGCTCTCAGCTACGGCAAGGGAACCTGGCCCTCGAACTTTTGGGGTGCCGGAGACGGGTGGTCGGGGATGTGGTCTCCCACCCATTCCACGATGTGGCTGTGGAATGGATGGGGCACCCGGCCCACATTCATGCGGCGCAGCCGGTCGTTGAATCCCGAAAGCATCGCAAATGATCCCCACGCAATTCAAATCGTGGACACCCTGAAATCGTCGTAAACCACACAATCCGATGAGCTTGAAGGCGGTAAATCTAAATTAAACCGGACAGCAGCATGCATCCTTATATGCTGTTGCATTCACACTTACACGGATTTTGACGAATATCAAGCCTAAGCGCCCTACCATTCGCAGGTTAACCAATGAATAACAAGGGGCGTTCCCGAGATGAGTGCCACTTTCTGATAAAGCCAGCATATCGGACACATGGAAGATCGGAACCGATAAACGCCGCAGGGTCTGGGGACTGCGTCGTGCGTGAATTGTCGCCAGTGCGGAGGATATCGTTGAGCGGAGCTCCGTTCCGCGCCGATGAGTATTTCCAAAGGGAGATTGGGTTGGCTTCTGAAGAATTTGAATGGATAAGCAGTGAGGATTTTGGGAATGAATTTAGCAAGTTAGCATCCGCTTTGCGGATATAGCGAGTTAGCGAGTAGGCGGGTGGTTTGGGCGGTGCAGAATTCATGACTCCTTGTGAACGGGGCGGTCCAGCTTTGTGGTTTCCAACCTTTGCGCCTGCCTGACGAGACGCAGGTCCCCTTCGGCAGGCTCAGGGCAGGCTTTCGGCTCGCTTCGCTCCCTTCCTGATGAACGGCCGGTCTCCAGCGCCCCTACAGGGCTGGAGATCTATTTTGGGCGCTTTCCCAGGACTGCGCAGCGCTTGTCCTGGGCTAACATCCAGCGCTCCTCCGGGGCTGATTTTGGCGACGCTGTTCATCCCAACCGTAACTCGACGCGGCGCGTCAAGATGCTCAGGATGACAGCAAAAAGGGGGGCACGGTGCTTGGGCGGATCTGGAGGGCCCGGCCTGAAGGCCTTGTCGATTTGCTCCGTTTTCAGGGGGCTGAACAGGTTGGGTAAAAAGGCATTGTTCGTGGCGAAAAGCATCCCGCAGGGGCTGAAGCCCGATTCATTTTATTGGCTTTGATTGGCCCGGCTAAAGCCGTGCCCTTGTTACAAAGCCTCGACAGGGATACAGCAGCTCGAATTCTGCTCTAAAGCCGAATTCACGGCATTGGAACCAGAGAGCGCAGCCGACCGTACCGATCCAAAGCCGTCCCTGACGATGACAGTTTCTGGACCGGTTCTCAGGGTCTTTAGTTGACCCGATTGAGGGCGGAGATCCAGGCCTTCGGAGTGGTTCCGAAGGTGGAGCGAAAAAGGGCCACAAAAGCGCTCGGATTTTGGTATCCGACCGAGAATGCGGCCTCCTTCACGCTGCGCCCGGCCACGAGAAGTTCAATGGCTTTCATCAAGCGAACCTGGCGGCGCCAGCACTCGAAATCTACGCCGACCTCGAGAAGAAAGAGCCGCTCCAATGTTCTAACGCTTACGCCTGCGGAGGCGCAAATCGACTTGAGTGGAATGCGGAGGGCAGGGTTGTCGATGACCTTTTGTGCCACCGCGGCGGCTCTTGAATCTTTGGGCATGGTTACGACCGTGGGCACAGGAGTGGCACGATGCAGTTCCGCAACAAGGAGGTCTCGAAGCGCACACTCGATCCGGTCGCGATTTCGGATTTGGCTAACCCTGACGATTTCGAAGATGAGTTCGCGCAGGAGAGAGCCAACGTGAAAGACAGTGCAAACTGGGGACAGGCGGGTCAGGGCCGGACGCAGGTAGAGAGTCCGCATGGAGACGCGCTCTGGCGTGTAGACCTCGTGTAGCGTGAGCGCGGGAATCCAGAGACCGAAGTGCGGCGGGATCATCCAACGGCTCTGGGCGGAGGTCACTTCCATTACGCCCAGGCTGGCATAGATCAACTGATCCGATTTGTGGGCATGGAGGGACAAGCGAGTTCCGCGCGCGTATTCGCGGGAGTGTGTGGCGATGGAAACGCCGCGTGGCGGGTCGTTTTCGCGGATTATGAGATGGCGCATAAGAGGTATATTATGCCGCATTAACTCACTTGCGCCATGGGATCGGTTCGGGCACTATGGGATCACCAGTGGGCTGAATCGCCCACGACGGAGGTTTCATGGATATGAAGCGAGTTTTCCCCCTCGTATTTGCAGGAGCGTTTCTTCTGGCCGCGGCCTTGCCGGCGCTAGGCGCGGACGAAGCGGCAACCTGCGCGGCAAGCGCAGATGCACGACAACTGGATTTTTGGCTGGGCGACTGGTTGGTGGGGTCCCCTGGAATGGCAGGCAAGGGGCACAGCACGGTGCATCTCTCGCTCGACAAATGCATGACGATCGAAAGTTGGGGCAGCGATACCAGCAACCATAACGGCGAGAACACCCTGGCATACAACGCCGAAGATAAGAGCTGGTACGGCCTGTTCGTGGACAATCATGGACGCGTTCACATGATGAAAGGAAACGTGACGCCGGGTTCGGCGGAGTTGCAGGGGCCTGCCCGGGATGAGAATGGCCGAGCGGTTCTGAAAAGGGTGAGGATCGTGCGCGTAAGCGCTGACAGCGTGGAGCAGATATGGGAAAAATCGGCGGATAACGGGGTTTCGTGGGCGACGGATTTCAAGATGGAATACGTCCGCGGGAAGCGGTGATTTCAGGTTCGCTTCGATCGAGGTAACTGCGACTCTTTTGAGCGCTCCCGCAATAAGAAAAAAGCTATGAATGCGTGGCGGCAGGCAGGGGATGGGGGCACTCCAGCATTGGGGTGCCCAGCCGCTTGTTCCTCGGCTGCTGTGATAACGTTGCATTACGGTGCCTCCGAGCCTGGCCGGTATTTGCCGGTCTGCGCCGAATTGAGCTATGCGGCGGGACTCGGGAGCCTGGTGCGAAACCAAAAAATGCCTCAGTCGCCGGAATCGATATCGCCCCCGTTGCCCGCGAGCCCGGCTCCGCCGCCTGGGCAGGATCGTACGCCAGTATCGGGATCAGGCGGGGGATCGGCGGCTTGGCATGCGAAAGGGGCTGGATCTGGAGATCGGCCCATGGCTATTGCTGAGGCGGAGGATGCAATTCCGCAAATAGCCGGGCCGCAGCGAATTCCGCGGTGGCTGGAGCGGGCCGAGCTGTTCCTGAGGGTGATTCTGCGAATGTATATCGGGATAGCGGTGGCCTATGCGCCGTGGTCCAGGCTTTTCTGGGACCAGAACCCGATTTTCTTGCAGTACCCTACGCTCTCAATCTATGCTTCAAACGGTGCGGTTCGGGGCATTATTTCGGGTCTGGGCCTCTTGAATCTGTGGATTGCATTTCATGACGCAATCCGCCGGCGGGACGGGTGATGGAACAGGAAATAGGGAATAGGGAACAGGGAACAGATGGCCCGGCGAAAGCCGACCAGTCGCTGAGGGCTCCCATTCCGAGCGGAACTCCGCCGGCGTTGAAGAAGGCTCCGCTGGCTTATGAAAACCTGGAGTTCTTGAACGGCGCCGACGGGCGGCCGATGAGGATTGTGGCGGAGTATTTGGAGCCGCTGGCGCGATTCCGGCGGGAAAATATCCAGGATACAGTGGTGTTTTTCGGGTCGGCGCGATTCCGCGGCAAGGCTGAGGCCGACCATGAGCTTGAGCTGCTTGACAATACCGGATCGAGCCAGCCGGCTCCGAGCCACGAGCAGCCTGCCAGCGTTCCCCAGATTGCGGAAGGCACGGCTACGGACTTGCAGCGGAAACGCGCGGTGGCGGCGGTGGAGATGGCCCGCTACTACGAGGATGCGCGACGGCTGGCCGGGATGCTAACGCATTGGGCCAAAGGGATTCCGTCGAAGCGCCGGCGGTTTGTGGTGACCTCGGGCGGCGGGCCGGGAATTATGGAGGCGGCCAATCGGGGAGCCTGGGAAGCGGGCGGCAAGACGATCGGATTGAACATCCGGCTGCCGTTCGAGCAATCGCCGAATCCTTACATTACGCCCGAATTGAACTTTGAATTCCATTACTTTTTCATGCGCAAGCTGTGGTTTGCTTACCTATCGAAGGCGCTGGTGGTGTTTCCGGGCGGGTTCGGCACGCTGGATGAGATGTTCGAGATTCTGACCCTGGCGCAGACCCAGAAGCTTGCGAAGAAGATCACTGTGGTTATCTACGGCTCAGAGTATTGGAAGAAGGTGTTCGACCTGGATGCTCTGGTGGATACGGGAGCGATTTCTCCAAAGGACATTGAGCTGTTTCAGTATGCGGACACGCCGGAGCAGGCGTTCGAGATGCTGCGGCAGGGGCTGACGGAGAACTACCTGGCTGCCGAGGCTGCGGAGAGGCAAACGGAGAGCCAGGCGGCGGCGCCTGTTGAGGACCTGATGGCCGGGTCAATCGAGGATTTTCTGGGGCCGGAGATGGCGAAAACGAGCAAGTAGGGCTGAGGGGAAAACCTGGCGCTATTGTTTCGGCTGG
>Ga0302189_10000677_pt1 | contig 30096 bp, 24 predicted proteins | sample II_Bog_E2_2_FD_194551 | JGI IMG/M metagenome (GOLD analysis project Ga0302189, IMG submission 194551) | Peat permafrost microbial communities from Stordalen Mire near Abisko, Sweden - II_Bog_E2_2 | ecosystem: Environmental > Terrestrial > Soil > Wetlands > Peat | place: Sweden: Abisko...
AGAAACTCCATTTGCGCCCCAAGGTCTGTACCACCGACCCCAATCATACTGGAAGGTTGTTTCCATGATTCCTTGTGTTTCAACTCATGAATCTCAGGAATGGAGGAGTAAAAATACCGCGGAAGAATGTCCCACCCGCACCTCTGCCCAAACACAAACAGACCGTGGAGGCTAGATTTCATTTGCTCACGCAGCCTTCGGGAAATGCGCATCGAGTGAATCTCCTTTCGAACGGCGTTCATGAACGAGAGTGGCCGATCGCCGTTCCTTCATCCTGTCAGAAAAGGGATTCCAAATTCCGGCACGGCTTAAAGATAACTTAACGGACGCGAGCCAAATCTGAAGAAGAGTGTTCCGCATCTTTCGCTGCGGCGGAACAGGAATTCCCGAAGGCAATGGAGCTGTCAGTTTCTCAGTCAGCCAGGTTGCCGGCAACTGCGTCCGGGTGCTTCACGCTAGAATCCCGATCTGCGCAGACAGAGATCCGCAAGCCTTCTGACGTGATGGTAGGGCAGGGAAATAGCATTCGATGCACCATAGCGCTCCTTCATCGAGGCTCTGTCCGGGAAAAGAGCTCTCATCAGAGAACCGGCATCGTCATAAAGGAGCAAATAGAAAAGCATGTAGTTCAGCCGCGTAAATTTTTGCCCGGCGTTGGGATAGAACAAGTCCGCTTGTCGAATGCACCGCAGAATCTGGCGCTTCCTCGCCGGAGACGGCTCCAGTTCCTTGAGAACCTCTGCTGGAACGGGCGTTCCTATGAGAATGGAAGGCAGCCAGAGAGAGAAATAAGCGGCCGTCTTTACCTTGAGGTTCCTGACCTTGCCCAAAAACAGGTTCCAGTCAATGGAGGTTCCCCGTACAAGCCGCTCAACGTCGGTATGCAGGCGAAGACCGGGCGCTCTCAGGTATGAATGCTTGGCCGTGTGCAGGCAAACCTGAAGCAGGTTGTCTTCCGGGCTGAACAGCCGCACCTTAGTCCCTTCGATGGCGATCGAGCGCTCGAATAAGTCATCTGTCCGAGGTTCCTGAGAGCGTTGAATCCATCGTCCCGCAACGGAACGCCATTGTAATTCAAGCCAGATATTGCCTGACTCGCCAGCGGGCCGCTGATACTCCAACCCGCCGGAAAGCGCATCTCCCGGCTGATAATAGGTGCGCGTGTCGCAGGCATAGCCAAGGCCTAGCAGAGTTTCGTGCGCAGGCCAAAAATCGTCTTGCCGGACAAGAGTGTCAATATCCCCCATGGGGCTGCAACCCAGACAGGTATAAATTCCGCGCGCGATGCCGGCGTTCTTCAGCGCGATCATCGGGATGCCGCGAGCAGATAGCGCTTCAGCAAACTCGTCCAGCATGCTCATGTAGACCCCGATCCGCGCGGCGACCTTGGCGTGTGCTTCTTTCCATCGTTCCGGAACGCTGGAAGCGCCACGGGAATGCATGAGCTTGTGTCCGATGTGGCTCTCCAACTCGTGCGCGCACGCCGCGGTCCACGCGGCTTCGTCGCCAACCTTGTCGTAGAGGGCGGCCACGCGATCTTCCTCGCCGTTGGCACATGCGGCCAGCAAAAGCTGCTGAACGTCTCCTTCGGCCAATTGCCGGCAAACCTTCAAGTCTTCGTCTGTCATTCGCGTCCTTCCAACGGCCAGGTAGTTCCAGCCTGCACAATGCCGCGCGGCGGGACATCGCCATTGATGCGCGCCCCGTTGCCGATGCGCGCCCATTCGCCAATCTTCACTCCCACTGCGGTCGTGACGCCCATGCCGATTAGTGCGCCGGTTCCGACTTCCACATTGCCAGCCAGAATAGCGCCGGGTGTTATGTGAGCGAACGCGCCAATCCTGCAATCGTGTGAAACGATGGCGCCGGTGTTGATGATTGCGCCAAAGCCTACCCGGGCGGCAGAACCGACAAAGGCCATGCCAAAGATCTGCACGCCGGCCGCTATCTCCGCGCTCGGCTCCACGACTGCCTTCGGATGCACAGCGCGCGGAAACGCGAACCCGAGCTTCGCCATCCTGACAAAGATTTCGTAACGCGTTCGATTGCGGTTGATTGCCCCGACGCCGTTGATCATGAGGCGGATACCCTTGTCATAAAGGGATTGCAGTACTTCTTCTCCGCCAAGCACGGGAACGCCAAGTATCTCGGAGACAGCGGGCGGCGGTTCAGCCACGATGCCCGCCAGGCGATAGTTGCCCGTCTGGCGAACCAGATCGATAATCGTCTTGGCGTGGCCGCCGTCGCCGAGAATAAGTAGGTCCCTGGCGTCAAATGGAGCTTTGATTTCAAAATTCGATTTCGTTTCGTCTAACTCAGGGGGGGGAACAGCATTTGCGAAATACTCCCGGACTTTCGCTTCAGTGATCAATGTGCTGATGGGCAAGGCATCGAGCGGCACGCCGAGTTCTCTAGCCAGGCGGAGACCTTTCTCGCTGATCAGCAGGCCTTCAGGGACGGAATTTACATCAGTGGGCGATACGGCTGGCTCTGTTAGGCGGGCGGGCTGCTCATTCGGCGGTTCTGAAGAGATCTCGAAGATGACTGTGCCCGCGATGACCTGCTGGCCCTTCGCGATCAGAACAGCCTGAATGAAGCCTTCAACCTCTGCTTCGACCTCAATGGTAGCCTTCGTGGTCTCAAGCGTGCAGAGCGGATCACCGACAGAGACCTTTGCCCCGGTTGTAACAAACAATTCAATAACCTGGGCCTCCGGCTCATTCACACTCAACATTGGCGCTAGTATCTGCATGGCTTTGCTCATAGGGCGATTATTTCATCTTGCTGCGGCCAACTGCATGACCGCATCGATTATGTTCTGGACAGAAGGCAGCACCGCGTCTTCCAAGGGACGCGAGGTTGGGATAGGAAGATCACGGGCTCCCAGACGCCGGCCAACGAAGCGGTTTGCTGGTGGAATCCCCTCGGCAACCAGGCTCAGCACTTCGCTGCCCCACCCGAGCGAGACGGTGCCTTCCTCGACAGTCAGAAGCCTGCCGGTGCGCTGAATGGAGTTGAGAATGGGAGTAATATCGAGCGGGCTGAGCTGTGTTGGGACAATCACTTCAGCAAAGACTTCCTGCTCGGTCGCAAGACGCCAGATGGCTTCGAGCGCAAGGTCTGCCATGTAACCATAAGTGGCGATGGTAACATCAGCGGAAGGCGCGCCGGCGATTCTCACACTTACTAACTGATTGAGCAACGAAGTGTTGGAATGTGTAATTTCAAATTGCTGCGATTTGTGAGTCTGCCCGAGCCGGGATAAGTAAAGCAGCTTATGCTCGACGAAGAGTGTGGGCTCCTCACTCAAAAGGATCGCGTCGATGAGCAGTTGCCTGGGGTCGCAAAGCGCATTGGGGGCAACGACGCGCAGGCCAGGAACCCCCATGAAATGTTTTTCGGTGCTCTGGGAATGGGTGGGCCCATATCCGCGGCGGCCACCCATCGGCGTGCGTACAACGATGGGGACACGCACCTGGTCGTTGTACATCCAGCGGAACTTGCAGGCGTGATTGAGAAGCTGGTCGAAGGTCAGCGACAGAAAGTCGCCAAACATGATTTCGACCACGGGGCGCATGCCGCGAAGCGCGAGACCGGTCGCGATGCCGGTGATAGCGCCCTCGGAAATCGGGGTGGTCAGAACCCGATCAGGGAACCGCGTGGAGAGCCCCTTGGCAACTTTGAACGCACCGCCGTATGGGTCAAGGATATCTTCGCCGAGGAACATGACCCGCTCGTCGCGACCCATCGCTTCGTGCATCGCTTCGTTCAATGCCTGGAGGACTGTGCTCATGGCTTTAATAACTCCTCTCGCGCGTTCAGCAGAGCCGCAGGGTCCGGCCAGGGATCTTGTTCAGCCTGCGCGAAGGCCTGGTTGACTTCGCCCAAAGCCGCCGCCAGCGCATCTTCGTATTCCGCATCCGCGAGTTGAGAACGAAGCACACAGATCGGATCGAACTGGCGGTAGTGCTCGATCTCGGCCGCGTCGCGGACCTCATCGCCCTTGGAGTGGGGCACGAGACGGTAGGTATGCAGAATCAACGCTTGCGGCCGGCTAGCGTTCCGCACCGCGGTGACAATCGGTCCCGCCTCGGCGCGGATAATGGTGACATCTGTTGTGTCGATCTCGCGGGCCTCGATTCCGAAGGCCTTAAAGCGCAAAGAGAAATCGCCGGCGAAATTGAGGGCCAATGGCGTGCTCTGCGCGTACCTGTTGTTCTCCAGAATGAACAGCACGGGCAGATTCCAAAGCGATGCAATATTGAGGCTCTCGTAGACCGCGCCTTCGCCGAGGGTCCCGTCCCCGAGAAAGACCGCTATGATCACACCTGAATTCTTACGCTTTTCAGCCAGCGCCATGCCAACAGCGCAGGGCGTTATTCCTCCCTGGACTCCATTGCTATAGAAACCCGGAAAGTGCAGGTGCTGGCTTCCGCCAAGGCCAGCGCAGACGCCGGTGCTGCGGCCCATCAACTCAGCCGCCAGCGCGTGCATGCTTCCGCCATGCGCAAGATAATGGCCATGGCCGCGGTGATTGGAGAATACGACGTCGGAGCGGTGGAGATTGCCAATGACGCCCACAGCATCAGCTTCCTGGCCGATACAAGTGTGAGTCGTGCCAAAGAGACGGCCTTTGCTGAACTCGTCGAGCGCTCGTTCCTCGAACAAGCGAATGCGAAGCATCTCGCGCATCAATTTGGTTACTGAATCAGGCATATATCTCACAGATCTCCGCGGCATTAACCTCAGAGCCGGCTGGTTTGGTCATCTTCAAATCCGCCACTTGCTTCGGTTGAATAATTGCTCGCCACACTGTTCGCTCGCACTAACTCAAACCGGTCGCTTGAGGCGGCGAGGAAGCGCCGGACGTGGGGCTGCCGTGTCCGGAGCTGACCTGGGCGGCGCCAGTCTTCCCGGTGAAGACGGGCATCGTTGCTTCACCTCCGTGTGAGATGCCGGTGCGCATCACAACGCACTTGATCGTCATCAAGAGAATCCGAAGATCGAGCAGGAGGCTCCAGTGATTCACATACCACACGTCAAGCTCGAACTTCCTATCCCAGGTGAGAGCATTCCTTCCATTCACCTGAGCCCAACCGGTGATTCCCGGAATGACATCGTGCCGCCGCCTCTGCTCTTCTGAGTAAAGCGGAAGATACTGGGGAAGCAAAGGCCGAGGCCCCACCAGACTCATGTCGCCGCGCAGCACATTCCAGAGTTGCGGAAGCTCGTCGAGGCTGGTCGAGCGCAGCAGGCGTCCAAGAGGAGTGAGACGCTCCTCGTCGCTCAGCAGTTCCCCGGACGAGTCACGCTCGTCCCCCATCGTCTTGAACTTCCATAGCGTAAATAGTTGTCCCCATCGGCCGGTGCGTGTGCTGCGGAAAAACACCGGCGAACCCATGAGGATCCGGATGCATGCTGCCACCACGGCCATGGGTAACAACATCAGCAGTAGCGCAATCGCCGCGGACGTCCGATCGACGGCTGTTTTGAGAAGAGCCGGCAGCCCCGACTGCCGAAGATCTCGGATTGCGACGCGATCCTTCATGGCAGACATCCTGTTCGGGTGATCGATCCTCTCCTGGTCATACCCTCCGCCGGCGGAAGCGCCGCAGATATAAGCAGGAGCAACAGTTGAAGCCTTGAGACTTCGCTCTTGATGCGCACCTGTCTCAACCGGCTTGCTCAACTCTTTCAAGAATTTCTCTCACCTTGGCGACACAGACTTGCCGTGTGAACTTTTCTTCCGCAGCGCGCCTGGCGTTTGCTCTCATCCGGGCCAGTTCAACCGGGGAATCAACCATCGCGATCAATGCATCCGCAATCGCTTGTGGATCTTGAGGTGAAACCTGCCCGCCGCAATCGCACTCCTCAATCAATGCAGTCAGGTCGCTCTCCTTTGCGCAGATGCCGAGAATCGCAGAACCAGCCGCCAGTGAGGCGTAAACCTTACTCGGCATGCTGATGCCCTCAATTCCACGCTCCATGCATACCAGAGCGATATCCCCACTAGCCAGCGACCATGGAAACACTTCGGATGGCTGTAAGGGCAGAACGGTTACATTCGGGTCATGCTCATTGGCTACAGAAGACTGTATCCAGCCAAATTGCGCCCCAGCCCCGATGATCATGAAATGAATATCCTTCCTGTGGCGCATGCTGCGCGCCGCGGTCAGAATGCTTCTCATGTCATGGCTCACCCCCATATTGCCGGAGTACAGCACTGTGATCTTGTCGGTTTGCCCCTGGCTAATGGCAAAGGTGTTGCGCGCCTTTGGGATAGGCCGAATCTTCTTCGTGTCCACCCAGGTCGGAACCACGGAAAGCGGAGTCCCCGGAGCGGCATAGGCCTCGACATTTCTAAGCATAAAGGGCCCGATTGTTATGACATGGCTGGCGTAACGATAGGTCATCCGGTTGAAGGCCTTCCAGAGCCGGACAAGTAGAGAGCGTTCGGAATAAGTGCCTTGTCTGACAAGAAGATCTGGCCACACATCATCTATCCAAAGCACATATCGACGCCCGCGCAGCTTGTATTGCAGATAGCCCACGAGAGAAAGCAGCGGCGGCTGCGTGACAATAAACAAGGTTGGCTTTCCGCCAATTGGAAGCGTAGCAAAAAGAGCGCTAAACAAGAACCGGATCCAGCTAACTACGCGAGTCATCCCCGTCCGCCGGTCGTAAACCGGTCCCTTTATGTATCTGATCTGCCGATTGACATGAGAATCGGCGTCCGACAAAACTATAGCTGGATCGTTGCCGGCAACATCCTCGCAGAGTTCAAGAAAGAAATGGTGTGCGGGGGCAGTTTGCTTGAAAAAAAGGAATCGGGGGCTCTTTTCGGCTGACAGGCTCATGCTCTTCGGTTCCTCAGTGTCGATGGCAAAGCTTTCTCAATCTCAAGCATTTTAGCGATCAGAGATTTGGGAACATTGTGTGAAGTAGACACCATCAAGGCTTCCAATTCAAACATAATTGTCTCGAGAAGAAACAGGCGGAGCAGCCGCAGTTGCGAAGAATCGGCGATGGTATCCGCATATGCTGCAATCCGCTTACCCATCCCCTTTGCGAATCGGGTTCCGAGACGATAGGTCAATAGGTCATATTGCCTTTGCCTGTCTTGTGAGTATTCCCAGTCAATCAGCCAGATTTCCCCGTTATTGTAAAGAATGTTTCCGGGTTGAAAATCACCATGCGAGCGAACAATCTCAATCTCTTCACCTGCTCCGTCGCCATGGCCGCAAAGTCGCTGTGCCAAAGCGGACATTCCGGTGGGGCTGACACCTTCGCGGGATGCTGACATGGCTGCCACTTGCGCCATGATGCTTGCCTCGTACTCGGCAATGCTAGTCTGTCTGGAAGTTGGCCGATACAACAACTGCATCGCGTCTAGCGCGCGCTGCACCCCGATGGCTTGCTCTTCAGAAGAAGTCAGGCGATTTAACGGAGTGCCAACAACCACTTCCTCAGCAATGCAGTTCTCGGAAAGAGAATGAACAATGCGGGGCACGGGAAGACCTTTGCTTGCCGCGAATTCACGTGCTCTAATCTCAGAGTGAAAATGAGCGCTGCTTGACCCGCTCTTTAGATGGCAATAAACAATACCTTCTGCTGCATCGACAAAGCGTATTTTATGCGTGCCGGGTATGATGAGGCATTGGCTTGCGCCTGGGATCGAAGGCTCCACGCGAAGAACCGCATGTGCGGTCAATCTTGCTGCCGCCGACGTTGCCAGCCAAAAGTAAAGTCGCTGAAAAGGGCGCTTCCATCTAACTACGGATGTCGAAAACTCGCGCTTGATGTTCTCCAGTGCTTGTGGGCTCACTCCGCCGCGAAAGATGGCATTGATGTTCAGATTCACGAGCCAGGACTGTTCCGTTCTATCCCACGTGCTGTCGATCCAGGAGATGCGCCAGTCTCCACCAAAATGCAGCGTCAGAAAACTGGAGAGGGTCGAAACAAGAAGGTCGGCAAAGGGCTCATTGTGGATAAGTTCCGCAGCCTTCACGAAGGGACCTCATGTGCTCTTTCGGGCAGAACGCCATCGCCGAGCAAAAAAGAGTCAATAGTCGCGGAGATTTCGTTAATGCTCATTCGCGCATCAACAATGCAATAGCCGCCTTCCACTTTCAGCGTTTCATATAACGCTGCCCGACGTCTCCGCCTCTCTTCTGAATCGGGAAACGGCTCATTCTTGAGAATGGACCGCCGAAGAGATTCATCGAAAGGCAGATCGAGAAAAATGCGAATGTCCGGCCTTGCTGCAATGGCCTTCACGAGTCGCCATGCTAGAAGCTGCGCCGTATGATCATCGAAGTTCAATCGCAGATCAACTTCACTTTCCTCGATATAGCGGTCGCATAGCACATTGTAACCAAGTAATCGGAGCAGACGAACCCGCACTGCGGTTTGAAAAGCAATATCCGCGAATGCCAAATGAAGCCATAAGCTCCGTTTCCAGCCAGTGCTCATGAAGCGATCCCGCTGCTTCGACTGCCCCTGGGGCAGCCGCTGATGGCCCAAGAGCCGCCGCATAACATCCTTCAGCGCCGAAAACAGCGGAGTATATCCTACCCGCAGCCAGATATAAAAAGGCCTTTCGCCTCGCTGCCGCATCCTATCAATCACGGCTGATATCTGGGTCGACTTTCCGCTGCAATCCACGCCCGAAAATGAAATCAAGCATGGACGTCGCTTTCGATAATTCAGGTGAAGTGCCACTTTGTCAGAATCCTGCATGAGTGTTGGTACGTTTATGCTGGCGGCCGGGTGGGGCTTAATTGAACAGCAGCGAAGTATATCAGGCCGTTACTGAAAAAGCCGCGCCCGCGGATTCCTGGGAGAAAGAAGAAGCGGCTCGGAGGCGCGTTTCGGCTCGCTGCGCAAATGCAATTATGGCGACTGGAATTGCCGCATTCGCAACACAATATGCCAGCGTGGCAATGGCAGCTCCCATGAGACCCATTCGTGGAATCAAGAGCCACGCGACGATCAATGCCATGAGTGGGACAAGAGAATAGAGCAGCGTGTAAGTCCAGAAGCGGCGGACAATTGCGATTCCACCTCCCAGAATCGAACCAACGTAGTAAAATGCCGCTGAGAACATCAATAGGACAAAAACTCCACGATTGGTTGCGTATTCAGGGCTATAGCAGAGCGTCAAAATCCTCTTTCCAGCAACTGCGGCCACTAGCGTGCCTACCATGCCAACTCCGAAAGCGAATGCCGCACACTTAAAGAGAAGCTTCTTGAATGCTGGCAGCGACGAGTGCCAGCACCGCGACAAGGGAGCCTGTACTGAATTGCCGACGGCTGCAATCACAGTGTGGCCGGCCACAAGAAAATACGCCATTGCTGCGAACTTGCCAAGCATAGCCGTCCCCAAGTCGTGATCAATCACATAGCGCGGGATATTCGTTGCAAGACTGGCGAGCATGGTCTGGATTCCCATGGGAAACGCGATCAGGGAAAGCCGAATAAGAGTTTTTCGATCAAAATGGGGCAGCCATTTGTTTGGCTGAAAAGGTTCAAAGCGCACCAAACGCCTCGCCCAGCGAAGGTCGACAAAAAGAAAGAGCAGCAGCCAGCACGCAGCCATCGCGCAGGTTGCCTCAAAAAGGCTGTGCGTTAGTCGCAGAATTATGATTAGAGCCGCTACGGATCCGATCCCCTTGATGCAAAGGCTGATCGAGATGAACATCATGCGCTCATGTTTCTGACAAAGACCATAAACGGCATCGCTCAACGACTCAAAGCACTTGGCTGCGCCTATTACCAGTACTACTAACTGTGTGCGTCCCGAACCGCTATTAAGGAGAGCGAACAGCAGAACGGCTGCGAAGCCGGTGGCGCTGGCGAGGACCCGAAGCCCAAAGTAGTCCGGAAATGAAAAAATGCCCTTCGCATCGGTGGCCTGGATGGTTCTTAGCTGCATATTAGTGAACATATAAATAGGGGCCGAGACCGCAAGGCCAAGGGCAAACTGTCCGACCATATATGGTGAGCCGAGCTTGCTGATAGAAGCCAGCATGGCCCATTGAGCAAGGGAGTAGACCAAAGTCCCGCCGAATGTCCACACCACATTGCTGCGCAGTGACATAGGCCGGTCAGCGAGTTTTGTTGGCGATTCGTGACAAGTAGCGTTCAATGGAGAGGCCTCAAAGATCTGTTGGTGCGAGACAATCCATGCGCCACAGGTATCGTTGGCAACACCTGGTTGCAAATTAGCATGTGCGGCTCAGAGTTTAAGAAAAGTGAAAGCGGGGGGATGGCGGCCTTTGCGTCGCGGTAAAGTTGAGAGTATTTGCATATGGTCTGATGTGCGTTGTGAGACCTTTCAGCTTTCCGCTTCGAAAAGCGGAGCGACTCCTCCAACATATGAAGAACAAACTACTTCAAACCCTTATGTTTCTGCATCTTCCTGATGAGAGCATTGCGGTTCATAGCCAACAACTCGCCGCAGTCCTCACGGAGGCGGGCAAGCTCTGTCGCATTGTGGCCAGAGACAAGGTTAGTGCCCGCTAAATCCGCCGCACCTCCAGCCTGTTGCATTTCCACCACCTTAAGGCAAAGAAGACGAAGCTGTCTATATGCATGCAGATCTTTGGCAAGTATCGGCACTTCTGTTGCAGCCGAGCTTTCCTGAGATCTTAATTGCGATGACTCATGGCCAATCACGCCGTTTCGTTCACTGTTAAGCGCACCCCAGGTGACATGGCTGAGTTTTGATTCAGACCCTAATCCGGAGGCAGAGGAGTTGCCGCCGGGGTGAAAGGAGTAAATCGGAATTTCGACGACAGTGTCCTCCGGCACCGCTTGTGAATCACTCAAACCCACCTCAGGAGAGGCTATTGAAAATTCCAGATCCCCGGTTCGCGAGACGGATGGCCTTATTGAAAGCGGTGTTGAACCAAGTGCATCAAAGTAAGAGTAGGACAGTTCTGCGGAGCCTGCCTGAGGCAAAACAGCAGTTAACGCCCCCGCAGAACCGGAAACATTTGAGGTAGATGAGGACCTAGAAGTGCCGGGCTTCAAGTTGGCGGTGACGAAGCGATTCATTGCAGCCCCATTGCTTTGCGCGGAAGGTGTCGACCTCTGGGAAGTCCCCGCCAGGAGGCTCGCTAAAGAAGCATCGATGGGGGAGAAGGATGCACTGCAATCCTCAGCGTCAACTGTGCCGACAAGCGTCTTCGCTCTTGCGGATCGAAATAGCAGCGGAAATGGAACTGTTTGAAAAGCACGGCCGGCTGTATCTGGTGGCAGGGAACGCTGGATCCAACCGACACCCGGTTGAAAACAAAGAGTGGAAGAGACGGGCTTGCTGGTGATCCCGACCCCTCGAGTGACCCGATGCTTAAGGCCGGCAGCGTTGCCCGGCATTGCGGAAGTTACTGAAGAAGGAGGTTGGGCATTGTGACTCGGAACGGCCAAACCCTGAGGCTGATTGGCAGGATTAAGAGTGGGGCCTGCCAACCCACCTGGTAACTGACTTTGCCCATTGCTTACCACGGAAAGCGTCGTAGTCTGAGCCTGCGTCCTGATGCAGATCGCGCATGAAAGCACAGACTCAAGAGCCAAGGCGGTTCCAAGAGCTGACAGAATCGACACAGCATGAGCCATAGGCCGCGTTGGCTTCTTGAAACTCGCGCGAATGCGAATTTGTCCCGCCATTCTCAGCACCAATCCCGACTGTTGAGTCCTAACAAAGAAGTTATTGCGACTCCTCTTTGGATTCGTAGTAGGTGTAATACTTTCGATAGCTCCCGTATCCGTAACCGTAATACTGTTTTGCCAGATCCATGTCGTTCACGATGATTCCAATTAGCTTTCGAGAGACCATACCTAATCTTGAATAGCTCTCTTTCAACGCAAGGCGGCTCGTCTTATTGATGCGCACGATCAGAAGTATGGCATCCATTAGCGGGGACAGAACAACCCCATCCGTCACAATGGCCACGGGGGGAGTGTCAAAGAGAACAAAATCGAACTCCCGGCGCCACTCTTCGACCAATGCCTCCATCGTCTTCGAGCCTAGTAATTCCGCGGGATTAGGAGGCCTGATGCCAGAGGGAAGTATCATCAAGGTTCCTTTGTCGAGAGGAACTTGTTGTGCCTGGTCGCGCCACCCCGTCGCCCCCGAAAGGCATCCAGTCAAGCCGGACATTTGGCGGCCAGCCCCTCTTGTCACCAGCGCACCGCGCCTGAGATCAGCGTCCACGAGCAATACGCGCCGGTCTGCCAGAGCCAAGCTTGCAGCAAAATTCACGGAAGTCAGGCTCTTGCCCTCAGACGGAAGCGAACTGGTGAGCATGATTATCTTGGGAGGCGCTCCGGCGGATGCCAAAAGCAACGCCGAGCGCAGCGCACTGACGGCTTCCGCATATTCCGATTGGGGCCGTTGAATTACGACCTGAAGAAGGGGTACGTAGTTCTTAGCGTCCGCCTCTGCGGGAGATCGCAAATTGTCAAGCGAAACATGAGGAAGCATTCCCATGATCGGCAAATTGACAATCTGGGTTATTTCCTCGATCGAGCTAACGCTGCGGTTTAGGTTCTCAAGAATGAAAGTGGCTAAGATTCCGAAAAGAAGGCCGGCGGCTATGCCCATTGCGAGAAACAGAGGCGTATTGGGCAGAGCAGGCTTGACCGGAACATTAGCGATAGCGATCACATCGACGTTGGTTGACTTCAGACCGGCTGAGACACCTGCTTCATTGAGCTTTTTGAGCAGGTCATCGTATAGTTGCTCCTTGGCTTCCGCCTCGTTCTTAAGGAGTACATATTTGTTAAACTTGGCGGATTGCGAAAAAGCATCCTGCCTCAGCAGATCCATTGATTTTTGCAGATCGGCTTCAGTATGCAATGCGGCGTCATACTCCGATTTGAAGCGCGCCTGTATATCGGCTGTTTCGGTCGCCAGGGCCTTATGCACTTGGTCAAGCTGAGACTGCAACTGCACTACCCTTGGGTAGCGAACGCCGTACTCTGCCTTGGCCTGTGCAAGCGCTGTGTCCAGCTGCGCCTCCTGGCCTCGCAGTGTGGGAAGAACACTGTCTGGAACGATCGTACCTATTAGTTCAGGATTGCCCGTCATCGCCAAGCGGTACTTTGCTTCCTTCAGAATCCTGTCGGCCTCGGCATCGGTGACTTGTTTGCCCATATCGGATAGTTGATTAACAGCCAAGTTGTCGCTTTCATCAGTTCCGATAATGTTGGCGGTTTTCTGATAGTCAGCCAGTTGCGCTCCCGCATCCTCGACATCCTTCTTCATTTCAGTTAACCGGTCATGCAGCTCTTTAGAGGCCAGCATGGTGGCCTCGAATCTGGTAACAAAGTTATAATGTAGATAAGAAGTCGCGAGATGATTGACTACCTCCGCCGCGAGTTTCGGGTCTTTGCTTCTGAAACGAAGTTCGACAACCTGCGACTTGGGCAAAGCTTCAACATCAAGCGCCTTCGAGAATCTTTGAAGGATGTTATACCGCACACAGGGTGAGACGCTTTCTATGGGCATGCCCTCCGGAGTGGGACGAATTTTGCAGCTGCTGATGACGTTAAGTATGCCCGGCTGCATAAAGGTCTGATTCTGGTCCAAGCGAAGCTGACTTATGACATCCCATGCACGGGGTTCACTGGATATAATGAGAACCTCTGTCTGCACCTTGGCATCCCAGTCCAGACCGCCAGATCCAGAGGCCATTTCAGCAAGATCTCCAAGGTCCAGCGCGGCTGAGGACTCAGGATGAATGTTCAAGTATGTTACGGCGTCAAATCGTGGAGTCATAAAAATGCAAATCAGAGACGCCAAGACAAGTCCGCCAGCGACCGACAAGAAAAGGAGCAGCTTGCGCTTCTGAAACGATTCGATAACCTTGTGCAAGTCGAGCCCGGTGTCCCCACCCTGGCTACGGCCCTGGGATGCGCTATTGTTTGCCATCAACTGCCTAGACTCCATGTCGATTCTCTCCATAAACCGCTTGTGTGGGGAGTGATAATCAGGAAACAAGAACTGCCAGAAGCATTGCGCCGATGCCGGGCTTCCGCGGAAGGTTAGTGCTCGGCAACATAGATAGTAGCGGCTGCTACAGCACCGATGCTGGCTCTTTGCAGGATGTCTGTGGCGGTCCGCACTCCGCTATTAGGAACGTAGAGAATATCGTCGGGTTGCATCTGGATATCCTGTTCCCGGCCGCGCATCATTTGTTTCAGATCGACTGTTGTGATCTCAACAAGCCCATCCCTGTGCCGCACGATACTGACATGCTTCATTCTCGCGTGAGTGGTCTGTCCCCCCGCGAGGGCGATTGCCTTTACAACCGTCAGGTGTGTGTTGTTTCCGAGAAGAAATCCTCCGGGCCTGGTGACCTCGCCGACTACGTAGACAATCCCTGCCTTGCTGACTGTAATCATGTCGCCGGGCTGGATTACGTCAGGGGGATTCTGAAAGCTGCCATTGTTTCCAATTGTGATCTTTTGGGGAGCGCTGGGAGAGCCTTTGTGAACAATCGTAATCGTATTGCCCGCATTGGGCGTCAGCCCGCCGGCGGCACTGATGGCATCGAACAAAGTGTGCGGCCCGGGTAGCGGGTAAATCCCAGGCTGATTCACTTCGCCCCCCACAGAGACGCTTTGCGTGGCGAATTCGCTGATGAGAATCGATACCTGCGGGGCCTTTACATAATCACCCTGGACGAGTTTCGTCACGAGCAGATCTTCCGCTTCGCTGACGGACAGCCCTGCGAAGCGCATTGCTCCGACCAGGGGGAGTGTGGCGGAGCCATCCTCGCCGACGCGGACTTTAAGGGTAAGTTCCGGAACGTCATACACCGTTATGTCCAGCATGTCCCCCGGACCGATAGCCAGGTTAGAAGCAGTCCTTGAGCTCTGCGCTGGTTCTGTCGGCGCATCCTGGGCGCAGGCGTAAGTAAAAGCAGAAAGTATCGCAATGGATGCCACCAAGGCTAGCCGATGTCGAGTCACATACCCCATCAGATAAACTCCATTTTCCGGGTGAAGCGCCTGCTTAGCGCGTTGCTTTAGCAATCACGTCGCGGGTCACCGCGATCATGTATGCAGTTTCTTCTTCTCGCAGTGTTGGATGCACAAGAAACATTAAACTTGTCAATCCCAGGTCTCGTGCAATTGGAAGTGGGTCAGGTGGAGGACCTAAGGATTCGAATGCTCGCTCCAGGTAGAGCTCACTGCAGCTACCGACCGAGCAGGGAACTCCCGCGTCGTTAATCGCTTGCATGATCCCGTCTCTGGACCAGCCTGAACGAAGCATATCTGGCTTGATGAAGATGTAGTACTTGTAATAGGAGTGGTAAGAGTGCTCGAGGGGAAGGGTCAGCCGGACAGACTTCAAGTCTTTCAACCCATCATTCCAGAGACTTGCATTGCTTCTTCGTTGAGTGACCCACTCGTCGAGGTGACGAAGCGCCACTCGGCCGACCGCTGCCTGCACTTCGGTTATCCTCGCGTTCGTTCCGAAGCCCTCATGGAGCCAGCGAAAACCGGGGGGGTGCTCCCTCCTGTAGACGGCATCAACACTCTTGCCATGATCCTTATAGGCCCATGCGTTTTCCCATAAGATGTCGTCATTCGTTGCTACCAATCCGCCCTCTCCCGCCGTGGTGATGATCTTGTCTTGGCAAAACGAAAAGGCATTGATGTCACCCATCGATCCAACTGGCCTGCCCTTGTACCTGGCGCCGTGCGCCTGCGCGCAATCCTCGATTACGGCAAGACCTTTCGCTTTAGCTATCTCAAGAATAGGGTCCATGTCGCACGGCCATCCGGCAAGGTGAACCGCAATGATTGCTTTCGTTCGCGGAGAAAGTTTGCAGAGAATTGTCTCAGCGGTGATGTTTTGGCTGAGTGGGTCTACATCAGCCAGAACCGGGGTAGCGCCGACGGATACGATGCAGCTGGTGGATGCAATGAAGGTGCGGCTCGGAGTGATGACCTCGGCGCCAGGCCCGATGTCCAGCGCGCGCAGCGCAAGTTCCAGGGCAACCGTTCCATTCGAAACCGCGACTGCGTGTTTGGTGCCCAGGTATGCGGCATACTCCCGCTCAAAGAGCCGGCCTTGATCCCCCGTCCAGTAATTGACTGCGCCGGACCGCAAGACTGCAACGGCGGCTTCGACCTGTTCATCTGAAAAGTACGGCCAAGGGCTTAGAGGGGCTTGCACATGCGAATTCACAACACTGCTCATTGTTTGCATGACCTTGCTTCTGAGAAAGGGTGAGATTGGGTGAGCCATGATATCGAGAATCTGCGCAACTCCGCGATAAGTCTGCGATCAGCCCGGCGTGCGGCCTCGGGGACGATCGGTTCAGCCTCTGCGCGGAGCTGGTTGGGAGTGCGACTGCGAACCGTGTCACTCCCCCGCACCCAGGGAGCGAAAAAGTCCATTGCCGGATGATCTCCGGTATGAACGCATGAGCCAAGCTCATCCCCGCACGCTTCCGATACCTTGCGATATGGACCTAAATGTGGCTTGCGATACTCCATGCCGTGGTCATTGGTAACATTCACTATGCAGGCAACCCCCTCGCTGCAGAGCCTCTGCTTTCTTGAGTTGAGGGTAGCCTACACCATCCGTGATTACAGCAAGATGGGCGCCTGCGTCCCGCAAGTCGGATAAAACGGACGGCACGCCAGAAAGCAGATAAATCACAGGATTGCGACAACTACATTCCTCAATCAACCAGCTGAAATTCCAGGCAGATCCAAGTTCCGGGTATCTCTCAGGCAGACGGCCAAGGTCGTGTCCCTTGTGCTCGCGGTTCGCAGCGAGGCCTTGAAAAAGGTGAAAATGCCTTCCCAACCTTCTCGAATGTCTCTCGCAAGAAGCAAGCTATGCGCCGAAACCCGCTATGACCGTATTCATGCTCAAGATAAAGTGTATCATCCGCGAAGCATTCTAATTGATTTGGGCAGCTGGCGGGAGGCTGGCCGACAGGGCGGTTTCGGGCTGGCGGTCGGGGCTCTGCATTCTGGCCGGCTCGGCATGGCTCAGCGGGGTGGTCAGCGCGGCCTGCAGCAGCGGGGAGCCGGGGTTGTATTCGGGAATCAGTTCTTTGAGAAGCAAGAGCAGGCGGCCCAGATCCTGCGCATCGGCGATCCGCTGCAACTCATGCAAATAGGCCTTCATCTGTTTTGCGCTGAGGTGGAACGAGCAGTTGTAGCTCTTGATCTGGGCGTGCGAGGTTGGGGTCAGATGCTCGTCGTGCAGATTCAATTCCTCATACAGCTTCTCGCCCGGGCGCAGACCCGTGAATTGAATCTTGATATCCCGGTGAGGCTGAAGCCCGGAGAGCAGAATCAAGTTGGTGGCCAGATCGACGATCTTCACCGGCTTGCCCATGTCGAGCACAAAGACCTCTCCGCCCTTGCCGATCGAGAAGGCCTGCAGAACCAGCTGCGCCGCCTCCGGAATGGTCATGAAATAGCGGGTCATCTCCGGATGAGTGACGGTTACCGGGCCGCCTTCGGCAATCTGTTCCTTGAAGATGGGTATGACGCTCCCGTTGCTGCCCAGCACATTGCCGAAGCGCACGGCCACAAACTTGGTGCCGCTCTCCTTCTGCAGCGCGCGAATCAGCAGCTCGGCCACGCGCTTGGTGGCCCCCATCATGCTGGTGGGCCGGACCGCCTTGTCGGTGGAGATCATCACAAAATCCTCCACGCCATGGCTGATCGCCGCCTGGGCCACCTGCCAGGTGCCGAGAATATTGTTTTCAATCGCCGAAAAAACATGCTTCTCCATCATGGGAACATGCTTGTAGGCGGCGGCGTGATAGACGATCGACGGCTGATAGCGGTGCATCACCCGGCGCAGAGTCTCCGCATGGGTGATATTGCCCAGTTCGGCGTGAAAGACCAGATTGGGGAAGCTCCTGTTCAGTTCCCTTTCAATGTGGAACAGCGGCGTCTCGGCCTCGTCGAATCCAACCAGGGCAACCGGCTCGAAGCGGGCAATCTGCCGGCAGATCTCCGAGCCGATCGAGCCCGCCGCGCCGGTCACCATCACCACCTTGCCCTGCATCCGCTCCCGGATGATCTCCTGATCCAGATGAACCGGCTTGCGGCCCAGCAGATCTTCCACCGCCACATCCCGCAACTGCTTGCCCAGTCCCGCATCCTCGATCAGGCTTCCCAGACCGGGCACCATCTTGTACTCCACGCCGGCATCCAGGGCATGCTTCAAAATCTTCATCATCTGCGGACCGGTTGCCGAGGGAATCGCGATCAGCACGCGCTTGACCTCGTGCTTGCGCGCCAGCACCGCCAGATCTTCTCCCGTGCCCAGCACCCGCTTGCCCTGCAGGCGCAGATAAGCCTTCGACGGATCGTCATCGACCAACCCGATCACATCGCACATCAGAGCGTCGTTCAGTTGAAGCTCCCAAAGAAGAGCCAGGCCCGCCGAGCCGGCGCCGTAGATCAGCGTCCTGGTCCGGTCGCTTCCTCTCCCCCGCGGCATCCTCTGCGTCGTGGCGAAGACGCGAACCGCCAGCCGCCCTCCCAACACCAGCAGGCAGGAAAGAAGCCATTCAAGAATATAGGCCGAACGCGGAAAATTCCATCGTCCCAGCAGAAAGAAGATGACCGCCCCGCCCAGAACCGATCCGGCTGAATCCGCCAGTACGATGCGCACCGCATCGTGAGCCGACGTGTAGCGCCAGTTTCCCCGATCCACCCGGGCGGCGATAAAGGCCGCCGACTGGGCAACCACCCAAACGCACAGCGCCGCCTCCATCGGGCGAAGATAGCTGGCAGGCACCGCGAAATCAAAGCGCAGCTCGAATGCCAGAACCGTGGAAAGCGCAAACGCGGTCCCGTCAAAAAGATAGCCGGCGACCCTGTTCCGCATGCGTTTCCAGTTGAGCCTTAACGCGAAAAGTGATACGGGGAACATATACTTTTCCTCACTCTGAATCCGATGGTTGTTCGTGCTTGCTTTCGCAATTCATGCCGCCGCCTTGCCCCGCTCATGCTAAAGCGCCCTTGGCGGTCTGTAATACTGATCAGTTCTACACAATCTCATCCCTGTCACAAGGAAACCGGGTTTCACCGCGGCTCCGCCTTCCGAACAGTCTTCTTCCGCTCTCCCCGCACCCTCTTCATCCGAAAGGCCGCGCAGCGCCGGCACTTCCACGGGTAGTAGCTAAGCAAAGGAAAGATCCGCATTTGCAAAAAGCCAACCCGCCCAATCCGGAACATCTCCTCGGACTCGCAACTCGGACATCTCATCCCGCCCCCGCCTCCACGCATACGAACGAATAGGATCAATCAGCGTAGAAGCTGGCGCAGACCTCGAACATTCCGTCCGGGTCCAAGCCTTCGCTGGTGAAGACCCGATGAATTGCGCTATAGCTTGCGACAATGGCAACCAGGGTAAAAATGAGCGTCTTGCCGCTGGCGCAGCGCAGTTCTCCTTTTTTAATCCAGGGTTCAAGGTAGCGTGCTGTGACTTCGACAAACTCGCTCAGGTGCAGGCGGACAAGCGGATCGAAATCGGCGCTCAGTTCCAGGGCGCTGTACTGCAGCAGACGGAGAACCTCGGGCTTTTCCATCAGGGTCTTCGAGATCAGGTCAAAGGTGCGCGCCAGAGCAGTCTGCCCGTCGCGGGCTTCAGCGATATTGGTCAGCAGATCGCCGCGAAGGTGCAATTGCCTCAACCCCGCCTTCATCACTGCCAGATAAAGGTCGTGTTTGCGCGGATAGTGCCGAAAAATGGTGACTTCATTGACCTGCGCCGCCGAAGCGATATCGCGCGTGCTGACGCCGTTATAGCCATGCAGGGCAAAAAGACTCGTCGCGGTAGCCAGTATGCGCTCACTTGCGCCCGGACCGGCTAACCCCTTTGTCTCAGACATATTGCTCTCCCGCCGCGCTACCATTGGGTTTGTGACCTACCGCTCCCGGTCTGTGGAAGAATCAGAATCCACAGGTTCCAGTTCCTCTCCATCCACTTCCACAACGATGCTTTGCATAATCAGATCCATGGTCAGGACCACGCGAAGGCTGTTCTTCTTGCGCACCACGATGCCTTCCAGCCCGGCAAGTGCGCCGGTACGAATGCGTGCCCGCCGGCCTACGGTCAAAAGGGGATGCGGCTCAGCTTGGCGCAGATGAAGGCCCGATCGCAATGCCTCAACCTCGGCCTCCGGCAGCCGGGCCATCTGCCCCGCGGCGCCACCCACAATGGCCACAACGCCCGGCACTTCCAGTACCTTCACTCGCTCCGAGCGCCGTATCCGTACAAAGATGTAGCCGGGGAACAGAGGCAGTTCCAGAACGACCTTCAGGCCATTGCGCCACTTGCGCGGCGAGCGGTACAGGGGCAGAAAACTCTCGACGTTCCTCAGTCTCAGGTGCTGCTCGACGCGCTTTTCATGGCGCGGAGTGGTGAAAACGGCGAACCAGTTCGACGCCAGGTGCGGATCCGGCAAGCCAGAGGGTAGAACTCTCTCGGCAGAAGGCGGCCTCACCGGGCATGCGCTTTCAGACAAAGCTTCGCCCTCCTCACTTAGATGGGCCTACCCACCGCGTTCCTCTCGGAACCAAGTGAATTCATCCGGATCAGTCTCTTTTTTGGCCGGCATGAATGTAAGTGCCTTCATGCATCGATGCGTCTTTCAAGAACGCAAATTCAAGCGTAAAAACACAATAACACAGCCTCCCGCTAAGGTGTCATCAGAATTTCACAATGCGAGGAAAGTCGGGGCGCACCAAAGATTGAGCTAGGCTTCATTCATTTGGGTCCGCGCTCCGGCAGGCACTATACTCGTTTCCGGCAGGGCATTCGGCGAGCCGCTGGCTGAGAGCGACCCTGGACCGGCAAGGAGCGAGACCCCATGACTACAGTCACCCCCATTCAGGATGCGGACTTGGACTTCGACAATGGGAGCTTCAATTCAGCGACCTTTGCCGCGGAGGCTTTGGCGACCTGGCAATCGCTGGCCGCCGTGATTGACCACACGCTACTGAGGCCTGAGGCCACGCGGAATGAGGTGAAGGACCTATGCGACGAGGCAATCCGCTACCGTTTCGCCTGTGCCATGGTGAACCCGGTGTGGGCCTCTGCCGCGGTGAATGCGCTATCGGGCACGGGCGTTCCGGTGGGTGCTGTAATTGGTTTTCCGTTGGGCGCGTCTCTGGTGTCCACACTCTGTCAGGAGGCAACGGCGCTCATCCGGCTGGGCGTGCGCGAACTGGACATGGTGATACCCATCGGCCTGCTCAAGAGCGGGGACCATGTTGCCGCCGGGAATGCAATTCGCACCGTGGCCGCCATTGCCCATGGCCACGGAGTGCTGCTCAAGGTGATTCTTGAAACCGCGCTCTTGACCGTGGCAGAGAAGCTGCGCGGGGCAGAGCTTGCGATTCAGGCCGGAGCCGACTTCATCAAGACCTCAACGGGCTTTGCCTCAGGGGGAGCGAGCGCGGCCGATGTGGCGCTGATGCGCGGCGTAGCCGGGGGGCGCTGCGGCGTGAAGGCGGCAGGAGGCATCCGCACCCTGGCTGACGTGAAGTCGCTGCTGGAAGCAGGCGCCAACCGCATCGGCGCTTCGGCCTCGGTGGCCATCGTACAGGAATTGGGGGCCGAGTAAGCGGCCCCGGTCAATCGCCAGAAACAGAAAGGCTGAGGCACATGCCGAAGCGGATTCAATCGCGCCTTTGCATCCGCGTTGCGCCGCTTGCGCTTGCAGTCTTTATCAGCGCATGTCGTGCGCCGGAACGTTCCACTCTCATGCTCTCCGCGGCAGCCAGCCTCCAGGATGCGATAGCGGAGATTGAGGCAGCCTATCGGCAAAGCCACCCAGGTACCGATTTCATCAACAACTATGGCTCGTCTGGAACGTTGGCGGAGCAGATTGAAGAGGGGGCTCCAGCGGATATTCTTCTATCGGCTGCCTCCAGACCCATGGACGATCTGGAGTCGAAGGGCCTGATCGCCGCCGGAACTCGCCGCAATCTGCTAAGGAACTCGCTGGTTCTGATTGCTCCGCCCGACTCTCAACTAAAAGACTTTAATGGGCTGACCGGAAACTCAGTGCGGCTGATCGCGCTCGGCGATCCGGCTAGTGTTCCTGCCGGCCAATATGGGCGTCAAACTCTCTTGTCCCTTCATCTTTGGGATCAGCTCAGCGCGAAGCTGGTGCTGGGAAAAGATGTTCGCCAGGTTCTGACTTACGTCGAAACCGGCAATGCGGATGCGGGGCTCGTCTACGCCACGGACGCGGAAGCATCCAGCAAGGTTCGAGTGATTGCAGCCGCTCCGGAGTCGGCGCACGATCCCATTGTTTATCCGGCCGCAGTGGTCAAGGGGAGCCGCAGCGAGGAAGCCGCTCGCAGGTTTCTCGAATATCTGGGCGGCCCAGCCGCGCAAGCCATCTTTCTCAAGCGTGGATTTAGAATGGCAGCACCGTGACGCTGCCTATAGACCCATCGCCGCTGCTGATCTCGCTGGCCACCACCTGCGCGGCCACGGCAGCCACGTTTCTGCTGGGCTTGGCCGCCGCCCGGCGGATGTACGGCATGAGAGGCAGCCTTCGCGCCTGGATCGACGGCCTTCTCACGCTTCCCCTGGTTCTTCCGCCCACAGTAGTTGGCTTCTTTCTACTCGTGCTTCTGGGAAGGCGCAGCTTCATCGGCCATGCTCTGGAACAGATTGGCGTCGTCATCGTCTTCTCCTGGCCGGCAACGGTCATCGCCGCGACCGTGGTGGCTTTTCCGCTGATGTACCGCACCACTTTGGGCGCATTTGAGCAGGTCAATCCGACCCTTCTCGATGCCGCGCGCACCCTGGGCGCCTCGGAGTGGACCGTCTTCCGCAGAGTGCTGCTGCCCATGGCCTCGCCCGGCGTACTGGCCGGCACGGTGCTGGCCTTCGCGCGCGCGATGGGCGAGTTCGGCGCAACGCTGATGCTGGCCGGCAACATTCCCGGACGCACCCAGACCATGCCACTGGCCATCTTCTTCGCGGCCGAAGACGGCGACATGCGCGTTGCATTTCTCTGGGTGAGTCTCATCGTCGTTCTCTCGCTGGCCATTATTCGGCTGCTTCACTGGGAAAGGAAGACCCGAAAGCTGGCTCCGGAGCGGAAAGCTGCTCTCATGGCTCCTGCCCCTCTCTTGCAGCCGCCTTCCATGCGCCGCGGGGATGAGACAGCGCCCAACGCGATGCTGGAGGTCCATGTTGAAAAGGCGCTGGAACACTTCAAGCTGGAAGTGACATTGAGCGCCGCCACGGGCGCGGTTGGATTGCTGGGGGCCTCCGGGGCGGGCAAATCCATGACCCTGCGCATGATTGCGGGCATTGCCGCGCCGGATTGCGGGCGCATCGTTCTCAACGGCCAGGTTCTCTTTGACAGCGAGACCGGCCGGAATCTTTCAGCCGCGGGCCGGAAGATCGGCGTCGTCTTTCAGGACTATGCCCTGTTTCCGCGCATGACAGTGGCTGAAAACGTCGGCTTTGGGTTGAGCCGCCTGCCGGTGCGGGAACGGGCCGCCTGCGTCCAGCGGCAGCTTGAGCGGATGCGCATTGCCGAACTCGCCGGTCGCTATCCGGCGGAGATTTCAGGAGGGCAGCGGCAGCGGGTTGCCATTGCGCGGTCGATGGCCATCGAGCCCGACGCGCTGCTCTTCGATGAGCCCTTTGCGGCGCTCGATCCGCATCTGCGGCGGCAGATGGAGGAGCAGCTCCGCGAGACGCTGGCCAGCTATAACGGCGCGGTCATCTTTGTGACCCACGACATGGAGGAAGCCTTCCGCTTCTGCAGTGAGCTGCTGGTCCTGGACCACGGAAAAGTGATCGCCAGCGGCCCCCGCCAGCAGCTCTTCGAGCGTCCGCGAACGGTTGTGGCGGCGCGGCTCACCGGCTGCAAGAATATCGTTCCGGCTCGCCGCGCGGGGCCTGATCGAATCGCCGTCGATGCGTGGAACTGCCAACTGCAAACGGCAAGTCCGGTTCCCGATGCGCTGACCCATCTCGGCATCCGCTCGCACCAGATCGCGTTTGAGGTCGCCGTCGAGGGCCAGAATGTCTTTCCCTGCTGGCTGGCCGGAACCAGTGAAGCGCCGCATGAGATGACGCTCTATCTGCGCCTGCACGCCGCGCCTCAGGCCGGCGAACCGCCGCATTTGCAAGCCGACGTCCCCAAGGAGCTTTGGCGCACACTCAGCGTCGAGCCTCAGCCGTGGCGGGTCAGGCTCGATCCGGCGCGGCTGTTGCTGCTGGAGGGATGAAGAGCAGCGGCGCCGCTCGCGCCGGCGCTTCGAGGAAACGCTCGGCCAGATCCGACAGAGAAACAGGCCACGAACTCTCGTGAAGTTCACAGTTTCACAGTTTCACAGTAAATAGGGGGGAGGGGGGGAGTGCCTTTCCGATAACACTTCTCGCCTGTACTTTGTTTGCATTTGAGTTACTGCGGCGCTAACGTTCCAGTTGAACATTCTTTCCACCTGAAATGATTGTGCGCCGAGCGGGGGAAATTATATGCAAGCACCTGCGGTGCGGCCAACTGCTCGCTATTCGCTCGCTTGAGGTTCGTGAACTGCCGGTGTACCGGGGTCAGAGATCAGGGGTCAGAGATCAGAAAAACGCTGGCTGGGGTTCATGGTCTCGCAGATTCTCCGAAGATCCGGATCTGGGGCGCCCGCGGGCAGGATCAAGAGCTTGGCAGCGCCTTCAGCGCCTTGGCTGTGGTGACCACCTGCCCCACATGCCTCTGCGTGTGGTCGGCCACGTGGATCAGCGCGCCGCCAATCGAGGTGGGCAACTGCTTGCGGCCGACGCTGCGAGAGATGTTGAGGTCGGCTGTGGCGAGGACGCGGACACGCTCTGCTGCGTTCGAGAACGACGCCTCGACCTCGGCCAGAAGCTCGGCCAGGGCTTCCTCGCCAGCCTGTTCGGCTTTGAGCGCTGTCAACTGCTCTGCGGAAAGTTGTTTGCCTTCGGCGTAGCTGAGCAGGCGGTCGGTCGAGCGGGCGATGTGGCGCAGGTGGAAGGCGACAGAAGTCAGCCCCAACGGCTGCGAGTGGACCTCGTCATCGGTGAGGCCGGCGGTCCACCTGGTCAAGTCGTCGAGAGCCAAGTCGAGCGCGTGCAGGACGGCACGGCTTGCTGCGGGGACTTCGGCGTGGGTTCCGCGCAGCCAGGGTTCGGTGTATGGAGTAGAAGCGTGAGAGGTGGTCATGGATAAATCGTCCTCAGCATTTTCTTCTCTTGTCGTGGCCCTTGGTTTGTCCGCTCCTCATGAACATAATTGTTGGATGAAACAGGTTGTAAACAAAATCAGCAAGTTAGCTTCCGCTTCGCGGAAATCGCGAGTTAGCGAGTTGGCGGCAGTTCATCCCAGGCGTAACTCATCGGGGCGAGTTTGGCTGCTCCTGATGAATGGGGTTCCGGTTGGGGTTCGTGGATTCCCAGGTCCGAGAATCCGGACCTGGGCCACCCGCCGTACAGGTCTGAAGACCTGCACACTCCGCCCTGGCGGCTGGGAAGCCGCCAGTACAGCCGGTCTGGAGACCGGCGCTACAATTTGTCGGCGCTACAATCTACGGATGGGCTCTTCGTGTGGTCTCACCATGGCAAGGAAAGGAGCCGGAAGCGGTAGGCCGGGGAGATCCCTGGCAATCGACCGTAGCGCGGGTCTCCAGACCGGCTGTCGCGCGGGCGTCCTCGCCGGCGCTCCAAACCCACTTCCACCCCTTCAACCCTGCTCGTTCCGGATGATGAACCACATAGCGGACAGCACGCTCCAACTCGTCCCCATTGCGAATCAACCGGTCATAATACTCCCGCTGCCAGAACGCGCCGCCGCGACCGAGGATTTCGTTTGCCCTTCTGGCCGCAAAGGACTTCCAGCCTAGCACTACCTTGCTCAATTCCTGCCCCGGCAGCAACCGGCAAACGACATGCACGTGATTGGGCATGACACACCAGGCCACAAGCCGATACCGCTTTCCCTGCCAGAAATGCAGAGCGTTGGCCACGAGTTCGCCAATGCGTGGATCGCGCAGGAAACATGCGCCCAAGCCGCGATCAGAATGCGGTGACGCTCCGCCATCTTCTCCAGGACCGGCACTGGCAGGGAGTCCGCCAGATGAAAGGTAAGGAAATACAGGCCTGCGTCCTTCTCCCAATGGGGCAGGCGTCTGCGCTGCCGAATGCGCACTTCACCGAACTGTGGTTGTACCGCCCCCTGAACAACGGCAGCGGTTGCAGGCTGGGGATCAGCGATTGGCTTGGCCATCACTGCGAATTCTACGCTGGACGGATGGGTGCGGGCGAGACGCCCGCACAACAGCCGGTCTGGAGACCGGCGCTACCGTGTTGGCCTGAAGCGCCTTGATATCGGCGAGGCATCCTGAGCTTTCCAAGATCAGCAAGGGGATACAGTCCAACTCCTAAGATCGAACGCCCCCAACGAAGCATTGCGATCTTCTATCGCTCGCGAATTTCCTACCCCGCGCTTTTGACCCGCACCACGGTGATCTTGGCGAAGCCCTCTTCAAAGACCGGTGGCTTCAGCTTCTCCGCCATCTTGCGCATCACGTCTTCGCTCACCGAGCGGTCGCGCTTGCTGTTGCGCTCCAGGCAGACCTCCAGCGGCACGTCGAAGAAGACCGCCTGCACCTCGTAGCCGAAGCTCTTGGCCATCTTGATCCACTGGCGGCGCTCGTGGATGGAGAGGTTGGTGGCGTCCACGTAGTTCAGGGGCATGCGCGCGATCAGCCGGGCGCGCAGGAGCGACCGCAGCGTGGAGAAGACCAGTCCCTGGTAGCGCTGCTCCTCTACGTCGTCGAAGAGAATGTTCCGCAGCAGGTCGCTCGAGAGCGGCGTGACGCCGCGGCGGCGAAACCATGTTGTCTTGCCCGAGCCGGGCAGGCCGATGGCCAGCACCACAAACCCCTTGGGGCCCTGCGACGAAGTCCCGGCCGCCTCAGGCTCCCGCGGAGCCGCGGAGGGGATCTCCGGCTGAGTCTCCAGTTCGAAGCGCTCCGAGCCGGCCGCTTCATTCCATTCCTGCCTGGCGGGCTGCTCATGCCGTGCGTGCGATTCGGACCGGGGAGGCCGTTCCGGCCTGGCGGGGCGCGCCTCGGCCGTTGCCGTTCCCGCCGGCCGTTGCGCGGCGCTTTGCCGTCCAGGCTCCTGGAGTCGCTGTGAGCCCTGCGCCGGAGCTGGAGAAGGAGCTTCGTCCAGATAGAGTGGAACTAGCGGAGCTAATTGATTCGATGGGAGTTCCTGCCCGATCTTGCCTGTGGATTCGGAGGTATTGGGGTTACGTCTGGAGCGTCTTCTCATGCCGCCTTCAACTGGTTCGTGTTGATACGGGAATACCATACTTCCCGTAGGTGCTGCAAACACAGCAGAAACAGGGGCGACTTTTTTCTGAGCCAAAGCACTCAAATCGGCGCGACCAAAACGGGAGCGGCGACCTTGAATCAGGCCGAAATGGGCATGATAGCCCTGGTTTTGCTCTGGTGTGCACGCCGTCACATACGATCCTGTCTTCGGAAGGACACACTACAGGAGCGAGAGGTTCCGCGCAACACGGGATGAGACGCGTCTTGATTTTGTCTCCGTTGACAAGAATGTTACGATCATGAGTTTGGTGGAATTGCCCGCAGGGCGGCTCCAGCCGCCGGACTCGAACAAGCTCAAATCAAATCCTCACCGACTACGAAGGAGAAGACACACATGGCAGTAAAGGTTGGTATCAACGGCTTCGGCCGCATTGGCCGCAACGTTTTGCGCGCCGCGCTCGGCAACCCGGAAATTGATTTTGTTGCCGTCAACGACTTGACCAGCCCGGCGACGCTGGCTCACCTGCTCAAGTACGATTCGATCCTGGGCAACCTGAAGAACGAGATCACCGCCGGCGCGGATTTCATCTCCGTCGATGGCAAGAAGATCACGGTATGGGCCGAGCGCGACCCCGCCAAGCTGCCCTGGGCTGAAGTCGGCGCGCAGATCGTGGTTGAATCGACCGGCCACTTTACCGACGGCGCCAAGGCCAAGGCGCACCTGGGCGCGACCGTGAAGAAGGTCATCATCTCGGCGCCGGCCAGCAACGAAGACATCACCATCGTGTTGGGCGTCAACCAGAACAAATACGATCCGGCCAAGGACAACATCATCTCCAACGCCAGTTGCACCACCAACTGCCTCGCGCCGGTCGTCAAGGTCATTCTGGAGACCAGCGGCCTGGTCAGCGGCCTGATGACCACCATCCATAGCTACACCAACGATCAGGTTATCCTCGACTTCCCGCACAAGGACCTGCGCCGCGCCCGCGCCGCCGCTCTGAGCATGATTCCCACCTCCACCGGCGCAGCCAAGGCCCTCAAGCTGGTCATTCCCGAGACCGCCGGCAAGCTGGACGGCTTCGCCATCCGCGTCCCCACGCCCAACGTCTCGGTTGTCGACCTGACCTATATCGCCGAGAAGCCGGTGACAGCCGAAGCCCTGAACGCCGCCTTCAAGGCTGCCGCCGAGGGCGAGCTCAAGGGTATTCTGGGTGTTGATTCAAACCTGCTGGTCAGCTCCGACTTCAAGGGCAACCCGCTCTCCTCCATCGTGGACGCGCCGCTGACCAAGGTCGTCGGCAACCTCGTCAAGGTGCTGAGCTGGTACGACAACGAGTGGGGCTACTCCAGCCGCGTCGTCGACCTGATCGGCTTCCTGGCCGAGAAGGGCCTGTAAACAGTTGACAGTGAACAGTGGTCAGTGATCAGCTTTACGATCCCTGGCCGCTGCTCTCTGATCTCTGACCCCTGTTCTCTGAAAAACCATGCGCACAAACATCAGCGGCACCTCACCCTACGAGCCCATCATCGGCTTCTCCCGCGCCGTTCGCGTGGGCAATGTCGTTCACCTATCGGGCACCGGCCCAGTCGGCGCCGACGAGCTGGATGCAGCCGGCCAGACCCGCCGCGTCTTTGAAATCGCCGCCATGGCGCTTGTTCAGGCCGGCGCTTCCTTCAGCGATGTGGTCCGCACCCGCATCTTTCTCGCTCACGCCGAGGATTGGGAGGCCGTGGGGCGCGTTCATGGCGAGTTCTTTGGCGAGATTCGCCCCGCCAGCACCATGGTCGTTGCCGCGCTGCTCAATCCCGCCTGGCGTCTCGAGATGGAGATGGAAGCCGTGATTCCAGACCCCGAGGCTAGCTCCGCAACAAGTTAGTACACTACTTCAAGGAAGGCGCACTCCCATGTCCAAGCTCTCCATTCGCGACGTTAATCTGGCTAATAAACGGCTTTTCATCCGCGTTGACTTCAATGTGCCGCTCACCGAGGACGGCTCGACGATCACCGACGACACCCGCATCGAGGCTACGCTGCCCACCATCGTTTACGCGTTGCGCCACAAGGCCAAGGTCATCCTCGCCTCGCACTTGGGCCGCCCCAAGGGCAAGCCCAACCCCAAGTATTCCCTGCGCCCCGTGGCCCTTCGCCTGCGCGAGTTGCTCGACAAGGAACTGGGCGAGGGCGTCAACGTCGCCTTCTCTCCGGACTGCATTGGCGAGGTTGCCGAAGAGCTTGCCCGCCAGCTCGAATCCGGCCAGGTGCTGCTGCTGGAGAACCTGCGCTTCCACGCCGAGGAAGAAGCCAACGATCCGGCCTTCTCCAAGGCACTGGCCTCGCTGGCCGATGTGTACGTCAACGACGCCTTCGGCTCCGCGCACCGCGCCCACGCCTCTACCGAGGGCATCACGCACTTTCTCAAGCCCGCCGTCGCCGGCCTGCTGATGGAAAAGGAGATCACCTACCTTGGCAAGGCTCTCGAAGCACCCGAAAAGCCCTTTGTAGCCATCATTGGCGGCTCCAAGATCTCCGGCAAGATCGACGTGATCGACAACCTGCTAGACAAGGTCGATACGCTGGTCATCGTCGGCGGCATGGCTTACACCTTCCAGCGCGCCCTCGGCGTGACCACCGGCAAGTCCCTCGTCGAAGAGGACAAGATCGACATGGCCAAAGCCGCTCTCGAAAAGGCAAAAGCCAAGGGCGTCAAGCTCCTGCTGCCCGTCGATAACATCCTTGCCGACAAGTTCGCTGCCGACGCCAATACCCAG
>Ga0302189_10000693_pt1 | contig 29730 bp, 29 predicted proteins | sample II_Bog_E2_2_FD_194551 | JGI IMG/M metagenome (GOLD analysis project Ga0302189, IMG submission 194551) | Peat permafrost microbial communities from Stordalen Mire near Abisko, Sweden - II_Bog_E2_2 | ecosystem: Environmental > Terrestrial > Soil > Wetlands > Peat | place: Sweden: Abisko...
ATCGCTGAGGCCGTCGAGATGGCAGAGCGTGGGAATTTCGATGTTGTGCTCACGCGCCACTTCGAGAATGGTCTGGCCGGCGCGGGCGCTGACTTCCTGTTCATCGATGATGAGTGTTTTGACGTCAACTGAAGCGCTCATGCCAACACCTCCAGAGGAGCTTGAGGCGCGGGAGCCTGAATGTTGCAGACGCCGGCCGGACAACGTTTATGCACAATGTGGTCGATGTATTCGTTCCTGAAATACTTCAGCGTACTGAGCACCGGATTGGGTGCTGTCATGCCCAGACCGCAGAGGCTGGTTTCCTTGACGGTGGTGCAGAGGTCGACAAGCAGGTCGATGTCGGCCATGGTTCCGTCCCCGGCGCAGATGCGGGTGAGGATGGTGTGCATCTGAGCGGTACCGGCGCGGCATGGGATGCACTTGCCGCAGGACTCGGTCATGCAGAACTCCATGAAGAAGCGGGCCACATTGACCATGCAGGAAGTGTCGTCCATGACGATCATGCCGCCGGAGCCCATCATGGCGCCGACTTTGACCAAGGCATCGTAGCTGACGCCGATGTCGAGCAACTCCGCCGGCAAACAGCCGCCGGAAGGACCGCCGGTCTGCACAGCTTTGAAGGTGTGGCCGTCGGGTACGCCGCCGCCGATGCCTTCGATGATCTTGCGCAGAGAGATGCCCATGGGCACCTCAACCAGGCCAGTGTTGGTGATTTTGCCGGTGAGGGCGAAGACCTTGGTGCCTTTGCTGCGTTCCGAGCCCATGCCGGCGAACCACTTGCCGCCCTTGCGGACGATGGGAGGGATGTTGGCGAAGGTCTCAACATTGTTGATGAGGGTGGGCTTGCCCCACAGGCCGCTTACAGCAGGGTAAGGAGGCCGCGGCTTGGGTTGGCCGCGTCTGCCTTCGATGGAGGCGATGAGGGCTGTTTCTTCACCGCAGACGAAGGCTCCGGCGCCGAGACGAATCTCCACATCGAAGTTGAATGGCGTGTTGCAGATGTTGTTGCCAAGAAAGCCGCGGCGGCGTGCATCGCGAAGGCAGTTGGTGAGGCGGGCCACGGCGAGCGGATACTCCGCACGGACGTAGACAAAGCCTTTGCTCGCGCCAACCGCGTAGGCGGCGATGGCCATGCCTTCGACCACGCGCTGCGGATCGCTTTCCAGGACGCTGCGATCCATGAATGCGCCGGGGTCGCCTTCGTCTCCATTGCAGATGACGTATTTCAAATCGCCGCCGGCCTTGGCGACCGTGCCCCACTTGAGGCCGGTGGGATAGCCACCGCCGCCGCGACCGCGCAGGCCGCTCGCTGTAATCTGCTGGATCACGTCGTTGGGCGCCATCTCAGTTAGAGCCGTGACGAGTGCCCGGTAGCCGTCGCGGGCGATGTAGTCGTCGATCTTTTCCGGATCGATGTGTCCGGAGTTTTCAAGCACGACATGGACCTGCTGATCGAAGTGATCGCGCAAGTCGCATTGCAGGGCCGCGACAGGCTCGCCGCCGAGGCTGGTGGCGATGGATTCCGCGTGGGTGGCGTTGCAATGCTGGTAGAGAACCTCTTCGGGGTCCACCAGTACGAGGGGGCCGGCGGCGCACAAACCCATGCAACCGGTGCGGCGGACAAATGCGTTCTTGCCCTGATCGCTGACGGCCTTGGCCAGCGCGTCCTTGAGTTTGTCGGAATGCTGGCTCAGACAGCCAGTGCCCATACAGACATTGATTTCGTGGTCGTATTTGGCGTACTCGCCGCGCGTAGTTTCTGCTATTTGTTCAAGCTCTTCGATGGTCATTCAACGGCCCACCTTTCCAGTTGTTCGAGCATCTGCTCACCGGTCATCTGGCCGCAAAGTTCGCCGTCGGTAAGAACCACCGGCGCGCGGCCGCAGGCGCCGACGCAACGAGCGGTCATGAGGCTGATCTTGCCGTCTTTGGTGGTCTGCCCTTGTGGAATGCTCAGACGCTTTTCAGCTGCGGCAACCAGCTTGTCTGTGCCCTTGATGTAGCAGGCCGTGCCGGTGCAGATGGTCATGGTGTGTTTGCCCGGCGGCTTGAGGCTGAAGTGGTGATAGAAGGTGACCACTCCATAGGCCTGGCTGAGCGGGACGCGCAGGGAGCGGGCAACGAACCGGATGGAATCGTCGTCGAGGTAGCCGAAAGCGGATTGCACGGTGTGGAGCGTTTCAATGAGGGCGTGGCGGGCAAACCCATTCTTACGCATGGTGCCGTTCACGATCTTCCAACGTTTGTCGTCGCTTGGCAGCGGCGGAGGTGTGAAAGCTGGCACAATTTCCTCCCGGATGCGGACAATCAGGGTGCTGAGCGATGGTGCTCTCGCGTCCTGCTGCTTGTCTACCTTTGTTGTACTTGGAGGTGGTCGCGATGAACCGTGACACGTGTCACGATGGCGGTATATCGTACCGCACTGTGGAATCCAATTTCACGATGGGGCAGGAATTACCGCGGCTTCCTTGTTTTCCAACGACTTACCGTACGTGGCCACACGCGGTCAACCAAGTGCCGGCAAACGATCGGAGATGCCGAAGAGGAAGACGACTCCAATAATGCAACTATAGGCGGCGCCGGCCCATGCAATGGCGTGGTAGAAGCGGGGATGGTGGCCGGTGGCGCTGAAGGCTCCGCCCATGGATGCGGTCATGAGGGCGTTCATTGCGACCAGTCCAACGGAGAAGGCGAGCAGGCCTAACATGCCGCGGGAAGTGCCGCCGAGATTGGCGGTGAGAAAGAAGAGGGCTAACTGGCTGGGGGTTTCCGCGCCGACGCCGTGCAGAATGCCGATGACGAACACCGATTTTCCGTTGTACATCCACTGAAAGCGATCGGGCTTGGGAGCTTGGCGATTCCATATGCGGCGCACCTGCCAGCCCAGCCACAGGACGCCGTTGATGGCAATGGCGAGGCGGCTTTCGATGCGGCTGTGGGAGTGGCCATGTGCGTCTTTGCGGAGGATTCCGGCGACGACGCCGATGCCGAGGACGATGAGCGTGAGGCCGATGAGGCGCTCGGTCCAGTGGTCGAGGCCCTGGGGCAGGCCCATGTGCATTTCGAGTACGGCGATACCGAGCGCGGCGACGGTGAATGCATGGCCGAGTGCGTATGTCATGCCTAAGCGCAGGCCGCTGCGCCAGTTACGCTGGACGGCGGTGATGTCGGAGATGGCCGCCAGGTGATCGTAGTCGAAGCCGTGGCGCAAGCCGAGCAGCAGGCAGGAGCCAAGCGCGGCATCGAGTTTCCAGTCACTGAAAATGGCTACCACGGAAGCCAGTATATTCCAAAATCGGAGCAAAAGGCAGGACGAGGCGCGTGGCTCGGCCGAAGAAGGGCTTACTGGGTAGCACGAATTTCAATTTCGTAGCCTTGATAATCGATGGTCACAACGGTCTTTCCGAACAAGGAGCTTTCGGATTCCGCGCGGGCGTGGGTGGCCTCAGCAAAGCCGTTCACGTTTTCGTATTGGCGCATTACCTGGGTGGGTCCGGTGAAGACCGAGATGCTCTTGGATGCGGTTCCCTGGAGTTGCACGATCGACTGATTCTTCGCATCCACCCAAATGGATCCCACAATCAGGTTGGGGGCTTTTTGCCTGGGATCTATGGACAGGACATAGCAGTCTCGCCCATTGAGGCGCTCAGTTCCACCGGGCTTCAATTTCATCTCATAATTTGCAGAGGTAAGCCAGGAACCTTCGCGTGTGCCGGGCTCGTTGATGCGTTTCTCGTTGTCGAGGATCGATTGGAGAACGAATTTTCGTATCAGTTCCGAACCGCTCTCGGATAGGATGGCATAACTCTTTCCCGTGTCTCTTTGATAGGTGGTCTTGACGGTCATTTCAGCGGCGGGATGGGCTTCATCGCTGTTTCGATAAACCACGTAGTGCTCGGTAACGGTGTAGGAGGCAATCCCGTCAAGCCTTGCTTTGACGGTGGCATCGACGCCCCGAATGATGGAAGCTTCGTCGAGTGGCTGGGGCTGGGGAAGTGCGCCTGACGGGAACGCGAGGAGAAGGCAAGCGAGGAACCTGAGCAGACGATTGCGGCGGATGATTCTCATTACCTTCATTAGATTCAGTTTAGACCCCCACCGGCGTTTCCGGCCCACGCAGCATGAAACCTCCGCTCACCCATGCCGTAGCTGGCTCGCTAACTTGCTATACCCGCAAAGCGGGTGCTAACTTGCTGAATTTGTATCTATAATTGCTCACTTATCGTCTCTAACTATAGTCGTTTGTTGTCATCGCCTGAATAACCTCCTGCACCTTCACGACGATAACATGTGCGTTGCATTCCAAAGTCACGAATAAGTCTCTCGCTTGGGGCTTATGCCGCATGTTATGTTTCAATGAGATACGCCTTATAACTAGGTTGCGCGCCTCGCAAGGGCAACTCGCGTTCCAGCCTGGGGCATCCAATGTTACTTGACGAGTTCGAAGCAGGTTCGTGGAGGAGCTAAGATCAAAACGGCTCACCATGGCAAGCGGCTTTAACTCCCTTACTCACGAGAAATGAGGACATAGGTATGATTAGAAACCGAACACGGGACAGGATCGTGATTCTTTCAGCGACGGCCCTGCTTACCGGGGTGACTGCGCTTTGCCAGATGTCGTCCGGAGGCGGGGCGGGACAGCAGTCCATGCCAAGCCAACAATCACAGCCGGGACAACAGCCAAATCCAACCACAGGCATGGGCGGAATGGGCATGAGCAACAGAGCGTCTCCCACCGATCAGTCGTTCGTGCAATCGGTCATGGAGAGCGACGCAATTGAAGTGCAACTGGGACAGTTGGCGCAGGCGAAATCGCAGAGCGACGATGTGAAGCAATTCGGGCAGAAGATGGTGGAGAATCGCACGCGCCTGAACGACCAATTGAAGCCGATCGCCGAAAAGCTCGACGTCCGCGAGCCGAAGGAACCATCCAAGAAGGACAGGCAACTTATCGCAAAGCTGGAAGGACTTTCAGGGCCGCAGTTCGATGAAGAATATATCAAGGCGGTCGTGAAGGATCAGCGGCAGGATGTGAAGGACTTCAAGTCCGCGTCCGAGTCGGCTCAGGACCCGAACCTGCTGCAGGCAGCCAAACAGGATACGGACGTGCTCGCAAAGCATTTGCAGGTGATCGAGCAGATTGCGCAGACGCATAACGTGGCGGTTGACGAGAAGAAATAACAACGCGAGCTGGGAACGAAAAAGCTGGCCCACTTTGGCTGCAAGTTTGTGTATGCAGTTGGGGCGGGCCGGGACCTTTAGTGACACGGCTCCGAACAGGCTGCGGAGATGGCCATGTTCGTGATGGTGTCCCACTCCTCCTGGTTGATTGCGGGTTGCGGATACACGTCGATGTAGACCTTGTGGACCAGGACCATGTCCTTGGCGGGCAGAATGGTGATGTACTGACCGGCCGTTCCGCGGGCTTCATCCGCGCCCTGAAACGGTGTGATGTAGACGTTGCCGGGAAAGGCGCCGGCATCCCAGGCCCACCACATCAGGCCGAATCCCCAGCGCTCGGGGGCACCAAGCGAGCGGAAGTACGGCGGGTTCATCTCTTCGAATGGAGTGGTGGGGTCAAGCGACCGGGCAGCCCAGGAGTTGGGCACGAGCTGCCTTCCCGCCCAGTTGCCGCCGCGCAGCATGAGCAGACCAATCCGGGCCATATCGCGCGTGGAAAGATACATGGCGTATTCAGGATGCACCTGGCCTTCATGAGGAATCTTGACCTGCTTTTTACGATCGAAATCCTGCATCTGCATGGGCCGAGCAAGATCGGTATCGAGCGCGTCGTAGATGTTTTTGCCAGTGAGTTTCTCAAATGCGGTGCCGGCGGCGTTGAAGTCCCAGTCGTTGTAGTGGAAGTACATGCTGGGTAACTCAGACCCGCGCCGCGGCTGCGAGGCCATGATGAGATCTTTCCCGGGAGAAACGTCGTTAGGCAGCAGGTAGATGCCGGAACGGCCGGCCAGAAGCTGCTCCAGCGTCGCATTTTTCTCGATCGGCAAGAAGGGTTTGCCGGCCTCCTCCAGGCCAAGCTGCTCAACTGTCTTGTTGAGATCGATGGTGTTGTTGTCTACGTATTTCCCGTAGAGAATGGACAGGATGCTCTTACGCACCGAAGCAATTTTTGCTGACCAACGCTGTGTCTCCGTACCTGAAGATCATGTGCCCGTGTACGACAATGACCATCGATGTGGTGGGCCCGGCGGCAAGCCATGCGCGGAGTGCTTCGAGCTTTTTGGACGAGTACCCTTCCGACTCCGGCGATACAAGCTGCCAGTCTTTGCCGGGGAAATCTGGCGCAGATTGCGCGCGAACTAATTGACTCGCAAAGGGAGATACCAGGACCACCGCAAGGGTCATACCAGCCGCAACCAGACTAGTTGGGTTCTCCTTCGACGCTTTTTTCAGAGTCACGATGGCTGGTCTCCTTGAAAAAATGAAGATTTAGCGCGGGGAGTTTGCAGTTTAATTCGCTGGAACGCGGACAATCAACTCATGCCCTTCAGAGCCGCGCAAATTCCTCCGTTCAACCAGTCGGGAATGTGCCCGGTCCGTACCACCGCAACATAGCCCCCACCCCCCAAGGCGCTTTCGTTGAAAGCAAAGAACTTACGTGGGTTCATAATTAAAGCCCCAACAAAACAAATAACTTACGTGCAGGGGTCCGTCGGGAATCGCCTCATTTGCACCAGAAACACAGCAGTTATTGAGCAGCTTTTTTCGTGCCGCCTTTCAGTAACCCAAGGCGGACAAGACTCTCACCGGTCGCAAGGATGGATTCCTCGTTGGAACGCGGCGTCCAACCCAAGACTCGCTTTGCCTTTTCGTTGGTTGCGTTCTTCGTCTTGCCCAACTCGGGCAAAACCAGCTTGACCCTCGAATCGAACAGCGACAGAACGCGCAGCAGCCAGTCTGGCAATTCCCTGGTTGGGACTCGCCTGGCCGCATCGCCCAGGTGTTGCTTGAGCACTTTGGCAATATCGAGAACGGAGATGAAGTCACCGGCGACGGCGAGGAAGCGCTCGCCCCTGGCAGCGGGATGCGTCATGGCGCGGAGGTGCAGATCGGCTACGTCGCGCACATCGACGACGCCGAATTGGATGCGCGGACAACCGGGCATGGAGCCATCCAGAAGCTTCTCGACAAGAATGATAGAAGTGGAATAGTCGGGGCCAAGCGCAGGGCCGAATACACCGACGGGGTTCACTACGGACAGCTCAAGGCTACCGCCTTCGCGTGCAATAAACTCCCAGGCAGCTCGCTCGGCGAGTGTCTTCGATTTCGCGTATGCGGAAACGCCGCCGCCATCGGGGTCAGTCCAATCGGTCTCGTTGAATGGCGCGGCCTGCTGCTTGTGTCCGTATCCGATAGCCGCGAACGAGGAGGTAAGCACGACTCGCTTGACGCCGGCATCGCGCGAGGCGCGCAGCACACGGAGCGCTCCCTCGCGCGCCGGCACGATCAGCTCATCCTCGTGCTTGGGCGCGTTTGCGGGGAACGGCGACGCCACGTGCAGAACGTAATCGCAGCCGGCGGCGGCTTCGCACCAGCCCGCGTCTTTCTCAAGGTCGGCGGCGAAGAAGGACAAACGATCGCCAGGCTCGGCGCCGCCCTCTTTCAGCATGGAGCGCACATCGCCCTCACGCTTCAGGTTGCGGACCGTCGTGCGAACAGGGTGGCCGGCGGCCAGAAGCTGCAGAATGCAATGCGTGGCTATGAAGCCGGATCCGCCGGTAACCAGAACTGTGCTCATTTTCGTCTCCTCGTACTCTATTGGAGACGAGTGGAGAGCACTCAAGGTCTCGATATCGAAACTTGGGAAAGGAGAGCCCTCATCTCATTGAACAAGCCTACTTGCCCAGGCCCAGCGCCTCCACAACCTTCCGATCCACCTTTGCAGGCTGGCCATCCTGCTTCCACACAACTCCGAATCCGCCTCGATAATCCCACATGGCCCAGCCGATTCCGTCGGTCTCAAGCGCAGTGCGCACATCGCGTATCCAATTCATGCGCGACTGCTCGTCCGAGTGCTCGCGGTAGACACCAAACTCGTTGCAGATGAGCGGCACGCCGTTGGTGCGGCCCCACACCGCCGCCGCATCGATCTGCAACTGGATTCGGTGACCGTCCCAGTGGTCCAGCCAATAGTGCTCCAGGGCATACCGGTTGGCTGCATCGGGAACCTCCTTCAGCAGTTCCTGCATGGAGTTTTCGGTGTCTGGGTAGGGAATTCCATGCGTGTAACTCCACCACGCCGCGCCCCAGCCTGCGCCCTGGTGTGTAAACTCGTGCGGCTCGTAGAAATGGAAGGTGTACACGACGTTGCCGTCGACGAGAGGTTGCTGGGTGAGCAGGTCGGCGATGCCGGAGTAGTTAGGTCCCGTGGCAACGATCGTGTTGCGCGGCGCAGCCTCGCGAATGGCCGCGCCCACCCGCGCCTGGATGCCAGCCCAACGGTACGGATCGCTCACCTCCGGCTCGTTCATGATTTCGAAGAACACGCGCTCGGAGTCGCGCGTAGCATAGTGCGCGGCAAGACGGCGCCACAGCATGGTCAGACGCTCCACGCCATCGCTGGATGTACGGATCTTTTCCTTGTAGCTGCTTTCGGGATGCAGGTCGACCGTTACGGCCAGGCCATCGGCGAGCATGGTGTCGACGGCCTTATCGAGGCGGCCCATGAACTCGGAGTTCAGGCCGTCTGCCCCGCGCGGACCTCCTTCGAGAGGCGTGGCATCAATGCTCAGGCGGACGTTGTCGAAGCCCAACTTCGCCATGAGTGCAATGTCAGCGGCGTCGGTGTAGCGATTGGTGCGCGCAGCCGAGTAGTCATTTGCACTTTGCGCAAACCACTCCGATGCGTTGATGCCTCGTTTCAAATGCTGGGCCCGTGCGATGGCCGTTCGCACTCCCGCGGCACGATCCAGTACGGCCTGCGCCTGACCAACGGCTGAAAGAGTAAAAACTATCGAAACTGCGAGAAAGCATTCACGTCTGAGCACGAAACACCCTCCTTTGATTCTCGGAAAATCCCGTGCCAACCATACCACGCTGCGGACCGGACTACGCTGCTTGCTCATCGCACCTTGCCCAATCCCGCATCGAATGGCGACAATACTCTTGGAAGCAGGCTCATTTTATGCAGACATTCGCGTTCGCCCAAGCATTCATGAAATCCGTACCAGCCTGCGTTCTGGCGCTTTCAAGCTTGCGGGTCAATGCGCAGAATCCGCCTGCAATCCCAGTTCCGCCTGCTGCACCGCTGCAGCGGGCCACGGTTGGCACACTCAATGACTCGCTGCTGGCAAAGGCAACGGGCCTTTACGACTCGACTGCTAAAGCGGGCCTTCAAGGCTTCGATTGCCAGGTTCATCCGGATTGGAACACGATCATGACCAGCAGCAGAAAAGGCGCTCCCGCTGCCGGCGACGATGCCAAGCTCGCCCTGCTTGGCACTGTGAAGATCGCCCTGCACGCCCGGCTGAAAGGCGGCTCAAACCTCGATTGGAAGGTCCCGGCCAGGCCGGAAGAGCCCGTCGACAAGACCTCGATGGCGATGCTCGGCCAGGCGCATCGGGGGATAGAGAACACGCTGCTGGGTGTGCTAAAGCTCTGGATTCCGCTTGCGGATGGCTCGGTTGCGGAGTCGCTGGGCGAAGAGGATGTGGAGATTGCTCAAACCGAAAATGGGTATACGCTGCGCTCGAAGGACAAATCGCTGACTGAGGAGTTCGATCGAAATCTCTTGCTCGTGCATTCCATTGTGGTCGACTCCGGATCTACGGTAAACATTGCGCCCACCTTCCAACAGACGAGCCAAGGGCTGCGCCTCTCGAGCTTCGTGGCTCACATTCATCCGGCAAGCGCGCCGCCGGAGAGCGTTCAAGAGATGCGCATAGGCCTCGAATACCAGACCGTCGCCGGCGCTGAAATCCCCGCCAGACTGACCATCGAAATTCCTAACGTGGTGCGGATGAACTTCAATCTCGATGGGTGCGGCGTCAACCCAAAATAACTGCGCTGGAAACAAGAGCGGCTCCCGTCAACGGGGAGCCGCTCGTTTCTGGAACTCCAAATTCACTTACTGCACGGATGAAGTGCCTGAATCTCCGTCCAGCTTGGCCACTTGCTCGAAGGTGGCGCGCAGATACTTGTGCGGATTTACCGGGACATTGTGGACGCGCACTTCGTAGTGGAGGTGCGGACCGGTGGCGCGACCTGACTGGCCTACGTATCCAATCACCTGGCCGCGCGTAACATGCTGGCCTGGAAGCACGGCAACCGACGAAAGATGACCATACACGGTCAGCACGTCGTGGCCATGATTGAGAACCACTTGACGCCCGTATCCGGCGCCCATCGATTCCCCGGTCGCTTCCCCGTCCGCGGCAGCGCGGACCGGTGTGCCGTAGGGAGCTTCGATATCGAGACCGGAGTGGAATTTTCCTTCGCCGTTGAATGGATCTTCGCGCTCACCAAAGCTGGAACCGACTTTACCTTCGACAGGCCAGATGGAAGGCGCGTCCGCCAGTTGCGTCCAATCGCCCTCAAAGCCTGGGGTCAGACCGCCCTCAAGCGCGCGCGATACCTGGCCGCTGAGGGCCTGCGCACGGAGCGTATAGAACTGGTCGATGGAGAGCTTCACTTCCTGCTGATTGACATCGTCGGTAAGCGCCAGGGTGGAAGGCGTTGGCGCTGCCGCCGCGCTGGCCGCAGCTGCCGTCTTTGTCGCGCCGATCTTGTTCTGTTTCAACCCGTACAGGGATGCAACTTCATTGGCCAGCGCGCCCAGCGATGCCACCTGCACATCGCGGTCATGGGCAATCTGGGCCATCTGCTTGTAGTCTTTGCGGAGATTCTCGCGATCCTGCCGAACCTGGTTGAAACTCTCTGTTTTCAGCAGCATCCGGGTGTAGGAACCGGCAAGTCCCACGATGGTGAACGCACCAATCAGCGCCGCGGCTACAAAGCCGTAGGCATAGTGAAGTGGAAGGGGGATCTTGCGGATCCGGCCGTCTTCATCGCGAGCTACAAAAAGAATGTAATAGCGCTTGCGTAGCATCTTCGCCCTTCATCACTGCAACCGTCAGGGCCGCAATTCGCCGTGTACTTAAGAAAGCGCATGGCACGGAGCTTCTCAGCCCCGGTAAAGATTACGCCCCGTAGGGCATCGATTCGTAACGTTCGTCAAGGTTACCAACACGCACCGGGGCGGGTCAACGGAATTGCGGTGGAAAATCCTTCTAATATTCCCGTTTTGAACCCAATTTGGTGCAATTGTGGCCAGACATTAGTGCTATCGGCAAAAATCCCTTCGGAGTTCAGCCCTTTGTTGCACTTCTCCGGCCCTGAATCTCTGTTTCCCGGCCGCCTGTTTGACCTATCCTCAAAGAATGCTTCGACCCTCCGCCGATGCCGCCAGCGAGCCCAAGCGCGGCGAACTCGCTCTCATCCGCCAAATCCGTAGCCGGGCCGGCCAATCCGGTTCCAGCGCCCTCAGGCTCGGCGTGGGCGACGACTGCGCGCTGCTCCGTCCCAGATCGGGCCAGGAACTGGCGGTGACCACCGATCTCACGGTCTGTGGCAGACACTTTCGGCTTGACTGGCATACGCCTGAGTCGGTTGGCCACCGCGCCCTGGCTCGGGGATTGAGCGATCTGGCCGCGATGGGAGCGGCACCCGTGGCTGCTTTTCTTTCCCTGGGCTTGCCGCGGGAGCTGGCAACGCCGAAGGGCCGGCGGACTGGAGCCAATTCCTGGGTCACACGCTTCTTCGATGGCCTGATGGCGCTGGCAGATGCCTGCAAGACTCCGCTGGCAGGGGGCGATCTTTCCGAAACGACTGTCCCGCTGGCCGATATCGTCCTGATTGGCTCGGTGCCGCGCGGAACTGCAATGCTGCGGTCGACGGCGCGGCCCGGAGACCTGCTTTATGTCACCGGGACATTGGGCGGAGGAGCGGCTTCGCTGCCGCATCTGGATCGGCTGGCGAAAAAACAGAACGGAAAGTCGCCTGGTTTGAATGGGTTGAGTCCGGCACAAATTCCCAAGGATCTTAAGGCGCTTCTGGCGCGGCATCTTTATCCCCAGCCGCGCCTCGCGCAGGGTCTGCGGCTGCGCAGCCAGGGCTTGGCCTCGGCCGCCATGGACATGAGCGACGGACTCTCCTCCGATTTGGCCCACATTTGCGAGGAGTCTCGCGTGGCCGCCGAAATCGACCCGACCCTGCTGCCCGTTCATCCGGGGGCAAGTCTGGAGTATGCGCTGCATGGCGGGGACGACTATGAACTGCTGTTTACGGCCAAGCCTGGTGTCAGAATGCCAAAAAAAATCGCCGGCGTCCCGATCACCCGCATTGGACGGATTCTGCGGGCGCGTGCGGGTCGTCCCACAGTCGCGCTGCTCACACTGAATGGACCGCAGCCGCTGAAAGCGGAAGGCTGGGAGCATTTCTCGTGAATTGCTTGCGGGTAGAGAGCTGTTCTCGGACAAACATCCGCAAAGCCATCCCTCCGAGAATAAAGCCGGCGCTGATGCTGTTGTCCTTACGCGGGAGTTTGAACCTCCTGCCTCCCTCCGTATCCAGTTCCTCCGTTGCCTTGTTCAACCGGGCATAGACCTGACAGCTCCCATTCTCACCGTCTATCATGTTTGTTGCCATGACCAACACCATTCCCCGTGTACGGTTTGCTCCGTCTCCCACAGGTCTGCTCCACGTCGGTAACGCGCGTACGGCCCTTTACAACTGGCTGTTTGCGCGCCGCACCGGAGGCCTGTTCCTGCTGCGCATTGAGGACACCGACCTCGATCGCTCCGAAGCGCGCTACGAAACCCAACTCATCGAAGACCTGCACTGGCTCGGCCTTGAATGGGACGGGGGGCCCGGCGCCGACGACGAACCCGACACCGGCGACCATGGGCCGTATCGTCAATCGGAGCGGCTGCCTATCTACGCCGAGCATACCGAGCGCCTGCTGGCCGAAGGCAAGGCGTACCGCTGCTTCTGCACTCCGGAGGAGCTCGAGGCGGAGCGTGCCCAGGCCGCCGCGGAACATGGCGCGCAGGTCTACTCGGGCCGCTGCCGCAATCTCTCGGCCAGTCAGATCGAACAGAACCTCGCCGCCGGCAAGCATTTCGCGGTTCGCCTGAGAATCGAAAACCACCCGCTCCGCTTCCACGACATTGTTCGTGGCGACGTGGTGTTCGCTGCGGAAACCGTGAGCGATCCGGTGCTGGTGCGAAGTGCCAGCGGTGTGTCGGCCGGTGTGCCGGTCTATAACTACGTGGTCACCATCGACGATGCGCTCATGGGCATCACGCACGTGATCCGCGGCGACGATCACATTTCCAACACGCCCAAGCAGGTCGCCATCTACGAAGCCTTTGGATGGCCTGTGCCGCAGTTCGCGCACCTTTCCACAATTCTGGGGGCAGACCGCGAGCGGCTTTCCAAGCGCCACGGAGCAACGTCCATCTCGGTATTTCGCCAACTGGGCTATCTGCCCGAGGCGCTGGCCAACTATCTAGCATTGCTCGGCTGGGGCGCGGAAGACGGCAAGACGGAGACCTTCACCCTCGCCGAACTTATCCCCATTTTTTCCCTCGAGCGCGTGACACCTTCACCGGCTATCTTCGACTTCGACAAGCTCAACTGGCTCAACCGCCATTACATCAAGCTGGCCGACCCGGAGCGCATTGCCAAGCTGGCCGAGCGGCAGTTCTGCCTGCAGAAGCCGGGCATCTTTCCACTGTGGACCTCGTCGGAGCTCTACACAGCGGAGACCATCGCGCTGCTCGCCAGCCTCGATCCGCCGATCCATTTGGATATCCCGTCTCCCGAGTTGATAGCCCACCGCAAAGCATGGTTTGCCAGTCTTCTTGCACTGTTTCTCCCCGCCGTCGACCACCTTGCCCAGCTTCCCGTGAAGTCCGCATTCATCTTCGGCATCGATCCGGACGCGGCGCATGCCGACGCGGAAAATGCTGCCATACTCTCCGCGGATTCAGCCCGCTCCGTGCTCAGCGAGTTCGCCAGCCGCGTGCGAACTCACAGCGGGTTGGTTACGGCCGACGATTTCAAACGCTGGATCAACGACGTCCAGGCCGCAACCGGAGTGAAAGGCAAGGAACTCTACCATCCCATCCGCATCGCCATCACCGGGGCGCACTCCGGCCGCGAATTCGACAAAATCGTTCCGCTCATCGAAGAAGGAGCGGCGCTGGGCCTCGCTATCCCCACCATCCACGACCGCATCATGCAGTTTGTCGGAGTGTGAGCAGGCGTGAACGGTGTCTACTGGATCTACGGCCACCCCTCCGTTCCGCTCGCTCCCGCCCCGAAGGGTTCGGCGCAGAAGGTTCCCATTCCGCTGGCCATTGTTCTCTGCCCCCGCGGCGGCCGCAATTTGCCGGGCGAGATGTCTTATTTGAAGCGCGCCGGAATCCAGACGCTCGTTTCATTACTCAGCAACGAACAGGTTGAGATGCTCGACCTTGGTGAAGAGCCGTTCGAGGCCAGTCGATTGGGAATGCAGTTTCTCCGCCACCCCATTCCCGACCACGATCTTCCAACCAATCCGAATGCCTTCCGCAGCTTCGTAGCCGATCTCGCCAACCGGCTGCTTGGAGGCGAATTCATTGGCATCCATTGCTGGGGAAGCATCGGCCGCGCCACTATAACTGCTGCTTGCACGCTGATCCATCTGGGCTGGCCGGCGGCTACGGCCCTGACAGCGATCGAAGCTGCGCGCGGCTGCCCGGTTCCCGACACCGAAGAGCAGGAACGCTGGATTCTGAACTACAAGGTGAACGCATGAGCGAAGACAGGCCTGCGCAAGTTGTGGACCTCACGTTCCCTCACCATTGGCAGGCTCAAATTCTCTCCGCGCGCCCGCTCATCCTGCCTCCACGGCACTTCGTCTATCCGCTCCATGCGGAAGAGGTGGAGCGCGGCGCACTCGAAGTCCTGATCCGGCCCAGCGAAAAGGAGCAGGCATTTCTGGCTACTTGCGCGCTCGGCTTTCGGGATACGGCTGTACCGACTGGCCTATGGTCCTGCCCCAATCCTGCTGAGATTTGTGCCGTGTCCGGCGGCTACGCGTACGTGATCGATACTGCCGCTCCGGATCATTTCACGATGATTGCTTACCTGCCCGTGCTGCAGGTTTATCAGGTGCATAAACAGGCCCTGCTGCTCTTCGTGGGTCACCACTCCATTCTCGCGTGGGGCGCGCATGGCCAAGCCTGGCAATCAGAAAAACTCTCCGACGAAGGTGTAAAGATCAACGCCATCGAAGGCGGCCAACTGCACGGCCAGGGATGGAGCATGATCACCGACAAAGAAACTCCCTTCACCCTCGATTTGAAAACAGGCCTGCGCGTCTGATCTGCCTCGCTGCCATTTTCCCGTTGATTCCGCACCCTACGAACGCCTACAGTGCTGAATATGACTTCGAGCGACCGTCGCACCTTCCTCCGGCAGGCAGCTACTCTGGCCGGCGCGTTCTCCGCAAGCAGTCTCTTCAGCCAGGCTCACGCTGCTGATTTCAGCGCAGCGTCACGCGCCGTTGCCCATCTTGGGCCGGCCGAGGTAGCGCAGAACGAAGACTTCTGGTCTGTCATTCAGCGCTCCTATTCCGTCAATCCCGACATCATCAACCTCAACAACGGCGGCGTTTCGCCCTCGCCCATCGTGGTTCAGCAGGCCGTGGAGCGCTATAACCAGCTCTCCAATGAAGGACCGTCGTACTACATGTGGGGCATCCTCGACCAAGGCCGCGAACCGCTGCGCGCCAAGCTTGCGCGGCTGGCCGGCGCACAGCCAGGCGAAGTCGCCATCAACCGCAACTCCACTGAAGCGCTGAACACCATCATCTATGGACTTCCGCTCAAGGCCGGCGACGAAGTGATCGGCACCAAACAGGATTATCCCAACATGATCCAGGCCTACCGGCAACGGGCCGAGCGCGACGGGATTGTCTACAAGCAGATCAGCTTCGACTTTCCTATCGAAGACGACGACGTAATCGTCAAGGCCTATGAGCAGGCTATAACTCCGCGAACCCGCCTTATCCATGTAACTCACATGGTGAACTGGGTCGGCCAGATTATGCCTGTCGCCAAGATCGCCGACATGGCTCACGCGCATAACATCGAAGTTATTGTCGATGGAGCACACTCGTTTGGATTGCTCGATTTCAAGGTCTCCGACCTGCACTGCGATTACTTCGGAACGAGTTTGCACAAGTTCCTATCCGCGCCCATCGGAACCGGCATGATGTGGGTCAAAGCCGACAAGATTGAGAAGTTATGGCCTCTTACTTGTAACTCGACGCCACATTCGTCGGATATTCGCAAATTCGAGTCGCTGGGCACGCGCAGCTTCCCGCTGGAACAGGGCATTGGAGAAGCAATCAATTTTCATGAGGGCATCGGCAGCAAGCGCAAGGAGCAGCGCATCGGCTACCTCAAGAACTACTGGGCTTCGAGAGTTCAATCGGTTCCCAAGGTCAAGCTGCATACGTCACTCAACCTCAATTACTCGTGTGCAATCTGTGGCGTAAGCATTGATGGAATGACTCCGGGGCAGGTGGCTTCAGCGCTCTTTGAGCGCTACAAGATTCACACGGTCGGCATTGTGTGGGAAAACATCAGTTGCGTCCGAGTAACTCCGCATGTTTATACGCCGCTGCCGGATCTCGACAAGTTAGTCGAGGCGATTGGGGATATAGCGCGTTCGTGATTTGAGACTGTTTTATAACCAGTTTGAAATGGCGCTGCTTCAGCCGTGCCGATAAAGGCAATAGAATGAGGTCGGCTTTAGCCCCTGAGGGATGCATTCCGCCGCTTGCACCCCGAAATCCTGAGTTCTTCCGCAGCCTGTTTAGCCTCTGAGGGAATGCCTTGCAACGCCCTTCATCCGGTTATGAAGAAGCTTCTGGCAATGGGGGTTAGTGATTAATCTCGACCGCCATTGACTTAGTTCGAGAGAGGTACAATGACGCGGTTTCTGCTGGCTGCACTTTTTGCTGTATTCCTTGTCCCCGCCTCGCCTTCCACGCCGGAGTATTCGATCCAGGCGATACGCTACGCTATCTCGCCGGATGTACCGGTCTCTGAGTTAGTCGTCGGCGGCCCCACGGATCAGAAGGTCGATATTGCCATGGTGGTCTGGCTCATTCGCGGCGGGGGGCACACCATCCTCTTCGACAGCGGCTTTCATCGCGACACGTTTACCAAGGAATTTCCGATGAAGGACTATCTGCGCCCCGATGAAGCTGTGAAAACTGCCGGCGTCGATCCCGCCGATGTTACCGACGTTGTTATCAGCCACGCGCACTGGGACCACATGGGTGGCATCGATCTCTTTCCCAAGGCGGAAGTGTGGATTCAGAAAGAGGAGTATCGCTACTACACGATGGGTGCGTGGCAACCGGGCGGGGACCACGGCGGCATTGATCCCGAAGACGTGAAAGAATTGGTGCGGCTGAATACCGAGGGCCGCATGCATCTGGTGGATGGCGACAACGTTGAGATCTTTCCCGGTATCCGAGCCTACACCGGCTCGCGCCACACTTATGCTTCGCAATATCTCCGCGTGGATGGAAATCCGCCTTATGTGCTGGCTTCAGACAATGCTTATTTTTATCTCAACTTATCCGCCCACTTGGCCAGCGCCACATTCAGCGACGCCGACCATTCCGCTAACATCGCACAGCAGTCGCGCATGATTCAGTTAGCAGGATCCCCGGATCGCGTGGTGCCCGGGCATGACATTCTTCAGTTCCAGAAGTTTCCTACGACAGACCGCGTCGCGAAGATAAAATGAGATTCAAGCTCTTGATCAGGCCCATTTGAGTCAGGCGGATCTTCCGCGCGGAAGTTGGCGTGAATTCACTTGCAACTGATTGAAGGGTTGCGAGATGTCTCTATTCGCGGTGCTAACCCAACTTCCGCAGTTTGTGCGAAAAGTCCTTTTCTTTCAGCGCCGATGGGGCGAAGTTTCCACTACATCGGCGCGAATTCCGGTACCGCGGGCAGCTTCAGCCCGAGCCTTTGCAAGAGCACGAGCTGGTGCTGGTTGGGCTGGCCGATGCAGCGTTTGCGCAGCGTAACTGCGCTGCGCGTCGGCAGCACCACATCCACCAAGGCAATCTCCGACAGCTCGGCGAAGACTTGTCTTGGTTCGTCGCCCAGGCCGGCCTGGCGGCATTGCGCCTCCAGCGTTTTCCATAGCACATAGGCCAGGAAGCAAACCAGGATGTGGGCCTGCACCCGTTCCGGCTTCTGGTGCCAGACCGGGCGCAGTTCGAAATCGGATTTCTGGATGTGGAACGCGTCCTCGGCTTCGGTCAGTTGGATGTAGGCCCGCCACAGTTGTTCCGGGCTCCAGTCGAGCACGTTGCTGCGCAGCAGACAGCAGCCCTCGCTCAGCCGCGCCCAATCGCGCCACTGTTCCGGGCGGCTCCAACGCAAGCGGGCCGAGCCATTGCTATCGGCTTCGACCTGAAACAATCCGGCAGCACGGGTGTTGTTGCCCAGCAAGCGGCCCACGCGCTGGGCAATGGCCAACGGGTTCTGCTTGCGTTTCCCGCCCCCGCTTCGATCTTGCGCAGCCCCTCTTCGATCCACCCCACGGACGAAGACCTGTCCGTGGGGACCCCGGCGATGCGCTTCTCGAAGCGGGCGTGCATGGCCTGCTCCTTCTGCCGCCGTTGCGCGCTGCGGCACAAAATGAACACCTCGGCGCCGTCCGGAGCCGGGGCCCCCAGCGACAGGTCTTCGTCGCTGGGGTGGGGAGCGGGGCACAAACGCACCTCCAGGCCCTCATGCACCGGCCGCCAATCCTGCGCCAGCAACTGCTTGTTCATAGCGCTCAGCATGCTCTTCGGCGTGCCCACAATGTAGCGTCGCCCGCCCTGCTTGAGAAACTCCACGTTCTCTTCGCTCACCCTGCCGCGGTCCATCACCCAGATCCGCTGCGGCTCACCACCAGGGCCAGGTTGACTTGTTTGCAATCCCCGCGATGATCGCGCGAGTAGCCGCGCTGCGCCAGCGGGTTGCCCTTCGCCTCGCCCTCAAAATAGGCGCTGGTCACGTCGCAGAGCAGTAAGTCGTAGTCTAAGTCGAATAACTCTCCCAGCTTGTGACGCAGATGTTTTTCCAACTTCTTCTTGTGCGGCAGCAAGGCATCCAAGGCGCGATAGAGCCGGTCGTCGTTGACCTTCTCCGCAGGCACGCCCAGCAGGTCAGCCAACGCGCTGTGCTCGTAGAATCGCTCCGCCAAGTGCAACTCGCTCGACGGATCGCACAGCCGCCCCAGCACCATGGCCATCAACGGCCAGGGAACCTGTTCCCGGCCGCGGCTCAAGCTCTGGTCCAGGAACCGATCCAGCTCCAGTTGCCGCAGTAGCGTCCGTCCCAGCCAGGGACCGCCGAATCGTCGCGTTCGCTCCACGCGCACGCCCTGCAGATCCACTTCCACCCGCTCCGGCTCGTCGCTCGCGGCAAATAACCCGGCTTGCTCGGCGCCCGCGTTCGCCGCACAGCGCTTGACTCCCATGCGCCCCTGCTCGTCCATGGCGCCCAGCCATGCCACCACGCGCTGACGCGGGCCGCGCGTCGTCCGATAGCTCTCCACAAGAGCCCAATAAGCGTGCCGCTTGCCATCCTTCTCCCGGTAGCAACGCCGCAAATACATGCCCTCATGTTACGAATCACGAACCGGCCCGCAAGCCCCTTGGTCGTCACTACATCGGCTTTTCCGCTCTCAACCCGCCCCTTCCCGGAGCTTGCGGACCAACAGCCGTTGAAAACAAAAGAGCCGCCGGATGGTCAAAGCGGCCCCCTCCCTCTGTTCCGGGAATCAAATTAGTTACAACGCCGCCCAAACTGCGGAAGTTGGGCTAAATCCCACCTTTATTTTCAGCTATTTGCGGCACGACTGAAGTCATGCCCTGTTACAGAGCCGTCGAAAATCTCGGCCGAATTGAGTTTTTCCGCAGCCTCTCTAGTCGCGCCGAAATGGTCTCCAAAACGGACACGGCTTTACTCGCTGGTTGCGATGAAATCCCGCCAGCAGGTTGTGTGCCAAGTCGTTACTGATGGGTTGGGGAACCGCCTCGACCGATGATCATGCTCATCCCGCTGTGCCGTGCCCGAGGCGGTTCCGATGTAGGCTAGTGACCAACCGCCTGGGGACCTCATTTGTGGGCCCTAACACGAATAGTAAGTCCAGATACTACCTTTCCATCTGGGATTTCGATTACATCGGTTTTGGATGCATCCTGCGTGCCGGGGAAGAAGGTCGACCCCACGATGCCGGGTTCGGTCGCGAGGATAAACTTGGCAGACTCGACACGATGGAAAGTGAACTTTCCGGTTGTGTCCGCGCGTGTCCGTAACAATACGTCTGGATGAAAGCGGCCATCGAGAGCGTAGAACAGAGATACATCGACGTTTGGGATCGGAGTACCTGTCTGATCGATCACACTTCCGCTTACAGTTGAGTTGCCGAGGCGAACGCCTGATTCAGCGCAGCTTCCGGCGATCGGTATCCTGAGTTTCAGGGAAACGAACTCAGTGCCGCTGTCGTCAGGCGTAAATGTCTCGCGATAATCACCGGGCGCAAGGCCATTCAGTTCATATGATCCTGAGCTATCGACGCGCGCTTTGTGGTCGCCATCGTTCCCAGACTCCGTGATCGCCCCTGTGACGGTTCCGTCTTGCGCCCCCGTACTCACAAAACGTACGAGTCCGAAGATTCTTCCTCCAACTTGCGTTGGCAGCGAACGCAAAAAACGGATGTCATCCGCGGCTTCGCTCACCTGCGCCGTCCGTGTGCATCTCTCCGTCCTAACCCTTCCATCCTCTCCGCGCCAGCCGTACACCAGGTATCGAACACCCGACTCGAAATGAAAGTCATTTATGGTGCCCCTACCGTACACGGTCATGGCCATGCTCGGAGTGTCTTCGAACGGCTCTTCAACCTTGAAGATAACTTTCTGTACAGTGACAGGCGTAGCGTGGTCCCCGAGTTGAAGCACATCGGAGACTCTCTCTACTGAAACAGCGGTGCCAATAAAGGTCGGCTGCCCATGGTGACTTGCGTACCACGCACAAGGCGTCGAAGGCACAAAGCACAATCCAAATATCTCAAGTGGGAACACAAAGACCGATGCGGCGATTACATTTGCCCTCACGCAATCCACCCCCGTACGGACCGAGTTCAGTGCATCCCTTCCACCCGGAAACGGGATGCAGTTGTGGTTGTGATAATGATGATCCTCATTCCGGGTGGATGACCGGCTAGCCGTCAGCAACCAGTTAGCCAACGTTCGGTACCGCGTTGGCTCTGCGCCCCTTGCGGCACGACTAAGGCGCCTTTTCAAATCGCGCCTTCCTCAAGCTTCCCGGCCAACAAACCGTCTATTTGCGGACCTTGGCCCTTACCCACAACACCCCGAAAACCGGCAGCGCCAGGACCAACACCAGAACCCCAGCCGGGAATCCAACATAACGATAGCTGTCGGCGTAACTCACGGTGTGGTGCCCGAAGACGTTCCAGCCAAGCAACGAGAAAATCGCGATGCAGGTGGTTGCAAAGAACGTGAAAAAAGCCGCTGCAACTGACAGCAGCAGGCTGGTGAACAATCCGAAGCCTTCCAGGGGGAAGCCAAGAACCTTGCCGCCGCCGGAGCGGTGTGTCTGAACAAATTCGGTCATCTGCATGGGCCTCGTCGTCTAGAATACAAGTTCAATGTCAACGAGCGCACAAATCGAACTCTGGCACGCGGAAAAGGTCGCTACGCAGGTGACGGTGGCCCAGGCCGCCAACGGCATCCACTATGCCGCGTGGGGTGAGACCCGCATCTCCGAGGCCGATCTGGAGAAGCTGGTGGGCGCCGTGCCGGCCACTCTTTCCGAGGCGCTGAAAAATCGCGCCTATTATTTTGTCCCGCTGGCCATCGCCGACACCGGCGAGGTCATGGTCGCCCCTTCCTATACCGTCGATCTGGGCGACAGGGCCATCTGCCATCGCAACGCGACCTTTGGGACGACGGAAGCGGTTTTTCTCTCCACGCGCCTGGTCGAGGACCGCTTTGGATTGGCCTTTGAGTTCTTCATCAACGTGGCCCACAACTTTGTCGAGGCCGCCGGCGTACCGGAGAGCTTTTCCGCGCTGGCGTGGTCGCAGGCCGAGGCCCAGGTGCGCGGAGAAACCAGCCAGGATGCCTGGGAGACTCGCCGCCGAGCCCAGGACACCCGGGCCGGTGACAGCCGCGATTCGAAGAAGGTGATCGACGAGCGGTCGCGCAGCACGTACTACGAATCGGCATTCTCTGACTCGCTGGCCGTCTATATGCTGGCGCTGGCCGTCGACTTCGACTACCACGACCTGCGTGAGCGCGAGTACCCGTTGCTGGCCGCTCCCGCCCTTGCCGAGCGTCTGCGCCACGTGGCAAGCCTCTTCCCCGCCAACCCCGGCTACGAATTCCAGATACTTTATCGCCGGAAGGGGTAAGGGCCGCCGAGCGCCTCGTGCCGCCACGGGAAGGCGTCTGCTATTCGAACAGTGGTGCCAACAAGGCAAGCACTTCATTGAGAATAGCGGCAGGTATGCTCTCAAGCCTCCGAGCTTTACGGGCATCAAGGTCGACTGGGCGCGGCTGGTCGCAGCGGATCACGCCGGTGGTTCTTGTTCCGGCGCCAGTCAGTGAAACGGTGAATCCTGCGATGCGCGCGAAAGCTCCCCCCGTGGTGATTGGGACTACGATGGGAGTGCGGGTCAGCGCGTTGAATCGATCGGGAGAGACTACCAGAACTGGACATGTACCCTGCTGCTCGTGACCGAAGGTTGGATCGAGCGATACCAGGTAGATGTCGCCTCGCTTCACAGTAGTTCACGACCGACTGGCGGCAGATTGAGCCAGAGCAGGTCTTCCTCAGACGGTTCCGGCATCGGGCTTGAATAGTCGCATTTGGCCAGCAACTCGTCCAGCGTGTAGTGCGGCTTGGTTTGTGGCTCGAGGATCAAGCGGTCCCCATCGATAGCCAAACCAACAGTGGCTCCAGCCTTGAGATGAAGCTGGTCCAGCATGGCCGGTGGAACGGCCACCATGACTGAGCCGCCGACTTTGCGCAGGTTTGTTGTGTGCATTGCTTATGCCTCTTCGATGTTATATTTAAATATAACACAAACAACCAGCCACGATCCCAGGTCTGAGAATCAAGACCATGAGGCACCCAACTCTTGGGGTCAGGCAGTCTCCGCCTTGTAGGCGATGCGGCCTTCGCTGATGGTCCAGCGGATTTTGCCTTGCATGGTCCAGCCATCGAAGGGAGTGTTGCGGGATTTGGATTTCGTTTCGCGGGCGCGGAAGATCCATTCGGCCTTGGGGTCGAAGATTACGACGTCGGCGAAGCTTCCCACGGTGAGCGTCCCGCGGCCCTTCAAGCCAAGTAAAGCGGCAGGCTGGGCGCTGAGCAGGCTGAGCACACGGCCCAGCGGCAGCTTCCACTCCTTATGTAGCCAGTGGAGGCTCAGGCCCAGCGCGGTTTCGAGGCCGGTGATCCCGTTAGGCGCGTTCTCAAACTCCACTTCCTTCTCGTGGATGGCGTGGGGCGCGTGGTCGGTGGCGATAGCGTCCACCACGCCGTCGAGGATGGCCTCGATCATGGCGTCACGATCGGCCGCCGAGCGCAGCGGCGGATTCATTTTGGCGTTCGTGTCGTAGAAGCCGACGTGCTCCTCGGTGAGCAGGAAATGGTGTGGCGCCACCTCGCAAGTGACGCGCAGGCCGCTGCGGCGCGCCTGGCGCACGGCGGCCAAGGCAGCGGCGGTTGACGTATGCGCCACATGCAGGTGAACGCGGGCGTCGCGAAGCTCCGTAACCAGGCGAATGTCGCGCTCCACCATGCCGGACTCAGCCTCCGGCGGCATCCCACGCAGGCCCAGCTTGAAGGCCATTGGTCCCGCATTCATGCTGGAGCCCTGCGTCAGGCGGGTGTCTTCCGCGTGCTGGATGACGCTCAGGCCAACGCGGGCCGCGGCGGCCAGCGTCTCGCGCATGATGTTGTCCTTGAGAATCGGGTAGCCGTCGTCGGTCACGGCTACGGCGCCGGCGGACTTGAGGGCGGCGTAGTCGTTGATGGCCTCGCCCTTGGAACCGCGGGTGGCTGCCGCAATCGGAAACACGCGGACGGAGGCTCCCCGTTCAGGCGCCTGCATCCAGCGAGTGATTTCAGGCGAGTCGTTGACCGGCCGGGTGTTGGGCATGGCGGCTACGGAGGTGAAACCGCCCGCAGCAGCAGCAGCCGTGCCCGTGGCGATGGTCTCCTTGTAGCCCTGGCCGGGTTCCCGCAGGTGAACGTGAATGTCGACCAGCCCCGGCGCAATGGTCAAGCCGGTCGCGTCCAGAACATCGGCGCCATTGGCGGATTTCAGCTTGCCCGGCCCGGCGATCTCGGCCACGCGGCCGTTTTTGAGCAGAATGTCCTTGAGGGCATCCACGCCGGCAGCCGGATCGATCAGTTGGCCGCCTCGAATTACCAGCGCCGTCATGCGCGGCCTCCTTGCCCAGCGTTCGGCAACAACGCTCGCTCCACAACAGCCATGCGGATGGCGACACCGTTCTTCACTTGTTCGAGGATGACCGATTGCGGACCGTCCGCCACTCCCGCGGTCACTTCAAGGCCGCGGATGATGGGGCCTGGATGGAGGACGATGGCTTCCGGAGCCTGGGTGGCGAGTCTCTGGCCGGTGAGCTGGTAGTTGGCTTTGTACTGCTCCAGATCCAATTGCATCCCGGCCAGCCGCTCGGCTTGAATGCGGAGCATCATGACCGCCTGGGACTGGCGGAGCGCAGTCTCAAAGTTACGCTCGATGGCGATTCCAGGGCCGGCATTGGCTGCCAGATCGGGCAACAGCTCCTTGGGGCCGCAGAGCAGCACGCGCGCGCCCAGACGGGGCAGCAACAGCATGTTGGAGCGGGCCACGCGGCTGTGCAGGATGTCGCCCACGATAGTGACCGTGACGCCGGCCAGCGTCTCCGCAGCCACAACTTCAACGCCCGGCCTGAGATGCGCCAGAATTGTCCGCAGATCGAGAAGGGCCTGGGTGGGATGCTCGTGCATGCCGTCGCCGGCGTTGAGCACCGGCAGCCGGGTCTCGGCCTCCAACAGCCACGCCGCGCCGGAGGAGTTATGGCGCAAGATGATTGCTTCAGCGCCCAGTGCTCGCAGTGTCAGGCCGGTATCCTTGAGCGATTCGCCCTTTTCAATGCTCGACGACAGGCTTGAAACCAGTGTAGTGTCCGCGCCCAGGCCTTTGGCGGCGAGCTCAAAGCTGGTACGGGTGCGCGTTGACGACTCGTAGAAAAGCAGCGCCACGCGGCGCTTGGCCAGGATACGATCGCGGGTGAGCGGGTCCTGATTCTCGAGAGCCGTGGCGCGGGTGAGAATGTGGCTGATTCCGTCCAGGCTGAGGTCCGATGCCGAGAGCAGCGATCCCGGATGATAAGGGAACGGCGAGGCGGGAACTGGCGGCGGATGAATCTGGCGGCGGACGGGGCTTGCGGTCGGGTTCATTTCTTTCCAGCTTTCAGCTCCTAGCTCGTTTCCCACCCTTCCGCGATGAAACTGCGGAACGATGGGGCACCCAGGCTAGGGGCTCCCTTTCTTAATCCACGCGCTCGACCAGCAGCACTTGCTCGTCGTTGTCTACCTCGCGGAATTTCACTTCAATAATTTCGCGGCTGCTGGTCGGCACATGCTTGCCCACGTATGTAGCCTCTATAGGCAGCTCGCGATGGCCTCGGTCGATGAGCACAGCCAGTTGTACGCGGCGTGGCCGGCCGTGGTCAAAGAGCGCGTCCAGTGCGGCGCGAATGGTGCGGCCCGTGTAGAGCACGTCGTCGCAGAGCACCACGTCGCGGCCTTCGACATCGAAGCCGATTGCCCCTTCGGTGACCACGGGCCGCACATCCGCGGTGGTCAGATCGTCTCGGTAGAACTGGATGTCGAGCATGCCCGTATCGACATGGTGCTTCTCGATGCCGGAGATCAGCTTGCCCAGCCGTTCGGCCAGGGGGATGCCGCGCCGCTTGATCCCCACCAGCGCCAGGTCTTCGCTTCCGTTACTTTTCTCCACAATCTCATGGGCCAGGCGCACCAGGGTGCGCTCGATCTCTGAGGCGGACATCAACCTGCCCTTGATGCGCAGGCTTGGCTTTTTCTCGGTTTCGCTCATCTGTTATCTCTCGGGGATAATACGAGGGGTTGCCTGTCAAGAGCAAGTTGTGGAGAATTTAGGCCGAAACTGAAGGCATTTCACTGAGCGGGGAAATTGGAGTCGACAGCACAGGACAGACAGGTTCTAGACTTGTGGCCGCCGGTTTCGGGCCTGCAAGCGCGCGCCTATGGCGCCGCCACCGACGGCAAAAAAAATCAGCGCTGTCACAAGCAAGAGAATAGCGCTGAGCATTGAACCGGCGCGCCCTTCGGGGGAGAGCAGCCAGGTTTTGTAGGCGGCGATGGTTTGCGAGTCTACGCCTGCGGCGGTCCATTGACCGGCAACCTGGTCGGTGATGATGGTTTGCCAGGTGTCGTCAAGGGTCTTGCCTTCATGGAGGATGAAGCGCATCACGAATAAGGTCACGCCCGAAGCTGCTGCCGCCATCCAACCGCCCAGCAGACCGGTTACCAGCCCGATGCGGGCGCCGGCTCCAATTGTGATCCAAGCCGGCCGTTGGCTGCGCAGGTAAAGGGACACCGCCCATGCGGCCGCCACCGCCATCCAGAGCAACCCGAAAATGCTGACCGGGGAGAAGAGTGAGCAAAGCAGTCCCGCCGGAACCGCCACCGCCAGGGCCGCGCGCATGGCACGCTTCCAGTCAACTGTACTTGCATCCCGGATAGGTTCGTTGAATTGCTCCGGTGGCGCCTGGCCGGGGACGTTCTCCGCCGAGTACAACAGTTGCGGCAGACCGCACGTGGGGCAGTAGCAGTTGTCGGCCAGGACGGCCTGATGGCAGCGGGTGCAGGTAATCTCCATATATCTACGAGCCTATAGCATTTCGGCGGTGTCCGGGGAGTTCGCCTGATGGGTTTACCGAGTCAAGACGAGGGCCATGGTGGCTCAAAACCTGTGCAAAAACTCTAAATATTGAAAGGGCACGGCTTTAGCCGTGCCGAAGAAACAGCAAACGGGACGCGGCTAAAGCCCAAAACTGAGTTCGACCTCGAGCGGCACGGCTAAAGGCGTGCCCTTTCGAAGCAGGTGAATTCACCCCATGACCGTGCTTTTATTTAGGTTCCAAGGGATTCAAACAGGCATTTTCAGCTTCGAAGACACAATGCACTCAGCGGCCGCAACGGCTTCCTCCAGCGTCATGTTCGTGGAATCCAGGAGAATGGCGTCGGGGGCTGGTTTCAACGGTGAATCGGCGCGATTGCGATCCCTTGTATCACGGGCGCGAAGATCGCGGATCACCTCGTCTGCGTGGACCGCAGGGCTGGGTCCGAGTTGATCGAATCGGCGCAGCCCCCGCACCTCGGGCGCCGCATCGAGGAAGATTTTGACGTCGGCTTGGGGAAACACCACCGTACCGATGTCGCGGCCTTCCATGACTACTCCGCCATCGGCGCCAAGCTGCTGCTGCAGGCGGACCATCCAGGCACGAATCGGTGGAAAGACACTGACCCTGGAGGCGGCGTCGGTGACGGTCTGATTGCGCAGGAGATTGGTGACGTCCTCACCATCGAGCAAGACGTTATTGTGTTCTTCACCTGGTTCCAGGTGAATGCTGGTCCCCGCGGCAAGCGCCTCAAGGGCTGCGCTCTCATCCAAAGAGAGCCCGGCGCGGAGAGCCTTCAGAGCGAAGGCACGATACATGGCGCCGGTTTCCAGATTGAGCAGGCCAAAGTGCTGGGCCAAGTGGCGGGCAATGGTGCTTTTGCCCGCCCCGGACGGTCCGTCTATGGCAACAATTACCTTGCGCTCAGGAGAAATGGCGCCCAAGAGCCTTTCATCCTTGCTCATCCCCGCTTCTTCGTCTCCCGCTTGGGCCGGGCCGTGAAGCCATACTGCTTGCTGTTTCCCGCCTTGGCGCCGGCAGCCAGAGCCGGCTTGCGGCTGGCGCTCCGCCCAGGCCGTGCATCGGGCCGCGCGTCTTGACGTGAGGCGCTGCCGTTGCGTGAGAGGCTGCTGCTGCGCGCATTTGTCGAACCGGGCTTGCCCGCGGTCTTTGCGCCGTTGGCATGCCCGTTGCGCTGACCCCAGGCGGGCGCGGCGGACTTGGTAGTACGGGCGCCAGAGGTCCCATTGGACGGGCGAACCGCGCTTCCGTTTGAACGCGCGCCGTTGTTGGAACCGTTGCCCGTCCCATTGCTTGCCCCGTTTCCGGCGTGCGTCCCATTGTGCTTGGCATTGCCGTTTGCAGGAGCGTTCGGCGTCCAGCGCACGCCAGCGCCTGGACGAGAGCCAGACGCGGAGCGTGAGCCGGCTGGCCGGGCCGATGCGGCTCGAGTATCGGCGCTGGGGCGGCGGGCGGGGCGGCTGTTCGCGGACGACTGGGCCGGCTTGCGGTCACGCGAAAGGGTCGCCGGACGGCTGAAGTGAGGCCGGGCCGCTGCCGGTTTCCCATTGGAGGCGGGCTTGCGCGCCGCGGCAGTGCGGGCTGGCGCAGTGCGGGGAGCGTGGGATTCCACGGACACATGCGGCTCAACGGGAACTGGCGATGCCGCGAACGCGGGCGCCGTGAAAGTGGGCGTGGGAGCCTCGACTTCCGGGAGGTCTTCCTCATGGTCATGCGAGCGCATAAAATACGCCGACGCGGGCATGGACGAGCTGGAATAGAGGGATGGAGCTACAGCGAACTCGGGCAATGTTCCGGCAACGTAGAAGTGCGGAGCATGGCCCAGCGAGATGGAATGCACCTGGCGCGTGGCGACCAGGCCACGAAGAACTTCGCGCACCTTGCTGCGGGCGGTGAGCGGAGCCAGGAACAGCTCGACTTCTTCCATGCTGGCGGCGATGACGGCCTGCAGGTAGATGGAGGCAAGCACTGAGATTGCAGTCACTTGTGAGGTGGATGCGCCCTCGGCGATGGCTTTTTGGAAGCGGTGGCGGAGCAACTGCCACTTGGCGGACACACCCGGCGCGGAAACGACTGGAATAATGCGAAGCTGCTGCCAGAGTTCAGTGATAGCACGCAGCACGGCGGTCTCGCTGACTTCCCGGCCCAACGCATGCTTGAGATCCGCAATGGTTGTGTCGCCGGTCTCCAGGTGCTTGTAAGCCTGCACCGCCAGTTGCGAAACCTGGCGGGAGCCAGTGAGTTGCGGGCTGCGGCGCCAGTCTCGATCGCCCCTCAGTGCATACACGTAGGGCAGAACCCAGCTTGCCACAACAAAGTCGGGCTGCTCACCGGGCTGACCAAGCAGGTTTAGCCGGACTGCCACGTCGTCGAGCTCAAGACGCACCAGTAGCTCTTCAGCCAACTGAATATGCTGTGCCTCGGGAGTTGCATTCTGGCGGCCGGCTACGGCCTCAACAAAAGAAGGCGCGATGGAGGACGAAAATTGCCGCCGGGGCAAGAAAAGACACAAACCGGTCTCTTCAATCCACGTTTTGGCGTCCTCAAATGTGAGTGCCCCGTGTCCGTTCTGGCGCATCCTTTCGGCGCGCGACGCTTCCAATTGCTCTGCTGTCAAAGAAAAACCT
>Ga0302189_10000694_pt1 | contig 29710 bp, 26 predicted proteins | sample II_Bog_E2_2_FD_194551 | JGI IMG/M metagenome (GOLD analysis project Ga0302189, IMG submission 194551) | Peat permafrost microbial communities from Stordalen Mire near Abisko, Sweden - II_Bog_E2_2 | ecosystem: Environmental > Terrestrial > Soil > Wetlands > Peat | place: Sweden: Abisko...
GCATATCCACCGACCTGACCCACATTTGCCAGGAATCCGGTGTGGCCGCTGAGGTCGACGCCGCTCTGCTTCCCATCCATCCCGCAGCCAGTCTGTCCCAGGCCCTCAACGGCGGCGAAGACTACGAACTGCTCTTCACCGCCCCGCCAGCCGTCCGCCTTCCGCGATCCATCGGCGGCGTCAAAATCACAAGAATTGGCCGCATCGTCCCCGCCCTTCGCAACCAACCCGCCCTCACCCTCATTACCCCGCAGGGCCGCGAGGCGCTCCAACCCCAGGGCTGGGAGCATTTCTCATAAAAATGCGCCCGCCAAATGCACGGCAAGAAAATGACTTGAAGACTAATCCGCAGGGAATTGAAAGCAGGGGAGATAGCAATGCCGGCAGATTCAAGACTGGATTCAACAGAATGTACCGAAGCAGAAATCGACGCTCTTTTTGACCGCACACTGACGGACGACCCCGAAGATGACAGCCGCTGGGAAGCAGTCAATAAGTTGCGAACAGACGGCAGACGGGCGATCTTTGATCGAGCAATCGCTTGGTGCAGCTCCTGCGATCAGCGAAAACGCCTAAGTGGAATCGATGTGCTGGCGCAGATTGGTAAAACAGTTGAGCATCCTTTTACGTCCTACGCCGATGAATCATACCCCGTCATCGAAGCGATGCTGGTCGGGAGTCCTTCGACTGATTTGAGAAGTTCTGCCATTGTTGCGCTATCTCATTTGGAGAATCCTGCTGCAATTCCCCTGATCTGTTCCTTTCGCGGCGATCCGGATGCGGAAATCAGGTTCTCGGTAGCATGCGCTCTTGGCCCGCCTTTTGCCAATGACCCGCAAGCTGTCGAAGCGCTGCTGGAGTTGATGCGGGACGAGGACGAGGAGGTCCGAGACTGGGCAACTTTCAATCTGGGCAATCTGGGAGATGCCGATTCCCCGGCAATTCGAGAAGCGCTGATTGAGCGCCTTGGCGACTCCTACCCCGACGCGCGCGAAGAGGCGGCGGTATCACTCGCAAAGCGCAAGGACTTGCGTGCCCTGCCCGTCCTCATCGAATTACTCCATGCGGACACGATGTCCCTCTGCACAGAGGAGGCAGCCTTCCTCCTGCTTGATCTGGAATGGGGCGACCACGACTGGACGGCGAGCGAACTTCTTTGCGGGCTTCAAACTCGATTTGGGCATTGAATAGACAGTTCTGCTCCTAAAGCAACCGCAGTTCCGGAAAATCCTGCCGGAAAACCTTTGGATCAAGCGTCAGCAGCCGATCCGCCTGCACCAGCGCATGTGCGCCGATCAAAAAATCGGCCAACACCCGCCGTGGGCCTTCTCCTGTGGCCTTCCTGCGTCGAGCAGCGTAACGGGCAAAGCGAAGCCCTGCCTCGGTCCAGATTGTCTCTTCCAGCTTGTAATCGATCACAATGCCGGACGCAACCAGGAACGAGCGGACATCGCCTGCTGTGATATTTGGGTGAGCATGCAATTCGGAAAATGCAAATGGAGAAATAAGCAGAGCTCCCTCTTGTCTTGCTTTTCCCAACTGTTCGACAACGATCATCGCAGTCGGCTCCAGCGACCAAATTGACGAGATGATATTCGCGTCGATCGCCGTTCTCACTTTTTGCCTTCTTCGATGTTTTTTACTACCCACGGATCATCGTCGCGAAGCTCGCGATAGTAGGCAATTACCTCTTCACGAGACGAAAAAGCGGGAAAGGCCCCAAGGTACGCGGTAAACGGATTCTTCTCCGTCCGCGCTGGCCGAAGAACCGTTCGTCCATCCTCATAGACAAACTCCACACGATCCCCTTGCTTCAAGCCCAGCCGGCGCCGGACCTCAACAGGAACCGTAATCTGCCCCTTGCTACTGATCGTACTCATCGCCGGCATCTTTACCTCCGTATCTTTACGTAAAGATATCATTCTTTACCTCCGTCTCCAACAATGATTGTTTGAATCCTTTTCCCTATTACCATCTAGAATCATTACTGTCATGACCAAACCCGCCCCCCGCGTCCGCTTTGCCCCCTCGCCCACCGGGCTGCTGCACGTGGGCAACGCGCGTACCGCCCTCTACAACTGGCTCTTCGCCCGCCGTGCTGGAGGCCAATTCATCCTCCGCATCGAAGACACTGATCTCGAACGATCCGAAGCCCGTTTCGAAACCCAGCTTATCGAAGACCTCCGCTGGCTCGGCCTCGACTGGGACGAAGGCCCAGGCGCACCCGGCGCTCCAGACAAAGGCGCCTTCGGGCCCTATCGCCAATCCGAGCGTCTCGCCATCTACGCGCAGCATACCGAGCGCCTGCTCGCTGACGGCAAAGCCTATCGCTGCTTCTGCACCGCCGAGGAACTCGAAGCCGAGCGCGCCCAGGCCACCGCCGCCAATCTTACGCAAATCTACTCCGGCCGCTGCCGCTCGCTTTCGCACGACGCTATCGCCCAAAACCTGGCCGAGGGCAAGCCCTACGCTGTTCGCCTCAGAATCGAAGACCATCCACTCCGCTTCCACGATCTGGTCCGCGGCCCGGTCGAGTTCGCCGCCGACACCGTCAGCGACCCCGTCCTGGTGCGCAGCGCCAGCGGCGTCTCCGCCGGCGTTCCCGTCTACAACTACGTGGTCACCATCGACGACGCCCTCATGGCCATCACCCACGTCATCCGCGGCGACGATCACATCTCCAACACCCCAAAGCAGGTAGCCATCTACCAGGCCTTTGGCTGGCCCGTCCCGGAGTTCGCCCACCTCTCCACCATCCTCGGCGCGGACCGCGAGCGCCTCTCCAAGCGTCACGGCGCAACCTCCATCTCTACCTTCCGTCAGCTTGGCTATCTGCCCGAGGCGCTGGTCAACTACCTTGCGCTGCTCGGCTGGGGCGCTGCGGACGGCAAAACTGAGACTTTCACCCTCGCGCAGCTCACCCGCGCTTTTTCGCTCGAGCGCGTTACGCCCAGCCCGGCCGTCTTCGACTTCGATAAGCTCAACTGGCTCAATCGCCATTACCTGAAGCAAGCCGACCTCGACCGCATTGCAAGTCTTGCCGAGGACTACTTTTGCGAAGCCCGGCCCGACATTTTTCCGCTCTGGCTTTCCCCCGAAGCCGAAGAAACTGCGCTCGAGTGGAATGCCGCCAAGCTGGAGCCGCACATTCCCCTGGAGATGCTCACCGATGAAACCATAGACCGCAGAAAGGCGTGGTTCAAGAACCTGATCGCCCTGTTTCTGCCCGCCGCGGACACGCTCGCCCAGCTCCCGGCCAAGGCCGCTTCCATCTTCGGCTTCGATCCCGCCGCCGCCCGCGCTAACGCGGAAAATGCCGTGATCCTTGCGGCCGACTCCACCCGCACCGTCCTCGGCGAGCTGGCCCACCGCGCCCGTGCCCACAACGACGCTGTCACCCCAGAAGATTTCAATTACTGGATGAACGACATCAAGGAAGCCACCGGCATCAAAGGCAAGGATCTCTATCATCCCGTCCGGATCGCCCTCACCGGCGCTCATTCCGGCCGCGAGTTCGACAAGGTCCTCCCGCTCATTGAAGAAGGCGCCGCTCTCGGCCTCGGCATCCCCAATGTCCGCACCCGCATCGAGCAGTTCGTAGGAGTCTAACCGCCCGTGAACGATATCTTCTGGATCAAGGGAGATCCCCCGGCTCCGCTGGCTGTCGTCCTTCGCCCGCGTGGCGGCGATTGGCTCGAAGATGAGCTCGTCCGGATGAAGCGCGCCGGAATCCAGGTAGTGGTTTCGCTGCTGGAACGGGGGGAGTCGGACCTCCTTGGCATCGGCGACGAGCGGTTCGTGGCCATGCACGTCGGCCTGCAGTTCCTCTCGTTCCCCATTCCCGATACCAAAACCCCACCAGACAAATCCGCCTTCCGCGCCTTTGTCGCCGACCTCGCAAACCGTCTTCGCACTGGCCAGAAGATTGGCGTCCACTGCCGCGCAAGCATCGGACGCGCCACCGTCACCACAGCCTGCACGCTGATTCATCTAGGCTGGCAACCTGCAGCCGCCCTTGCCGCCGTCGCAGCGGCGCGCGGCTGCACGGTTCCCGACACGCAGGAACAGGAAGATTGGATCCTCCACTACAAGGCAGCGCCGTGACCGCCCCATCCGTTGACCTGAGCTTTCCCCACCACTGGCAGGCCTCCATTCTCGCGGCGCGCCCCATCATCCTGCCCACACGCCACTTCGTCTACCCCGCGCAGGCCGAAGAAGTCGAACGCGGCGCACTCGAAGTCCTCGTTAGGTCAACCAGCCTGGGTGCCCCAGGTCCCGCTATTGGGACCTGGGAAGACAACTCCGCTCGCCCGTCTCCACCCGATACGCACGAGTTCCTGGCCACCTGCGCCCTGGGCTTCCGCGATCCGGCCGTCCCCACCGGCCTCTGGTCCACCCCCCATCCAGATGAAATCTGCGCCGTTTCCGGCGGCTACGCCTACCTCATCTCGACCACCCAGCCCGCCCGCTTCACAATGATCCCCTACCGCCCCGTACTCGAAATCCGCCCACTTGCCGCGCAGGGATTGCTCTTATTCGTCGGCCATCGCGGCATCTTCGCCTGGGGACGAAACGGCCAAGCCTGGCAATCGGAGAAACTATCCTCTGAAGGTGTCAGCATCACTTCCGTCGAAGGCAACACTCTCCAAGGCCAGGGCTGGGACCTGATGACCGACAAGGAAACGCCATTCTCCCTCGACCTCCGCACCGGACTGCGCATCTGACTCGCCTGCCCATCTTTCCCGTTGAATCCGCCGGGATAAGCGCCTACATTGCTCAGTAGGATGTTCAGCGAGCACCGCGCCGTCCTCCGCCAGGCCGCCACACACGCACTCAAAGCGTAGGACAATCCAATCATTCGCTCGAAGCGCAGAAATGAGACTCACATGACGCGACTGATTCTTGCGGTTCTTTTCCTTGCGTTCCTCGCGCCCCCTCCCAAGCCCGAATACTTTATTCAAGCCATTCGCTACGCCACGTCCCCCGGAGTTGAAGTCTCCGACCTCGTCGTAGGTGGCCTCAAAGACCAAAAGGTCGATATTGCCATGGTGGTCTGGCTTATCCGCGGCGCAGGCCATACCATCCTCTTCGACAGCGGGTTTCATCGCGACACTTTCACGAAGTATTTTCCAATGCGGGACTATCTGCGCCCCGATCTTGCCGTCAAGACGACAGGCGTCGATCCCGATCAGGTCACAGACATCGTCATCAGCCACGCCCACTGGGACCACATGGGCGGCATCGACCTTTTTCCCAAAGCGCAAATCTGGATTCAAAAGGATGAGTATCGCTACTACACCATGGATGCGTGGCAGCCAGGCGGAAATCACGGCGGCATCGATCCGGAAGACGTAAAGGAGTTAGTCCAACTGAACGCCGAAGGCCGAGTGCATTTAGTCGATGGCGATAACATTGAGATCTTTCCCGGCATTTGCGCCTTTACCGGCTCGCGCCACACTTACGCCTCGCAATTTTTGCTCATCGCGGGCCATCCGAATTACGTGCTCGCTTCCGACAATGTCTATTTCTATCTCAACCTGTCGTCTCACCTTGCCAGCGCCACCTTCAGCGACGCAGATCATGCGGCTAACATAGCCCAGCAGGCGCGCATGATCCAGATAGCCGGCTCGCCTGATCGCGTAATCCCCGGCCACGACATTCTTCAGTTCCAGAAGTTCCCAACTCAAGGCCGGGTAGCCAACATTAAGTGAGACTCAATCACTTTCGGAAATCGCCACCGATTGACCGGGAGTATTCTTAGCGGAGAACGGCGGAATTGCTCGAACGATAGGCTTTTCCTGTCCGATGATCTGGATTTCGCCTTATAATGACCGTATGAGCGCTCATGTGATCGGCAATCCGGTGCCTACCCCCGAAGAGATGGGCAAGATTCTCGGGCTCACTCCAGAACACGTGGCGGCTGTCCGCAGGATCATGAGCACACCGTCGAGCCGGAAAACTTCAAAGGGCGCGAGCAGGGCAGGGTTCACAAGCTTTAGGAAAAAGGATCGCTCTGAAACTTCTTCCAAGGTTCGTGGCAAGCAATAGGATACGTATGCCACGGCGCAAGCGAATCGAGTCGGTGTTTCTCAACATCCCATACGATAGAGAATTTGAAGACCTCTACCTGGCATACATCGTAGGCCTCACCCAACTTGGCTTGCGTGTCAATGTGACGCTAGCCATTCCGAATCAGGGCAGGCTTGAAGCCATTATCGATTTAATCAAAGAGTCTAATTTCTCGATTCACGACCTCTCTCGGATTAAGTCCTCGAAGGGGATTCCCCGCTTCAATATGCCGTTGGAGCTTGGTCTTGCGCTTCATCGTTCTCATGTGACGAGAGGCAGACACCGGGTCTACGTGTTCGAGAGCAAGCCCTATCGAGCGCAACGGTCCACGAGCGATATCAACGGGATTGACCCACAAATTCATAATCAAACTCCGAAGGGCGTAATGAGAGGCTTGCGCAACATCTTTCGACAGCCTGGTGACGTCACTACGGTTCCAGAGATGCTCCTCAGTTACCGTGCCGTGAAAAAGAAACTATCCGAGTTAAGACTCAATGCAGGCCGGCAGTCGCTGTTTCAGGCGTCGGTGTTTCATGATCTTACGGTTGCAGCGCTCGTGGAATTCGACAGGCTAAAGAGACTGCGAGCCGGCATGGCCAATCGCTGATTCTGTAGGACGACATCGGTCCAACCTGATGACCATTTCCCAGCTCGTATCCTACCCCGCCGCCCGCTCCCGCACCGGCAGCATCGTCTCATAGGCCGCGTAAACTCCTTCAAACACCGAGTCCCAGCTCATCCCCAGCGCATACTCCCGCGCCGCCAGCCGCATCTCGGCGTGTTTCACCGGATCACCCAGCACCCCCGCCACCGCCGCGGCAAAATCCTCGTCGTCCACAATCCGCCCTGTCACTCCGTCGCGCACAATCGTCTTTGGCCCGCCGTCCGGCGTCACAATTGCCGGAACCCCACTCGCCAGTGCCTCCAGCACCACATTCCCAAATGTGTCGGTATGCGACGGAAACACCAGCAGGTCCATATTCGCGTAGGCCGTCGATAACCCCTCGCCGCGCAGCACTCCGGGAATTTCCGCCCTCGGCATCCGTTCGCGCAGCCAGCCTTCCTCAGCTCCATGCCCCACAATCAGGAACCGGAAACTGCAATGCCCCATCCGCTCCAGCTCCTCCTGCACCTCGGCCAGCAGCGCCACATTTTTCTCGATCGACAGCCGCCCCACAAACCCCAGCACATGATCGCGATCATCCGCGTTCCGCCTGCGCTTCTCAGGATGAAACAGCTCCGCATCTACTCCCCGCGGCATCAGGTAGCACTTGCGGCCCGTCGTCCGTTCCAGCAGCGCGCACAGCTCTGGATTGGGCGCAAACAACACCCGCGCCACCGAGTAAAACTTGGCCGCCGCCGCCATCGCCAAGTCTTCGATTTTTTGTTCGGTAGCTGCCGATTGCCGCTTCGGCAGCAGGCGCAGAAACCACTCCGACCGCCGCGCCGCGTACTCATGCACATTGGTGTGCCAACTCGCCGCCAGCGGGAGCCCCAGGTGGTGCGCCAGCCCCGCGCCCAGCATTCCCACCTCGCTGGGTCCGGTAATGTGGATCAGGTCCGGCCGGAACCGCTCCAGAACCTCGCCGATCAATGGAATGTGACGCAGAAATGCCGGATCGAAACGCAGATCCTTTTCCAGAGCAAACGACAGAAAGCCGCGTGGAAGCTCTAGCGTCCAAACATTGTCTTCTTCCAGAATGGCCTGGGTGCGGTCGCCGGCTCGCACGCACAGGAACGGCAGGTTTTGCCGCCGCGCAAACGCCTCAAAATGGCGGCTGGTGTGCGCAACTCCATTCACCTCATGGAACGAGTCGGGAAAGTACGCAACGCGCGGCATTCCTGCATTCATTGCTTGAACCGGAATCCTAACCGGAATCGCCCGTAGCTTGCGGACTCTGCGAAAGCTCTTGTTAACACCGCAAGCTCCGCTTGCCAACGCCAACTCCGCTCTTGTGCTGCCTATCCGTCGTGCTCGCCCAGCGCCAGCCGCAGCTGGTGCGCCTCGCTCCAGGCCATGCGCAAGCCTCCAGAAACCAGGCCGCGGCCCATCCGTTGGACCAATCCCACCCCAAAGCGCATTAAAAACGGCGCAGTTCCAGCGGGCCAAAGTTCGCTCAGCGGCCGCGGAACCCCATCCCGGTCAGGATGATACACACGCTCGTCCCACGTCCGCGAGCCCTGCGGAAAATCGGGATAGTACCGCACAGCGTCGATCGCCGACTGCAGGATGCGATGCTTCCACGGCTCGGCATACTGCGGCATGAAAAGCATATTGCTCTTCTTCTCGCGGCGAATCTCGTGTACAAATTCGGTGAAGCTGGTCGCGTTGGTCAGGTTGATGTTCGCGTTCGCCTCCACGCCGTGACGATCGCCGCCGCTGATCAGCAGCATGTTCCACCGCTCCGCCAGCCGCCGGGTGGCCCGGTTCTCATCCCAGTGGCGCAGCCCATTCAACTCCAGCGCATGCAGAGAATTCCCGTTCTTCTGCAGGAATTCGTTCACCAGAAACTGGTGCTTCTCAGCTCCCACCAGGTAGAGATCCCACATCGGATGGTTGAAGACCACCAGAACATTCGGCTCCGCGTTCAGCGCGCTTAGTATCTCGGTAAGCCGCGCATCGCTCGGATTGGCGGTATAGTCCGCCAGCGTCCGCATCCACTCCGGAGCCTTGGAACTGGGCAGGTTGTGAATCCCAAGGTGGAACGACTGCAAACCATAGGGCGCGCTCCACTCCACCGAAACCGGAATCTGCCGCGCGCTTGGCACCGTCCGCAGCAGCATGGGCGCCTTGATGTTGTCGTGGTCGGTGAGGGAGACCATTGGCGCAAGGTCCAGCTTTTCTATTTGCCCGCTCTCCAGGTCAAATGCCAGCTTCGGCGTCATCGGAGGCGTCCAGTACGCCTTGGCATAGTTCACCGGCATCCCGTGTTTGTCTTCCACTCGGTGCTCCATCCGCGAAAGCAGTGGACGCATGAGCGGGTACTGGTTGCCAAAATTCGCCAGAAAGTCCAGCGTCTCCTCGGACTGGTTGGTGTGACCGTGCAGCGATACACCCGACCGGAAACCCTTGGTTGCGTTTTGGTCGCGCCATAGGTACGAAATGGTCGAATTGGCCATGCCTGCTCCTCCTCCGCGATCTATCCGGAATTTCTGCATCCAGTATCCCCCGCGTTCCATAAATGGGGAGTTAAGATGGTGCAAATACACCTTCAATTCAGGAAGGAATCAAGAGAGTTACCGGGAACACCCCGCAAAATCAGAGCAATTCTGCACACACTTCCTGAGAACCCCCACAAGGTCCGCGCATATTTGCGCTTACACCGGGCTGCCCTGAAGCTGGTTCGACCTTCCGCCATGGGAATTGGCGTAAGATAAGTCTAACAGGATCAATGCCGTTGCGTATTAAAATCTGACGCGGGGGCGGCGCAACTGTAGGAACGAATTAGGTTCGCGAGAGTCGTTCCTTTTCTGGCCCCCTTGAGTCAACTGCGGCCTTTCCGCCCTTGGGGCGGGTCCGAAAGTAGCCTCGGATGGAGCGTAGGGCAATCCGGGGAAATGGACCCAAACCAGGTTGCCCGCCCCGGGTAGTGGCGGAACGAGTCATAATGAGAACCTCATCTTTGTTCATGCGATTGCCCTGAGGGCTTTCCGCGGAAGCCGTCTCACCTCTCACCAACGGAAATAACCATGAAGAGTTCCCTTCGTGCCCTTGTGGCCCTTATGATCTGCTGTCTCATTCCAACGGTCCAGGCCAAGCGCGCCCCCAATCTCGAACTGAAAGACCTCAAGGGAAATAGGCAGATGATCTCCGGCTTGCAGGGCTCCATCGCGGTGGTCAACTTCTGGGCCACCTGGTGTGGACCGTGCATTGAAGAGCTCCCCATGCTCTCCCGCATCGGCAAAGAATATGCGGGAAAGAAGGTTCGATTCATCGCGGGGTCGGCAAACGAGGACAAGGATCGCGCCAAAGTCGACGATTATCTGGCCCACACCGGCCTTGCCGCGGAAGTATGGGTTGGAGCGGATCTGGGTATGCTGGACCGTGCGGCACTTGGAAATGTGCTGCCCGCTACCATGATTCTCGACGAGCAGGGCGAAGTCGTAGCCCGGGTACTGGGCCAGGCGCGCGAAGAAGATATAAAAGGGCCGGTCGAATGGCTCCTGAACGGCAGAGACGGTCCGCCTCCGCCCGCAGTTACAAAGCGGTATTGATAGCGGCCTTCATTCGTTTCGGGAAAGCACGGCGGCTTTCATTTTGCGGCTCATGAAGCCGCAAGCAAGAAGCGCCTCTCCGAACCCGGAAATCCCGTTTCAAAGCCACCTATCGGCAAGCCTCCGAGGGCCTGTCGAGCGCCCCGTTTGTACGTCCCCGATTATCGTGCTGCAGCACCGCTCCCGACGTAAGCACCACCCTCTCGGAATGACTCAGCAATGGATCGAACGCGAAGTCCGTTCCCACCGCCGCTCCATCCACCGTCCGCGCGCAGAACCAGTCCGCCCCCGCCGACTCGCCGTCCTTATACCACCTGCGGCAGGTAATCCCCTTGGCGTCCGGCTCCATCGCGCACTCGAACCACAGAAACAGCGGCCGGTAGTCGCCTTTCCCCGATCCTGCAATGGCTACCGCGTCGGCCGGAATCTTCGCCGGCCGCCTGTACCCGTGAGCCTGCGCAAGAATCGGCCTATGCACTTCCGCAACGCAGCCATTATCCTTGAATCCCTCGAACTGCGAACCCCTCTCGATCTTCACCGTCGGACCGTCCGGCGGCCTCACCCAAATCGAACGTCTGCTCAACCGGATCGCCACCTGGCTTCCGGCAAAGTCCTCCATCCCGTTGACCTTGCCCTCGTGAAAGTAACTCTGTCCCTCTCCAATCACTGCTCCATCGCCCATGTGGAAGCAAAACGCCCTTGCAGGCTCAACCGCCGGAAAGCAGCCGCTCGCGCACGGAAGGTAAGTCTCGGTCTCCACCAGAGTCGCCGCCTCGTAACCCTTTGCCGCGCGGGCCGAGGCGCGCACAGAAAAGCCCGCAGCGACAAGCGCGGCCAGCAGAATGAGTAGGATGGTCCCGCGAGCTTTGCGGCGATTCAATACCTGCATGCGGCGAAGAGGCAGTAGAAGAGGGGCGGCAGCCATGCGATTAAAGGTACAACCAACCCCCTCGATCCACAAAGACTCCACTACGCCAGCTTCCAGCCAATCTGCCTCGCCCGCTCGGTTTCCCCGGGCGTCAAATTGTGTTGCGGCCGCCAGGCGCACCCTCCAACCCACAGGGTGTCCAGCGGTTTCGATCCCAGCGCTTTTGCCGTCAACCGCAGTGTGCTGGCTGCGTCGCTGAAAAGGGGAATCAGGAACCCTGGCATTCCCGATGTAGCCACCAGCACCGCCTTCCGGCTGCTTGCCTTGGAACGAAGCCTGGGCTCGCGCTGTCCCCATGGCCAATAGAAGTAAACCGTCAGCCGCTCCATGAACAGCCGGAAAATAGCCGTCACGTTGCCGTAACTTACTGAACTGCTCAACACTACCGCATCCGCCCCCTCAATCTCAGCCAAAATCGGCTCAAGATCGTCCTTCAGCGGGCATCTTCCGCGCTCCGGGCCCGGAGCCAGGGCGCACTCACGGCAACTGGTACAGAACTCCAGCTTCTGATCCGCGAGGTAAACGGCGTGCGTCTCCGCGCCCTTTTCCCGCGCTCCATCCAGAATGGCTTCAATGGCGGCGTCGGTCATCCCGCCTCTGCAATAGCTGCCGACGATGGCCACAACCTTGGTGCTCATCTTCAGTTTCCCTTCTCGTGTGGGCAGACTAAATTGCGCGTTGCGCCGAGGGCAATGACGGATCCGACGTTCATCCGCATGTCTTCGGCATGCCGTTCCAATTCAGGCGAGCTGTCCCATTTCAGGCCAGCCTTGCTGGAGCCATTTCCGCGCCCCACTCCTGTTATCCTTGATGTGTGATCTGGCGCTCAAAACTCGGTGGATTTGCGGCGATTGTTCTGCTGCTGGCCCTCGCCCTTGTCGCTTGCCACAAGGAAGAGCAAGCCGTGGCCAACGTCGCTCAGACCGCGCTCAACGCCGAACTCAAAGCCCAGGCCGCAGCCTCTGAAATCGACCGCCAGCGTGCCGATCTTGCCCGCATCCCGCTGCCTACAAAAAGCCTCTATGTCGACGTCCATGAGCCCAGCGCATGGGCCAATCCCTTCCTTTCCGTCGACGCCGATTCGCTCAATCTGCGCATCACCCTCGTCGACGCCAACACCAGCACCCTGGGGCAGGGAAGCATGCTGCGGCCTGAGGCCGCCCGCCGCCAGGAGATTCAGTTGCGCCCCGCCGACCTGGCCGAAGCCCTCATCGCCCTGCCTCCCGGCGCATGGCGCTATGGCCGCGTAATCGCCGTGGCGGAGTCGCCCCTAGCAGCCCGAAAAGACCGCCCCAAGGTCCGTCGCAATGTCGAAACCGCCATCCAAAAGCTCAACGATCTCGGAATCATTGTTGAAGAATGGCCCACGAAATAACTACCGGTCGCAAGGCAGCCACGCAATCCGGTCCAACCGGTGCAGCCGGCCTCCTGTCGTGACGCACCCCCGCTTCAAGATCGGGCTTTATGCTACATTCAACACAATCGGCTCTCGATAGGCGGATTCGTCATCCTGGACGATTATGGTGAGGATTCCTGGACCTATTGCCGAAAGGCCGTCGATGAGTTTCGCTCCGAGCGGCAGATTGAAGATCCGTTGATTGCGGTCGATTCAAAGTGCTCTTATTGGCGTCGCACCGGTTGATACAACCCGCATGTGCAGATTATTAGCCTTCACTGGCGCATCATCGTTTCAAGAGTGAATGCAAAGCATGCAAAAATGCGCCATTCGGCACCCGATTTACCACTCTCCGCCGTTTCAAGAACGTCAGAAAAGTGACGAATTTGTACCTATACCCCCATCCCCCCAAAAAAACAGACATTCTCTTTACTGCATGGTCGTCCGATTTTGTAGTATAAGACATCTGGAATCATACGTGTATCGCCTAGAATTGATGTGGTCCCTGTTCCGAGGACCGGTAGGAAAGTATGGCGGAGAGGGGGAGATTCGAACTCCCGGAAGCCTTTCAGCTTCGTCCGCTTTCGAGGCGGGTGCATTCAACCACTCTGCCACCTCTCCGCATGTTGCAGGACTACGTCTTCTACTTCTTCATATTGTAGAACGACATCGTTGCTTCCGCCGCGCAGCCATTGTTTTCGGGCTTCGGGTGTGAGCATCTCGTCGTCACTTGAATCGACCCATGACCTGGGAATTGAGCTACCCCTGCAAGCGATGCTGCTGTCACAACCCATCTATCTGGACACCGCAGTATGGCCCGTTGCAGAGTACCAAATCGAGTTTACCAGACGCGAGCAACTGGCATGTTGCGAATATTGTCGCCAACTTCCATACACGCCGTTGTGGTGTCTGTCCGGATTAAGGCGATTAAGTCCTCATGACGAAATTTATAGTCTTCGGACCTTACGGAATCGCCAATGCTCGCCCATGAACCCAGCGTTGCTGTGCTCGCCGTAATCCGATGCTTTTTCCCGGAAATTAGTGGTGGCGAAACCTGCCTGAATCAACTCGTGCGCGAACTGGCGCGAATTGGGCACAGCGTGACTGTCTTGACGGCGCGCCTCCCATAGGCTTAATCGGTGCAAACCTGACCTTGGGCTTCCGGGAATCCTTGGTCTGCTGAATTTGATCATGCCTGTCAGCGAGTTGTAATCCCCAACCAAGCCCCGAAGAACCGCCGCATGCAGAGCATGCGCCTTGACTGAACTTGCGCAACGCACGGAGACGATCGATGCGATCAAGAAGGAAAATTAGTTGACTTCTCCCCCCGCATTTCGCAGAACGCCGCGAAGCTCACGAATCAAAACTTAGCGAAACTGACTGTGACTTCTCTCCCTGCGGCAATGGGTTTGCCCTTCTCGGTGGCTGGTAAGAACTTGTAACGCCACACTGCGGCCTCCGCCTTCTTGTCCAGTCCAAACCCGAGACCGCGCGCAATATGGACATCCTTTGGAAATCCATCGACTCCCACCAATACCGAGACGACAGCGGCCTGCACGTAAGGGTGGGTCACGAACGGATCGACGAAATCGGCATCCACCGTATGAATTGGAATGGGTTCTGTATACGGCAGAGGTCTGTGCTTCTTGTCTTTAAACTGGGCCTCATCTGGAGGCGGCAAATCCCTTTCCGCGATCAGAACTTGAGGGGTCGCCTGGGTCCGGTTCGCGTGGAAAACAACCCGCACATCGATCCAGACGGGAACAGCCTGATCTCCCAATCTCCCGGCCTCAAACTTTGACTGCTTAACTGCGGCAATGGCTAGTCGATCATATGTATCGCCGTGGCTGCGCAGAACTTGGATCGGAGCCGGAATTCCGTCGGCTCGGATGACCATGGCCAGCACTGTCATCCCTTGCACGCTCCTGCCAGAAGGGCCATCGGGGTATGGTACATACACGGTGCGAACCAGCTTGGGTGCAGTAACCTCTGGGCCCACATAGTAAACGCCATCCGGGTCGGGAACCTGATGAACCTGCCATATCGGGTTCGCAGCACCGCACGTTGCGGCATCGATAAGCATCAACGCGAAGACTGCGAATTTGAAACATGCTTCTCTCATGCAACTCTCCGATCTCCCAAATACGGCCGCCTCACCATTTAACCGCCCCCTCGACTCGCCTCGCAACCTCCCTATTCAAGATTGATCGGTTGCGGCTTCAATCTGGATGGTCTATGGCAGATTAGGAAACACCTCAGATCCAACCTGCCTAATTTCTCCGGAAGGAAATCTGTCCCGGGTCCGACAATATCAATCCAGATAATATCCCGGATGGAATAAAGATTAACTAAGGACCGGAAAATCCCTGGCCAGCCAGCAGGGTGGAATGGTCACATATGGCGCGGTGATGGAACTGCGAAGATAATTTCGGCATTCATAACTTACTCACTAAATACTTATCCGGTACTTATAACATCATTAGACGCATATACGCAATTGTCCCGTCAGCACCCATATCGATTGAAATAATTCTCGCCTGGAGCTTGAGCATGGAACCGTCACCAATGGCCGGGTGAGTCTATGAACAAAGGAGTTCCAACGTCCGGCCGCAAATTGCCAGGCAAGAATCTCGGATAAATTCTCCATGCGATTTTGTCGAACTCTTCATGCGGCACTCATGCCGATCGAGAAATACTCGAAGAATAACTTGTCAATCTGTCACACAACGCCACTCGGTGAAAGCCTTCAAGTGGCGCTAGAGATTCTTCGCGCCATTGCTTGCATCGCCAAGAAGTGTTAAGGGAAACATTGCATATTCCTTGTAATTTCTTTATGCCGCTTCGGATAAGACTTGGAATGAGGGGCAAGTTAGTTATCCCTCGTTGAGAGCCAACGCTTTTTTAGCCCGCCGACGCTTGACGTCGTGGAGGTCAGAAACCGATGAAGAGTAATTTTAGGATGGCCCTGTTGACAGGAATTTCGATCTCGGGAATTGGAGGGCAGGCTCTTTGCCACGCCCAGGGCACGACTGCCAAGCCAGGCAAGGTCGAATTTGCATCGCTCGCCAGCGCCGCGAAAGTTGCGGCACTGCCCAATCTGTTGCTCGCTTCGGCAACCGGCACGGAGCCGGTTGATCCGTCTGCTGCCGCCGTCGCTGCCGTGTCTGGCGCGACAACCGCCGCAACAACCGCTTCATCGTCAGCATCTAGTTCTGTGACGATACCACTCAATAGTGACGCCGTTATCAAAGAGCTTGCCGAGATGAAAGCTCGCATTTCTCAACTCGAAGCCGAACTCAAAGCGCGCAGCGGTTCAGACGATGCCGCCAGTGCGGAACGGGACGCTAATGCACTCCGCTCATCGGAGGGAACTGCCGTAGATGGCAACTCATCTGCGGTGGAGATGCAGGCCGCGCCTGCGCCTCCAGCGGCCGCGGCTCCCGCCCCACCAGAGATTTCTGCGGAAACAACGACCAAGGAGGCGCCATTCCCTGGCGACTGGACGTGGCTAAACAGCGGCGGTCATAACGTGGACAGTCCCATGGCCACCAAGTACTTCACGCCGGAGTTCCGGGCCGACGCGAATTACACTCTCGACTACAACCACCCCGAAGATGACAGCCTTGGTGGATCGACGGAGACTTTTCGGTCGGATGAGTGGCAGCTTGAGCAGATCAGCGCCGGCGGCGATATCCGCATTCAAAATGTGCGTGGTCGCATCCTGACTATGGATGGCCTGTTCGCGACGACCACCGTTCGTAACGACGGTAGCCCGAATCGCGGCCAGTGGGATCTGGCCAACGCATATAAATATGTCTCTGAGGCATGGGGAGGGTACCACTGGGATGTGAGCCATGGCCTCAACGTTGACGCCGGAATCTTCGTTTCCTACATCGGCCTCTTCAGCTACTACAACTTCGACAACTGGACCTATCAGCCTTCGTTTGTCTCGTCCAACACGCCCTGGTTCTTCAACGGCCTGCGCATTCAGTACTTTCCAACCGCGAAGCTGAAGATTGAACCGTGGATCATCAATGGATGGCAATCGTACGCCCGTTACAATGGCCATGGCGGGTTAGGCGGACAGATTCTCTGGCGCCCCACGAATAAACTGGATGTCGTCTTTAACAACTACGGAATGGGTGAGGACGATGCCGGCTACCCCGGTCGCTCACGCGTCCATGCCGACTACAGCGTGCAGTACAAGTTCTACGACAACCCCAAGAACATGTTGGACAAAATTGCCGCGACGCTCACCGCCGATGCAGGCTGCGAGTACGGCGGTGGCCCGGCGGTCGGGTACTACGATCCCCATGGCCTCTCCCCAGAGATGGGCACCGCCGATTCCTACACGGGCGGCGTAAACTGCCACAGCAGCAAGGACGGCAAGCCCAAGCAAATGTTCATCGGCACAATGGCTTATCTGCGCACATGGTTCGACAAGGACGTGTTCGCGGTAACACTCGGTGGCGGTTTGATGAACAACCCCGGCCGTTACCTCACGCTGCTTCCTCCCATCAACGGTGCAACGGCTATCACGGGCACCCCGTACTATACCGAAAACGCAGGTGATCGCGCCCAGATGCACGACGGAACCGTCACCCTGGACTACATGCCGGCGCAGTTCATCACCATGCGATTGGAGACTGGCTATCGCTATTCGGATACACCCTACTGGACGGGCCGTCGCGGTATCACGCCTCCTGGCGGCAACAACGGAAACGCGGCCCACTATCAATGCGCAAGCGGTGGCGATTCCGGGTATGGGTATGGCAACACGGTGGCTGCTGCGCAAGCTTGCGCCGGGGTTGGCGCCGATCCCGCTACCGCACTCTGGTGGCCTGACCTGCGCACCAACCAGACAGTCAGCACGGTCGCGATCATGGTCCGGTTCTAGACCCTGGGTGTGGGGCCGGGCGCGGTGAGCGCGGCGGACACACTCCCTGAATGAGCAGCACCGGGGTAGCTTGTGCCTTTTGGTGCTGCTCAGGGATAGCGACAGACACCACACTGCGGCATCCGCCTGGCACGACGCCAAGGGTGATGGACAGTCACGTCTTTGAACGGTCGAGAAAAAACAAATGGGTGCAAAGAATCAAATGAAAAACAGAGGCTTGGGGCTGGTCCTGCTCTCGATGTTACTGGGAGCGTGTTTCGCGATCTGTGCCTGCAAAAGCGACAAAGATGTTTCCGCCGCAGAGGCGCCGCCAGCCGCCAAGGTGATTTCCGGCGTAGATGTCGCCTTCTTCGCGGTCGAGCATCCTGAGCAGTATCCGATCGTAACGGCAACCGAATACCAAGCCCCGTCGCAACTGTTCGTGACCGGCACTGTCATTCCGGACATCTCGCGCAATGTTCCGGTGATTTCGCTTGCCTCCGGGCGTATTGTGGACATCCGTGCTCGCCTCGGCGACACGGTAAAGAAGGGCCAGCTCTTGCTGCGTGTTCGCAGCGACGATATCTCAGGAGGATTCGACGCCTACCGAAAGGCCATCTCCGATGAGCTTCTTGCGCGGAAGCAATTGGATCGAGCGAAGCAGCTTTACGAGCACGGAGCCATAGCGATGGGAGACCTGGAGGTGGCGCAAGACACTGAGGACGACGCCAAGACCACACTGGATACAGCAACGGAGCACCTTCATCTTCTTGGCAGCGATCCCAATGACCCGAAGGGCCTTGTCGATATTGTCGCTCCGGTTTCCGGCGTGATCACCGATCAGCAAGTGACGAACGGGGCGGCGGTTCAGGCCTACTCTACGCCGAGCCCATTCACCATTTCGGACCTGACTTCCGTGTGGGTCGTCTGTGACGTCTACGAAAGCGACATGGCCAACGTGCGCGTCGGGCAACCGGCCGACATCAAGCTGAACGCCTATCCGGACAAGGTTCTCAAGGGAACGATCAGCAACATTGGCTCGATTCTCGATCCGAATATCCGCACAGCGAAGGTCCGTATCGAATTGCCGAATCCGGGCGAGATGATGAGGCCGGGCATGTACGGCACGGCCACTTTGTTCGGAAAGGAGAAGCGGACTTACGCGTCTGTTCCGGCGTCCGCGATTGTGCATCTGCACGACCGCGATTGGGTCTACGTCCCAGCGCAAGAGAAGTTTAAGCGAATCCTGGTCGTCAGTGGCGAACAGTTGCCGAACAATATGCAGGAGATTCTATCCGGGTTGCAGCCTGGCCAGCAGGTGGTGACAAACGCGATCAATCTCCAAAATGTAATCGACAATGAATAACGCTCAACTTCGAGGCCTGAGGAAGAATTCATGATTCGCAATCTTGTAGATTTTTCTCTCAATAACCGGTACGTGGTGCTGGCGATTGGGTTGCTTTTGCTCGGCTGGGGCGCAGTGTCGTTTCACAACATGCCCGTCGAGGTCTATCCGGACATTGCCGATAATTACGTGAATGTCATCAGCCAGTGGCCGGGACATTCCGCAGAGGAAATGGAACAGCAAGTATCGGTTCCAGTCGAAATTCAGGTGTTTGGAATTCCTCATCTTACGACGGTGAGGTCGGAATCAATCTTCGGTCTTTCTTTGATCACGTTGATCTTCGACGACCAATCGGTCAACGAATGGAACCGAGCGAAAGTACTCGAAAGGCTCACGCAGGTCAGTGTGCCGGCAGGCGTGCAGCCTCAAATCGGTACGGACTGGAGCTTGACCGGCCAGATTTATTGGTACACCATCCGGAGTAGCAACCCAGCGTATGACTTGATGAATTTGAGGAGCATCGAAGACTGGACTCTTTACAAGGAATTCAGAAAAGTCCCGAACGTGGTGGATGTGAGCGATTTCGGCGGCACCGCGCGCGAATACCAGGTACGCGTCGACCCGAATAAGCTCATCTCCTACGGCTTGAGCATCAGCCAGGTGGAGAACCAACTTTCAATTAACAATGTGAACGCTGGCGGCAGCTTCGTCGAAGAGGGCTTGCAGCAACTGAACGTCCGCGCGCTCGGACTCTTCAAAAATGTCCAGGATATCGAGAACACCGTGCTGACGACTTCGAATGGGGCTCCTGTTCGCGTAAAGGACATCGCCGTCGTTGAATGGGGCCCAAGAATTCGGCTGGGTCACATGGCCAGAGCCGATCATCGTCCGGATGGCGTCATTGTGGATGAGCCCGACGTTATTCAGGGTGGCGTGCTCATGCGCAAGGGGGCCGAAGAAGGCCCGACGATCGAAGGGATTCACCAGAAGGTAGACGAGCTCAACAATCACATCCTCCCCGAAGGGGTGAAGGTCATTCCCATGCTCGACCGCAGCGACCTGCTTCACTACACGCTGCACACGGTGTTGCACAACCTCGCCGAGGGAATGATTCTGGTAACAATCATTCTGTTTTTCTTTCTAGGCAATGTTCGCGGCGCCTTGATCGTTGCCATCACCATTCCGTTTTCCTTGCTCTTTGCATCCATATTTCTCAACCTCAGCCATATCCCAGCAAACCTGATTTCGCTTGGTGCGCTCGATTTCGGAATGGTCGTTGACGGCGCGGTCGTGATGATGGAAAACATCATGAGACACTTGGGCCATCATAGAGAGAACGACTCACCGGAAGTGGGTCGGATCACGATGCGCGTGAAAACACCGGTAGAGATGATCCGTGACGCATCTCATGAGGTCCAAAGGCCTGTTTTCTACGCAATCGCGATCATCATCACCGCCTACATGCCGATCTTTACACTCCAGCGAGTCGAAGGGCGTTTGTTCCGGCCGATGGCCTGGACTGTTGCCTTCGCACTACTAGGCGCAATTGTATTTTCCATTTTCCTCGTCCCGGTGCTTGCAGCCCTGCTATTCCCGAATGGTGTTAAGGAATGGCGCAACCCAGTTATGGAATTCCTGAAGGACCAGTACCGGGGCGTGGTGAAGTCAGCAATTGAAAATCGCTGGATCACCGTTGGCGTTGGCGTAGCTTCGTTGGTTATCGCTCTCTTCCTGACATTCAGCGGTGTGATTGGCTCAGAGTTTCTGCCCCACTTGGACGAGGGTGCCATCTGGGCGCGAGGTGCAATGGCGAACAGCGTAGGCGAGACGGAAGGTACGCGCTTCGCCGAGCAAAACCGTTATATCTTCGCCTCGTTTCCCGAAGTGACCAAGGTCGTCTCGCAATCTGGAGCGCCTGACGATGGAACCGACACGGGAGGATTTGGTAACACGGAATACTTCATCGACTTGAAGCCCAAAGAGCAATGGCGACCCATTTTTCACCAGAACAAGGATGAGTTAATCGCCGCGATGGATCGCGAAGTGGAGAAACACCCAGGGGCCTTCTGGAATTTCTCCCAGCCCATTGAAGACAACGTGGATGAAACGATGACAGGCACGAAGGGCGGACTCTGTGCCAAGTTGTACGGTCCGGACCTGGACGTTCTCGAGGAGAAGGGCGGAGCGATCAAAGACGTTATGGCCAAAATTGACGGGGTCAAGGATTTGGGAATTCAACGCGATACGGGCCAGCCGAATATCGATCTCACCGTTGACCGGTTAGCGGCCGCGCGCTTTGGCATCAATGTGGCCGATATACAAGATGCCGTCCAGACCGCAATCGGTGGTAACCCCGTCAGCCAGGTCCTTCAGGGAGAGGCAGTCTACAACGTAGTGGTGCGCTACCAGAAGCCATATCGCGATACCAGGGAAGCGATTCAGAACATTCGACTGCTCTCTCCCTCGGGAGAACGAGTTTCGCTGGCTCAGTTGACCAAAGTCCAGGTCCGCGATGATGCTTACGACATTTACCGGGAAGGAGGTTCCCGCTATGTGGCAATCCGCTTTGAGGTTCGCGGGCGCGATCTGGGAACCACGGTCAAGGAAGCTATCGATAAGATCGCCAAGAATGTGCAGTTGCCGCATGGCTATCACCTCGAATGGTCTGGAGAATACGATAGCGAGACGCGAGCCGAAAAAAGACTGCTTTTGATCCTGCCCCTGACGGTCTTTTTGATATTCATCATTCTCTACTCCATGTTTCGTTCCTTCAAATGGGCGCTGCTGATTCTGCTTAACGTGGCCATGGCTCGCGTTGGAGGCTTGCTCGCGCTCCTTGTGACTGGGACATTTTTCAGCGTATCTTCCGGAGTCGGCTTTTTGGCGCTCTTTGGAGTTTCGGTTCAAACGGGTGTCATCATGCTTGAATACATCAATCAGCTTCGAGCCCGAGGTTACACACCGGAAGGTGCTGCAATCGAAGGCGCCGTACTTAGGCTTCGCCCCATCATGATGACGATGCTGGTGGCTACACTGGGTCTGCTTCCCGCCGCGATGTCCCATGCAATCGGTTCCGACTCGCAGCGGCCATTCGCCATCGTCATTGTAGGAGGATTGATGTCCGACCTCCTGTTGAGCATTTTCCTTCTGCCCACGCTGTACGTTTGGATTGCGCGAGAAGGGGATGTGCTCCCGAAACCGGAGGTGGCCTTTGAAGCTTAGCCCCATACACACCCTTGCACAGCGCATCTGGTTTTGCGCTCTGGCCATTGCACTCCTTGGAGTGCCGGCCAAGGCACAGCAACCGCTTACCTGGGACCAGGTCAAGGCGAAGTTCGAAGCAGTCAATCCGGCATTGAAGGCCGACGCCGACAACGTGGACGAGATGCGGGCGGAGGAGATCACAGCCTTTCTCCGTCCCAATCCGCAGTTCACACTATCGGTCGATGGCAACCAAGCCGCGCCCAAAAGCGGGGTCTGGACTCCCTTTAAAGGAACTACGGAGCAGCCAAACTTCAGTTACCTGCACGAGCGCAGACATAAACGCGAACTGCGCCTGGAGAGCGCTCAGGAAGGCACACACATCACGCAATCCCAGCATGAAGACTTGGAACGGAACATGGTGTTTGCTCTTCGCGCGGCGTTTGTTGGAACGCTCCAGGCGAAATATATTCTCGACCTGGCGAAAGCGGACCTTGAATACTACGACAAGATCATCGAAATCAGTCGCGCCCGCTTCAAGGCTGGCGACCTGGCGCAGATCGACCTTGATCGCATCGAATTGCTGCGAGTGCAATACGAGTCGGAGATCGAAACGGCGATTGTTAACCTGCGTACCGCCAAAATCCAGCTTTTGCAGATGCTGAACGACCGCACCCCGGTTGACCAGTTCGGCGTCACAGGTCCATTCGATTTCAGCGATGCCTTGCAGCCTTTAGAAACCTACCACGATGCCGCTCTGGCGGCGCGGCCCGACCTGCTGGCGGCCCTGCAAACGGTTCAACAGTCCGTGACGAACCACAAGCTGGCTGAAGCAGACGGCTCTACCGATCCGACCTTCGGAGGCTGGTTCACAAATAACTCCTCTACGAACAATCCCAATGGCTCTGAGACGATCGGTGCCAGCGTAAGCATTCCACTACGCATATTCGACAAGAACCAGGGCGAGAAGAAGCGCACGCTGATCGATATCGACCGCAGCCAGCAAGCTGAAGAGGCCGCGAAGGCGCAGGTTTTCAGCGACGTGGATACGGCCTATGAACTGATACGCAGCAACATAGAGCTGCTCAAACCGTACAAAACGAAGTACAACGACCAGGCCCTGCGCGTGCGCGAAACGGTCACTTTTGCCTACGAGCACGGTGGCGCCTCGCTGATGGACTTCCTCAATGCGCAAAGCGACTACCGCCAGGTGCAACTGGCCTATGCCCAACTGATCGGCGCGTATTTGACGTCTGCCGGCCAATTGAACCTCGCCGTGGGCAGAGAAGAGATTCAATGACAGCCACTTCTGTTGTGACGAACGGGTGGCGAGTCTATCCGATTCACAGGTGCGAAGAGGCCAATCGATGAAGAGACACGAAGTTAGAGCCCGCATTGAGGAGTCAGGCATTCTGCCCTCGGTGCGTGTATCGTCGCGGGAGTTGGCGCGGTTTGCAGCAGAGACTGTCTACTCTGCTGGAATTCCAGTTGTTGAGATTACAATGACCGTGCCAGGCGCGCTGGATGTTATCAACGACCTGGTTACGCGGTACCCGGACATGGCCGTTGGCGCCGGCACGGTATTGGATGAAGAGACCGCACGCACTTGCGTGGAAGCAGGAGCCAGATTTTTAACCAGTCCTGGGTTTGTGCCCGAGGTGGTGGCCTATGCAAACACTATTAACGTCGTTGTGCTTCCAGGAGCTCTGACACCGACCGAAGTGATTGCAGCCTGGAAGGCCGGCGCGGACCTTGTCAAGATCTTCCCGACTGGCCATATAGGCGGAACCCAATATGTTCGTGCTCTCAAGGTTCCCCTGCCGCAAATTCCATTAATCGCTACGGGCGGTGTGAACCAGACGACAGCGGGCGACTTCATTCTCGCCGGCGCGACCGCCATCGGTCTGGGAGGACAGTTGCTGCCAAAGGAGGCACTGCATTTTCGCCAGGTGGATCGAATTCGCGAGTTGGCCGGCAGGTTCCTTGCAATGGTCAGGGACGCGCGTTCCATGAGGGATATCTATTACTAAGAAATGGGCTTGACCAACCGTTTCACACTCAAACTACGGTGCCCGTCTGGCCTCCAAATAGGCTCGAGGGTGTTGGCATTCCCTGGCTGTGGTTTGTAGGTTATAGGATAAGCTACCTTCGTGCTTGCCTAGCTGTATACATACAGCTGAGCAGACGCGAGTCCTCATATTTTCTTTATATCTAGAGGGCAAGCGGCATAAATAAATAGCGATGCGACTTTAACTTACTCAGTAAGCAAGTTTTATGTCGTTCGAATGGTTCTCTTCATGCGGCCATCATGTTCTTAATTCAATACTAAGCATGGGAGGAAAAAATCATGACCCGGAATCTGATAGCAACCTGTATCGTGTCGATCGCTTTCACCGGTGTTGGTTTCGCACAAGGCGCGACGTCTTCAGCGCAGACTGACGCCCATTACACTCAGGCGCAAGTGAAGGAGTTGGCGCTCAACGCGCACGCCCCCGAGCAATATAAGGCTCTTGCCGGCTACTATGGGCAGGAGCAGAATCGGTATGCGCAGCTTGCCGCACAAGAGAAGATTGAGTGGGATCGGAGGAGCAACCAGCCCATCGTGAGCACTCTTGCGAAGTATCCACGGCCCGTAGACTCGGCGCGCAACCTATACGAGTACTACATCTACAAGGCATCTGAGAACAAAGCGCTTGAAGCAAAGTACAGCCGGATGGCGGATCAGGGTGCTCCCGTAAACGCGGAATGACTTGCCGTGTATGAACCGGATGGCAGTAGTATCGAGATGGAAAGAAGTGAGGTAGGGAGCCGAGCAGGATCATAGGCTCCCTACAATCCTCTCATGTTAAATTGATTCATTCTTTATAGATTCTTTACTTATTGCAAGATACGCTCTATCAAATGACCGGGACAATCGCTATCGGGCAATCTGCAATTCAGATGAATGACCTAACTGTCTCAAGATGGGATGAGCCGATGGCAAGACTTCGTGTTCTAGGGCGGTGGTTCGCTGGATTCGCCGGACTGGGGTTCCTAACGTTTTACGGAGTCGCCTTCCAGGTTCATCTGATGACGATGGGCTTTCTCTATCTGCTTGTTGTGGTTGCAGTGGCGACGCTAAGTGGCTTCTGGCCGGCAACACTCACCTCTTTAGCGGCGATGGCCTGTCTGGATTATTATTTTACCCCTCCCATTTTCACTTTCAATATCGACGACCCACAGGACTGGGTGTCCATGGGAACGTTTGTGCTGACGGCGCTCGTCATAAGCAGGCTTTCTGCACGAGAGCGCAGAAGCGCTGAAGACGCGGCAATTCACCGGTTGGAGATGGAAAAGCTCTACGAGTTAAGCCGAAACTCACTTCTGTTGGATATGAGGCAGGAGCCCGGCCCGCAGTTGGTGGTCTTGATTCAGAGAATATTTGGTACGCACGCAATCGCCGTATTCGATATGGTTTTGGGTCGCCAGGACAGGGCGGGCGATTGGAACGCGGACGAGGAAGACATAGCCAAGGAATGCTATCTTCGCGGCACCGCAAAAGATGACGCGCAATCGCACACCGCGGAGCGTGTGCTACTTGCTGGATCGACGCCAGTGGGAGCGCTCGTGGTGCGCGGAGACCTCAGTTCACTGTTGATCGATGCGCTCGCGACTCTTGCCGCCATTGCCATCGATCGTCATCAATGGATCGAAAAAGAAGAAAGGGCTGAGAATGCCAGTAAAGGCGAGCAATTGCGCGCAGCGGTCATGGATGCATTGGCGCATGAATTGAAGACGCCTTTGACCGCAGTGCAGACCGCAAGTTCAGGATTGCTTGCTCTCGGAGAGTTGACTGATTCGCAACGAGACTTGGTGATGCTAATCGATGGCGAGGCAGTCCGCTTGAATAAGCTGTGCACACGGTTGCTTCAGACGGCAAAACTCGAAGCGAAAAGAGCTGGGCTGAATACGGAAAGTGTGAATGTACAGAATCTAGTTTTCGATGTGCTGGCTGCGCATCCTGAGAAGTCGGAAAGGGCGAGGGTTCAGGTGGTGATGGAAGATCCTGGTTTGGCGGTCAATGTAGATCGTGCGTTGCTTGAGATGATCCTGGCCCAATACATCGATAACGCGCGAAAGTATTCGACGCCCAACACGCCCATTGAGATTGCCACACGGAAGAATCGCTCGGAGGTTCTCATCTCAGTCCATAACTTTGGTTCGACGATTCGGATTGAGGACCGGGAACGGATATTCGACCGATTTTACCGTTCTCCAGACCTGAAGGATTCCGTTCCGGGCACAGGAATCGGGCTCTCTGTCGTGAGGAAAGCCGCGGAGGCCCATCACGGGCATGTGTGGGCCATCAGCGACGAAAAGGAAGGAACCACATTCTTTCTTTCCCTGCCGGCAGACGCAAGGAGGACCCTTTGAAAACCGAGCACTCGACCGAGGGCCAGGGCACGATTCTTGTGGTGGACGATGACAGTTCGACCCGCCGGGCACTGCGCGTGACCTTATCGGGAATGGGCTTCACAATTGTCGAAGCAGCCCGAGGTGAGGAGGCCCTCTCGCTTTGCCGTGTAAATTGGTTCGATGCCGTCTTGCTGGATGTCGATATGCCGGGCATGGGGGGGGTGGAAGCTTGCCGATGCATTCGTCGCGCGGTGGCGCGCCTACCCATCTTAATGTTGAGTGTTATGGACAGCGAAGACGACAAAGTGCTGGCGCTCGATGCCGGCGCGGACGATTACATCACCAAGCCATTTCAAGTCCGCGAACTGACGGCGCGATTGCGTTCGGCTGTACGAAGGCGAAGTGCGAAGGATGCAAATCGCGATTCACCGATTTGTCAGGGCGAGCTTGAGCTTGACCCTGTGAAGTATAGAGTGCAGAAGCGTGGACGCTCGATCCATCTTACACCAAAGGAATTCGAGGTTCTGCATTATCTAATGCTGCATGCAGGTGAACCCATCCCCCATGCCCGCCTGCTGAAGTCGGTGTGGGGACCTGAATACGGAAACGAGCTTGAGTATCTGCGAACCTTTGTCCGCCAACTCCGAAAGAAGATAGAAGACGATCCGCGCAATCCACAGTACTTGCTTACGGACGCTTACGTCGGTTACAGGTTCAGAGAACAAATTCCGGAAACTTAGTATTTGTATTTTGCAGAGAGAGAATTCTTCACCAGCTCCAGGTGTAACCAATGGACGAAGTCGTGTACCAAGGGACTGTGACGACTTTGCTGTAACTCTCTTGCAGCCAGAGTGAGTTCTTGTTGTTGAAGTGAACAACTGCTCCCAGCGATACTCCGCTATCCAGTCTATTTTGAACCTGGGTATTGCCGGTAAAACTTGTTATGCCGCTTTGTATCCATGTGTAGCCGGTCCAGGTCTTTGTCTTGGGTAACGAGAAGTTCTTCATAACTCCTGCGGACTCTGTGTGCTCTCCATTTCCGGTGTGGAAGAACCCATGGATTCCAGCATTCTCATAGGTATAACCGAAGGTCAACTCATCTCCAATCGGATCCTTTTTCAAGAACCCGAAGGTATGACCGATGCCGATATTGTAGTTAGCCCGGGGCAGAAGCCCAGGGCGGTCGAAGTCAGAGCCAAACATTACGAAGAAGTCCGTGCTTGTGCCTGCGGGTGCCTGTTCGGGAGCTGCCGGCGTGTTCACTGACGAAGCCATCGTCTGCGAATGAAGGACAGGTGTCATAGAAATCAGAACCAGGAGCATTGGAAAAAGGGAAGCGGCATGGAGAGACATTGTCTTGCACCTTGCACTAAGGTTCTGTCCATTTGCAGGTGCAGGTTCATGTGTCATTCCGCCCATGGGGGGATCTCCTGTGAGATTGAGAGTTTAGATACGCTGCTGAGTTCAGAATGCAGGAACTACACTCTTCACGCTGGCAACTTTCGGCCACCTAGGCATCCCAGCTTCTCATGTTGACCGAAATGCCCCCGCACTACTTATATATTCCTTGCACGCATTCTTTTAGGATTTGTGAGATGAGCTCAGATGAGTGGATGGAATCTCAGCGGACGCGCGGTCCCGAACTAACCACCGATCTTGAAATGGACCGCTTCGGAGTGGCGGAGCTCGAGCCGGAGTCGATCCTAGGCCGCAGCATCTGTCTGCAAGCTATTTACAGCAGGGATTCACGCTTCGACGGGCGGTTCTTTGCGGGAGCCGCTTCCACAAGAATCTACTGTAGAAATGTATGTCCAGCTCCCTATGCCAATCCAAATAACATTCGCCTGTTCGCTTCTGTTATGAGCGCTGAGCTGGCCGGGTTTCGTCCATGTAAAAGGTGCCGCCCTCAAGCCATTCCCGGAGTTGGAGCGTGGCTCGGGACATCCGCAGTAGTATCGAGGGCAATTCGACTGATTCTGGAGGGCGCATTAAATGGCGGCAGCGTGGAGGCATTGGCGGCCAGATTGGGGCTTGGTTCGCGCCAATTGCGCCGTCTCTTTGTGCAGCATCTTGGTGCCTCTCCACTCAAGATCGCAACGGCTCATCGGGTTCATCTGGCAAAAAAACTAATCGATGAATCTGGGCTTCCGATGACCCAAATTGCCTTCGGCTCTGGATTCAACAGCATTCGCGAGTTCAATCATGCGATCCTTTTGTCGACCGGACAATCTCCCAGTGAACTGCGTTATGGCGCGGATGGATCACATCCCAAGGTGCGCTCAAACGGCCTGAAAGTTCGCCTGCCGTATAGAGATCCCTTCGATTGGGCAAACTTGATTGCATTTCTTAAGCCAAGGGCAATTCCCGGTGTTGAAATCGTCTTGGATGACTCGTACCGGCGAATGATCGAGGTCGAGGGCGTTGCCGGGATTCTGACCGTCAGACCGGATCAAGGTAAATGCCGGCTTATAGTTCACCTTCAAACAGCCGGTTACGAAGGGTTGGCGCAGGCTGTTGAGCGGGTCCGTCGCATCTTCGATCTGAGTGCCGATCCAATTCAGATCGCCGGCCATTTATCATGTGACCCAAAACTCCGGGCGCTGATCAAACACCGTCCTGGACTAAGAGTCCCCGGAGTATGGGATGGATTCGAGGCAGCGGTATTCGCCGTTCTTGGACAAAGTCTCACAAGGAGCGGCCCGAGAGAGTTGATGGCCCGTCTTGTCCAAATATTTGGAACCCCTGTAGATACTCGGGTTCCCGGTCTGAACTATCTGTTTCCTCGACCAGGTGACCTTGCACATGCTGATCTGTCAAAGGCGGGCATCAGCCTCGAGAGCGCCAACATCATTCGCAAGCTTAGCTCCTCCGCCCTTGGCAGGAGTCTCAGCTTTGCAACGACCAGTTCGTGCAGAACGTTGGAACAGGTTGTTTCCGATCTGCGAGTGACCTGCGGCATCGACGAAAGCACCGCAAATTACATAGCCATGCGAGCTTTGGGAGAACCTGACGCGTTTCCATCGAATGAATTGAAGTTAAGGTGTTGCCTAACCTGCTCGAAGACAGATGGGTCCTGCGCTCAGTCGATAGCGGAGGCTGAACGGTGGCGCCCATGGCGGGCATACGCAGCAATGCATCTCGCCCAATAAATCTAACAGGAAACAAACCCTCCATTAAGCGGCCATGGACGTGATCTGGACGGCGAATCCGAGGCTCTGGAGCCGGTTGAGGAGTCGTAGCGCCTGCTTTCCTTTGTCGCGGTTGTCGAAGTGGTTTGCGCCGAGG